>Ga0224510_10000808_pt1 | contig 22159 bp, 12 predicted proteins | sample SF_May12_sed_USG_FD_170161 | JGI IMG/M metagenome (GOLD analysis project Ga0224510, IMG submission 170161) | Sediment microbial communities from San Francisco Bay, California, United States - SF_May12_sed_USGS_4_1 | ecosystem: Environmental > Aquatic > Marine > Sediment | place: USA: California... | reverse complement strand
GCCGTGGTCGGAAACACTGAGGACGATTGCCGGGCTGCGCTCTGGCGGGAGGGTCATGGTGGGCTGGGGCGGTGAGTTTTCAGGGGCGGTGTGGCTGGTCGAAGCCGACGGCAGGGGGGGTTGGCTGGATGCAATCCCGGGTACGGGCCCATGCTAGCGGGGCTTGTTGGGCAGGGTGATGCGCACCGATTGCCCTGCCTCGCCGACTGGCGGCAGGGTTCTGTTGTTCAGGGTCAGGTGGACGCCGCCGGCGTTGCCGATATGGAGCTTGATCTCCTGATTGGCCTGCCACTCCCATTGTTCACCGGAGCGGAAGGTGTAGTCGCGTTGCGGGCCGTCGTCCAGCGTAACTTGCAGCCAGGTCAGGTCGGTGAAGTTCGCCTTCAGGACATAGCTGAAGGCGGTGGCCTTTTTCGTGGTCTGGGCCGCTGCCGGTTTGGGGGCGACGCCAGCGGCGCCGGTGTTCGCGGGCGGGGCGGCTTGGCTCACCGGGGGGACCGCGGCCGGCTGGCCATTGGCGTTGGCCGGCTCCATCGGGGCGACGGGGGCAGGCGGTTGCGGGGCGTGGGTGATCTTTCTTCGGTTCGGCACGATGATCAGGCGCGAGGCGGGCACGGGTTGGGTCGCATCGCCGATGGCCTGCGCACCGGCTGCCGGTTGGCCGACGGTTGCGGCGGGAGTGGTCTGGCCCGACGCCGGCAGGGGGGCGGCCGGCACGACGACTGTGCCTTCGGGCGGCAGCGTGGTCGCGCCGTTGATTGCATTTTCCCCTTCAGCGGGTGGTTCCACCGCGGCCGGCGCGGTAGTGACGGGTTGCTCGTCGCCGGGTGTGGTTACAGGGGTTGTATCGCTCTGGAGCGAGGTGTAGGCAAAGTAGGCGAAGAGGAGAACCACGGCAGCGATAAGGATCTGACGGCCGGTGGTGAACGGCGATGCCTCGGCCAGTGTTTCCCCGGGCAGGATGCGCCTCTTGGGCCCTTTCCGGCCGGCATAGTCGTTGGGGTCGGGGCCGGGCACGGGTTGGAAGAGGCTCAACGCCTTGTCGGCATCCAGATGCAGGTGGTTGGCGTAGATCTTGATGAAGCCGCGGACAAAGACCTCGGCCGGCAGCTTGTCGTAGTCGTCATCCTCCAGGGCCTGCAGGGTGCCGATATGGATACAGGTCGATTCCGCCACCGACTCCAGGGTTTTATCCTGCTCGATGCGGGCGCGTTGCAGGTACTGCCCCATGGTTTCGTGGGGCCCGGAGTAGATGAGATCCTTGTGCGGCGGCGTGGCCTCGGTGGGTGTGGTTGTCATGATGGTTATTACCTGGCGGGTCTGCGGGTGTTACGTCGGGTCGATATCACAGATATTCGTTGATATCGGCCTGTTCGCGCAACTGCCGCACCCACGTGGTGAAGTTTTGTTGTAATTCTTCCTCGTACAGCTTCTTGCGGATATCCTCTTTGACGGTCTCGAAAGGCGCCTTGCTGACCACGTCGCCCTGCTTGCTGGCCACCAGTTTGAAGAACTGGAAGGAGTTCGGCGCTTCCACCACCGGGCTAATCTCGCCGGCCTTGACGGCAAGGATCGCCTGCCGCATGTAGGGCGCCATCTCATCTTTTTTGAAGACGCCGATGTCGCCGCCATCCACCGCCGAGGGCAGGTCGGATTTCTTTCTGGCCAGCTCCTCGAAGTTTTCACCCTGATTGGCCAGGGTCAGGAGGTTGTCGATGATCGCCCGTGCCTCCTCTTTGGTCCGGCCCTGAGCGTTTTCCCCCCAGCCGACGCCGATCTGCTGGATGTGAAAGCCGTCTGCCGCCGCGGTGCCGGTGAACTGCTTGTCGTAATAGCTGCGGATCTTGTCGTCGGTGATCACGACCTTGGAGCGGACGTCGAAGTTGATCAGCTTGGACTGGAGGATCTGGGTGCGGATCATGGAGCGATAATGCGTCTCCGAGTCTCCCATGCGGGCGATCTCGGTGCGAAAGATCTCGTGGCTGATGCCCTTGGCGGCGAGCATTTGTTGGATGTGGGCGTCAAGCTCCTGATCGCTCACCGCAAAGCCCAGCTGCGCCGCCCGTTGCTCAATAATCTTTTTGTCGATCAGGCTGGAGAGCATCTCCTTGCGGGCTGATTGGAGGGCCTTGTCGACCTGCGCCGGCGGCGCTTCGCGCAGGATTTTCTGGAAGAGCATCGCCCCCTCGTCCTGCAAATCCTTGAGGGTGATGACATCCTCGTTGACGGTGGCGACGATGCGGTTGACGGTCTCGGCCCGGCAGGGCGAAGGGCTGATCAGGGGCAGGAGGCAAAGGAGAGCCAGCAAGCATTTTGTGGACAAGGTATGGGAAGTCATCGGCTCCTGCTGCGTTGTAGGTATGAGAGCTAAATGTAGCCGGATTTTAAGTGGTTAGGGAATAAGTATATTAAGTAGCATTCTACTGGACACCATGCAATATCTTTTTGGCTTCCCGGAGAATCGCCTCGGCCGAGTTCGCGGTGGTCCGCACCACCAGACGGCCGTCCGGGGTGAGTTTGACGGTCCCCTTGGATTGTTTGATCAGGATCAGGATCCGCTCGGGCGCAACCGGCGTCCGTTCATGGAAGTGGAACACCAGGGTGGCCGGGCCCTGCTCGAGCTTGGTGATCTTCAGCTTCCGCAACTCCTCCTTGAGTGAAACCACCGCCAGCAGGTTGGCGGTTTCCTCGGGCAGCGGCCCGTAGCGGTCGATGAACTCATCCTCCAGGTCGGCCAGCTCCTCGGGGGTGCTGATGCTGGTCATCTTCCGGTAGGCGATATAGCGCTGGTCGGAGTCCGGGATGTAGCGGGCCGGGATGTGGGCGGCGATGGTGAGGCTGATCTCCGGGTCGATCTCCTCCTCGATGGTTGCCTCGCCGGTTGCCGTCTTGCGTTTCAGGTCTTCCACGGTTTTCTGCAGCAGATCCAGGTAGAGGTCGTAGCCCACCGCGGCGATGTTGCCGCTCTGGGAGGCGCCGAGGATGTTGCCGCCGCCGCGGATCTGCAGGTCGCTCATCGCCAGCTTGAAGCCGCCGCCCAGTTCGTTGTAGTCCATCAATGCCCGCAGCCGCTGCTGCGCGTCCTTGGACAACCCGTCCAGCGACGGCACCAGCAGGTATGCATAGGCCTGTTCGCTGCTGCGGCCGACCCGGCCGCGGAGCTGGTAGATCTCGGCCAGCCCCATCCGGTCGGCGCGGGTGATGACGATGGTGTTGGCGTTGGGGATGTCCAGGCCCGATTCGACGATGGTGGTGCAGACCAGCACGTCGATGTCCTTGCGGACGAAACGGACCATGATCTCCTCAAGCTGCTTGGGGGGCATCTGCCCGTGCGCCACCGCTACCCTGGCGGCCGGGGCCAGGTTCTGCACAGTCCGCGCCATCTCGTGGATGGTACGCACCCGGTTGTGGATCAGAAAGGCCTGGCCGCCGCGCTGCAGCTCGCGGGCCACCGCCTCCTTGATCACCAGCTCGTCGTAGCGGGCGATGAAGGTCTTGACGCTGCGGCGGTGCTGGGGCGGCGAACTGATCACCGACAGGTCGCGGACCCCGAGCAGGGAGAGCTGCAGGGTGCGCGGGATGGGGGTGGCGGTGAGGGTGAGGACGTCGATCTTGCTGCGCAGTTTCTTGAGCTTTTCCTTGTGGGTGACCCCGAAGCGGTGTTCCTCGTCGATGATCAGCAACCCCAGCTGGCGGAAGGCCACGTCTTTCGACAGCAGCCGGTGGGTGCCGATGACCACGTCGACCCCGCCGGTGGTGAGGCCGTTGAGGATTTTCTTGCTCTCGGTGACGGAGCGGAAGCGGTTCAGGCACTCCACCCGCACCGGAAAGCCGTGGAACCGTTCCTTAAAGGTTTCGGCATGCTGCTCGGCCAGCACCGTGGTCGGCACCAGTACCGCCACCTGCTTGCCGTCGCCCACCACCTTGAAGGCGGCGCGGATGGCGACCTCGGTCTTGCCGTAGCCGACATCGCCGCAGACCAGCCGGTCCATGGGCCGGTCGGAGGTGAGGTCGTCGATGACGTCGTTGATCGCCTTCAACTGGCCCGGGGTCTCGTCGAAGGGGAACGATTCCTCAAGCTCATGGTAGAGTTCGGCGGGCGGCGAGAAGGTATGCCCCTTCTCCAGTTGCCGACGGGCGTAGAGGTCGAGCAGATCCTGCGCCACCTTCCAGACCGCCTCCTTGACCTTCTTCTTGCTGGCGGCCCAGGCCTTGCCGCCCAGCTTGTCCATCTTCGGCGGGGTGTCGGACAACCCCTGGTACTTGTGGACCGAGTTCAGCCGGTCGATGGGCACGTAGAGCTTGTCGTTGCCCTGATAGACGATCTGCAGGAAATCGTTGGCCACCCCCTTCAGCTCCATGGTCAGCAACCCCTCGTAGGTGCCGATGCCGTGGGTCTGATGGACGATGGTGTCGCCGACCTTCAACTCGTCGAAGCGGACGGCGGAGACCGGCTGCCGTTTGCTGCTTTTGCGGCCGGGGCCGAGGCGGGAGGCGCCGAACAGCTCGTTTTCGGACAGCACATGCAGCTTCTCGGCGGGCAGGTCGAAGCCGCCGGTGAGGGGGTGGCCGTAGATGAGGATGCCTTCCCGGGTAAGGTCCGCGGGCCGCAGTGGCGGCTCCAGGACCGTGATCGGCTGGTGATGATGCCCGAGCAGTTCGGCGAGATGGGCGGCGTGGCGCATGGAGCGGGAGGCAAACAGCACCCGGTCGCCCTGCGTCAGCCAGCCGGTGATCCGTTCGGCCAGCGGGGCGAGCAGTCCGTGTTGACGCCGTTGCAGGTCGATCTCCTGTTTGAGCAGGGTATGGTTGCCGCAGTGGATGTCGATGGTCTGGGCGGGGTCCATCTCGCCGGTGGCGAAGTCGTGCAGTTGCAGCTGTGGGAGTGCGGCAAGCGCCCTGGCGAGCTCCTCCTTGCCGAGGAAGAGGCGGGTCGGCGGCAGCGCCGGCCCTTGCGCGGCGGTCACCTCCCGGTGGTTGGCCTCGATCCGTTCCCAGGTGAGGTCAACGGCCTGGGTGATCCCCTGCGGGTTGTGCAGGCAGAGGATGGTTTCCTTGGGCAGAAAGGCCAGGGGGTGGCTCGGCTCCTCGTAAAAGAGGGGCAGGAAGAACTCGATGCCGGGGAAGCGGCGGCGGGATTCCAGTTGCTCGGTGATGCGGCCCAGCTGATCGTAATCCCAGCCGAGTTCCTCCCGCTGCCGGTCGAAGCGGTCGGCGAGGTCGGCAAGCGCCGCTTCCCCGGCCGGGAACAGGACATCGCTGCAGGGCAGCAGGATCGCCTCGTCTAGTTCGTCCACCGAGCGCTGGCTGATGGGATCGAAGAAGCGGATGGATTCGACGGTGTCGCCGAAGAAATCGAAGCGGAGCGGGTACTCGAAGCCGGGCGCGAAGAGATCGACGATCCCGCCGCGGATGCTGAATTCGCCGACCCCCTGCACCAGGGAGACGGATTCGTAGCCAGCCTCGGTCAACCGCGTCAGCAACTGGTTGCGGTCGGTCTCCTCGTTGCGGAGGACGAACTCGACCAGGTTGTTCAGCCGCTCCTTGGGCAGGGTGCGGCGCAGCAGCGCCTCGGCCGGGGCGACGACGATGAAGGGCGGCTCGGTGGTGAGGATCTTGTAGAGGGTGGAAAGGCGGCCGGCGACGGTGGCCGGTTCCGGCGAGAGCGGGGTGTAGGGCGGGATGTCATAGCCCGGATAGAGGAAGACCGGCAGGTCGGTGAAGAGGCCGAGATCCTGTTCCAGGCGGGTGGCCTCGGTTTCCGAGGGCAGCACGCAGAGCAGCGGCCGGCCGCTGTCGGCGGCTACCCGAGCCGCCATCAGCGCCGTGCTGCCGGCCCGGAGGCCGGTGACCATGGTAACGGAAGGCGTCTTCCCGTCGCGGAAAGACGCCGTAAGGTTTTTCATTGTGTCGGTGGGGATTAAGGTTGGCCTGAAGGATGACCCCTAGGCAAGTTCCCGCAAGCGCTGGATGTTTTCTTCGATCTTGGCGAGTTGGCCGCTCAGTTCGCTTTCCTTGGCCTTTTCCTTGGCAACGATATCGTCCGGGGCGTTGGCGATGAACTTGGCGTTGCCGAGCTTGCCGGTCACCTTCTGGAGCTGGGCCGCGACCTTTTCCTTCTCCTTGGCGAGCTTGGCCGTTTCCTTGTCGATGTCGATGAGGCCGGCCAGCGGCACGAAGATCTCGATGTCGGTATAGATGTTCGAGGCCGCTCCCTCGGGCCGTTCGCCGCTCTGGGAGAGGGTCACCTGCTTGGTCCGGCTCATGGCGCGGATGGCCGACTCGTATTCGCCGATGATACCGGCCCGTTGCGCGTCGGGGCAGAGGATCACCGCCTCGATTTCCATGGAGGGGTGGATCTGCATCTCGCTGCGGATGTTGCGGATGGAGCCGATCACCCCCATGATCAGGGTGGCGGCGGTCTCGATCTCTTCGCTCTCCCATTCCGGTTTGCAGACCGGGAACGGCTCGGTCATGATGCCGGTGCGTTGGCCCGGCAGCGCTTCCCATATCTCCTCGGTGACGAAGGGGATCACCGGGTGGAGGAGCTTGAGGGTCGATTCCAGCACGTGCAGGAGCACCGCCTGGCCGTTGGCCTTCGTCTCGGCGTCGTCGCCGTACAGGTCCGCCTTGCTCCATTCCAGATACCAGTCGCAGAACTCGCGCCAGACAAACTGGTAGAGGCTGTTCGCCACCTCGTTGAAGTTGAAGCCGTCCAGCGCCTTCTGCACCTCGCCGGTGGTGCGGCTCAGGCGGCTAAGGATCCAGCGGTGCTGGAGCGGCAGTCGGGCCGGATCGATGGTGGCGGTGATGGCCGGGTCGCAATCCTTGATATGGATCATCGCGAAGCGGGCCGCGTTCCAGATCTTGTTGATGAAGTGGCGGTAGCCCTCGATCCGTTCCTCGGAAAGCCGGATGTCGCGGCCCTGGGCGGCAAAGGCGGCCATGGTGAAGCGGAGGGAGTCGGTGCCGTACTGATCCATCAGGAGCAGCGGGTCCATGACGTTGCCTTTGGACTTGCTCATCTTCTGGCCGTTGGCGTCGCGCACCAGGGCGTGCAGATAGACGTCCTGGAAGGGGATCTCGTCCATGAAGTGGATGCCCATCATCATCATCCGCGCCACCCAGAAGAAGAGGATGTCGAAGCTGGTGATCAGGACCGAGGTCGGGTAGAAGAATTGCAGTTCCTTGGTCTCTTCCGGCCAGCCCAGGGTGGAGAAGGGCCAGAGGGCGGAGCTGAACCAGGTGTCGAGAACATCGGTTTCGCGATGGAGGTTGGCCCCCTGGCATTTGGGGCATTGCTCGGGATCGAGATCGCTGACGATCAGCTCGTTGCAGGTCTCGCAGGTCCAGGCGGGAATCTGGTGTCCCCACCAGATCTGGCGGGAGATGCACCAGTCGCGGATGTTGTACATCCAGTCGTAGAAGGTGTTTTCCCAGCTCTTGGGGTGGAGGCGGATCCTCTCTTCCTTGACCGCGGCGATGGCCTTTTCGGCCAGGGGCTTCACCGAGACGAACCACTGCTTGGAGAGCGCCGGCTCCACCACCGTCTGGCAGCGGTAGCAATGGCCGACCCCGTGCTGGTGCGGCTCGATCCGTTCGAGTAGCCCCTTGGCCTCGAGATCGGCGACGATCCGCTTGCGGCATTCGAAGCGGTCGAGCCCGGCGTAGGGTCCGGCCGCCTCGTTCATCACCCCGTTGTCGTCCATGGTCTTGACGATGGGCAGGTCATGGCGGCGGCCGATCTCGAAGTCGTTGAGGTCGTGGGCCGGGGTCACCTTCAACGCGCCGGTGCCGAATTCACGTTCCACATGGGTGTCGAAAACGATGGGGATCTTGCGCTCGGCCAGGGGCAGGATCACCGCGTTCTCCGCCAGGTTGGCGAACCGTTCGTCGGCAGGATGCACCGCCACCGCCGTGTCGCCGAGCATGGTTTCAGGCCTAGTGGTGGCGACCACCAGGTAGCCGTCGCCGGAGGCGTAGGGGTAGCGGATATGGTAGAGATGGCCGTCGGTGGGCTCATGCTCCACCTCAAGGTCGGCAAGCGCGGTGTGGCAGCGCGGGCACCAGTTGATGATGTAGTCGCCCTGATAGATGAGCCCTTCCTGGTAGAGGCGGGAGAAGACGGTCCGTACCGCTTTGCTTAACCCCTCGTCCATGGTGAACCGTTCCCGGTCCCAGTCGCAGGAGCAGCCCAGCCGTTTGAGCTGGTTGATGATCTGGCCGCCGGACTCCTCCTTCCACTGCCAGACCCGCTCGATGAAACGGCGGCGGCCGATGTCGTGGCGGCTGCTCCCCTCCTGGGCCAGCTGCCGCTCCACCACGTTCTGGGTGGCGATGCCGGCGTGGTCGGTGCCCGGCACCCAGAGGACGTTATAGCCCTGCATCCGCCGGTAGCGGACGAGGATGTCCTGGAGGGTGTTGTTGAGGGCGTGGCCGACATGCAGCACGCCGGTGACGTTGGGCGGCGGGATGACGATGGAAAAGCTCGGCTTGCCGTCATCCATGGTGGCGCTGAATTTCTTTTCATCGAGCCAGCGCTGATACCATTTCGGTTCAACGGTGGTGAAATCGTAGGCCTTGGCCATTTCGACATGGGCGGAATTGGTGGTCTCTTGCTCGGTCATGACTGATTGTTCCGGTTGTTTATGTTGTCGGTCTTATGGGAAGCCTTGCCTGCTGCCGGGCTTGCGATATTCGACCATGCTGCTGTTTGTATGAGGGATACACGGCTCTGCTGCGCAGAGGGAAGAATGTACACCGTCAGCGGTTCTTTCGCCACGGAAAACGACCGTGCGAGAACCTTAGAGGACGCTCCACGGCTTGGGAAAGAATATCTCCGTGTAGAGGTCAAGGGCGTAGCGGTCGGTCATCCCGGCGATGAAGTCGCACACCTTGCGCTCCCGCGAGGTGACGGCGTCGTAGGCGATCAGTTCCTCCCAGTGATCGTCGTGATCGAGGAAGTATTCGTAGAGCTCGCGCAGGATCTTCATCGATTTGATGAAGTCGTCGTGCACCCGGTGGACCTCATAGACGTTTTCGAAGAGAAAGGCGCGGAGATCGCCAATGGCGGTCAACACCTGTCCGCTCATGGCCAGCCGGCCGCCGCCGTTGGCGGTGGTGGAGATGATCAGGTCCTTGACCATGGTGCCGATGCGGCATGCGTGGTTGTCGCCCAGGACCCTGCGGCATTGGGCGGGCAGATCCTCTTCGCAAATGACGCCGGCGCGCTGGGCGTCGTCGAGATCGTGATTGACGTAGGCGATGATGTCGGCCAGGCGCACCACCTGGCCCTCCAGGGTTTGCGGCAGATCGTCGAGGTCGTCTGGGAGGATCTCCCGGCGGCCCTTGGAATGCCTGACGATGCCGTCCCGCACCTCGTGGCTGAGGTTGAGGCCCGCCCCTTTCTTTTCAAGCAGGTCCACCACCCGCAGGCTTTGCTCGTAATGTTTGAACCCGCCGGGCAGGAGCTTGTCGAGCACGTCCTCGCCGGCATGGCCGAAGGGGGTGTGGCCGAGATCATGGCCCAAGGCGATGGCCTCGATGAGCGATTCGTTGAGCCGCAGGGGCGCGCCGATGGTGCGGGCGATCTGGGCGACCTCCAGGGCGTGGGTGAGGCGGGTTCGGTAATGGTCGCCAGTGGGCGAGAGGAAGACCTGGGTCTTGTGCTTCAGGCGGCGGAAGGTCTTGGAGTGGATGATCCGGTCGCGGTCCCGCTGGAAAGGCATGCGGATCTCGCATTCCGCCTCCTGCCGCGGGCGGCCCTTACTGTCACGGTTCAGGCAGGCGTGCGGCGAGAGTTGCAGCGCCTCGCGTTCTTCCATTTCCAGGCGAAAGTTGTGGGTCATGGGGTCTGTTTTTTTAAGGTGAAAATATCGGGACGCCGGGTTGTCGGTGCGCCGCAAGGTGGAAGATTATTGATCGGCACCGAGCCGCCGACAAGCAGCATGAAAGGTAATGAAAAAACAGCGGCCGGTCAAGCAAAGGAACGGCGGGAAGGCAATCGCGGCTAATCGTTGTCGGCCAGTTCGCTCTCCAGCGTTTCCATCTTTTCCTGCAGCCGCTCCCACTCTTGGTAGGCGCGCTTCAGGCGCCGTTCCACCTCGTGGTATTCCCGGCTGCGGTCGGCGAAGGCGTCTTGATCCTTGTACAATTCCGGGTCGGCCAGTTGCCGTTCGAGCTCGCCCTTGCGGCCTTCCAGCTTTTCGATATCCGCCTCGGCGGCGGTAACCTGTTTCTTGAGTGGTCCGAGTTTCTTGTTCCGCTCCGCCCGGAGCTGCGCCTTCATCTGGCGCCCTTCCTTGCCCTTGGCCGTTGTTGCCGGCTGCGGCTGCGTCGATGCCTGCGGCTTGGTCTCGGTGGTAGATCCACCGGCGGGGGGCGCTTCGCCCCGTAGCTGTTTGACCTTGTGCAGGTACTCGCTGATATTGCCTTCGAAGAGGTTGCCGCGGCCGTCCTTGATCTCCAGCACCTTGTTGACGAAGCTGTCGAGGAAGTAGCGGTTGTGGGAGACGACGATGATCGAGCCGTCGTACTGGCGCATCGCCTCCTGCAGGATCTCCTGGGAATTCATGTCGAGATGGTTGGTGGGCTCGTCCATGATCAGGAGGTTGGCGGGCTGGGCGATCATCTTGGCCAGGGCCAGACGGCTCTTCTCGCCGCCGGAGAGAACGGTAACCTTTTTATCCACCTCGTCGCCGCGGAAGAGAAAGGCGCCCAGCAGCGAGCGGATCTGGGTGGTGGGCATGTCCTTGGTGTTCTGTTGCAGGGTGTCGAAAACGGAAAGGCTCTGATCCAACTCCTGGGCCTGGTGCTGGCCGAAGTAGGAGGGGATGACGTTGTGGCCGAAACGGTATTCGCCGCCGTCCTGCCGGTTGAGGCCGGCCAGGGTCTTGACCAGGGTCGATTTGCCGGCACCGTTGACCCCGACCACCGCCAGTTTGTCGCCGCGCTGCAATTCGAAGCTGAGATCGGTGAATATCTGTTTGCCGTCGAAGCTCTTGGCGAGATGGCTCACGGCCACCGCCAGCCGGCCGCTGGGAGCGGCGGGCGGGAAGTGGAAGTTGATCGCCTTTTCGGTGTCCTCAAGCTCGATCAACTCCATCTTTTCCAGTTGCTTCAGGCGGCTCTGGGCCTGCTTGGCCTTGGTGGACTTGGAGCGGAACCGTTCCACGAAGCGCATGGTCTGCTGGATCTTCGCCTGCTGGTTGTCGTAGGCGGCGCGCTGTACCTCCAGCCGCACCTCCTTGTCGGTGACATACTTCGAATAGTTGCCCTTGTAGGCGGTGAGGCGGCCCAGGCTCAACTCCCAGGTGATGTTGGTGAGCGCGTCGAGAAAGGTGCGGTCGTGGGAGATGATGACCATCGCCCCGGGGTAGTTTTTGAGAAAATCCTCGAGCCAGGTGAGCGATTCGATGTCAAGATGGTTGGTGGGCTCGTCGAGGAGCAGCAGCGAGGGCTCGGCGAGGAGGATCTTGGCGAGCATCAGCCGCATCAGCCAGCCGCCGCTGAACAGCTGGCATTCCTTGTCGAAATCGCTGTTCTTGAAGCCGAGGCCGAGGAGTATCTTCTCGGTCTGCGACTGGATACGGAAGACATCGAGATGCTCGAGCCGTTCCTGCAACTCGCCCTGGTATTCGAGCAGTTCGTTGAATTCGGGGTCGGCGGGGTCGATAACGCCCAGGTGATGGTTGCAGGCGTCGAGTTGCTGTTGCAGGGTGAGGGCATCGGCAAAGGCGGTTTTCGCCTCCTCGATCAGGGTGCGGCCGGGCGGGAAGGAGTCCACCTCCTGCGGCAGATAGCCGATGGTGGTGCGCTTGGCGCGGGTCACCACCCCTGGGTCGGTTTCGATACGCCCGACCATGATCTTGATCAGGGTGGATTTGCCGGTGCCGTTGACCCCCACCAGGCCGATGCGTTCCTGGCCGTCCAGGCGGGCGTTGACCTGCCTGAACAGGTGTTTGTCGCCGAATTGTATATTGAGATCGTTGATGGTAAGCATTGGTGTTCCCGTGGTTGCTGAATGTAGTCGGCGCCTACCATAGCACAGTTCATAAAAACAGGCTATGATTTGGCTCGGGTGAATGCCCAGGCAATCCGTAAAACAACAAATTTCAGGATTTTTTATGCGATATTTCTCTTGGCCGAAACCGGAGTGCGGCTTGCTCATGCCCTGGCTGCCGGCAACCGTCCTGCTGCTCGGGGTGCTTTCCGGTGGCGGATTCTGGTGGCTCAACCATCTGAATTCGCATTATCAGCAGTTCGACCGCCTGCTTGAGGTCATCTATGAGGTCGACCGTCAGGTTGCCCATTCCCACCTTTCGCTTGACGACCAGTTGGGCTGTGATCCGAAGCTGGTAAGGCATCTGCTTGGCGAAGCGACGCACGCCGTTGCCGACCTGCGGCAGCGATTGCAGGAAGACTGGTGTCTGGACGGCAAGGACGGGAAGCAGCGGGAGTTGCTGGCCGGGGTAAGCGTGATCAGCGAGACCCTGCTGGATCTGCAAAAGATTACCGTTGAACTGGAGGGCGCGACATCGAAAAAGAAGGCCGTCGAACAGAAAATACGTTTCGACAACAAGTTCCAGTTTTTTTCCCACACCGCCCTGCAGGTCGAAGGGATAATGAAGGATATCGGTTCCGCCCATATCCGTTACTCATTATCGGTATTCCGGGCGATCTTTGCCGGCTGGGTGCTGTTTGTCGTGATGCTGGTGGCCGCCTTGCTGCGGGTGGAATCGAAAAGGCTGTCCACCGCCCGCGCCCTTGCCGACAGCGAGGAGATGTTCCGGACCATGACCGAGTCGGCGCGGGACGCCATTGTTCTGGCCGATAAGCAGGGGGTGATTTCCTACTGGAATAAGGCGGCGGAGCGGATGTTCGGCAGGTCCGGCGACGAACTCAAAGGGGCGAAGTTGTGCGATATCCTGCAGTTACCGACCCTCGGCACCGAGGATAGAAACCGTTGCGAGACGCTGTGGCAGATGGACGCAGAGGGTGGGGATGATGCCGCCATCGTCGAGGGTCGGGTCGATTCCGGTGCCGGCGTCCATCAGGTCGAGGTGTCGGTGGCGCCGATCACCCTGCATGGCCGCCCGCAGAATATCGCCATCCTGCGAGATATCAAGGAAAGAAAGCGGGCCGAACAGGCCTTGCGTGAGAACGAAGCGCTTTTACGCACGCTGATCAACGCGATGCCGGACTTTGTCTGTTTCAAGGACGGCGCCGGCCGCTGGTTGCTGGCGAACGAGTTCGGGCTGCGTCTTTTCGGGATTGAAAACGTCGCTTATCAGCATAAAAGTGACGCGGAACTTGCCGAACATAAAGAATTTTACAAGCAGGCCTTTTATGCCTGTATCAAGAGCGACGAGGAGGCCTGGCGGCTTGGCGTGGTGTCGCGTTGTGACGAGATTATCCCGCGGATGGAAGGGGCGCCGTTTATCTATGACGTCATCAAGGTGCCGCTTTTCAATGACGACCGGAGCCGCAAGGGGCTTTTGGTGATCGGGCGTGATATCACCGAACGCAAGACCATCGAAAAGGCATTGCTGGATTCACAGGAGAAGTTGCGGCACCTTTCCGCAAGCCTCTTTGTGGTGCAGGAAACGGAACGGCGACGGATCGCCAACGAGTTGCATGACGAGCTTGGGCAGGCGCTGGCCGCCCTGAAGATGCAGATCCGGGCGATGCAGCGCCGTCTCGCCGGCGAGCGGCCCGTGGAAGTGGCCGAGTGCGACGAGATATGTGTGTATATCAAACAGATCATCGAAAACGTCCGCCGGTTGTCTCGCGATCTGAGTCCGGTGGTTCTTGACGATCTCGGCCTGCGGACCGCAATCCGGCGGATGCTGGACAAGTTTTCGGAACTGCACGACATGGATGTGGCGGTTACCATGGACGATATCGGCCATCTGCTGGACCCGAGCGCCGAACGCATCGTCTACCGGATCGTCCAGGAGGCCCTTACCAACATTGCCAAGCATGCCCACGCCAGGCATCTGGAGGTGTCCATCCGCAGGCAGGAGCGGGATATTCGTTTTTTGATCCGGGACGACGGGTGCGGCTTCGACCCTGAGGCGGAGGCGCGGAAAAAAGCGACCGAGCGTGGGCTTGGCCTGACCGCCATGTCCGAAAGGGTGCGGATGCTGGGCGGTGTGCTTGACATCGTCAGCGCGCCCGGTCATGGTACCTCTATTAGCTTGTCGATACCGGTTTGCGGCGGATGATATAGCGGCTGGGTGATGTTGGTATGGGCGGCGCTTTTTTTAACGGGAGGAAAGCATGGGCGGTTATCGGATAGTGTTGGCGGATGATCATGCGATGATACGTCATGGCATCCGCAAGATCCTGGAAGATCATCCCCAGTTCGAGGTGGTCGGGGAGGCCGGCGACGGCCTTGGGCTCCTGGAGATTCTGAAAAAAAAGGCCCCGGACCTGATCATCCTGGATATTTCCATGCCGAAGTTGCGGGGTCTGGAGGCGATCAGCGAGGCCCGCAAGATCTGCCCGGCGGTGAAGGTGATCATTCTGACCATGCACAAGAGCACGGAGTATGTCTATCACGCTGTCGCCGCCGGTGCCGACAGCTATCTTCTCAAAGAGGATACCGATCGTGAGTTGCTGACCGCCATCGAGCAGGTGCGCAAGGGATCGGTGTATATCTCCTCCTTCCTCTCTTCCGAGTTCACCGCCGATATCATCCGCACCTGCAGAAGCAGCGGCAAGCCGCCGTCCGAATCGGCCACCACCCGTGAGCGGCAGGTGTTGAAGCTGGTCGCCGAAGGGAAGACCAGTAAGGAGATCGCGGATCTGCTGTTTATCAGTATCCGTACCGTTGAGCATCATCGTGCCAATTTTATGAAAAAATTGGATCTTAAAACAACCGCCGACGTAATTAAATATGCCCTGGAAAAGGGCTATATCACCTGAGTGAAGGGTTGTTCGTCAGTTGCGGTAGGTAATTGTACCTATACTTAATTAGGTGGAACTACCTGTTTCCGTTCGGTTCGATTCACTGTCATAGTGCATATTGCTTGTTTAAAAACTTGGGCTTTCTGTGGCTGCTCGCCACGAACTTCTGTTTGGGAATGAATTGAAAATCAATTGCAAAGGCCCTTGGCTCATTGTCTGCCTCGCCATCATCGTCTGCGCCCAGACCGCGTTGATCGGGTTTCTCGTCCATGAGAGCAGGGTGTCCGGCTGTGCGTTGGCGAACGGGCATATCCTGTATCCACTTCTGTTTGGCGGCGGGATTGTCCTCCTGACAGCGCTGGCGGCGATTTATGGGCAAACCGCCGGTGTTTCCGGGCGCACCCGCCGAGAACTGCTCGAAACCAACCTGGAATTGGATCAAATCTTCAATACCGCCGCCGACGGGATGCGGGTTATTGATCGTGAATTCAATGTGTTGCGGGTTAACGATACCCTGTTGAAGATGAGCGGGTCGAGTCGCGCGGTCGTTCTTGGGAAAAAATGTTACGAGGTGTTCTCCGGGCCTTACTGTCACACCCCCGAATGCCCCTTGTTGAAGGTGCTGCGTGGGGTAAGCCAGATTTCCTTGGAGGTGAACAAGGTTCGGACGGATGGGGGTAAGGTGCCTTGTCTGCTCACGGCGATTCCCTATCTTGATTCGCAGGGGAATCTGCTCGGCATTATCGAGGATTTCAAGGATATCTCCGGCCGTCGGGAGCAGGAGCGGCTCGCGCGATGGCGTGCCGATGTCGATGGCGCCATCGCCAAGCTTTCCAGCGCCCTCATGTCTAAGATGGATCTCGATGAGATGGTGAGTCTGGTTGTTGAGCAGGCTCGGGAGTTGACCGGCAGCCGGTATGGTTTTGTCGGCTATATCGACGCCCAGAGCGGTAGTCTGGTCTGCCCTACCATGACCCGCGATATCTGGAATGAGTGTCAGGTTCCCGGCAAAAATGTCGTTTTTCACGAATTTGTCGGGCTCTGGGGGTGGGTACTCAAAAACAGGCGGCCGATATTGACCAACTCCCCATACGCCGACGAGCGATCCGCCGGGGTGCCGGCGGGGCATGTGCCTATCGAACGTTTCATGGCGGTGCCGGCAATAACCGGTGAGAAGTTGATGGGAGTAATCTCGCTTGCCAACAGTGAGCGGGAGTATGTCGAGCGGGATATGGAGGCGTGTCAGCAACTGGCGATGCTTCTCGCCATCGCTATCCAGCGGCGACAGGGCGAGGAGGCGATGCATCGTCTCCTGACGGCAACGGCCGCCGTCACCAGCGGCGATTTCTTTTCCACCCTGGTTGAGCAGTTGGCGAAATGCTTGGGGACGCGGTTCGCTTTGGTCGGCGAGATCGACCGTGGCTGTCCGGGCCGGGTGAATGGCTTGGCCTTCTGGAATGACGGCCGCTTGGATAAACCCATCGATTACGATCTGGCAGGCGCCCCCTGTGAGAAGGCTGCCGGCGAGGGGTTCTGTCTCTACCCGCAGAATGTCGCCAATCTCTTCCCCGAGGACAAGGCCCTCGCCGAATGGGGGATAGAGTCGTATGTCGGCATCTGTCTGTACGATGAGCAGGGCTTCCCCATCGGCATTCTCTGCGCCCTCGACCGGCAGCCTCTGGCCGAGATTGACCATGTGCACGAGATATTCAGGATATTCTCGCAGCGGACCTCGGCGGAGATCGCGCGGAAACGGGTGGAGGCGGCACTCGCCCACGCCAAGGAGGAGGCGGATGAGGCGAATCAGGCCAAGAGCCGATTCCTGGCCAATATGAGTCATGAGATTCGCACGCCGATGAATGCGGTTCTCGGCATGACCGAACTCACCCTTGAGACATCGCTCGATCCCGCGCAGCGGCGGTATCTGACGACGGTCAGGGAGTCGGCGCATTCCCTGCTCGGATTGTTGAACGACATCCTCGATTTGTCGAAGATTGAGGCCGGGCAGATTGTGTTGGAGCATGAACCGTTTGACCTGCGCGCGGTGCTGGATGGCGTGGGCCGGACCCTGGCGACCGTTGCCCAGGCCAAGGGACTGGAGTTGCTGTGTCGTGTGCCGCCCGATTTTCCGGTCAGCCTGGTCGGTGATGCCGTCCGTTTGCGGCAGATCCTGATGAATTTGGTCGGCAATGCCGTTAAGTTCACCAAGGAAGGATATGTCCTGCTGGAAGCGTGTGAGGCGGTGCAGGGTCAATATGAAACGCGGGTCAGCCTGCGTATCGTCGACACCGGCATCGGTATCAGCGCGGAGCAGAGAGCGAAGATTTTCAGGCGGTTCAGCCAGGGCGACGATTCGGTCTCGCGGATGTATGGCGGCACCGGGCTTGGCCTGGCGATCTCCGAGAAGCTTTGCGCCTTGATGGGCGGCGACATCAGGGTTGAGAGCGAGCCCGGCCGAGGCAGTACCTTCTGGGTCAACGTCGCCTTCGAGGCTGGTGTGGGGGCGGCGGCAACGGTGCCACAGATGTTGCCGGTCCCGGGGGATGGGGCCGAGGCGTTGGTGGTTGCCGGCAATCACATCGGCAGGGATATCCTGGCCGAGGCGTTACAGTTCCTGGGGTTTGCGGTTACCGTCGTGTCCGGTGGCCGTGAGGTTTTGGAGAAATATGCCGGTGCAGACGGCTTTCGTGAGAAGATTCTCGTCGTTGATGATCAGATGCCGGAGATGAACGGCGAGCAGTTGTTCGAGCAGCTGCTTGCCATGCCGTCTGGTCTGCCGCATAAAATAATTTTATTGACAAATAATCCTTCTCGTAAAAGTATTAAACTTGATAGTAAATCTAACTGTTATCAATTGGTGAAGCCGGTCATCCTCTCCGAGTTGTCGCAGGTTGTTCATGACCTCTTGCTGGAGGTGGGTTCCGGCGATAAAACCTTGGCGCAGACAGGTGCGGTGGTTCAGCGCGCGTCCGGCTCGGTGATGCCGATGACCTTCCTGCTGGTCGAGGATAATGAGGCCAACCGGCTGGTGGCGTCCGCTGTGCTCGAGAAGGAGGGGCATTGCGTGTATACCGCCGTCACCGGGGTTGAGGCCCTGTCGTTTCTGTGCCGCCAGCGGGTGGATCTGGTGTTGATGGACGTGCAGATGCCGGAGATGGATGGCCTGACCGCGACCAGTCTTATCAGACGTTGTGAGGCAGGGCTGCCTCCGAACAGTCTCGGCGCTGATTATATGGAGTTGCTCTTTGATTTGCGCGATAAAATCAAGGGTACCTATCTGCCCATCGTGGCGATGACCGCGCACGCCATGGCCGGTGACCGGAATCGTTGCCTTGACGCGGGAATGGATGATTATGTCACCAAGCCTTTCAGGGGTGAGGATGTCTTTAGAGCCATTGGGAGAGTCATGAATCGACAGCATAAGGAAGAGTTCCCTCAGAAAGAAGCATACCCTGAGATATTTCCCGCAGACGGACCGGCAGTGATTGATCTCGATATCCTCCGCGCGCACTTTGAAAAAAATTATTCTCTGCCCAAGGATAAGGTTGATCAACTTGTCACCTCCTTTTCCCAGAGCATCGGTTCCTATCTCAACAATATCAAACAGACCGACATGGCCGGCGACATTGAGGGATACCGTCGCACCCTGCACAGCCTGAAGGGGGTACTGTTGACCATGGGGCTCAATGAATTGGCCGGCGTTGTAAAAAAAACCGAGGATACGGTCAGGGATGATCGGCAATTGGTTGCCGCCAAGGAACTGGTCGTCAAACTGCAAACCTCACTGGCTCCTTTGCTGTAGTCCGTGCTCCGTCATTTGCGTCCAGGCCTAAAAGGCGAGGGGCGCACACTCCATCTTCCCCTTGTCGGCCTGTGATTGCCTATCCCTCGCAGTTTTCACGCCCGCCAGTACATTGTAAGTTTCCCCTCTCTTGCCCCTGGCAAGTGATTCAGGTATGTTTTTGTCATTTGGGCGCGGCATGATGCCGGGGGGGGCATGTTGAACGGCAAGGAACAAATGCATATCTGTGATACGGTTTGGACCCGGCGCTGCGACGTGTGGCGGTCGGCTCTCCCCGGCCTGCTGGATGCGGCCGGCCTGCCGGCTGCCCTGCGCAGCGGAAAACGGATTCTGATCAAGCCCAATCTGGTGGAAAACCTGCCGCCGCCCATCACCACACCGGTCGGGCTGGTGGAGGCCCTGCTTGAGTATCTGCGGGAGAATGCCCCGGGCGGCGTAGAAATTGTCATCGGTGAGGGGTGCGGCTCAAAGGAAGATGACACCTGGCGCGCCTTCGCCGGGCAGGGCTATGTCGATCTTTCGCAGCGGTGCGGCGTGCCGTTAATTGATCTTAACACCGAAAAGCTGGTCTCCGTCGCCAATCCCCACTGTTCTCGCTGGCCGCAAATGTTTCTGCCGGCCATCGTTTTCGAGAGTTTTCTTCTTTCGTTGCCGGTGCTGAAGGCGCATTCCCTGGCCGGTGTCACCCTGACGATGAAGAACATGATGGGCCTTGCCCCGCCCGCTCATTACCAGCAAGGCGGTCATTGGAAAAAGGCGGCCTTTCATCACCGGATTCAGGAAGCGATCTTTGATCTCAACCGCTATCGCGCCCCTGATTTCACCCTGCTGGACGCCACCGTCGGCATGTGCGAGGCGCATCTCTGGGGGGCGACCTGCGATCCGCCGCCCGGGCTGTTGGTCGCGGGGTATGACCCGGTGGCGGTGGATGCGTTCGCCACCGGGCTTCTCGGCCGGGATTGGCGCCAAATCGGCCATATCCGGTTGGCGGATGGGGTTCTTGGCACGGCGGCCGGTACGATTGTGGAGGTGGCGTGATGGGTTCGGCAAGGGATGAGGCGCTCGCCTATGTGCGCCGGGTGGCGGCGGCCTATGACCCGCATCTGCGGCTTGCTGAGACGGAGACAGTAAACAAACCGGCGGCTGCGGTTGGTGGGGTCTTGGTCTGCGCGCCGCATCCGGACGATGAATCCCTCTGCGGCGCCCTTCCCCTGCGCCTGGCCAGGGAGGATGGATGTCCGGTGACGGCGTTGGCTGTTACCCTGGGCAGCGATGCCGCCCGGAAGGAGGCACGGCTGCGGGAGTTTGCCGACGCCTGCGGCGTTTTGGGCTGGGGTTGGCAACTCGCCCGGCAACCGCTCGCCATGGACGGGATCAGTCCCGCGCAGCGGGATCGTGACCCGGCGGCATGGGAGGGCAAGGTGGCGGCCGTTGTCGCGATCCTGGCTGCCCTGCGGCCCGCCCTGGTCCTCTTGCCGCATCTGGATGACGCGCATCCCACCCATGTCGGCACCCATCAACTCTGCATGGAGGCGCTGGTCCGTCATGCAACCGATTGCGGTGGGGAGATACTGATCGCGGAGACGGAGTTCTGGCGTCCGCTCGGGGATGCCAATCTGCTGGTGGGGGTGGGCGAGGAGGATGTGGCGCGGCTGGTGCTGGCGGTCAGTCGCCATCGCGGCGAGATCGTCCGCCATCCCTATCATGCGCAACTGCCGTTTCGGATGGTGGAGACGGTCCGCCGGGGCGCCGAGATGCTGGCCGGATTCGGCGGCGGGGTGCCACCATTCCGGTTTGGGGAGTTGTACCGGTTGGCCCGGCTTATGAACGGCCGGCTGTTGCCGGCGACACGCGGGGTAATCCTCGATCCGGCGGAGCGGCTTTCGCTTGCCGCTCTCCGCTCCGCGTGCTGATCGCGTTCAGCTGTTGTTGTTGAGGTTGGTCGGCTTTTTGGAGAGACCTATCTCCTGGCAGACCTCGGTGGCGATCTCCTCGATGGATTTCCCATGGGTGTCGATGACCGGGATATTGTGTTTCATGAAGATCTGCTCCGCCTGCTGCAACTCCTCGATGCAGGTGGACATCTTGGCGTATTTGCTGCCGGGATAGCGTTTTTCCCGTACGCTGTGCAGCAGTTCCGGGGTGGTGGTGAGTCCAACGGTGCGGCGGCTGTTGCGGCGGACGCCCTCCGGCAGCCGGTACTGGTTGAGGTATTCGACGGTGAGGGGGAAGTTTGCGGACTTGAGCCCGTGCTGGGTGGCGAGGTAGACGCTGACCGGGGTCTTGCCGGCCCGCGAGACGCCGAGCAGGATAACGTCCGATTCGTCCAGTTCTTCTATCTTGGTGCCGTCGTCGTGTTCAAGGCAGAAGTTGATCGCCGCCGCGCGTTTTGCCATGCTGACGTCGTCGGTGCGGCGGGAAAAGCCCGGTACGCGAAGCGGTTTTGTTTCGAGGCATTCTTCCAGCCGCGAGAGAAAGAAGTGGTAGGCGTCAAAAAATTCCACCTCCGGGGTATCAAAAACCTTGAGGACCTCTTCGGTCATGATGGTGCTGAAAACGATCGGCCGCCGTGCCGCCGAATTCTTGAGGATATAGGCTAGTACCTTTTCCGCCTCGGGGATCGTCCGGATAAAGGCGAAGGTCTCTTCGTGAAAGCTAGTCTCCGGGAACTGGCAGAGCAGCGACTGGCCAAGGTTGGTGGCCAGAATGCCGGTGCTGTCGGAGAGGTAGTACACATCCTTGGATTTCCACATACGTTTCAGGTGTCCAGAGAGTTTGCGTTTTGCCCAGGGCTCGGGAGATGCGGCCGGGTCAGGGTTTTCTGCCTATCCATTCCTTGTCGCTTTGATAGAGGCTCGCATATTTCTTGATCTGGGCGTTGATTGGTTTGGGCAGGACGATATCGTATCGTTCAAGGTATTCCGCCGCCATCCGGTGGGTGTTGAATATCGGGCAATTGAGGGCGATGTTCATGATGCACTTGTCGATATATTCCGCCCGGCGGGTCGGATCGTAGAAGGCGTCGATGATCTGCGGAAAAAGCTGGTAGAAGGAAGCGGAATCCTCGGCATAGAGGAGGTGGGCCGGCGATTCGCTCAAGGCGTCGCCGTCAACCGGCCCCTCGTAGCCGAATTTCCAGCCGGTCTGTCCGTCATGATACCCTTCAACCCACCAGCCGTCCATGATGCTGATGTTGGGGATGCCGTTCAGCGCCGCTTTCATGCCACTGGTGCCGCTTGCTTCCAGGGGGCGCTTGGGGCTGTTGAGCCAGGCGTGAACGCCGGCCACCATCATTTTGGCGATCTGCATGTCATAGCCCGGGATAAAGACGACCTTGGCTAATCCCTTGCTGCGGAGATAGAGTTCCTTCTGGTAATCGAGGATCGATTTGATGAGGTTCCTGCCCGGTTCGTCTTCCGGGTGCGCTTTGCCGGCAAAGATGAAATT
>Ga0224510_10000807_pt1 | contig 22201 bp, 20 predicted proteins | sample SF_May12_sed_USG_FD_170161 | JGI IMG/M metagenome (GOLD analysis project Ga0224510, IMG submission 170161) | Sediment microbial communities from San Francisco Bay, California, United States - SF_May12_sed_USGS_4_1 | ecosystem: Environmental > Aquatic > Marine > Sediment | place: USA: California... | reverse complement strand
CACCACCAAGACATGAAAGACGCCTTTTTTTCCACACTCATTGTCATTGAATTTCAGTGCTGTGCTTCTTGCCCCATATCTCTGCGAAGCAAGCTGCAAATCACAGGACAAATAAAAACAACAGCAATATCCCAATAATAAGCCAGAAAATCATCACCAGCAGGTGGTGCTGTAACGTGCGAGGTTCCAGTTCACGCATCATGTCTCCGGCGGCCTCGGCCTGATCCCCTACACGATTCACATTTTTATCGAGAATTTTTATATCGATTGATTTCCACAGCCAATTAGCAATCCCTATACTCTGTTTCCCGATTCCCACCACTACCCGATCCACACCACGAAGGTCCACCACCCGCCAGAGCCACCCGGCCATTCCTACGCTATTCCGTCCTAAACCCACCACCACTCCATCAATTCCACGAAGATCCACCACTCGCCACAACCATTTCGCGGTCACCACCGACACATTCGCAATTCCCAGGATCAGCGCATCAAACACCTGCCGGTCGACAACCCGCCACAGCCATCGGGAAAACCGGAGAGTTGGCAGCACAACATACCCCTCATACATTTCGTCGAAATACAATTTATTCAGGAAATGGACATACCAGCGCTTGCCCATTTCCGATTGTTGAAACCAGGATCCGGAAAATTTTGTCAAGGAAAGGTATCCCACTGCCACACCACCAACAGCCACAGCAACAAGGGCAAGGATGAGGGGCAAGCCCGTCCCACTCGAGGATCCTTCGAAAATAAAGGCCGTACGAAGTCCCATAACCGGCGAAAGAAATTCCGCGAACCAACTCCACAGGATCAGCAACAGACTTCCGACGATTCCAATGACAGCCAAGATTCCCAGAAGGTGGATGGGGGAAAAGAAGCGAGGCTGCAGGGCCTGCTTCCCCATCTCCCCTCTATAGCCTGTCGATAGAGGTTGATGAAACAACATCAGAACTCCCCGCATGACATACATGGCTGAGAAAAATACCGTCAAAGATCCCAGAATCCAAAATGTCCATTTGGCTGAGGCTCCCCCTTGAGCCATCCACAATTGTTCATACGGCCCTGAGAAAATAAGGAACGGAGGGAGACAGGCTAACATCACCGCCCCTGACACACATGACCACATGGAATGGGTTGAGGTCGTATGTAGGGAAAAGGAAGTTGGTTCATGTCCATGCGAGCCAACCGAACGAAGCGCATTGCCTGTCGATAAAAATAAAAACGCCTTCAAGCATCCATGGGCCAGCATATGAAAAATAGACACCACAAAGGCTCCGACTCCGCAGGTCATGATCATGAAACCGATTTGACCAATCGTGGAAAAAGCCAGCATGCGCTTAATATCCACCTGGGTCAGGGAGACCAGAGTCGCGAAGAGCGCGGTCATACCCCCGATCACCGCAATGACCGTCATGGCTTCAGGCGAAAGCATCACGAGGGGACTCATGCGAACCAACAAGAAGGGTCCAGCATTCACCATGGTCGCAGCGTGAATCAAGGCCGAAACGGGCGTGGGCGCTTCCATGGCAAAAGGTAGCCAGACGTGGAAGGGCACCTGTGCGGATTTTCCCATGGCCCCTATAAATAAAAAGAGGGTAATGAGAGTGAGGACGGGAATGGGAACGTCCAACCCGATCCAGCCGAACAGGTTGAGCGTGTTCCCCTGTATGGACTGGGCTTCCGCTAAGATCGTCTGGATATCCAGCGTTCCAAAGGTGGAATAGGTCAGAATAACCCCAAAGCCTAACCCCACATCGGCAACCGAATTCACTAAAAAGGCTTTGGTGGCCGCCTGAGCAGATGCCTGCCGCTCGCCCCAATGTGAAATCAACAAATAGGAGCAGATCCCCATGATCTCCCAGAACACATACATCATGAGCAGATTATTGCTCATAACCAGCATGATCATGGAAAAGGTGAACAGGGCAATGACGGCAAAGAAACGGTTATACCGCGGATCGCCGATCATATAACGGGACGCGTACACATGCACCACACTGCTCACCCCGGTGACCAGAAGTAGGAGCAACACGGTAAGTTGGTCCACATAGAGCCCCAAATCGACAACCAGGGCTCCCGAATGGATCAGTCGATACAGGGGAATGGAGAATGCCCCCTCAGATGCTACTTGAGCAAACGCGATGATGGAAAAGGCGAAGGATAGGGCCATCGCCGGGATGCCGATCTTATGACCTTGCTCTCCCAACCAGGGTTTCCCCAGCACGAGCATCAGAGATGCCAACAGAGGAAGGAGGGGAATGAGGATAAGGAATGTCATATTAGGAGTACACCCTAACCCCACAGCTTAAAGCCCGGGTGGAACCGCCGTCTTGAGGAGAAAGTTGACAATGTGATCGCTCATCAGCCCCAACACAATGATCGCCACCGATGTTGCGCCGAGGCTAATTCGCACCGCTAAGGGCACCTCACGCATGAGGGGAGGCTGCTGAGCTGACCGATCACGAAACACCCGTTCAAATAATTTAAGAAAGTAGGCCAGAGTCAACAGGGTCGCAATGAGTACCGCCGCAATGGCAAGATAATTCTGCGCTTCCACCGCGCCAAGAATGATATACCATTTTCCGAAGAACCCACCGGTCGGCGGAATTCCGATCATTGACATGGCCATTACCACCAGAGCCGCCGACATCCATCCCGGTCCCCCCCGCAACCGCACAAGGTCCTCTATGGTGCGAACTCCGTATAGATGAATGATTGCCCCTGCCCAGAAGAACAACCCCGCTTGCATCACCGCATCATTTAAGAGATAAAACACTCCACCGGCAAATCCGGTTTGATTCCCGAGACTCATTCCCACCAGAATCAACCCGATATGCGAAAGCCCTCCATACGCAAACATGCGTTTGATCTCTTTCTGGGACAAAGCCAGGAATGCGCCAATCAACGCGGCCATGGCGCCCAAAACCCCCACTAAAAACAGGATGGGGATCTGGTAGATCACCGCCTGCGCGCCGAGTACCCAAAACATAATGCGAATCCAACCATACAGGGCCACTTTGGTCACTAACGAAGCCAGCAGGGGGGTGACTCTGTCAGGGGCATAGGTATAGGCATCAGGCAACCAGCCGTGGAGTGGTACCAACGCCATCTTGATGCCCAGACCGATAAACATAAACAGCACTCCGACAGCGATGGCCTTGGAGGTCACCAAGAGCGGTATCCGTTCAGCCAAGTCCGCCATATTGAGCGTACCCGTTTCAGCGTACAGATACCCCACCCCCAGGAGATACAAGGAAGCCCCGAACGTACCCAAGATCAAATATCGAAAACCCGCTACCAGGGCTTTCCCGCCTGCCAACCCCACTAAGGCATACGCACATAAGGCGGACACTTCCAGAAACACGAAAAGATTGAAGAGATCTCCGGCAAAGATCATCCCGACGAGACTCCCCACCAACAACAGCACCAGGGTATAAAAGGGAACAATCCGGCTGCCAAGATTTGGGAACAAAACCGAACTGATGAAGATGACACAGATGAGGGCCAGAAGACTGAGAGCCACGATCATCACGCTGGCCAATCCGTCAGCCACCCACTCAATGCCGATCGGGGCGGCCCATCCCCCAAAGGCATAATGAATGGTCCCGGTTTGAAGGACTCCCACCAAATTCGCAATCGAGACCAGGACCATTCCGGCTATGACGGCAAAGGCCATCGGCCGGCACCATTCACGGTGCTTAATGCCAATTAACGGCAGACAAATGGCCAAACTCAGTGGTAGCAGAAAGATGATCGCAGGTAGGTGGCGCGTCATTCCAACCTTTTGAGAATGTCTTCTTCGTCCAGACTGCCATATTTTTTATAAATGGCATCGGCCAGGGCCAGGGAAACCCCCAGGGTGGCCACCCCTACCACAATGGCCGTCAATGTCAGCACATGAGGAAGAGGATTGGTATAGACTTCAGGCTGAATGGCCTCGGTGGTGGATAACAGAATAGGCACCGTAGCACCTCGTTTGGCACTCGTGGTCACGAGAAAGAAGATGACACTCGTTTGCATGAGATACATCCCGATGAGTTTTTTGACCAGATTGTAGCGGGTCACCATGATATAGATGCCCCACAAAAACAGCAGCACGAAGGCGATGTAATTGGGTCGCTGCAGCCACCCTTGGATCAACTCAAACATGATACTCCTGCTCGATATCGTGATAGGCCAAGCTGAGGACGATAGAGATTCCGGTCACTGCGACATCCACTGCCACGCCGATTTGGCCAAGAAGAATTCCCATATATCGACGAGCAGGGGCATCCAAGCCCGGAATCTCAAGGTTGGCATAGTTTAGAAACTCTCCTCCACCAATGAGGCATAAGCCACCGACTCCCACAAAAATAATCAATCCTACCCCGTCACCGTGCAGGACCTTTTCCACCAGGCGCCCCTGGGGTGATTTCAACCCGAACACCAGAAAGGTCAGGATCATGCTGGTCGTCCAAATCACCCCTGCCACAAACCCCCCTCCCGGTCCATATTGGCCAAAGAACAAGACGTACAGGGCAAACAACTGGGCCAGAGGAATGAGCAATCGACTCATAGTCTGAACAATAAGACTGTCGTGTATCCGCTTCATGAACGGGCCTCCCGTAAGAGCAACGCGCAGGCAATGCCTGCTGTAAAAATCACCACGGTTTCAATCAACGTATCAAACCCGCGATAGTCCATCAGCACGGAGGTCACCACATTCGGTGTCAGCGTGTCCGCATAACTATTCTGTAAGTACATAGGAGAGATGTGGATATTCGGGGGAGAGGCCGGATCCCCGAACGGCGAAAGATCATTGGCCGCGAATAAGAGGAGAATGCCTAGCAAGGGCAGTCCGAGCACTCCGGCCAAGGGTGGGGGAGGACGTCGGAGACGGCTATCTTTGGGGGCCGTATCGAACAATGTGATAAGAAATAGCACAGTAGCCAACCCAGCCCCGATAACGGCTTCCACAAATGCCACATCCACCGCGCCCAGCCAGGCCCAGACCAGGGCCAGAAAGAAACTGTACGACCCAAGAATGAAGACAGAACTCATCAATTCCTTCACCAAAAATGTTGCGCTGGCTGCTGTCAGGACCAGGAGCAATAGCAAGGCAATATTCACCGCATATGTCATTGGTCCTCCTCGGCCTGTGGTTTGACGCCAGCCCGATACGCCGCTCGAATTGTTGCATGGGCAATGACCGGATTCAGAAGGAACAAGAGAGCCAGGACCACCAGTATTTTCAACATATTGATTCCAAACCCCTGGTAAAGGGAAAGGCCCACAAGGACGCAAAACGCTCCCAGGGAATCAGTCAGGGAAACCGCATGGGATCGCGTAAACACGTCGGGGAGTCGCACCATGCCGACCGCAGCGACCACGAGAAAGAATAAACCTATCAGAATCAACGCAATAGCGATGACGACCATGTCTAAGGTGTCCCTCGTTGCTCAAGAAATTTGGCGATGGCAAACGCCCCGACCAGGTTGAGGAGGGCATACCCGGTGGAAATATCCACAAACATCTCTTCGCGGCCATACACCGTCCCAATCACCACCACAAGAATAATGGATTTCGTCGAAATGCCATTCAGCCCCAACACCCGGTCAAACACCGTCGGGCCCTGAATCACCCGGTACAAATATACGAGAATCAAAATGGATAGCATGATCAACACAAACAGAAAAAATGTTGTCATTCGTGCCCCTTGCCTTCCTGAAACATTCCGGCAATTTTTTGCTCCATCCGGCCACTGGTTAGATCCTCGCCTGAAGCTTTATCAATGGCGTGCACCATTAGTTGGTTGCCTTCGACTTCCACAGTAATAGTGCCGGGTGTCAGAGTAATGGAATTTCCGAGCAGAACGATCGCACCCTGATGTTTGAGGTGAGACCGATAGGTCAAGAGTTTGGGCTCAATGGGTAAGGCCGGATTCAGAATGAGTTTGGTCACATGCAGACTACTTTCGACAATCCGCAGAAGGAGCCATGGTCCGTACAAAACCAGTCGGCCCCAAGGGAAGTCATGAAACGGAGAATGGGAATATCCGGTGTTCAACCAGGCTACTCCACAGGAAACCAGGAATCCTAAGACGACGTGGGAAACATCGTAGCGTCCCGATAAAATGAGCCAGACACTAAAGAGAGCTAAGGTGTTGGCGATAAACTGTTTCGGAAAAGAAGACTTCATCCTGCTCAACCCCTAAATCTGAAACAAGGTGTTTTTTTCAAGGAGCCCCACAAGATAAAAAAAAACCAACCAAAGGTTTTTCGCATGGGATGCCCCAAAAACCTGGTTGGCTTGTACTGTTACCAGTCCATCTGGAACTACAGAAAAACTGGAAACCCTACGGCCGTTATGAATGCTGTTTCGCCGAATCAGATGCTCCCGCTCTCTCTACTCGGACTCCGACCGATACAAAGAGGTGTCCCATCTTTTGAGAAACACGTAAACTTCAATCCTTATATCAAGCGCCTCCCTCCGTCCACAACCCCGAAGCGAGAGGAAAAATTATGGTGGAGTCCTATGCCCATTCCACTTGGGCCCACTTGACTCTGCATAGGGAACCGAAAGTCCTAGTCAAATATTTTCCAACCAAGACCCAAGCGATTCAGGTTTTTGTGCACGTTCAGATTCAACATATCCTTCTTCCCTGTCACGGAATCATGTTTTTGCGGTAACTGGTTCCCAAGTTGAATTCGTGAGGTATCGTGAAAAAAATTGTGAGGCCGGATCTAACGCCATCAGATTCATCCATTGGTTATGGAATATGTGCTGAAGAAGGCTATGTTTCTGAATGATCGATCGAATTCGATCCGGCGGTGCCTCGATGATGGCCAATAAGCGCATGGGTTCATGGTAATGCCGCGCGCCATCGTTTACCGATTGGAGAGGGAGGCCTTTTTGCAAATCACTCTGGCTTCCCAACATCACCCCAACTCCCGCGACCATGTTATGAATGACCTTGCTTCCGCTCCCGTATCCCCAAGGATCCACCGCCGAAAAGTAATAGGTCAAGCTTATCAATTCGCCCACGATGAGGGGTGCCGTCATGATTTTTTCAAGAAGACTGCCTTCGGGATCTGAGTCAGGGTCGTAGGAATGTAAAAAGACTCTCCCTCCCAAAGGGAGTCCCTTTGTGAGGGCCCGCCTTCCAATTAAAAAGGCGGCGTTCCCCGACAGTCCCCATTCAGGGCGGGAATTAGCCCAATCCATGCTTCGTGTTCTGACATGTGCGAATGCTTCGTGTGGAGAGGCCTTTGTCGGTGCACCGGGAATCCGATTGCATCGTTCCAAGGCTTGGTGTGTGCCGGCCTGTTCTAAATCCTTCCTCAACCGTTTCAAATCCTCAGTATGAGTGGAAGGAACATCGATGAGGTCATACAGCGTCACCCGATCGGTGGTTGTATTATGTTTGCCAGGAAGGAACCAGGTATCCTCCGGAATGACCAGGCCGTGATCTTTGAGGATTCGCCGGACTTCAGGGTTATTGGCCATGGCCGCAAAGACGCGCGCATTGGGGTCACCATGACTGCCCCCGCAAGCACCGCAGTCTAGAGCTGCGAAATAAGGATTGTTGTCCGATTGGCTTCCATGGCCGCACACCATGACAAACCGGCCAAAATTTTTCGTGAGCCCGATGACACGCAAACCACCTTCCACAAAGGCAGCTTGCTCTTGATGAGTGAAACCTTGGGTTAGCTGTCCCGGGTTTATTTCCTTCTCTTCCTTTGCATTTGAACGATCAACAGGAATATGCGTGTCTACGGGTTTCCGAAACCCGTAATGGAGCCAATTTTTGACGGTGTCGAAGGAAGTCCGAAACAGAGTTTTCCCTACCAACCCGAGGCTAAAAAATATCCCTAGAACATCAATGAGAATAAATGAGGCAATTGGATTGTGTTTCAGGTCATGGAATAGTTGATGACTGAGTTGATGCCATCTTGTTCCGGAGAGATAATCCCTCATTCCCTTGTCCAGTCCCATTCGCGGAACTTCGATCACTTCCGCTTGTGGGGTCAATAAAATGGGGCATAATGCCATGTGATCGTGACTATCAAAGGCCACATGACTCATCGGCACCCCAAAGAATCCTGCATAGCCGAATGTTTCATATGGCCCTTGGTTTTCAAGATGACGACGAAATGACTCTGAACGGGCATCGATACAAAAGATTCCCTGGGCTCGAGGCCGCTCATCCAAAACGGGTACCGTTCCTTGATGTCCTATGAGCTTCTTCAGTAAGTGTTCCCGGTAGACATCCTCATAGGCTTCCAGCCACACTGGCCTATGAGTATTTTGGGGAAAGATATCCAACCATTCCAGTAATGTCGAAATCCCCGCTTGAGACAACTCGTGCAGCTCAAGGGGAGATAATTCCAAGAATTGAGCCAGGTGAAAAAGCCGCCAGGCCTTGTGGCACACGCCTTGGGTATTGGGATCTGTGACACGAGTATGAGGGGACATCAAGGCACGATACTGCTCTGAATGTTCGTCCCAATAGCCCACCAGATCGGAGCGTGTCCCGGCAATCCCCCATTCCCGTTGGCAAAGTCCCTCCACCATTCCCGATTCATAAAAGAGCCGGACGGCGAGGTATTGTAAAGGGTCTATGGGGTAGTGTTGTTGTGCCGGATACCCAGGATTGTCCCCACGCCAGCGGATCAATCCGGCCCATCCCGGCAAATGGGCTAGATGCCGCGAGAGATATTCCCGCCAACGCTCTTTTGGAATATCAAGATCTTGAAGATGCTTGATGACAACTTCTTCCGGTTCATCGGCAAGTTCGCGAAATTTTTGTCGAACATGAGGAATGCCTAAAAGTCTGCACGAGTGATCCTCTTTGGCCAGGTCCCGCCAGACAGAGTAAAATCCCCTCTCTCTCGAAGGCATGCTCCATCCGGCTACTCCCTCGTCTACGAACGCCGCAACCCATTTGACCATTTGATTGTTGATGGCCTCAACCAGCATACTCCCGGTCAAACAATCCAGCCAATCACCCAGTGTCCGGTCTGCGGGCAGATCCACCGGAACGAAATCGGACTCGACATGTAAGGACTCAGAATCTCGACTGAGATCAGGTGTTTTCAACAAAGGATCGCCCGATACGGGATCGGACAATCCGAATGCGGATAACGAACTCTTCCAGAGATTGTGGAGATAGGCGCTTTCCGGCTCATGCCGGCACTTCTCGCACTCACGAATCGTTCGATCAATGATGGATTTCCGGGAATGCTCCGGAAGATCGGATCGGAACCGTTTGATCGAACCCTCTAATGCTATTGTCCAAGTCAGGAGAAGGGGATTTAATTCATTAATTCCGTAAATGGCATGAATCCGCCAGATATCTCTCACGTGAAGGGTGCGCCCGCCAATTTGGATAGTTGCCTGAGAAGGGAGAGAAGGACCGACACGTTGAAGCGCCCGGTCAATAGCGGACTGGGTGATCCGGCCTTGTTGAAATAACTGGCGATATTCCTCAAGAGGAAGAAATCCATTGCCGCCTATCAAATGCTGGGCTTCCGCAATGGCCTCAGCAAAAGGCAAATACTCAAGGTCACGAAGAGGGTTGTAGTAGGCAAACGTTTTCATGGGCCAATAGGGCCCAATCGGCCGACAGGCCTCGCCAACGATTTCTCGAAGCCGCTCTCGGCTAGTTATGGATGAACGATGTTGCTCAGCGTTGTTCATGTGTCCAATCCCGGCGTCCTCAATAGCCCGGAAAACCAAATTGCTTGCAGGCTTTCCAGAGCCCCTGCCTTTGAGAAGCCAGTTATTCGCCGCTCAATAAATAAAAAAGCCAACCGAAAAGCTTCTCCTCTTAAACTTCTTCAGGAGATCATCTCAGTTGGCTTGTTCTACCGCTTGCCTCAATCCCATCTTCAAAGATGCAAGCTATCCGACAAACCCATTCTACTATCAAAGTCAAAACCAGAACGAATGCTGCGTCCCTCATCCCTCTGAGGAAAGACTCGTTCTCTTCTTGACCTCTTGTGAACAATAAGCTTATATCAAGGGGAAAGGCTGTTCCTCAAGTTCCTGAGGCGGTTTTCCCCGGGGAAGGGAGGATCAATGGTTTACTGGCAAGGCTGGTTTTGCTGGAAAGTGCCAACGCATGAAAAACGACTTCACTCGAGGTGAGATGGAATCGGCTATCCGAAATGCCATTATTAAATTTGAGCAGGAATTTATGGGCCGGGGCCCCACAGATGTTCGCGCTTTCATTCTGCGCGACACCATTCTCATCCGGCTCAAAGGGGTTCTGACCCCGGCCGAGCGGCAACTGGCCAAGAGTGAAGAGGGCATCGGTATGGTCAAACAGATGCGCCAAAATCTGATTTCGCAAGGGAGAGAACAGCTTTGTCGCCAAATTCTAGAGATCACGGGAGCCGAAACCACAGCCCTTTTTACGGATATCGACGCGCGGATCGAAGAACGCGTTATCGTTTTGACTTTAGATCGTGATCTGGAATCGACACTGAGGTAGAGAGATTTAGAGGGAAATAAACAAGAAGGGGTCTTTGTCCGGCTAAATCTTTTTCACTCTTGACTTCCCGGATATTTGCCTTACCTTTACACTATGAGCCAAGGACGTGTTTTAACCCATGACGAGAAAAAAGCTTCTGAGGCAGCCTTTCGTGGATTGCCAATGGATCATTCATGGACGGAGTCTGCTAAAGCTGTTTATGAAGGTATTATCCATGCGTTAGACAAGACGCCGCTGAGTGCTCCAATTTCTCCGGAAAAGGAATCTTCCGAGTCCAAAGAGGGACCGGGGCTTTTACCGTCTGAGGTCTCCGTGCCCTCCCAATCATCTCTTTCACTCACTTCTGACGATATAACTGCAGAGTTTGCATCTCTCCCCATCCGTTCCCGACGGGAAGCCATTGAGTCCGGAATACTCAAAGATGTCACTCCGATCGCTCAAAGTGTAGGCCTCGAATTTTGTGTGGGCATGACCAACCCTCTTTGGGATCAATACATCACTCCTTCCCCCGACTTCACGGAAGAGCTTATTCAAAACCGCCTTCGTGATACCCTGGTGGCTGTGCGCCTTCGGTTGGCCAGCTTGAAAACACCAATGCCACTGGTGGATGTCCCCGTTTTATTAGAATTTCCTCCTGAACCGACCCCACAGCTCTGCTTGACCTTCGCCTTATTTCACAAGGACCCGGTTGATGGGGATTGCCTGCTCCTGATCCATCCGGGTGAAGTGTTCGCCACCCGCCAAGCATTCGAGAATAATTAACTCAGTTTCCTACTATACCTCCAGCTCGTATGGTAGATAAAATCTGTTTTAGATAGTCACACAAACTCTGAAACAGATCTTTTAGTCTTGCGGATGTGTGGGAAAAGACCACCTCCATCACTTGATGTCTTGCAGCCAGGAACAAACACAAATTTTCTTCGACCAGTAGACGAAACAATATTCTATTTTTCCAACTCTAAACTCTTGCATGGAAGGTGTTTTTGTCAAACGATCCAACTTTCTTGGGCGAGCCGCCCGAAAATCCCCTTGGTGGGAAAACCCTCATCGTCGATGCCCAAGACCCCAGATGTTTTCAACTTCCCAGTGACGCGTTAAACAACGCCGGACCAACCGATTACATCTTTATCCGACCAGGCACCTATGAAGATCGCCTGGTAATGACGGAACGATCCATTCATATTGTTGGTGCCGGCTTGGATCAGGTCACCATTTTCAATCGCCGGAGCGGTCCTTGCTACCTTCAACGGGTCTCCAGCGGATATATGAGAGGTATCACGTTTCGTTATGTGGGCAGCGACCAACATTCGGCCCTAAATATTTTGGATTCTGTTTGTACAATATCTCACTGCCGGATCACGGAAGGCCTCTTATCCGGAGTCGTCATGTATGGACCGGATTGCCGCCCGACATTAATCGGCAACGAAATCTCCCATAATCGAGAGTCCGGAATTTTTTGTTTTGCCGGGGCCCAGCCCTACCTACGCGAAAACGCGTGTTTTGGCAATCATCATTTTGGAATTGCTGCACGAGATGAGGGCACTCGACCCGATATAATTAAAAACATCTGTCGGGGCAATATGTTGAGTGGGATTCTCCTCTTTCATCTCGCAAAAGCTCTTATCCTCGAAAACACCTGCGCAGAGAATGCCCATTGGGGACTCGTGCTTACCCCGGATTGTGAAACCACGCCAAAGCCGGAGGACCTGCACCAATCCAATCAATTGGCAGACAACCCTCGTGGGGCCTATACCATCACCACGGAACCCTTGGCGGATATTGGTCGATAGATCAGACTGGATCTTCGCATCACCGTTCGCTCCCGAACCAGTTCCAGGACGTTGGGAGGGATGCCTCATGCCCTTCTATTTGAGTTGTGTGCGCTGATTGCATCGAATCAATAGGAAGAGTGGATCTTCATCTCATTCGGGTTTACTGTTGGGCAGGGTGCCGGGTAGCGGAGGTCTATGATAAGGTGGGAGGCGTGAAAAGGACTTAGCAGGGCCATTCGACATGAATGATAATCTGTGGCATCAACTGAACGCCGTTTTGGGTAGCCTAACCGTTACGGTGGGACTCTGGTTATTGGTAGGCGCCCTACCTGTGCCTCTCGGCATTGCCCTGGCCGTCGGGTTAGCCATCCTACTGGCTTGGAAAAGCCCGTCTATCGGGTACATCTGGGCAGCATCCACGCTCCTCTTGGGTGTGGAAAGTCTTGCCTGGCCGATCATGCAAATGGCCGATATTCAAAAGCTGGGTCCAGAACCACCATTGGAAGAACTGCAACGGATTTTCACTGCAGTGTTGTTCGGGCTTTTTTCCGGCGTGTTTTGGATGACCTTCGCGTATGGCATCTTCAAGCGCACTCGCGGCGCCAACACACCCGCCACTCCCTCTGTGACGACTCCTCAAACGAAAAACCAAAAGAAAAGAGCCAGAAAGCAATCGGGCTGATCGCACTGCCCAGCCCAGCAGGGGCTATTGAATTTCGATGGGGTCCACGTTGACTTCAAAGATCACTGGTTCTTTTGAAAATTTTGCCTCATACTCCCGCTGAATGTCTCGAAGGCATTGCTGTGTTTCCTGCAAATTTTCGGTTTTCATCAAAAAGAGCACCCGGTTTTTTTTGAGACGGCCGGGTTTCTTCGAAGCAATCGGCCCCAAGACCATTGGCGTTTCAAGGATCCCCTTTCCCTCCTGACGAGGATCCCTTCTCACCTCAATCCTTCCTAACCGTTGGCGCAAGAAGTCCACAACTCCTTGCACTCGAGTCGCCCGCGTCCCCGTCACCACCAATAGAATCACATGGGTAGCCGGGGGATACCCCAAGGCTTCGCGTAACTCCAATTCCTGTTCATAAAAGATTTGGGGACGATGTTGCCAGATGGCGTTGAGCACATGATGGTCTGGAATACTGGTTTGGAGAATCACGTCTGCCGGTTCCCTGCCATTCCTGGCCAAGGCGAGGGCTTTGGACAACATGTGGAAGGTCCGTTCCGCCGATCGGAAATCAGGAATATGGAGACCAAGGTCGGCTTGAGGAAGCCCAATCATATTAGCGGTTGGCGGATCTGACCGGTGAAGCAAAAATTCGGTCCCAATCAACACTCGAATGTCCCTTTCCCGGAATTGGCGTAACATGGCACCCGCTGCCTCGGTGGTTTTCACATTCTCCCGATCAAACCGGGCAACTGTCACCGACGGGAAGAGACGAATCACCTCTTCTTCCAGCCTCTGCGTCCCTGTGCCGGAAAACCGAAAAACCGTGCCCTGGCAAGTGGGGCATGTTTCAGGGGTCTGCTGAATCCCCTCACAGTAGGAGCAGATCAATCGCGAGGGTCGCTGATACAGTTTCAATGGCACTCCGCAGGTGGAACACATCGGAGCCAGCCCACAATCCCGGCATATCAGCGCCCCTGAAAATCCCTTTCGATTAAGCAGTAAAATTATCTGCCCTCCTTCGTCCAGGGCTTGAGTCATTCGGCTAAGTAACACCGGTGACACAATGGTCCCATAGGGTAATGACCGTAAATCGATCATTTCTACCTGGGGAACCTCTTGCCATGAATGTTCCAGGGCCTCGCTGATCTGTTCCCTGAACCGCCCATACATTTCCAAGGAAGGACGATTCGAACTATAGACCACCAGGGCTTGTTCACATTCTCCACGCATTCGAGCGACTTCTCGAGCGTGATAGTAGGGAAGATGCTCATCTTTATACGACGGATCGTCTTCCTGATTCATCCAAATAAGCCCTAAATTTGGAATTGGCAGAAACAGTGCTGATCGAGTCCCCACTACGACCTGTGCCTTACCCTGTCGAATCCGTTCCCATCGAGCAGAACGAACCATTGACGAAAGATGACCATGATACACCTCGACCTTATCTTTGCCGATGAGTCGTAATTGTTCGCCTACGGATTCAGCTTGATGAACTTCTGGAGCAAGGATGACCGCTCGACGGCCCTGATGGCAGACGGTCTCGACGATCTGGAGCAACAGATTCTGTTGCAAGGATTCTGTTCCCACGACAGGAAATTCCTGGAAACCACCGGCCTGCACCGCCTGCAAGAGCTTCTCCCCTATCTGATTTTCTTCAGAAGAGCACCACGCCGTTTTCTGAACAGATTCTGATAGGTCTGTGTCGTGTGCTTCAGGGAGATCAAATAATCCCGGGGAAACCGGAAGCACCGGTTTTTGTCCAGCACTGGTCACCCTTGCGGGACTTAGGGCATTGGATCCGGACGGTATGTTGGTTCGTTCGGTTATCCAGCCGCTCTTTTTCCCACGAGTTAGAATGGCAGGGGCCTTCTTCATTGTTCGGGTGAGAGACGATCGGAGTAATCCCTTGGGAGCCTTTTCTAATTGACGAAGCACCAACTGAACCTCCGATGACAGGGTCTTATCCGATAAGGCCCGCCGACCTTCGTCTGTTAAAAAGACACGCCTGATCACTTTTACCGAGTGCGGAGGAACGATCAGCCTCAAACAGGCTGGGAGAGGTGCCAGGTAATAATCCGAAATCTTTTCAATCAGTCGGAGAAGGTTTTGCTCCAAAGGCGGATGCTCGGCATCTGTTTCCAACGAAAGAATGGCTCGCAGAGGTTTATGATGGAAATGCGTTTGAAGTGAAGGGGAGTTTTGTGGCTCGCATATACTGACGACTACGCCAGAGACGACAGCAGATCCTAAAGGAACCACCACAGGACTTCCCACGTGGAGATGCGAAAGCAGATGTGGGGGGACTTGATAGGTGAAGACTTGGAACCGCCGCCCCGGTAGGACAACGTCAGCAAGCATAGGGATTGAGAGATTTCATGAGAATTCGATTCTACCAGCCGTTTTTTCTCCCCACAACGTTATTCAACATCTGGTCTTGCTACCAACAGATTTATTTGGGACCACGAGCTGGAAGAGCCGCATAGATTGTAGAGTATTTTCAACTGATTAACATTGTTATCCTGAATTTCCCTCCTTTTGATGCTAGAACAATCTAGACAGAATTCCATTTCAGATGCCATCATTCCCGAACAAAAATCTACCGTCAAATTAGGGAAGGACTGCGACCCATCGCACAGAAAAACCTCTGTAATCCGAGTGTATGACGACATTACAATACGTACATTTCTGACCATTGCCTAACGACTGAACTTCAAGCCACCGCCTCTTCACAGTAGTGCACTCACTCGTGGCAATCTGGCATGTGGCAGGGTTTTAATTATCCTCCAGAGGCGGGTTTCCCCTATAATGACAGGGCTTTCCCTTGTTACCTACTCATTGACAAGAAACACGGAAGGTCGGCTCTCCCTTTTTCGACTGTGAAAAATACCTCAGACAACCAGTTTATATTCAAAGAATGGAGAGAGGCCGAACAGCGGGGGTATCGCAAAAGCAACAAGGGTTGAGCGGTGAGAAAGCCATGAACTCAAACTAACAACTGTATCACGACTGTTGGGCGGAAGCGGCCGGATCAGAGTCTTCTACACCGACAAGAAAAATATTTTGAGAAGGGGCAGCAATGAGTGACGAGAACACCTTGTTCATTAAATGAGGAGGTAGCATGATGGAAGGCTTGGAGTTACTTGGGATGTTAGCCGTCATTATTGGAGTGATTGGCATCATTGTCCTTCTAAAGGGTCGAAAAAAATCGTAAACGGGACTGGATCATTCCATCCGTTGGTAACGTGATCCCCAATTCTCTTGATCATCATTTCAGTGACTGGTGAAAAGGAAATCCCTGAGGGAAGGGGAGGTGTCCGCCATCTGCGTTCTCGACCTTTTTCTCAGGCGGACATACGAGACCCGTACCGCTCGCCAAATAAGATTGGTCCCTTCAGGATTCATCAAACGATCCTCGGCCTTTCCTTTGTAGGTTTCAGAGCCTGACGGTTCCTTTTGAACAGGCCCAAGAGTTGTTGGTCTTTCACCATCCTGCTGAAACGAGAGGAGCCGTGCCGCAAACTTCGAGTGTTCAACAATCCACTTCAGGGCGGCAATGCTTTCCGTGGAAGTAAGGATTCGAATACCGTCAGAGAGAGAGATTGCTGGGAGCCTGTCGGACTTGGGAAATTGATAGCAAAAGGAGGGCTGAGTAGAATATTTTAGGACTCAGGAATTTTTTTTAGGCGACGGTCCAAGGCAAACCGGGTGATTCCGAGATGTTTGGCCGCCAGACTTTTATTATAACCGGATAGGCGCATCACCTCTTCAATCAGATCGCTTTCAATATCTCCCAGGGTTTGTTCTCCGAGAATCATTTCCATGCGCACCACTTGTTGGGCCCCCCGAGTGACTGCCGTTACCGAGGAACGCGCTTCTTCGTGGACTTCACGAGGCAGATCCCCTTGTGTCAAACTTTTTCCGCGACAGAAAATGGCCGCACGCTCCATAATATTTTCCAGTTCGCGGATATTTCCCGGATACGGATAGCGTTCCAACAACCGTTGAGCTTCCGGTTCAATAGCGGTGATCTCTTTACCAAGGTTCTTGCTTTGTCGGATCAACGTCGCCAGAGACAGGGGGATAATATCCTCCGTTCGATTCCGTAATGGCGGGAGAGTCAATGACACGACATTCAACCGGAAAAACAAGTCTTCCCGAAATTTTCCTTGCGTCACATCTTTGCGCAGATCCCGATTGGTGGCAGCGATGAGACGAAAATCCACATCAATATCCGCTTGCCCACCTAATCGTTTAAACGACCGCTCCTGTAACACCCGAAGCAACTTGGCTTGCATGGAGGGGTTGAGGTCTCCAATCTCATCTAAAAATAGGGTCCCGCCTTCCGCCTGCTCGCAGAGGCCGGGCTTGCGCTGGTTCGCCCCCGTGAACGCTCCACGTTCATAGCCAAATAATTCACTTTCAAATAATTCCTGAGGAATGGCGGTGCAGTTCACTCCGACAAACGGGCCTTTGCTCCGGGGGCCATTATGATGAAGCACTCTCGCCACAAATTCTTTACCCGTTCCCGTTTCTCCAAATAGCAGCACCGTGGTTTTCAGGTTTTTCGCCATTTCCTGAATTTGCCCAACCAATTCTTTCATACTGGGACTATTGGCAATTAAACCATGGAAGGCATAGCGACCTGGTCTATCCTGAGTTTCAAAGTCGATACGGCGTCGGAGAGTCAGATATTCCAGTGCTCGATCGATCACAGGTTCTACGCCAGAAAAATCGACGCTTTTAATAAGAAAATCATAGGCACCAAGTTTAATGGCTTCCACCGCGTCTTCTACCGTGCCAAAGGCCGTGAGAAGAATGACCAAGGCTTGTTGAGATTTGGCACGAATATGCTTGAGCGTCTCCAGTCCACTCAACCCCCCCATTTTCAAGTCCAACAAAATAAGATCAGGAACATCATGGTCAAGGGCTTCCAGCAGGGCTTCTCCCGAATCGAAGCTTCGAACATGATGATGTTGTTTCGCGAGCCGTCGGCTAATGGCTTGGCGAACCACGTCATCGTCATCTGTCACAAAAATGTTGGCACGCATGCGTTACACCGGCGAGAGTTGAGGTTGACAAACGCAGGGAAGCCACCATGTCATGGTAGTCCCATTACCTGACTGACTTTCCGCATGAATCTCTCCTCCATGAGATTCGATGATATTTCGACAAATAGCAAGACCTAATCCGGTTCCGCGATGCTTGCCGGTGGTGAAAAACGGCTCAAAAATCCGAGGGAGGGCATTCGGACTGATTCCCTTCCCATTATCTTTGACTTTCAGGCGAAGACCCGGTACTCGTTCATTGGTTTCCTCTTCAATGGATAGATGGAGACATCCCCCCATCGACATTGCCTCCACAGCATTTTGAATCATATTCAACACCACTTGCTTCAGTTGGTCCCGGTCAGCTTGAATAGAACCTAGATTGGCTGATGGGTGAAATTCGACTTGAATCGCCTTCTGCTTCATCGGCTCAGCCAGGACCTGTAACGACTCCCGAATCAAATCTTCTAATTGAAACGTCACCGGAAGTAAATCTCTCGGACGAGCATAGTCAACAATTTGATTGACAATGCGGTCCAATCGCCGCGTTTCTTTGAGAATGGTGACCAGATCCTGATGCCGGGAATCGCTCTCAGGGATATCTTCCATCAGTAATGTCGTGGTCGACCCAATGCCCACCAATGGGTTTCGAATCTCATGGGCAATCCCCGCAGCCACTTGTCCCAACGTGGCCAATCGTTCAGACCGGTTCAGTTGGGCACGCATATTTTCTAACGCCGTGATATCCACGTTAAAACCTTGATAGACCATTGTCTGACCAAATTTATCTTGAATAGGAACTGCGCGACTCAAGACCTTTCGAACGGCTCCGTCCGGATGCAGAAAGCGAAAGACCCGTTCAAATGGTTCACCCCGGTGGCACGAATCCTGAAAAGCCTCTCGTACCCCCTCTCGATCGTCTGGATGAACGGCCTCCCACATGTGTTCAGGATCTAAATCCTCATCCGGATTCCGGCCCGCCAAAATCCAATTCTGTCGGTTGCTAAAAATTAGATGGACATCTTTCGCAGCAAAAATTCCAATCGGCGCATAATCCACAATTCCCCGATATTTGGCCTCAGAAGAAGTAACATCCTGGTTCAGTGTCCGCAGTTCCTGTTCGGATTGTTCGATACGGCGGATATGATTGCGGATTTGAGTGCCCATTGCCTGCATGACTTTCGTCAATTCGCCAATTTCGTCCCCACGATGAAAAATCGGAATTTCCGGAATGGTCCCACCGGAAACATTTTCCACGGCTTTGGCTAAGATTGTGAGCGGACCTGTAATAGACCGCGCAATCAGATGAAGGGGAACCAGCAACATGATCAAAGCCAATGACCCTCCCCCCACGACCACCCCCATCAAGACGGTCCGGTCTTCGGAGCTACTCGCAAGGGCTTGTTGCAACTGCTCAACTTCCCGCCGGTCAAATCGAGCCATCTCTTCGCGAATGGCGAGCATGAGCAGGCGACCTTTCTCACTCTCGATATAGGCCATCGCCTCCTGGGGATGCCCCGCTTTGATCCGATCAATCAGGAGATCTTTATCGTTCATTAATTGTTCGACCATTTTTTGGACGGATTTTATTAACATCCGTTGAGGCTCAACATGTTGTACCATCTGTCTCAATGAATTGCCGAGTAACATGACCCGCTGCTTGGCCGCCAAATAGGGTTGCAAAAATTGTGGTTGTTGAGTCAAGACATACCCCCGAAATCCGGTTTCTAGATCCACAACCAATCGCATAAATTCTGATGAGGCACTTTGCACATGATACACATCATTGAGATGGTCTTCGTCCAACGAAAAGGTCTGTACACTTTTATAGGTCACAAGACTCAACACTAACACCGCTAGTAGGGGAACAGTCGTGACAAGAAGAAGCTTCTTCTCGATTGGAAGATTTAAGAAAAATTTATTTACAACCATCGGCAGTTAGCAACCATCGGCAGTTCATTGAAGCCCCTTGAGGTGATTGGAAGCCATACTGCTCTTGAGGATAGAAAAACTTGATTGGGCTTCCCGTATCGTAACTCGAGGATCAGGCGTTCTTGGTCCTACATAAGGTGTGGGCATTGCTTTAGAAAACTTTCAGTCCATGAATATGCCGAACCCTTCCATGAAATTTTGTACCATTATAAATGAGGGTCACTCTCAGTGAAATCCATTGAATACGAGAATTTTTCTTTGACTATACCCTAACGACAGGGCAAATCTCATTCTTAGGATTGTCCAGCTCAGGACTGCTCCTCAATCTCAAGTCCTATGCCTGAACAAGTTTATCAGATTTAGGGTGCTCGGCCACTAAGGGAAAGGGAAACGCCCATATAATAAGGGACATTTTCGTATCAGCGGAAAGAGCAAGAGTAAGCTTGGAATCGTGATTTTCGGAAAGAGTCCGTCGCAAAAAAAATATTGATGACAGTTTGGAAGCAAGCCATGCTTACTTAGGCAGAGTGGAACCGGTTATGGAAACCGGAATGCCATGCACCGGCTGTTGTTCCGCCACAGCCAACGCATGATGCCTTAACAACCCCTGCGCATAGTAGGTTTGTGTCACAGGTTGCAACAGCACATACACGGACAGGAGACCGGTGATCGTCATAGTAACCGTATAAGGGATAGCCATCCAGACCATTTTCCCATAGGACAAGCGGATCACTGGAGCGAGTGAAGATGTCAAAAGAAAGAGAAAGGCGGCCTGCCCATTTGGGGTAGCCACACTCGGAATATTGGTTCCCGTGTTAATGGCGACCGCCAGGAGGTCAAATTGATCACGACTAATCACCCCCTGGTAAAGGGTCCGAACCACTTGTTCAATATAAACCGTGGCAACAAAGACGTTGTCGCTTATTGACGAAAGAATTCCGTTCGCAATGAAAAACATGCCGATTTGATGATCTCCATCCATAGCCAGGGCATATTGGATAATGGGTCCGAATAGTTGCTGCTCCTGGATGACCGCCACCACGGCAAAAAACACCACTAAGAGTGCCGTAAACGGAAGAGCCTCCTTGAAGGCCTCCCCAAGTTGATGCTCTTCAATAATACCGTTAAAGGCGGTCACAAACACGATTACCGTTAATCCGATGATCCCGACCTCCGCCAAATGAAAGGCCAGGGCGACAATCAAACAAATCATGGCCAGACCCTGAATAATCAAACGGGCCTTAAACCGATGATCCATCTTGAGGGAGGTCTCCTGGTCAAATCGTAATAGGATGTCCCTCACAGCTATGGGAAGATTGAACCCATAACCAAACCATCGGAATCGTTCGACGAAGACGCAGGTCAGAAACCCCACACATAAAACAGGCATAGTCACAGGAGACATGCGAATAAAGAATTCAATGAAATTCCAACTCGCCTTCTCCCCGATCAATAAATTTTGCGGTTCTCCGACTAAGGTGCAGACGCCTCCCAGAGCAGTCCCAACCGCCCCATGCATGAGGAGATTCCTTAAAAAACCCCGAAACTCCTCTAAATCAGATCGATGGAGAGATCCAACCTCATGGTCCATCGTATGATCATGATCATCGCGACTTCCTTTTCCCGAAGCTACCCGGTGATACACTTTGAAAAATCCCACGGCTACCGCGATGATGACCGCGGTGACCGTTAGCGCGTCGAGAAACGCCGACAAAAATGCTCCCAGTCCCGAAAATAACAGAGCCAGCTTCGTCTTCGATCTGACATGGAGCAAAATTTTTGCAAAAATAAATAATAACAAATCTTTCATAAAGTAGATTCCTGCCACCATGAAAATCAACAGCAGGATCACTTGGAAATTGGTCAATGCCTCATGATAGACGGTTTCGGGTTTTGCCATCCCGATCAGCACGGCTTCGAGGGCCAATAACCCACCGGGCTGCAAAGGATAACTTTTTAACGCCAGGGCCAGGGTTAAAATAAATTCCAGGATGAGACACCACCCTGTGACGAAGGGCCCAACGGTATACAATAAACAGGGATTTAAAACGAGGAAACAGAGAATCGTCCCTTTGTACTACCTTGGGGCATGGTCAAGGAAGTTTTCTCCAAATGCGTGAAGAACAGGTGACGCCATATTTGAAACTTTCAACAAAAAATGATTCGTAAGCGAGTGGTCAAAACGACTATTCTCTAACTTAACGACAAGACCGGCTCTTTGTGGGCTTGTGGCTCAGCCTCTATGATTTTCTTTTCTACGATCTGCATAGCCAGATCCAGAGCCGCATTAAAGTGCTCGCAGATA
>Ga0224510_10000804_pt1 | contig 22344 bp, 19 predicted proteins | sample SF_May12_sed_USG_FD_170161 | JGI IMG/M metagenome (GOLD analysis project Ga0224510, IMG submission 170161) | Sediment microbial communities from San Francisco Bay, California, United States - SF_May12_sed_USGS_4_1 | ecosystem: Environmental > Aquatic > Marine > Sediment | place: USA: California... | reverse complement strand
AATCCTACAACACTTGGGAAGAATGCTCGGAGCGCGTGGCCAGCATCCTGGAATATTTTCCGGATCTGGCCCATGCGCGCGTCGTCCGCAGCTGGTCCGGCCTGTGCGACTGCACCGGTGACTCAGCCCCCGTCATGGGGCCGAGCGGAATTGAAGGTCTGTCGCTTGACGTGGCCTGGGGCTACTACGGTTTCAAATCGACGCCCGCCGCCGGCAAGTATTCCGCTGAATACATCGTCAAGGGCAAGGTGCCTGAAAAGATCAAGCATTTCGGGCTCGATCGGTTCTTCAACAGATCGCGCGTGCGGGAAATCATCATCTGAAGGTGCATTGCAGATGCCATTCCTCATAAGGTGCCCGAACTGCGGCAATCGAAACCCCTACGAATTCAAATTTGGTGGCGAATGCAAGACCAGTCCCGCCGCCGGTGCCGACAGGAACGCTTGGTGCGACTACCTCTACTTCAACGAGAACATGTCTGGATTCCAGGAGGAGTGGTGGTTCCACAGCAAGGGTTGCGGCGATTGGATAAAGATCCGACGAAACACTGCAACCCATGAAATCGCCGACCAGTAGCGCTATGGCAAATAGATTGCCAGACAGCCCGGCCCAGGTTTTCGATCGCACGAAGCCGGTCACGATCCAATATCGAAACCGACCCGTTTCTGCCTTTGAGGGGGACACGGTCGCGTCCGCGCTGATGGCCTCGGGCATCGATACCTTTTCGCGCAGCTTCAAGTACCACCGCCGCCGTGGTGCCAGCTGCCTGACCGGCAACTGTTGCCGATGCACGATGAGTGTGGACGGGCGCATGCATGTCAAAACCTGCCAGACCGCTGTCAGGGCAGGCATGGTCATCGAACCCCATGGAAACGTAGAGTTGGATCTCAAGGCCTTGGGGGGCCTTTTCTCGCGGGCCATGCCGACGGGGTTCTATTACAAGAGTTTTTATAGGCCGGCCTGGTTATGGAAGCTCATCAAAGAGATTTTCCGCGCGATGCCCGGAAACATGGCAGCGGTGAGCCCTTTGGACGTGAAGCCTGAATATGACGCCGTCAATCTGAGCCCCGACTTGCTGGTGGTCGGTGGGGGGCTCGCCGGCATGGAGGCGGCCATCACGGCGGCTGAAGCGGGGATTCGGGTGGTCCTGGCGGAAGCCGATCCGCATCTGGGGGGCTTCGAGGCCTATCAAGGCGAAGCGGGTCACCGGCGTGTGCAGGAATCGATCCGCCGCCTGGAACGGTTCGCGAACGTCCGTGTGCTGACTTCCACCCGGGTGTCGGCCATCTACCCCGATGGCGTTGCGATCTGCATCCAGGCGTGTGACCCGGCAGTGAAGCAGCACTTCGTGGAGCGCAGCTACCACGTGAGGGCCGGTGCAACGGTTGTCGCCACCGGGGCGGGTTCGATGCCGATGCTGTTCAAAAACAATGAGCTGCCTGGCGTCATGTTGCCTGAGGCAGCGCAAAGGCTCGTGCATCTGTGGGGCATCAAGCCGGGCCAAAAGGTGCTGCTGGCCGGCGGTGACGACTACCTTGCCGAGGTGGGTCTCGAGCTGATCGCAAAGGGGGTCGGGTTGGCGGGGCTGGTCGACTACCGAGCGACCGGCCTGAACGAATCGCTCAGCGCGAAGCTGGCCGAGCGAGGAGTCAAGGTCTGGAGCCGTCACACATTGATCGGTGCCACGGGCGCGCGAAGGGTCAAGGGTGCCACGGTGGCCGCAATCGACGGATCAGGCTCCCAGCAGGTGCCCTGCGACACCATCGTGGCTTCGTCCGGCCGCTACGCGCAGCACAAGTTGCTGGGGCAGGCAGGGGCCAGGATGATCTACGAGCCCGCGTTGAATTTCTATCTGCCCGAGCAGCTGCCGCCCGCATACCAGGCAGCCGGACGACTGCTGGGCCTTGAGGACCCGGAGGCGATCAGGGCGCAGGGCAGACTCGCGGCGGCCAGGGCGTTGAAGTTCCTTGGCATCGACAACGGCGCAACCACATCGGAACCAGCGGCGGGGCCGGCGCCCATGCGAGCCGCGAGTGCCGTCTGCCTGCAGCCACTGGTGGCCGAAGACCGCAGCAAAGCCAAGACCTTCGTCTGCTTTTGCCACGACGTCAGCGAAGAGAACATCGAGCAGGCGATCGAAGAGGGCTTCGACAACGTCGAGACCTGCAAGCGGTTCACGACCGCGACGCAGGGCGCATGCCAAGGTGGCATGTGCGAGGCCAATTTTGCTCACCTGCTGGCCAAGAAGCGGCCGCAACTCGGGAGCCGCACCTTGCCGACGACGCGGCCGCCGGTGGCGTCGATGAGCCTGGGCGCGATGGCGGCCGGGCATCACGATCACCCGCAGCGCTCGCCACTGCACCAGATTCAGTTGCAGCACGGTGGCGTGCCGATGCGCCTGGGCGCCTGGATCCGCATGCGTGACTTCGGCGACGACGAAGCCGAGAGTCTCGCAGTCCATCACGCGGCCGGGATTTGCGATGTCTCGATGCTCGGCAAATTCCGCGTCTTCGGTCCGGACGCCGAGAAGCTTCTCAATCGGGTGATGACCCGAAGGGTCGACGGCCTTTCGGGCAACAAGATCCTCTACTTTGCGACCTGCAACGAGGAAGGTGTCCTCGTCGACGACGGCGTCGCCCTCAAGATGGGCGAGCACGACTACTTCGTCACCACGCTGGCGGGCCGGGCGCCGTTGGCCGAGGAATGGTTTTCGCGCTGGTGTCGCGAAGAAGACTGGGATGTGACCGTCGTGAACCTGACGGACACCCGCGCAGGCATGAACCTCGCCGGGCCCAAATCCAGAGAGATTCTTGCAAGTCTGACCGCATCGGACATGTCCGATCAGGCCTTTCCATTCCTGACCTGGACCCGGCTGCAAGTGGCGGGCGTGGACGTGATTGCGATGCGAATGGGCTTCGTCGGCGAGTTGAGCTACGAGCTGATGTGCCCTTCGAGCCAAGCCGGCTTCCTTTGGACCCGGATCCTGGATACGGGTAGGCCGCTGGGCCTGGTTCCGTTCGGACTGGGCGCCTTGAACATCTGTCGGTTGGAGAAGGGGCATGTCGTGCCGGGGCTCGACACCGATGGATTCACCAATCTCTTCGAATCGTCGTTCGGATGGATGTTGAACCGCAACAAGACCGAGACCGTCGGCAAACCCATGCTGGATCTGTACGCGGATCAGCCGCCGAAGGAGCAGGTCATCGCATTCAGCATCGCCGGCCGGTCGGCTGTCCCCGACGGGGCCTTGGTCGTGGACGCCGAGCGGCAACTCGGACGCGTCACCTCCGTTCGGTACAGCCCCTTGCTCGACAAGACGATCGGCCTGGCGCTCGTGGCGCCGCACGACGAATGGCGCGAAGGCGGCAAGGTGCATTTCTGGTACGAGGGCGGGAAGCAAGCGGTGGCTGAATTCGCCAAGCCTCCGTTCTACGACCCGTCCGGTGAAAGGATGAAGGCGTGATCACGCGTGCAAGCGCCATCGCGCTCCCTGCCTGGGCAGGCAGGCCCGTGCACCGTGAACTGGCGGGCTGGCCAGTGGTCGAGCGCTTCGACCCACCGGAAGGCCCATGCGCGGTCGGGCTCACGGACTTGAGCCATCGTCCGAAGGCGCTCGCCCACGGACGAGCGGTGGCGGCACTGGGAGTGAGCAAACCGGGCCAGGCAGTGTGGAACGGTCAATCGCTGGTGGGGTGCCTGAAGACCAATCTCGCGACCGTCTTCGACCTGGCCGGGCCGGTGGAGCCGGATTGGGCAAGCGATGGCTACACCGACATGACCGACGGGTGGTCGCTGCTGGGATTGTGGGGGCCCAAGTCGCCGGACGTGGTGCAGCGTCTGGTGACGATCGACGTGGAGCCCCGCTCGATCGAGGGCCCGGCGTTCTTCGCCACCAGCAGCCATGGCTTGCGGATCCAGCTGGCCAACCTGCGACGGCCCGGCCCCGGCTTCGTGCTCGCCTGCGCCCGCTCGCACGGGCAGAACGTCTTCGAGGCCTGTCTGCGGGCCGGCAAACAGTTCGACTTGAAGATCACCGGCACCCATGCCTTTTACGAAGGGCTGGGCATCACTTGACACAGGACTGGCCGGCAGACTTTACAGGCACGGCAGTTCGGCAACACCTCGCCGACCGGGCACGCGTCCGCGGCGACAACAGATCAAAGGAGACTTCAAATGGTTGATTTGGGCAAGACAGCCCCGGGCAAGATCACCGGCGGTGCGATGCTGGCGCGAGCCCTTCGCGACAAGGGCATCGACCGCGTCTTTTCGCTGTGCGGCGGATTCATCAATCCCATCTACATGGGCTGCCTGGAATACGGCATCGAGGTGGTCGGCACGCGCAACGAAATGGAGGCCGGCTTCCTGGCCACGGCCACGGCGCGCTGCACCCGCAAACCCTCGGTCTGCATCGCCGAGCCCAGCGGTTTCACGAACTATGTGTCCGCGGTCGCCGAAGCGTATTACGCAGGCGACCCCGTGGTCTTCATCAGCGCGAGCTCGAACTCGAACAACTTCGACAACCAAGGCTTCAAGGAGATGCCCCAGGCCGAGGTCGTGCGCTGCATGACGAAGTACTCGATCGAAGTCAACGACGCGCAGCGCATCGGCTGGTTCCTGGACAAGGCCTGGGACATCGCGACCCAGCACCCCACCGGGCCCGTGCAGCTGTGCATCCCGACCAACTTCCTGTTCACCAAGCAGTTGAACGCCGAGGCGCCCGAGGGTGCGCGCACATTCGACAGGTCCCGCAACAAGATTCACCGGCCGGCGCCCAATCCGGCCGACGTGGCCGAGGTCGCCCAGTTGCTGCGCGCGGCCAGGAAGCCGGTCGTCATCGCGGGCCCGCAGGTCTGGTACAGCCAGGCCGACACGGACCTGGCCGCCTTGTGCGACCAGTGGAACATCCCCGTGTTCGTGCCGCTCACGCATTCCAAGGCCATCGACCAGGGCCATCGCTGCGCCGTGGGCCTGGTCGACTATCACCAGAACCACGCGTCGAGGATGATCGGCGCGGAGGCCGACGTCGTGCTGATGATCGGCGGCCAGCTCGACTTTCCGGTGAACTTCGGCGAGGCGCCGCTGTTCAACCCGAAGTCGGCGTTGATCACGGTGAACGCGACGGCGCGCGAACTCAGCAACAACGCGCTTTCCGATGTCCGCGTGTGCAGCGACGTCGGGATGTTCGTTCGCGCACTGAGGAACGAACCCGAGCTCGGCAAGGCCATGGCCCCCGACTGGCTCGAGCGCCTCCAGGCACGACGCAAGCAGCACGTGGCCGAGTTCGCCGAAGTCCTGACGGGCCCCGCGCCGAGTGGGGCGGTCCACCCGCTGCGCCTGTGCTACGAGGTGCTGATGTCCTTGCGTGAAGAAGACATCTGCGTCATCGATGGCGGCGACATCGCGTCCTGGTTCGAGATGGCGATCAACGCCTGGGCCGCGCAAGGCCGCCCGGTCAAGGGCATCTTCGCCCCCGGTCCCTGGGAGCAGATGGGCACCGGCCCGGCGTTCGCGACGGCCATTCAGATGGCCAACCCGGACTCCCGCGTGGTCCTGGTCACCGGCGACGGATCCTTCGGTCTGGCGCCGGGCTTCACGCCGCTGGAGACCGCGATCGATCGCGGCGTTCCCGTCACCGTCGTCGTGGCCAACAACTCGCAGTGGGGAATGATCCAGAACCAGCAGAAGGCGATGTGGGCCGGCAAGGTCGTGGCGACCTCGCTGCGTCGCATGGAGTACCACCCCATCATGGCCGCGGCCGGCGCGTTCTCGCTGAAGGCCGTCGATGTCGCCGGGGTTCGATCGGCGCTCGAAGCGGCACGTGGACAAGGCCGGCCGGCCTTCGTCGAAGTGATCACGGAGGCCGTCTCATCGCCCATCACGCAAGGCCTGGTCGAGATGCGCATCCGGACCGCCATTGAATGACAGGCGCGGTTCGCGTCGACGCGAGCCGGATCAGCAAACACCCAAGCAAAGGCAGGCACCCGATGGCCGACTACAGACACAACACAGAGCAGACCAACGTGATGCCGCATCACGCACTGGAGAAGGACGGCTGGAAGATCGTTTCCGGCACGCCGAAGAAGTCGCTGCGCATCGACCATGGGTCGGCGGACAAAGGCCCTGTGGTGGGCATCTGGTCTTGCACCCCCGGTGTCATCGAGATGGCGTCGCTGCCCTTCCATGAATTCGTCACTCTCTCTGCGGGCAAGGCGCACATCACGCTGGACGGCGGTGAACCTTTACCGATCCAGGCGGGCGACAGCTTCTTCTTCCCCAAGGGTTCGGCGGTCCGCTGGGACATCCAGGAGACCGTTTCGAAGTTCATGGTGGTGTGCGGCACCGCAGCGGTGATTTGAGACCCCGCCCGCGAGCATCGGCCGCTGTCCCAACCCAACTGCGCACGGCCAAGCATCACGAGCCTGATCATCCATCGAAATCGACGAAGGGAACTGCGATGACGACGACCATCCACCAGGGCATGCCGGACCACTTGTGGCGCCCGCTCACTCAACACCAGATCCTGAAGGGCAACACGCCGAACCGGATCGTCAGCGCCAAGGGGTGCTTTCTCACCGACCAGAACGGCAATCGCATGCTCGACGCGCTGGCGGGCCTGTGGTGCGTGAACATCGGCTATGGGCGGCGCGAAATCGGCGAGGTCGCGGCCAGGCAGATGACCGAGCTCAACTACCTGGCCCCGGTCATGACCTGTGGCCCGGTCGTCGACTTCGCCGCGAAGTTGCAGCAGCTCCTGGGCTTCGATTGCCACGTCTACTTCTCGTCGAGCGGCTCCGAAGCCAATGAGTCTGCCTTCAAGATTGCGCGCCAGTACCACCTTCAGGCAGGCAACGGCGGCGAGCGGCGGTTCAAGATCATTTCGCGCTACCGCGCCTATCACGGCGCCACGATGGGTGCGATGGCAGCCACCGGGCAGGCGGAGCGCAAGATCGGCTACGACCCGGGCCCGGTGGGCTTCATCCAGATCATGCCGCCCTACCCCTATCGCGGCCACCCGAAGCTGACGATCGAGGAGCATGGCGAGCAGTGCGCGCAGCAGCTGGAGGAGACCATCCTCCACGAGGGCGCCGAGACCGTGGCCGCGTTCATCATGGAGCCGGTCATCTCGGGCGGCGGCGTTCTGGTTCCACCTGACAACTACATTCCGCGGGTCCGAGAAATCTGCGACCGCCACGGCGTCCTGATGATCTACGACGAGGTCGTCTCGGGTTTCGGCCGGCTGGGCACGATGTTCGGCTACGAACGCTGGAAGTCCGAGGCCGACATCATGACCTTCGCCAAGGGCCTGGGCAGTGGCTACGTCCCGGTTGCCGCCACCGTGGTGAAGGACCACATTTTCGAAAAGTTCCTGAGCACTCCTGGCAACATGCAACACTTCCGACAGGTCAACACCTACGGCGGACACCCGGTGGCCGCTGCGGTGTCTCTGAAGGCGATCCAGATCGTCGAGGAGGAGCGCCTGGCCGAGAACGCAAGCCAGGTGGGCGAATACACGCGCATCCAGATCCGCCAATTGCTGGGAGACCATCCCTACGTGGGCGAAGTGCGCGGCATCGGCATGTTGACAGGCGTCGAGCTGGTCCAGGACAGGCAGACCAAGGTTCCGCTGCCGGATGCCGCGATGGTCGGCATCACGACCGATTGCGTGCGCAACGGCGTGCTCCTGGGGCGCAACACGAACACGGTCCCGGGGCGCAACAACGTGATCCTGATCGCGCCGCCCTTGGTCCTGACCCGGGCCGAGGCGGATCAGGTCGTCGACACCTTTGCGGGCGCGATGAAACGAGCGCTGAACAAGTAGAGGCTGCGCTGCCCTGCGGCGGCATCGCGCCGCGACGAGGCCGCACTGGGTTTTGCCGCATACCCCTGTCCATTGGAGAGAGAGATGATCAGACACATCGTCATGTTCACCTGGAAGCCGGGCACGCCAGCCTCGATCAAGGAAGACGTGCTGAAGGGCTTTGCCCACATGAAGAACACGATCGAACACGTGATTCACATGGAGTGCGGCAACGACCAGAAGCTTGCCGAAGGAAATTACGATTTCGCGATGATTGCCGACTTTGCGGACAAGCAGGCTTGGTCAGCCTATCGAACGCACCCGGAGCACCTAGCCTTCGTCAAGAAGTTCGGAGCGCTGTCGGATCAGATTGCACGCATCCAGATCGAAATCTGAAGTTCCCCCGGCTCGGGCCACTCCGCACTGCCCCATCAACGCGTCGCGAACCACCCGTTCGACCTATTCCACCGAGCGAGAAAACCCAATGCAGATCCATCTTCATCTGGCAATCACCCGCAGATTCCTGCTTTGTGCCACGGTAGCCGCTTCGCTGGCCGCAGCCGTCCCCTCGGCACTGGCACAGAAGAGCGGGTCCACCCTCACCGTCGGACGCCCAGCGGATGTGTCGTCGATGAACGTGTTTGCGCACGCGACGGTCGAGGACGAAATCGTGCACCCGATGGTGTTCGATACGCTGGTGTACGGTGCGAAGAACGATCTGGGTTATGGGCCCGGCCTGGCCGAAAGCTGGTCCTTCGATGCTGCGGCCAACGCCTACACGTTCAAGTTGCGCACCAATGCGAAGTTCTCGAACGGCAAGCCAATGAAGGCCGCCGACGTGGTGTTCTCGATCAACGAGTCGCGCCAGAAGTCGACCAACTACAAGGGATTGCTGGCCGGCGTGACGGGTGTCCAGGCGGCCGGGGAGCACAGCGTCAAGGTGACCTTGGCGGGCACCGACAACCTGTTCCTCTCCGGCCTGCTGTGGGTGTACGTGGTGCCCGAGAACTACGGTGGCGCCAAGCTGGAGGACTTCTTCGCCAAGCCCGTCGCGTCCGGCCCCTTCACGCTGGGCGAATGGACCCCCGGCTCCTCCATGACCCTGTCGAAGAACCCGAACTACTGGAACGCGGCCAAAACCGGCCTGGACGCGGTCAGGATGAAGATCATCCAGGGCGACAACGAGCGCCTGGCCGCCTTCAAGTCCGGCGGCATCGACATCTACGAGAGCGTGCGCTTCGACTTCATCGACCAGATCCCGGTGAAGAACCGCGTCGTCGTCAATCCGACGGCGCGCACCATGCTGCTCTACACCAACAACAACAAGGCGCCATTCAACAACATCGAGGCGCGCAAGGCCTTGTCCATGGCGATCGATCGCGAAGCGATCCGCAAAGCCCTATGGCCCAATCTGTCGACGCCGATCCAGGGTCTGCTGATGCCCGGTACGGCCGATACGGTTCCGGCGACCAATGGCAAGTGGGATTACGACCTCAAGGCGGCCAAGGCCGCGCTCGCTGCATCGCCGACGCCCGGCGCCAAGATCCGCATCAGTGCGGCCTACAGCCGAGGCGTCGACGAGGTGCTGGTGCAAGCCGTCCAGTCCCAACTGCAGGCGGCCGGCTTCAAGGTCGAGCTCAATGTGTCGGACTTCAATACCGTCATGGGGCAGGTCCTGAAGAGCGATTTCGATGTCTGGCTGATCGGCAATACCACGTTTGGCACGACCGCGGCGGAGATGCTGAACTTCTACGCGTCCGCGTTTGGCCCGCTCGGCGGATGGGATCTCAAGGCCATCGGCGCCATGGTCACCGAATACCGCACCGCGAAGGATGCCGCCACCCGCAAGGAGGCCGTGCGCAAGTTCGAGAACCTGATGCGGGCAAGTTATACGGCCTCACCTGTCGGCCACCCAGCCACCGTGTTCGGCGTGGCGGACGGCGTCAAGGGGCTGGATCCACTCGTGACCACGGCATACCGGCTCGATCAGATCCGGCTCTCGCGCTGAGGCGGATGAGGCTCACACGCCCACGCACCGGCCCCGGGGGGCTGCGGCCCGCGCCAGGGCAGCCCGCAGCCCCGTTGCGTTGAATGGCCCCGATGTCGCACGCCGGCTTCATCGCGAAGCGTCTGCTGCAGACGATTCCGCTGATGGCCGCGATCATGTTCCTCGTGCTGCTCTTGCTGCACGTCATTCCCGGTGACCCGGCGCGCGCGATCGCTGGCCTGAACGCCAGCGAGGAAACCGTGCAGAAGATCCGCGAGGACCTGGGTCTGGACAAGTCCTTGCCGGTGCAATACGTCACCTACGTCGGCCGTGCGTTGCAGGGCGACCTCGGCAAGTCCACGCGTTCGGGCAGGAGCGTCAACTCCATCATCGCGGATCGCATGGCGCCGACGGCGTGGCTGCTGTTGTGCGGCACGCTCTTGAGCGTGCTCGTCTCGTCGCTGGTGTCGGCGGCGGCGGCCCGCCGCAAGGACACCCTGCTGGACTACGGCTTGAGCGGACTGACCGTGGGTGGCATCAGCATGCCGACCTACTGGGTCGGCCTGATGCTGATCCTGCTGGTGGCGCTGCCCACGGGCCTGTTCCCGATTTCCGGCTTCGGCGAAGGCTTCCTCGGCCACCTGAATGCCATCGTCCTGCCGGCCTGCACGTTTTCCATCGCCATTTCCCCGGTCATGATCCGGGCGCTGCGGGCGAAGTTCATCGCCTTGTACGCCCAGGACTTCGTGATGATGTCGCGCGCCGCAGGCTTGAGCGAGAGGGCCATCCTCCTGCGCCACCTCTCGCGCCACGCGGCCATCATCCTGCTCACGATGATCTCGGTCCAGGTCGGACCGATGATCTTCGTCAGCCTGGTGATCGAGAAGACTTTTTCATTGCCCGGCCTGGGCGAGGCGCTGGTCAATGCCGTGTCGCAAAGGGACTTTCCGGTCGTCCAGGGCATCACGCTGGTGACGGCCTTCTTCGTCACGCTCGTCCACCTGGGCGTGGACATCCTGACGTCGTTCCTGAATCCAAGGGCGGGCCTGCAATGACGGAGCAGGCGGCCTCTGCGTTGCCGGGTGATGCGCCAGCCCCGGTGCGCCGTCCGACGCGCAAGCCTCTGCCGGTGAAGTTCAAGATCGGCGTGGCCATCGTGATCGGCTATGTGCTTCTCGGCGTGCTGGGCCCCGCCTTGTCGTCCGCCGATCCGGACCAGTCGAACATCCTGGCTCGGCTGCAGGCGCCCAGCGACGAGAATTGGCTCGGCACCGATCAACTGGGGCGCGACTTCCTGGTGCGGCTGCTGGTCGCCATTCGCGTCGATCTGCCGGTGGCGTTCCTGGCGGCCTTCTGTCCCATGGTCATCGGCACCGCCGTCGGTGCGCTGGCCGGCTACTTCGGGCGCCTGCCCGACATGGTCGTCAGCCGCGCCGCCGACCTGGTCCAGGCCTTTCCGGTCTACGTGTTCCTGCTGGTGCTGGTGTTCGCGCTGGGCAGCGGGGCCACGTCGTTCATCATCGCCGCGACGGCCATCGCATGGGTGGGCTACGCACGCCTGACCCGGGGCGAGGTGCTGCGCCTGCGGTCGCTGGAGTTCGTCGCGGCCGCCAGGGTGAGCGGGCTGCCCGAGCTGAGGATCCTGGCCACGCACGTGATGCCCAATGCGTTGCCGCAGACCCTCATCTACTTCATGTCCGACATCGTGCTGATGGTGCTGGTGCTCAGTTCGCTGTCCTTCCTCGGGGTGGGCATCCAGCCCCCCACGGCCGAATGGGGGCGGATGATCGCCGAGGGCCAGCCCTTCCTGCACAGCCACTGGCGGCTGGCGGTGGCGCCCGGTCTGATGCTGATGATCTTCGGCATCGCCCTGTCGCTGATTGCGGACGGCCTGGACGATTGGTATCGGCCGTGACGCGCGTCCTGAACATCGAGAACCTGCGGGTGGATCTGGCGTCACACGACCGTATCGTGTCGCCGGTGGGGCCCATCGACTTGTTCCTGGATGCCGGCGAGTGCCTGGGCATCGTCGGCGAGTCCGGGTCGGGAAAGAGTCTGACCCTGAAGGCGATTCTCGATCTCCTGCCCGACGGCTTGTCGCGCGGCAGCGGGAAGCAACAAATGGCCGAAAGCGGCACGCTGGTCGAGCGCGCGCCGCGCGAACTGCGCGGACGCAAGATCAGCCTGATCTCGCAGGAACCCGGGGCTGCGCTGGACCCGCTGATGCGGGTCGGTGACCTGATCGCCGAGATCGTGCGCGAACATTCCGGATGCACGCGCGTCGAGAGCAAGGCGCGTGCGGTGGAGTTGCTGCGTCGCGTCGGCGTGCCCGACCCCGAGAACCGCATCAGGTTCTGGCCCCATGAAATGTCAGGGGGATTGAAGCAGCGTGTCGTCGTCTCGATGGCCTTGGCCTGCGCCTCGGAGGTCCTGCTGTGCGACGAACCCACGACCGCCCTGGACGTGACGATCCAGGCCCAGATCGTGGAGTTGCTGCGCGACCTGCAGACCAAGGACGACCTGGGCATCGTCTTCGTCACGCACGACCTGGCCCTGGTGCGCCAGATCGCCGACCGGATCTGCGTGATGTATGCCGGCTTGATCGTCGAGTCGGGCCCGAGCGCCGAGATCTTTGCCCATCCGAAGCACCCCTACACGCGGGCGTTGCTGGCGGCACTTCCAGACATCGAGGCGTCTGCGGGCGAACTGACGCCGATCGAGGGCACGCCGCCAAGCCCGTTCGAATTTCCGCCCGGCTGCCGCTTCGCCTCACGATGCCCGCTGGCCGATGCGCAGTGCCTGCGTGAATCGCCTGCGCTCGAACCGCTGGGCCACGAGGTGCGGGTCGCGTGCTTCAAGGCGGAGGGACGTCGATGAGCGCCTGGCTGCAGGTGCGCGACCTCAGCGTCGACTTCCGCGTCGGCGGAAGCGCCCGCGCGCCGGTGATGCTGCGGGCCCTGCGTTCGGTGTCGTTCGACGTCGCCAGGGGCACGGTCTTCGGCATCGTCGGCGAGTCCGGCTGCGGCAAGTCCACGCTGGCGCGTGTGCTCAGCGGGCTGACGGCTCCGACCGCAGGCGCCGTGTCGCTCGAAGGGGTCGTGCTCGGCGCGGTTCGCGCGCCTGCCCAGCGGCGACGGATCCAGATGGTCTTCCAGGATCCGGGCTCGTCGCTCAATCCCGCGATGACGACGCGCCGGATGCTGCAGCAGTTGCTGCGTTTCCATCGCATCGTGCCCGAGGAGCGCATCGAGCAGCGTTGCCGCGAGCTGATGGACCAGGTTCGCATGCCGATCGAGGCGCTGGACAAGAAGCCCGGTGCGCTGTCCGGTGGGCAGCGCCAGCGCATCGCCATTGCGCGTGCCCTGGCGCTCGAGCCGGACATCCTGATCGCCGACGAGCCGACCGCCGCGCTCGACGTGTCGGTCCAGGCCTCGGTACTCAACCTGTTGGCCAAGCTGATCCACGACCTCGGCATGACAATGGTCTTCATCAGCCACGACATGGCCGTGGTGCGCCGCGTGTGCGACCACGTCGCGGTGATGTACCTCGGACGGATCGTCGAGAGCGGTGCAACCGAAGAGGTCTTCCTGCATCCGCAGCACCCCTACACCAATGCCTTGATGGCGGCGGTGCCGCGGCTGCATCCGCTGCCGGTGTCCGAGTACCGGATGCTGAAGGCGGAGCAGCCCAGCCCGCTGGCCGACATCACCGGCTGCGCGTTCCGCAACCGCTGCCCGAAGGCGGGCGCCTCGTGCGCGACCGACAACCCCGCGCTGACGGGGACGAATCATCGGGTCGCCTGTCACTACCCCAGAACCCACCCGCCGGTTGGTGAAACGGCGCACATCCCAGGCCGGAGCGGTGATGACATCTGAGCTTCCGACGGCGGGCCAGGTGGCCTGCGAGCTGACGGCCAGGCACATCTCCGCGGGGCGCGTGAAGGCCATGCGCACGACCGCCGGCTACGGGCTGGTCCAGGGTTCGGCGTCCGGCGTCACGATCCACGATGTCGACGGCAAGAGCTTCATCGACTGCCGCAGCGCCGGCGGTGTCTTCAACCTCGGCCACCGCCATCCGCAGATCGCCGAGGTGCTGGTAACCGCCGCGCGGGACGTGGACATCGGCGACTGGATGCTGCTGTCGGCGATCCGCGCCCGGACGGCAGAGAAGCTCGCTCGGCTGGCGCCCGGAAACCTGAACCACGTGCAGTTCGCCGTCACCGGCGGCGAGGCCATCGAGGCCGCATGCAAGTTCGCGCGCGGCACGACCGGCCGAGCCAACATCGTGACGATGGACAAGGCGTATCACGGCTTCGTCGGCTTCGGTCTCGCGGCGGCGCCCGCCAGTGTCAATGCACGCTATGCGCCACTGACGCCGGGTGTCGTGCCCATCGCCTACGGCGACATCGATGCCGCGGCGCGTGCCATCGACGGGAACACGGCGGCGGTCCTGCTCGAGGCGGCCCAGGGCTCGGCCGGCTCACTGTTGCCGCCTCCGGGTTACCTGCAGGCCCTGCGCGCACTGTGTGACCAGCACGGCGCGCTGCTGATCTTCGATGAAGTCCAGGCCGGCATGGGCCGCACCGGCAAGCTCTTTTCCTTCGACAACTGGGGGGTGGTCCCCGACATGGCCGTCGTCGGAAAGGCCCTGGGCGGCGGCTATTACCCGATCGCCGCCTGCCTGTACAACGACCGCGTGCTGGCATTCGTCAACGAGGTCCCGTTGGCCCATCCTTCCACTTTCTCGGGTTCGGAGATCGGGTGCATCGTGGCCGCCAAGGCGCTGGAGTTGCTCAGCGCCCCCACTTTGCTGGACAACGTGGTCGCGATGGGCGAGCGGCTGAAGCAGGGCTACCAATCGCTGCAATCGAAGTTCCCGGACTTCGTGACCGGCAGCCGCCAGTTGGGGCTCTTCACCGGCATCGAAACGCCGTCGGCCGAGTCCGGAACAGCCCTGCGCCACGCGGCCGTGCGCCATGGGCTGCTCGCGTTCACGGCGCCTTTCCGCCCTGGATTCCTGGTCGTCTGGCCGCCGCTGATCATCACCGCGGCCGAGGTGGATGAACTGCTCCAGCGACTCGGGCGCGCCGTGCAGGAGGCGAGCGCCCAGCGGTGACAATGCAAGCGCCGAGTCAGCCTGTCATGAGTCGCTGACCTGCTTGTCCATTCATCTGCTGAGTAGCGCAGGCGAGCAATTGCAGCCAGCCGAGTTCGACTATGTCGTGGTGGGGGCCGGTTCGGCCGGCGCCGTCGTTGCGGCGCGGCTCAGCGAGGACCCGGCCACCCGCGTGCTCCTGCTGGAGGCCGGCGGGCCGGACCGGAATGCCTGGATTCATGTGCCGCTGGGCGTCGGAAAGCTGCTCACCAACCCGCGCTTCGTCTGGCCGTACTTCACGCAGAAGGGCACCGCGCCGGCCGACCAGGCCGTCTATTGGCCCAAGGGGCGCGTGTTGGGGGGCTCGAGCTCGGTCAACGGCATGGTCTTCGTGCGCGGGTCAAAAGCGGCCTGGGACGAATGGCGTGACCTGGGCAACCCCGGCTGGGGCTACGAAGACGTGCTGCCTTACTTCAGGAAGCTTGAAGATCGCGCCGGCGGCAACCCGGCCCACCGGGGCAGCGGCGGACCGATTGCCGTCTCGGATGTGGCGCACGAATCCGCGGCGACCGACGCCTTCGTCAGGGCCTGCCAGGCGCTCGGCGCACCGAGGCTGGACGACTACAACGGACCGGACAACGCAGGCGTGGCACCCTTGCAGCTGTCCGTGCGCAACGGCCGTCGATCATCCACCGCCGTCGGCTATCTGCGCCCTGCCAGGGCGCGTGCCAACCTGACGGTGCTGACGCATGCAACGGTCGACCACCTGCTGTTTGAAGGCACTCGCTGCGCGGGCGTCACGTACCTGCGCGAGGGCCATCGCGTCGATGTGCGCGCGGCGCGCGAGGTCGTGCTCTGCGCAGGCTCGATCGAATCACCCGCCATCCTGGAGCGATCGGGCATCGGCGACCCGCAGGTGCTGGCCAAGGCCGGCATCAGGACGCTGCTGGATCGCGTCGAGGTCGGCCAAAACCTGCAAGACCATTTCCAGGTTCGCATGTCGTTCGAGATCGGGGGCGAGCGAACCGTGAACGAGATTCTGAACAAGCCGCTGCTGGGTGCTCTCGAGGGTCTGCGCTACCTGCTGCAACGACGCGGCTTGCTGACCACGTCGACGGTGACGGCACACGCCATCATGAAGTCGTGCGAGGACAGCGACCACGCGGACACGAAAGTCCAGCTGGCCCTTATGAGCGGCAAGGACCGCTACAGCGCTGATGGCGGCCTTGACGCGTGTCCCGGCATCACGCTGGGTACGTTTCAGGTTCGTCCCCAGTCGCGTGGCAGCGTCCATGTCGGTTCGGCCGACCCGTCGGCACTGCCGACGATCGAGGCGAACTATCTGCAAGCCGAAGTCGACCGGCGCCTGACGGTTGCGGGACTGAAGCTGATCCGCAAGATCGCGTCGCAGCCTGAGCTCGGCAAGCTGATCAAGCGCGAACTGCTCCCCGGAAAGGAATTGGCCAGCGACGAGGCGCTGCTGGCGTATGCCGGCGCGACCGGCCAGACGTCTTGGCACCCGATCGGAACCTGCCGCATGGGCAGCGACGCAGGCGCGGTTGTCGACCCGAAGCTTCGAGTTCGTGGAGTCGATGGCCTGCGCGTCGCCGATGCGTCCATCATGCCCACCATGGTCTCGACGAACACGAATGCACCCTGCATCATGATCGGCGAAATGGCGGCCGATCTGGTCCGAAAGTGTGGCTAGCCCACCGAGTCAGAAGAATTGACGGCGTCGGCGCGACGGGTCGTCGCACCCCCACTTGATCGACATGGGGTTCTTGTGGTGCTCCGGAATGCCGCGCATCAGCTCTCGTCCCGGTCCTCGATCGAGGCGAAGATGCCGCGGCTGAAGTTGGGCAATGTCCGCTTCACCCCGTTCCGGACGCCCGCGGCGCGAATCTACTGCCTCCTGAGCGACCGGAGGTGGCCGTCCAGCGACGCACAGGTGTCGCGCCTGAACGATCGCTACGCTCACGTCGCGAATACTCGTCGCGCCGACTCGCCCGTCGCCGATGCGGAAGATGCGATTCTTCGGGTGAGCCCGGCTGGTCGTTACCTCGGCGGACAGCGGTCACACGTTCTGTTGGCTGCAACGAGCGCCGCACGCGACCAGCGGCTACAGCTTGCCACTGCGCGCCAATCCTTCGAGCCGCAGCGCGATCGCCTGCCGTTTGTCGGCCAGCTGCCGCTGCAGCATCCTGCGCTCGGCGTCGTCGACGCAACCTGCGATTCGCGTCTCGAGCGCGGCCGCCTCGCGCATCGCCTCGACCTCGGGCGGCATTACGCCGGCGTCCTTGAGGATCTTCATGCCCATGCGCAGTTCGGCGGGCGTCTCGTCGTAGCCGTCGCCGAAGCCCAGCGGCTTGCCGTAGCTGGGGGCGGACTTCAACTCGCCCATCGCCTCGGCCTGGCGCAGGTGCGCTCCGATGTGGTCTTCCATGAGCTTCAGCCGCTGCTCGCGCTTGGCCTCGGCCGAGCTCTTGCCGCCGCTCACGGGCGCACCCGAACCTGGCCTTCTTCGAGCGCCTGCAGCCAGTGCTGGGTCAACGGCGTCACCGCCTTGGCGAGCATTCGCTCGTTGAGCAACGCGTGCCCCATCGCCTTTCGGCTGCCACGCGCGCAGGCCGCAAGCAGGGTCTGGTCGACGACGTCGCGTTGCGCATGGCTGCCCCCCCAGCGCGGCAGCGTGGCGCGCAGCGGATACAGGCATTCGGCCGCGGCGTCGTGCTCGCCACGCGCGAACGCCACCAGGCCGCGCGCCAGCGGCAGGCCGAGTTCGCGCGCCACGATGTGGTTGTCGCGGCGGGCATCGTCGCCGGCCATCACGCGCTCGGCACAGCGGGCGAGCCAGTGTTCGGCCCGCGCCACGTCGCCCGTCAGCAGCAGCGGCATCAGCGCATGGACGTCATTGAAGGCGTAAAGGCCGGCCTCGCCATCGACGTCGTGCGGCCACGCATCGGCCAGCGCGCGGGCGCGCGCAGCCACATCCGCACCCAGCAGATGCAAACGCCACAGCATCGACGCAGCATCCACGCGCTGCAAACCGATCTGCAGTTGCTCACCGGCCAGGTGGCCATCGACAACGCGCAAGGTGCCCGCCATGTCGAGCCCTTCGAGGCGGAACAGGGCGGTGTGCCACCACAGGTGCGCGGCGAAGCCGTTGCCCTCGGCCCAGGTGCCCTGGTGCTGGCGCAGCCAGGCCGCCCCATCGTCGAAGCGGCCCTGCATTTCCATCACATGGGCGACCGCATGGACGGCCCAGGGCGCCCGCGCGTCGATCGCCAGTGCCCTGCGCGCCGCCTCCTCGGCCGCGCCGTGCAGGTGGCATTCCTCGAGCCCGAACGCCCACAGCGCGAGCACATGCGGGTACAGCGGATCGTCCTCGTCCCATTCGGGCAGCACGCGCGCCGGACGGGCCCGCAAGGCAGCCGCGTCGCCGCGGTAGAAGTCCCACAGCCCCGCCCACTGCAGTGCAAGCGCATCGCACGGATGCTCGAGCAGCAGCGCGTCCCATGCACGGCACGCTGCGCTCCAGCGGCCCTCCAGCGCGAGCGCGACGGCGTCGAGGTGGGTGCGCTCGCGCACGGGCGTGTGCGCACCCACACGCGCGCGGGCGGCGTCGAGATGCCCATGCGCCTCGGCCAGCATCGACGGCTCGGTGAGCGAGGCGAGGAAGCCCGCCTTCATCACGTGCGGCAACGCCCACGCCGGATCGGCGGCGATCGCGGCGTCGAGGTCGGCCAGCGGCGTGTCGTAGAACGACATCAGGCGCCAGGTGGCGCTCTCGACGGCGGCGCGCGCGTCCTCGCACGCGCTGCCGTGCGGAAGGCCTCGGTCATCTCGGGCGGCGGCTGCCATGGCCGGAATGTAGCGCGGGCCGCTACAGCGTCGGATACGGCCGCTGCGGCGCGCGAATACCTTCCCACACGCGCGCCACGCGCAGCACACCGAGGTCGTCGTGGCGGTGGCCTGCGATCTGCAGGCCGATCGGAAAGCCGCCCGCGTCATGGCCCGCGTTGAGCGCGATCGCGGGCTGCTCGCTCATGTTGAACGGCAGCGTGAAGCCGATGTGCTCCATCGCGCGTGCCGGGTCGTTGGTCGGCATCGCCCATTCGGCAGGGAAGTTGAGCACCGGCGACACCGGCGACAGCACCGCATCGAATCGCTGCATGGCGGCCACTGCCGCGTCGCGCAGCGCGCCCATCGCGCTGTAGCCGCGAAACACCCGCTCGCCGGTGAGGCGTGCGCCGGCGCTCGCCCACTCGCGGATGAAGGGAAGCACGCGTTCACGGCGATCGGGCGGCAGCGCCTGGAGATCGAGCCACGAGCGCATGCGCCAGAAGTCGCTCATGCCATCTGCCATCGCGCGCGTCGTGAACGGCGCGAGCGGTTCGACCGTCGCGCCGGCCGCCTCGAAGGCGCGTGCGGCGTCCTCGACGGCTCGCCGCACCTGCGGATCGAGCGGCAGGCCCCAGCCCGCATCGAGCCACAGACCAAGCTTCAGGCCCTTGACGTCGAGGTCCAGTGCACGCCAGTCGATGGACTGCGGTGGCAGGCTCATCGTGTCGCGCACGTCGGGCTGCGCCAGCACGCTCATCGCCAGCGCCGCGTCGTCCACCGTGCGCGTCATCGGACCGGCCACGCGACCCGCGTACGGCGGATCGATCGGGATGCGGCCCAGGCTCGGCTTGAAGCCGACGATGCCGCACCACCCCGCCGGCAGGCGGATCGAGCCGCCGATGTCGGTGCCGATGTGCAGCGGGCCGTAGCCCGCAGCGCAGGCGGCGGCTGCGCCGGCGCTGCTGCCGCCGGGGCTCTTGGTCAGGTCCCAGGGGTTGCGCGTGTGCCCACCGAACTGGTCGTGAAAGCTCGACACGCCCGAGGACAGCATGCCGTAGTCGGGCATCGTGGTCTTGGCGACCAGCATCGCGCCGGCTTCGCGCAGGCGCGCCGCGGGCGGCGCATCGGCGCTGGCTGGCACGAGCTCGGTGGCTGCGGTGCCGAGAGGCACCGGCGTGCCCCGCGTCGCGATGTTCTCCTTGATCGTGACCGGCACGCCCTCGAGCGAGCGCGTCTGGCCGCGCCGCCAGCGCCACTCGCTCTCGCGCGCCTGTGCCAGCAGCGCCTCGGCATCGTAGGCCCACAGCGCGTGCAGCCTCGGTTCGCAGCGCTCGATGTGCGAGATCAACGCACGCGCCACGTCGACCGGCGAGCACTCGCGCCGCGCGTACAGCGCGAGCAGCTCGACCGCGCTGCGCCGATTCAGGCTCAAGTGGTGTAGCGCCCGGCCGAGATCTCGATGTGCTTGGCCAGGTTGCGCACCGCCGTTCGCCGCACCTTGCCGCGCAGCCAGCCGCTCCAGCCGAACATCCAGCCCATCGGGCCCAGCGCCTGGCGCGACCAGCGCCAGAAGTCGAAGCGGTCGCGGTGGCGCTTGATCAGGCCCTGCGAATCGAACTCGAACTCGGCATCGATGACGTTGTGCACCAGGCGACCGGTCTGTGCGAAGCGATACGTCGGCTCCCAGTGCGCGCCGTGGTCGGTGATCTCGCTGACCTTGAGTTTCCAGTCGGTGCGGCCGCTCTTCTTGATCGCGCTGCACAGCATCGCCCACATGCCGCCGACATGCGTACGCCCGCGCAGGTTGAAGACCTCGTCCTCGAAGGTCGCGTCCTGCGCATAGCAGGCCGCCATCGTCTTGGAATCGAGCTCGGCGAAGGCCTTGTAGAACCGCTCTATCGTCTGCCTGCTCATGGCAGCGCTCCTATTGCCAGCTCACGGCCGCCATGTCGTTGGCGAAGATCGGCGAGCTCGACCAGATGCCCTTCAGGCCCTTCTTGGCCACGGCCACCTGGGCCGGATTGAAGACGAAGGCATTGACCGCGTCGGTGGCGATCATCTTCTGGATGTCGGCGAACAGCTTCGTGCGGTCCTTGGGGTTGCTGGTCTCGGCGTACCTGGCCGTGAGTTCGCGGAAGGGCTTGCTGTCGTAGCCCCAGTAGTACGCGGTGTTGGTGTACTGCATGAAGTCCAGCGGCTCGACGTGATTGACGATCGTAAGGTCGAAGTTTCCCTTGAAGGCGCCGCCCAGCCACTGCGCCCACTCGACGTTCTCGATCTTGGCGACGATGCCCACCTTGGCGAGCTGCGCGGCGATCACCTCGCCGCCCTTGCGTGCGTACTGCGGCGGCGGCAGCGTCAGCGTCACGGCGAGCGGCGTGGCCACGCCCGCCTCCTTCAACAGCGCGATCGCCTTGGCCGGGTCGTAGGAGTACATGCCCGTGAGGTCGATGTAGCCGGCGTCGGTCGGTGCGAAGTGGCTGCCGATGGGCTTGGCCAGCCCCTCGAGCACGCCGTCGATGAAGGCCTTGCGGTCGATCGCGTGCGCGATCGCGCGGCGCACGCGCATGTCGTCGAACGGCTTCTTCTTGTTGTTGATCGCGACGATGCCCTTGCCGGCGGTATTGCCGATGCTCACGACGAAGCGCTTGTCGGCCTGCAACTGCTTGACGGCCTGCGGTGCGTCCAGGCGCGGCACGGCGTCGACGTCGCCGGCCAGCAGCGCAGCCACGCGCGCGGCCGGGTCGTTGATGAAACGGAAGGTCACCCGCTCGAGCTTGACGGCGGAGGCGCTGCGGAAGCCCGGCCACTTCTTCAGCGTCACCGAGTTGCCCTTCTTCCACTCGTCGAAGGTGTACGGGCCGGTGCCCACCGGCTTGGTCGCGGTGCCCGCCGCGCTCTTCGGATCGAGGATCACCGCGGTGTTCTCGCCCATGCGGAACAGGAAGTTGGGGTCGGCGTTGTCCAGCGTCAGGATCACCGTGGACGCGTCGGGCGTATCGATGCGGCGAATGTTGTCGAACACGGCCTTCTTCGCCTTGTTGGTGCTCTTGTCGTCCTTGGCGCGCTCGAAGCTGAACTTGACGTCGGCCGCGTCGAAGGCCTCGCCGTCGTGGAACTTGATGCCCTTCCTCAGCTTGAAGGTGTAGCTCTTGCCGTCGGGCTCCATCGTCCAGCTCTCGGCCAGCAGCGGCGTCACCGAGCCGTCGACGTTGATCTTGGTGAGGCCTTCGAGCACGTTGTAGTGCACGATCTCGCCGATCGCCGCGGCCGGCGCGATCGTCGGGTCCATGCCCGGCGGCTCGAGCACCATCGCCAGCGTGGCGCGGTTCTTCGCGCCGCCCTGGGCCTGCGCACCGGTGGCGGCCACTGCGGCGAGCACGGTCGCCAGGAAGATCGAGCGGGCGAGGGTCATGGTCGAGTTCTCCTGAGGCAGGGATCAGCGCGAATGCTGCCACATCGGTCGGGGCTGCGCGTCGATCAGCCGGCGCGTCGTCGGGTGCACTGGCTGCGCGAGCACCTGGTCGGTGGCGCCGCGCTCGACGACGCGGCCGTGCTCGAGAACGAGCAGGTCGTCGCAGATCAGGTCGACCACCGCCAGGTCGTGGCTGATGACGAGGTA
>Ga0224510_10000802_pt1 | contig 22380 bp, 21 predicted proteins | sample SF_May12_sed_USG_FD_170161 | JGI IMG/M metagenome (GOLD analysis project Ga0224510, IMG submission 170161) | Sediment microbial communities from San Francisco Bay, California, United States - SF_May12_sed_USGS_4_1 | ecosystem: Environmental > Aquatic > Marine > Sediment | place: USA: California... | reverse complement strand
GGAGAAGGCCCGCCCACCGCGAAAATGGCGTTCACCAGGGTGGCGAGCGAGCTCACCGTGTAGCTGCCGGGCTGGCGCGCCTGTCCGACCACGAAGACCTGGACCGAGCGCAGCTGCCCGAGCGTGACGATCAGCTCGAAATTGCGGAAATTCCGCGAGATCTCCTTCTTCACGTAGGGCGTCAAGTCCGCGTAGCGCAGGCCGGCCACCTGCACCGTGCCCACGCGCGGGATATTGATGGCGCCGTTGCGGTCGACCACCGCGCGGTAGTCCACGTCGATCTGCCCCCAGGCGCGGATCAGCAGTTCGTCGCCGGGTCCGATGAGGTACTCCTGCGACACGGGAACGTTCTGCAACGGCGCGAAGGTGGAGGGCGCGGCGAACAGATTGTGGCCATAGAGCGGCAATTGCTGGCCCGTGCTCTGCGAGACGAAATCCTGGAAGTCGTGGCGGTCGACGGCGTCGGAGAGCGGACGCGCGGCGCGCGGCTCGGCGCCGGTAACCCGCTTTTGCGCCTCCGATTCCGCCTGACCCGGCGCCTGCACCGGCGCGATCGCGGGCAACTGGACCGGCGGCGTATTGGTGATGACAGGTGTCTGCACCGGGGAGAGCTGAATGGCCGCGCCGCGAGGCGCCGCCGAGGCGGGCGCTGCCGGCGCAGTCGTCGCCGTGCCCCCCGCCTCCTGGGCCTGGGCGACCGGAAGGACGAAAAACAGAGCCAAAAGAAGGGCTCGCCGCATTTTCTTCATTCGGTTAACACAGTCACCGGACGATTCTATCCCTCCCGGTGAAACCTGCACGGCTTCAGAACCGTTCTTTACCCGGGGAGCGAGCTGAAATAGGCGATCGTTTTCTCGAGCCCCCGGTCGATTGAGGTGGTCGGCGCCCACCCCAGCACCGCTCTCGCTTTGCCGACGTCTGGCCGGCGCTGCAGCGGGTCGTCGGACGGCAGCGGGCGGTACTCGATCTTCGAGCGCGAGCCGGTCATGGCAATCACTTTCTTCGCGAGCTCGAGGATGGTGTGCTCGTGCGGATTGCCGAGGTTGACCGGGCCGGTCTCCTCCACGGGCGTCGCCATCAGCCGGATGAGCCCGTCGACGAGGTCGTCCACGTAGCAGAACGAGCGCGTCTGCAAGCCTTCACCGTAGACCGTGATCGGCTCGCCGGCGAGCGCCTGGACGATGAAGTTCGAGACGACCCTCCCGTCGTTGGGGTGCATGCGCGGGCCGTAGGTGTTGAAGATTCGCGCGACCTTGATCGGCAGCCGGTGCTGGCGCCAGTAGTCGAAGAACAGGGTTTCCGCGCAGCGCTTGCCTTCGTCGTAGCAGGCGCGCGGCCCGATCGGGTTGACGCTGCCACGATAGCTCTCGGGTTGCGGGTGCACCTCCGGGTCACCGTACACCTCGCTGGTCGAGGCCTGCAGGATCTTTGCCTTCACACGCTTGGCGAGACCGAGCATGTTGATCGCGCCGTGCACGCTGGTCTTGGTCGTCTGCACCGGGTCGTGCTGGTAGTGCACCGGAGACGCGGGGCAGGCGAGGTTGTAGATCTCATCCACCTCGACGTACAGCGGAAACGTCACATCGTGGCGCATGAGCTCGAAATGCGGATGCGCGAGCAGGTGAGTGACGTTGTCGCGCGTCGCCGAGTAGAAGTTGTCGACGCACAGCACGTCGTCGCCCGCTTCGAGCAGGCGCTCGCACAGGTGCGAGCCGAGGAAGCCCGCGCCGCCGGTGACGAGGACGCGCTTGCGGTTGGATACCTTCTTCATGAGAGGCCTGGTCTACGGGGGCTGGGGATCCGCCGCAGAGTCTAGCCGAACCTTCATGGCTACATCGGATCCAGCACCGGCTAGCCCCGCACGCGCGCATAGATAGGCGTGAAATCGGGCGCCGTCTCGCGCATCGCCTGCGCACAACAGAGCCAAAGGATGGGCTCGGCGCACAATCTTCATCCGGATGACCCGGATACGGGGATTCTGTCCCTTTCGTCATGGACGAGGGGCTGGCCGACGCCGCGTCAATCGCCCGCCGCGTCCCATTCCGCCCGCGCCAGCCGGTGAGCCACTTCGGGCATCACGCAGCGGGGTTGCCAGCCAAGCTCACTCGCAGCGCGCGCTGGGTTGCCGCGGCTTAGCCTCAGGTCCAATGGGCGCACCAGTGCTGGATCGAAATCGACATGATCCCGCCAATCGAGCTCAAACTCGGCGAAAGCCTCCTGCACGAACTCTTCCAGAGCGCAGGAGCGCCCGGTGGCAATCACGTAGTCACGCGGCGCTTCGCGCTGCAGCATGAGCCACATGGCATTGACGTACTCGGGCGCCCAGCCCCAGTCGCGCACCACCGAGAGGTCGCCGAGCGGCAGGCGTTCGCGATGACCTCGCGCGATTCGGCTTGCTGCCGCCGCGACCTTGCGCGTCACGAACCTGTCCGGGCGCAGCGGCGATTCATGGTTGAAGAGGATGCCGGAGCAGGCCCACAGACCATAGGCCTCGCGGTAGTTCTCCACCGACCAGTGCGCCGCGGCCTTTGCGGTCGCATACGTGCTGCGCGGACGGAACGGCGTCTCTTCGGTGGCAGGCGCGGCGCTGCAGTCGCCGAAGCACTCCGATGAGCATGCGTTGTACAGCCTCGCGGGCATTCGGCGGAAACGGATCGCTTCGAGCAGATTCAGCGTGCCGATCGCGATGCTGTCAAATGCTTCGACCGGCTGCTCGAATGAAAGGCCCACCGAAGTCTGGCCGGCGAGGTTGTAAATTTCGTCGGGTTCGCTGCGCTCGAGCGTCTGCAGGACGCTGCGGAAGTCAGCCAGGTCCATCGACCGCAACGTGACTTGCTCACGTACTCCGAGCCGGGCGAGGTTCTGGAAATGCCCCGCGCCTGCGTCGCGCGAAGTCCCGTGGACCTCGTAACCCTTGCCAAGCAGCAGCTGCGCAAGATAGGCGCCGTCCTGGCCGGAAATTCCACAGATCAAGGCGCGACGAGCCATCGCCGCAGATTGTAGGGTAAGTCAATCTCCAGCAGGCGCCGTGCCGTCGTCGCCGAGAAACAGAGGGGCCTAGGGAGCGGCAGGATCCAGCACCGCCATCCCCCGCACCCGCGCGTAGATCGGCGTGAAGTCCGGCGCGGTCTCGCGCATCAGCTGCCCGAACGAATCGATGACGAAGTAGCAGTCCTGGTAGCGGTCGATGCGGTAGTCGGTCCGCAGCATCCGCTCAAGCTCGAAGGGCCGGCGCCGGGGCTTCGGGTCTTCCACGCAGTAGGCGAGCTCGCCGCCGGAGGAGAGCAGCCCCGCCCCGTATGCGCGTACGCCCGCGGGCGTCTTCATCAACCCGAACTCGATCGTGTACCAGTAGAGCCGCGCGAGCATCCTGATGGCGTCGAGCCGCATCGCCTTCAGCCCGCCCTTGCCGTACTCGGCGAGGTGATCGGCGTACACCCGGTCATAGAGCAGCGGCACGTGGCCGAAGAAGTCGTGGAACACGTCCGGCTCCACGATGTAGTCGAACTCCTCGGGCTTGCGCAGCCACACCGTCACGGGAAAGCGCTTGCTGGCGAGGTGCGTGAAGAACGGCTCGTCGGGGATGAGGCCCGGCACCGCGACGATGCGCCAGCCGGTCGCGCGCGACAGGCTGCGGTTCACTTCCGCGAAATCCGGGATGCCGCGCCCCGCGTCGAGGCGCGCGATCGCGTCGATCCACTCGGGGCAGGCGTAGCGCGGCACGAGCTTCGCCTGGCGCTCGTACAGGCGCCGGAAGAGCGCGTGCTCGGCTTCGCTGTAGGCGCCCCAGTCCTGCTCGACGGTGTAGTCGGGCGCGGCGTGCGAGTAGTCGCCGCGGAGGTTGGATCTGGCTTCGGCGGTCATTTCCGGCCTTCGCGCTTTTCGCCTTTCTCCGATCTCCTGTTTTCCGGCGCGCGCTTCTCGCGCCGGAAGACAGGAGACATGACCGAGTCTATACCCGCGATGAGCTCGATCGAGGCAGCGGCGCCACGAGCGCAGCAAACTGCTGTCTCGTGGTTTCGGGCGAAAAGCAGCCCGAAACCACGAGATCGGATAAAGGCGAAAGGCGCCGAGCCTAGAGCGAAAGGGCGGGCTTCACGAGGCCGGCGGCTTCGCCGAATCCGATCGATACCTCCCCCTCCTTCTCGCACCGCCCGCGCTGAATCACGAGATCGCCGTCCTCGAGGAACGCACGTCTCTCGCCGCCGGGCAGGTGGATCGGGCTCTTGCCGCCCATCGTCAGCTCCATCATCGACCCCGCGCCGTCGGGCGTGGGGCCGGAGATGGTGCCCGAGCCGAGCAGGTCTCCCGGCTGCAGGTTGCAGCCATTCGACGTCTGGTGCGCGACCATTTGCGCGAGCGTCCAGTAGGAGTCGCGGAACGTGCAGCGCGAAAGGAGCGCGGGCGGGAGCTTCGCCGCGCGCATCTTGGCCGAGGACAGGAGCATCTGCGTACCGATGTCGTAGCCGCCGCGCTGCTGGTCGGCTTCGTCTGCGAGGTAGGGCAGCGGTCGCGGGTCTTCGCCCGTGCGCTGGAACGCCGGGCAGCGGAAGGGCTCGAGCGCCTCCAGCGTCACGATCCACGGCGAGATGGTGGTGGCGAAGCTCTTGGCGAGAAAGGGGCCGAGCGGCTGGTACTCCCAGGCCTGGATGTCGCGCGCCGACCAGTCGTTCAGCAGCACGACGCCGAAGACGTGATCCAGCGCGCGCCGGATGCCTGCGGGCTTGCCGAGCGCGTTGCCCGGGCCGATGACGAAGCCGAGCTCGACCTCGTAATCGAGGCGCTTCGCGGGGCCGAAGCCGGGCGCGGCGGCGTCGGGCGCCTTGGTCTGGCCGTTGGGGCGCACGACGGGCGTGCCCGAGACCACCACCGAGGAGGCGCGCCCGTGGTAGCCGATCGGCACCCACTTGTAGTTCGGCAGCAGCGGCGCGTCGGGGCGGAACATCTTGCCGATCGCGTGCGCGTGGTAGATGCCCGTGTAGAAGTCGCTGTAGTCGCCCACCTGCACCGGGACGAAGAGCTCGGCCTTCTTCATCGGCACGAGGTGCTTCGCGAAGCGCTTGGCCTTCTTCGGGTCGGAGAGCGCGAGCGTGAGGACTTTCCTCAGCTGCTTCCATGCCGGGCGCCCGGCGGCGGCGAGCTTGTTGAGGTTGGGGCCGGTCTTCAGGCCGAGCGCGGCGAGGTCGAAGACCTGGTCGCCGATCGCCACGCCGCCGCGCGGCGCCTCCTTCGTGCCCTTGCGGCGAAACACGCCGAACGGCAGGTTCTGGATCGGGAAATCGGTGGCCGGGTCGTTCGCCGACTCCACCCAACTGGGGACAGTCCCTATTTTTCTCATTTGCAAGTGATTCGCGAATGCGAAAAATGGGGACTGTCCCTATTTAGAAACCGTCCCATACCTTGTCGTAGCCTTTCTGCAGCTCCTTCGCCGCGAGCGCAGTCTTCGTCGGGCGGAAGACGTAGCGCGACTCCCACATGAAGGCGAGCGTGTCCTCGATCTTGTGGGGCTTCAATGCCGCGCTCGAGGCCCTGTCGTAGGTGGGGCGGTCGGGGCCGTGGCCGCTCATGCAGTTGTGGATCGAGATGCCGCCCGGCAGGAACCCTTCGGCCTTGGCGTCGTATACGCCGCGCACCAGGCCCATCAGCTCGCTCATGAAGTTGCGGTGGAACCACGGTGGGCGGAAGGTGTGCTCGGCCACCATCCAGCGCGGCGGGAAGATGACGAAGTCGCAGTTGGCCACGCCCGGCGTGCCCGAGGGCGAGGTGAGCACGGTGAAGATGGACGGGTCCGGGTGGTCGAAGCTCACGGTATTGATCGTCATGAAGCGCGCGAGATCGTACTTGTAGGGCGCGCAATTGCCGTGCCAGGCGACGACGTCGAGCGGCGAATGGCTCAGCTCCGCCGCCCACAGGCCGCCGAGGAACTTGGCCACCAGCTGGCACTTGCCCGCCTTGTCCTCGTAGGCGGCGACGGGCGCGAGGAAGTCGCGCCGCTGCGCGAGGCCCTGCGAGCCGATCGGGCCCAGCTCAGGCAGGCGGAAGGGCGCGCCGTAGTTCTCGCACAGGTAACCACGGACTCCGTCCGGACCGCCGCGCGTTCCGCCCTGCAGCTCGACGCGGAACTTGACGCCGCGCGGCACGACCGCAACCTCGCCCGGCTGGACTTCCAGCCGCCCGAGCTCGGTGGCGAGCAGGAGCGCGCCCTGCTGCGGGACGAACATCAGCTCGCCGTCGGCGGAATAGAAATAGCGGTCCTTCATCGGGCGATTGGCGCGATACAGGTGCACCGCGATCCCGCCCTGCGCCGCAGGGTCGCCCGAGCCGGCGATCGTCACCAAGCCGTCGAGGAAGTCGGTGGGCTTCGCGGGGATCGGCAGCGGATCCCAGCGCAGGCGGTTGGGCGAGGCTTCCGCCTCGTCGAACGGCCCCGAGCGCACCAGTCCCTGCGGCAGGCGCCGGAACGGCGCGTGCATGGCCGAGGGGCGCAGCTTGTACAGCCACGTGGAAAGGTTCTCCGCGCGCGGCGCGGTGAACGCGCTGCCCGAGAGCACCTCGGGGTAGAGCCCCTTGGGCGTTCTTTGCGGCGAGTTCTGCCCGACAGGCAGCGCGCCCTTCTCGGCTTCCGTGGAGAAGGTGTTGCCGAAACCCGCCTGATAGGCCAGCTTCGCGCGGCGGGCAGTGGCCGCCCGGCGCAGCTTCGCTGTGGCGCTCATGTCCATCGCGGACTCCTTGGCCTCAGTCCTTCAGGTTGACGAGCGACAGGAACTCGCGGCGCAGCGTCGGGTCCTGCAGCATCGCGCCGCGCATCACGCTGTTCACCATCTTCGCGCCGCGGTCGCGCACGCCGCGCCAGTGCATGCAGAAGTGGTCGGCCTCCATGACCACCGCCAGCCCGTCGGGGCTCACCTTGCGCATCAGCAGGTCGGCGATCTGCGTGATGGCCTCCTCCTGGATCTGCGGGCGACTGAGGATCCATTCGGCGAGCCGCGCGTACTTGGACAGCCCGATCAGGTTGGATTTCTCGTTGGGCATCACGCCGATCCACAGCCGCCCCATGATCGGGCAGAAGTGGTGGCTGCACGCGCTGCGCACCGTCATCGGCCCGATGATCATCAGCTCGCTCAGGCGCTCGGCGTTCGGGAACTCGGTGACCGGCGGCGCCGGCGCGTAGCGGCCGCGGAACACCTCGGTCAGGTACATCTTCGCCACGCGGCGCGCGGTGTCCTCGGTGTTGTGGTCGCCCGCGGTGTCGATCACCAGGCTCTCCAGCACGCCCTTGAACTTCGCCTCGACCTCCGCGATGAGCGCTTCGAGCTCGCCCGGTTCGAGGAACTCGGCGATGTTGTCGTTGGCGTGGAAGCGGCGCTTCGCCTTCAGCAGGCGTGCGCGGATGCGCGCCGACACCGGGGCTTGCGCTTTGCTATCCGGCGCGGGCGGGCGGTCGTTCATGCGCGTGGAAATCATAGCAAAGGGAATTGGGGACAGACCCCATTTTTCTCATCTGCGAATCGTTCCTGAATGAGAAAAATGGGGTCTGTCCCTATTTAAGGACGCCGCGACGCATCTGATCGAGCTCGATGGATTCGAACAGCGCCTTGAAGTTGCCCTCGCCGAAGCCCTCGTCGCCCTTCCTCTGGATGAACTCGAAGAAGATCGGCCCGAGCTGGTTCTCGGAGAAGATCTGCAGCAGCAGCGCGCCGGCCTTGCCGTCGACGAGGATCTTGCGCTTCTTCAGCTCGGCCACATCCTCGCCATGCCCCGGGATGCGCCTGTCCACGAGCTCATAGTAGGTGTCCACCGTGTCCAGCAGCTTCACGCCCTGCGCGCGCAGCGCATCGACCGTGCGGAAGAGGTCCGTCGAGCCGAGCGCCACGTGCTGGATGCCTTCGCCGCGGTACATGTCCAGGTACTCCTGGATCTGCCCGGCCTTGTCGGTGCCTTCCTCGTTGATCGGGATGCGGATCTTGCCGCAGGGGCTGGTCATGGCCTTGGATTTCACGCCCGTGACCTGTCCCTCGATGTCGAAGTAGCGGATCTCGCGGAAGTTGAACAGCCGCTCGTAGAAGTCCGCCCACTCCTTCATGCGCCCCTTGTGCACGTTGTGCGTCAGGTGGTCGATGTATTTCAGGCCGTGACCTTCGGGGTCCAGCGTGGCGCCCGGCAGGGGCTCGAAGTCCACATCGTAGAAGCCAATGTCGCCGATCTCGCCGGGCTGCTTGCCACTCTTGCCGCGCCAGCGGTCGATCAGATAGATGAGCGAATCGCCGATGCCCTTGATCGCCGGGATGTTGAGCTCGCCTGGCCCCGCGACGCCCGCGTAGCCCCAGGCGCCCAGGCCGACCGCGCGCTCGTAGGCGGCCTTCGCGTCGGCCACGCGGAAGGCGATCGCGCAGATGCTCGGCCCATGCAGGCGCGCAAAGCGCTGGGCGAAGGAGTCGGGCTCGGCATTGACGATGAAGTTGATGCCGCCCTGGCGGTAGAGGAGCACCTCCTTGTGGCGGTGGCGGGCGATCGCCTTGAAGCCGAGGCGCTCGAACAGCGCGCCCATCGCCTTCGGGTCCGGCGCGGCGTACTCGATGAACTCGAAGCCGTCGGTGCCCATCGGGTTGTGCATGGCGGCATTGTAAATGGGGACAGACCTCATTTTTCTCATTTGGCCGTCAACCGGCCGTCCCCTGAACTCGTTCTAGGATTCGTGCCCCGAACCGCCCGTCTCGTCGTTCCTGGCGTCGCGCTGCATGTAAGGCAGCGTGGCCACAATCGCGGGCGATGCTTCTTTGGCGACGGGGACTACGCCCTCTATCTAGAGCTCCTTGGCTCCTTCGCCTGGGAACATGCCTGCGCGGTGCATGCGTACTGCCTGATGACCAACCACGTGCACCTGTTGGTTACCCCCCAGTCTGAACGGGGGTGCGCGCAAATGATGAAATTTCTCGCGCAGTGCTACACGCAGCACGTCAATCGCGCCCGCAACCGCACCGGCAGCCTGTGGGACAGCCGATTTCGCTCGTGCCTTGTGACCACCGAACGTTATGCGCTTGCGTGCTATCGCTATGTGGAGCTGAATCCAGTGAACGCACGAATGGTTGAGCACCCGCGCGACTACCGGTGGTCGAGCTACCGGGCAAACGCCGAGGGAGAGCCGGACCCTCTCGTGAGGCCCCACCCGGCATATCCAGGCGTCGAGAACTACGAAAGGCTCTTCGATGACGCGCTCGACCCGCTGGTCGTCGAAGACATACGCAAAGCGACCAACGGCGGTTTCGCGGCCGGCAGCATCCGCCCGCGCCGGGGTCGTCAAATGAGAAAAATGGGGACTGTCCCTATCTAAGCATCGTGCCGGGCAGCCACAGCGCGAGCTGCGGCCAGGCCATGACGAGAGCCAGGCACAGGGCGATCAGCAGCACGTACGGCAGGGCGCCGGCGATGATCTGCCCGATCGGAGCCTTCGCCACCGCCTTGATGGTAAAGAGGTTCATGCCCACCGGCGGCGTGATGAGCGCGAGCTCGAGGTTGATGGTGAGCAGCACGCCGTACCAGATCGGGTTGATGCCCAGGTGCGCCATCGCCGGCAGGATGACCGGCGTGGTGATGAGGATGATGGCGATCGTCTCGAGGAACATGCCGAGCACGAACACGAGCGCCATGATGCCGAGCAGGAACCCCAGCACGCCGATCTGCTGCGCCACCACCCACTGCACGATCTCGTGCGGGATGCGCATCTTGGTGAGCACGAAGCCGAACACCGAGGCGCCGGCGAGGATCATGAAGAGCATGGCGGAAGTGCGGCTCGCGTCGAGCGCCGAGGCCCAGATCTCGCCCCAGCCGATCGTACGGTACACGACGATCCCGACCAGCAGCGCGAGCGACGCGCCCGCCGCGGCCGCCTCGGTGGCGGTGAATACGCCCGCGTACATGCCGCCCAGCACGAGTGCAGGCAGCGACAGCGCCCACACGGACTTTCTCAGCGCGCCGAGCGACTCGCCGAGCGAGGCGCGCGGCTCGCGCCGCACGGCGCGCCGCCCTAGCGCGCTCGTGCCGAGCGTCCAGGCGGCGAAGATGCCCGCCATCAGCAGCCCGGGCACGACGCCCGCCATGAACAGCGCGCCGATCGAGGTGTCGCTCACCACGCCGTACAGCACCATCGGGCCCGAGGGCGGGATGAGGATGCCGAGCGTGCCGCCCGCCGCCACCAGCCCGTAGGCGGCGCGCGGCTCGTAGCCGAAGCGGATCATCTGCGGGATGGCGACCGAGCCGATGGTGAGCGCAGTGGCGACGCTCGAGCCGGAGATGGCGGCGAACACGGTGCACGCCGCGATGGTGGCAATGCCCACGCCGCCCGGCAGGTGGCGCGTCAGCGTGTACGCCGTGCCGTACAGGTCGTCCACGATGCGGCTGCGGATCATGACGTGCGCCATGAACGCGAAGAGCGGGATCGCCACCAGCAGGTAGCGGTTGAGTTCGCCGTAGATCACCTCCGAGATCGAGCCCAGGCCCCCTTGCGTGGCGACCAGCAGCCCGCCGCCGAACAGCATCAGCCCGGCGAACACCGGCAGCCCGGTGAAGAGCAGCAGCACCAGGCCGGCGAGGATGAGCGCCAGCGTCACTCCGGCCGCTCCTTGATGCCGTGCGGCGCCTCCGCGGGCGGCGCTCCCGCGGCGAGGCGCGCCAGCGACTCGAGCGCGACGAGCGCCATCATCAGCCCGCCGAGCGGCAGGAAGAGCTGCACCCAGTAGACCGGGATCTCCACGTTGCCTTCGGCGACGATGCCCAGCTGCCGCGAGAATAGGGACGTGCTCCAGCCGTTCACCACCATTACGAGTGCCGCGGCGAGCACGGCGAGCGCCGACCAGGCGTCGGCCCAGGCGCGCGCGCGCGGCGAGAGCCGCGAAGTCAGGAGGTCGACGCCGATGTGCTCGCCGCGGCGCAGGACCTGCGCGGCGGCAAGCATCACCACGCCGACCAGCAGGAACCCCACCGCGTCGTCCACCCACGCCGGCGGGCGGTTGAGCGCATAGCGCATCACCACCGCCCAGGCGATCAACGCGAGCGAGACGAGCACGCCCGCCGCGGATAGCGCGACCGCGGCGCCCGTCAGCGCGCCGAGCAGGCGCGCCGCGAGCGCGAGGGCGCGCGCCTTCATGCGGCGGCCCTTAGAGCTTGCGCATCATCTCGATCAGCCGCGCGCCCTCCGGGCTCGCCTCGATGAACGCCTTGATGACCGCCGGCTGCATGGCGTCGGCCATGACCTTCTCCTGCGCCTTGGTGAGCACGGTGACGTTCATGCCCTTGTCGCGCAGCACCTGGATGTCCGCCGCCGGGATGTCGTCCTGCGCGGGAATGGCGCGCTCCTCGGCCTTGGCGACCGCGTCCTGGATGCCTTTTCGCAGCTCGGCGGGCAGGCCGTTCCACCAGGCCGGGTTCACGATCAGGTTGTCGTAGGCGAGGATGATGTTGGAAGCAACGCCGAACTTCTGCACCTCGTAGAACTTGCGGCTGTTGGCCGCCTTCACGCCGGTGAAGCCCGCGTCGATGACGCCGGTCTGCAGCGCCTGGTAGACCTCGGGGGCGGGCATGGGCGAGGGCGCGGCGCCCATGGCCGAGAGCCCCGCGTCGAAGAGCTTGGACAGCCCGCGCACCTTCACGCCTTTGAAGTCCTCTGGGGCGACGAGCGCCTTCTTCGCCGAGGTGAAGATGCCGTCGTTCGCGTCCATCAGCCAGGCGATGTTGAGGACGCCCTTCTCGGCCATCTTGGCGTCGAGCATCTTCTGCGCCTCCGAGCCGCGGAAAGCGCGCATCTTGGCCACCGAGCTCATGAAGTACGGGATCACCGTGACATTCATTTCGGGGATCGTGCCGCCCCACTGGAACGAGAGCACCGCCGCCGACTCGATCTTGCCGCCCGCCACCGCGGCGTGGTGCTGGGCGGGCTTGAACAGCTGCGCCGCGCCGAAGATCTGCACCTCCACCTTGCCGCCGGTGTTGGCTTTCACGTCGGCGGCGAACTGCTCGAGGTTCTTCGCCGAGTGGTGCGCGGGCGGGAACTGATGGGAAAGGCGCATGGTGTAGTCGGCGCCGAGCGCTGCCGCCGGGATGCAGGCGGCGGCGAGGACGGCGAGGGCGGCGTGCTGCGGGCGGTTCATCGGGTCTCCTCCTGAGGGGTCACGGTCCGAACGAATTCTTTCATAGTGGCGAGCGCCATGGGGTCGCCGACCGCCCGCCGCCGCCCGGGTTGTCAATTTTCTTGAGGGGGCATCCTGGCGTCACCTTTTCGGGCTAGCGTACGCCCTGCCATGGATCGCTTCACGCTCATTCGCGTCATGCTCGTCGGCGACGGCCCGACGCTCGCCGCACCGCTGCTCGCGCCCCGGGGGGAAGGGGAAGACGGGACGTTCGAGATGGTCGGCGAGGCCGCCAGCGCCGCGGAAGCCTGCGCGCGCGCGGCGGAGATGCGCCCCGACGTGGTGCTGCTCGACATCGAAGCCTGCGGCATCGGCGCGGTGGCGCGCCTGGCCACGCAGGGACCGGCCCCGGTGCTGGTGTTCGTGCCGAACGACGACGCGCAGGTGCGCGTCAAGGCGGTGCGCGCGGGCGCGCGCGGCGTGGTGCAGAAGCAGGACGAGCCCTGCGTCATCCGCAAGGCGGTGCGCAAGGTGTACGAGGGCGAGCTGTGGCTCGACCGCATCTCGACCGCGAAGCTGTTTGCCGAGCTCCTCGGCACGGGGGAAGGGCAGGGGCTGCGGCTGCCGGAAGGCAGGATCGCCAATCTGACCAGCCGCGAAAGCGACATCGTGCGCGCGCTGCTGCGGCACGAGGGCGCCAGCAGCCGCGAGCTCGCCCAGGGCCTGCGCATGAGCGAGCAGACGCTGCGCAACCATTTCAGCTCGATCTACCGCAAATTGGGGATCCCGAACCGCGTGGGCCTGGTCGCCTTCGCGGCGCGCAATCGTCTGAGCAGCGCCGGCTGAGGCCGGCCGCGTTCAGCGCGCCGCCGGCGCAGACCGGCGGCAAGCCACCAGCACGGTGACCTCGCGGCCGATGGCCGCGACCTCGGTGTTCTCCAGCTTCTCACCGCCCGGTGCGCTGCGGAACGCCGCCGACTGCGTTTCCAGGAAGGCCTGCGCCACCTCGCCCTTGACGCCGAAGCTGATGTTCTGCGGCAGGTCGCCCATCTGCTTTTGCACCGCCAGCGCGTCGAGCTTCGAGGTGACGATGCCGATCACCTGCCCGCTCTGGTCGAGGATCGGGCCGCCGCTGTTGCCCTTGTGGATGGGCGCGGAGATCTGGAAGCGCGTGGCGTCGCCGCGCAGGCCGCCGACCGCGCTCACGTAACCGAAGGCGACGTTCGGCTCGAAGCCGAGCAGCGCCGCGAGCGGGAAGCCGACCACGGTGACCGACTCCCCGGCCTGCAGCGGGGTGCCGCGGCGGAAGCTCGCCGCGCGCGCGAAGCGGCGCTCCACCTTGATGAGCGCGAGGTCGTTGGCGGCATCGGTGCCGACCAGCGTCGCCTTGGCGCTCTTCTCTTCGGCGTCGCGCACGCCGATCTGCGCGCAGTCCTGCACCACGTGATGGTTGGTGAGCACCAGGCCGTCGGCAGAAGCGATCACGCCGGCGCCGATGCGCGCGCTCGCCGCCGCGCGCGCGGCGGGCGGCGGCGGGTTCTCGCCCCTGGCGAGCGCGCAGGCATGCGTCAGCAGGCGCGCCTGCAGGCTGTCGGCGCCGACCGGGTTGAGCGCATTGCGCCAGCGCTCGGGCGTGCGCTCGCTCTCGGTGAGGCGCGCGCCGGCGTCGTCGAACAGTGCCGCGGAGACGATCGCCAGCTTGCGCGCGGCGCAGTCGCCCGCCAGCTCGCTCTCCGAGCTCTTGTAGGTGTGGCGGCGGTTGCGGCTGGTGCGCGGCTGGGCGTGCTCGATGCGCATGCGGAAGTGCACGTATTCCCCGTCCTCGCGTACCGAGGCGCGGTCGAGGTACACCTTGGTGCTCGAGCTGCTGGCGAACAGCTGCCACACAGTCTTCGTGGCCGCCGTGTCCGCGAGCGCAACCGCGGCGGGCAGGAGGAGCAGGTAAACGAGGAGAGCGGCGGGTCGGCGCATGGCGGCAGGCGCGCGGCGCAGCGCCTGCCGGGGATGATGACACAGCATCCCGCCCGCGGCCGGGGGTGTTGACCGGACACCGCGATTCGGCCCATCCTCCGGTGCAGCCCGGCTGGGGAGCGGGCCCCATTCATCAAGGGAGGAGTCAAATGAAGCTCTGGACCGCAATCGCGGCGGCACTGGCAATGCTCACCGGGTGCGCCACCGGACCGTCGGCGGGCGGCTGGATCGCGCTGTTCGACGGCAGCAACACCAAGCAGTGGTACGACATCGGCGGCGGCAACTGGCGCATCGAAGGCGGCGTGCTGGTCGCCGACGGCAAGAAGGGCAAGGACAACGCCTTCCTCGTCACCAACGACTTCTACAAGGACTTCCAGCTCAAGGCCGAGTTCTGGGTGAGCGACGACGCCAACAGCGGCGTGTACATGCGCTGCGGCAACCCCGAGGTGATCAACGACAAGGTGTGCTACGAGGCGAACATCTTCGACCAGAGGAAGGACCCGACCTACGGCACGGGCGCGCTGGTGCACATCGCCAAGGTGGAGCCGATGCCCAAGGCGGGCGGCAAGTGGAACACCTACGACATCACGCTGAAGGGCGACCACATCGTGCTGGTGCTGAACGGCCAGAAGACGGTCGACGTGCGCAACAGGGCGTTCAGCGACGGCCGCATCGCGCTGCAGTACGCGGCGGGCGTGGTCAAGTTCCGCAAGGTGGAGATCAAGCGGCTGTAAGCCGCACCGGCAGCTTCCGGAATCCCCTGAAGCGCACGCGCCGGTCGCGCTCCGGCGCGCCGGCGAGCTCGATCGTCGCGAAGCGCGCGAGCAGCCGCCCGAGGGCGATGCGCCCCTCCATGCGCGCGACGTTCAGGCCCACGCACACGTGGTCGCCGTGCCCGAAGGCGAGGTGCCGGTTCGGCCTGCGCGCCACATCGAAGCGCTCGGCGTCGGCGAACTGCGCCGGGTCGCGGTTGGCCGCGCCGATGCCGAGGGTGACGAAGGTGCCTTCGGGCAGCGTGCGATCGCAGATCTCGACCGGCGCGGTCAGGCGGCGGTTGTTGAGCTGGATCGGGCCGTCGTAGCGCAGCATCTCCTCGACCGCGGAGGGCACCAGCGAGGCGTCGGCGCGCAACCTGGCGAGTTCATCCGGGTTGTGCAGCAGCGCCCACAGGCCGTTGCCGATCAGGTTGGTGGTGGTCTCGTGCCCGGCGTTCAACATGAAGATGCACTGGTGGTAGAGCTCCTTCTCGGTGAGCCGCTCGCCGTCGCGCTCGCCCTGGATGAGGCGCGTGAGCACGTCGGACTCGTGGTCGCCCGGGTCGCGGCGCCGCTCGTCGATCAGCACCTTGAGGTACGCGATGAAATCGGTCACCGCGCAATTGCCCGCGTCCATCATCGGCGGCGTGACCACCGGCTCGAGCCCGGAGAGGATGGCCACCGACCAGCCGCGCAAAGGGCCGCGAGCGCTGCGCGGGATGCCGAGCATGTTGCCGATCACCTCGATCGGGATCTGCGCGGCGAACTCCCCGATGTAATCCACCTCGCGCTTGTCCGCCATCTCGGCGAGCAGCGTGTCCACGTACTGCACGACGGCGGCCTCCATGCGCGCGATCGCCTTCTGGTTCACGGCGCCCATGATCACGCGGCGCACGCGCGTGTGCAGCGGCGGGTCGTTGAAGACGAGGCTCGTGGTGTGGTGCTCGTAGAGCGGCGAGTCGCCGAGCTTGGGGCGGAACTCGAGCTTCTTGTCGGAGCTCGCGTGCGGGCTGCGGTACACGGCGAGCGCGTCGTCGTAGCGAGCGAGGAAAACGCCGCCGCCCTCCAGCGCGTGCACCGGGTCGTGCGCGCGCAGCGCCGCGTACCAGGGATAGGGATCGTCGAGGAATGCCGGCGGCACGCGCGTCAACTGGAAGTCGCGGACCGTATCGGCCGAAAGCATTCGGCTATTATGCCGCCATGCAACGTGTGCCCAATGCCGACTTCGCTCCCGACCTGAAAAAGCGCCTCGAGGAGCTCTGGGGCAGTCCGCCGAACCTGTACCGCGCGCTCGCCAACCACCCGGCGCTCGCCGCGGCCTGGACCGAGTTCGCGCGCGCCATCCGCTACGAGAGCCGCAACCCGCGCGAGCTGCGCGAGCTCATGATCCTGCGCGGCGCGCAGGTGATGGGCTCGGAGTACGAGTGGGCGCAGCACCTGAGGATGGCGAGGAAGGCCGGCGTGCGCGAGGCGCAGATCGCGGCCCTGCCCGACTGGCGCAACTCCGCGCAGTTCAGCGAGCGCGAGAAGGCGGCGCTCGCGCTCGCGGAGGCGGTGACGCGCGCCGACGTGAGCGACGCGGTGTATGCCGAGGCCTCGAAACACTTCGGCCACCAGGACTTCGTCGAGCTCGCGCTCACCGCGGCGTTCTATGCGATGGTCGGCCGCATGCTCGACGCGATGCGCGTGCAGCTCGAGCCCGACGCGCGCGACTACGCCCCGCGCCTGCCCGCGCGCACGTGACCACCGCGCCGCGCCAGTACCGCTATTACGAGTTCGTGATGGCGGCGTTCGTCACGGTGCTCATCTGCTCGAACCTGATCGGCCCGGCGAAGATCTCGCAGGTCGAGCTGCCGGTGCTGGGCACGCTCGTCTTCGGCGCGGGCGTGCTGTTCTTTCCCATCTCGTACGTGTTCGGCGACATCCTCACCGAGGTGTATGGCTACGCGCGCGCGCGGCGCGTCATCTGGGCGGGGTTCGGCGGGCTTGCGTTCGCCTCGTTCATGGCCTGGGTGGTGGTTTCGCTGCCGGCCGCGCCCTTCTGGAAGAACCAGGAGGCCTACGAGATCGCCTTCGGCACCACCTGGCGCATCGCCGGCGCCTCGATGATCGCCTACTTCTGCGGCGAGTTCGTGAACTCCTACGTGCTCGCCAAGATGAAGATCGCCACCGCCGGCAAGTGGCTGTGGACGCGCACCATCGGCTCGACGATCGCCGGCGAGGCGGTGGATTCCGCGATCTTCTATCCGCTCGCCTTCTACGGCACGGACATCATCCCGAACGAGCAGCTGCCCAGGGTGATGGCCTTCCAGTTCGTCGCCAAGGTCCTGGTCGAGGTCGTGTTCACGCCGGTGACCTACAAGATCGTAGCGGCGCTCAAGCGCGCCGAGCACGAGGACTACTACGACCGGCGCACGAACTTCACGCCCTTCAGCCTGAAGACCTAATTAGGGACAGACCCCATTTTTCTCATCTGCGAATTGTTCGCAAATGAGAAAAATGGGGTCTGTCCCTATTTGCTGTACAGCCAGCGCAGCAGCGCGTCGTTTGCGCCTTCGGCGTCGGGCGCGTTAGGGTGGTTCATCAGCATGACGACGATCTGGCGCCGCCCCTTCGCGTCGAGCAGGTAGCCCGCCATGGCGCGCGCGTCCGACAGCAGCCCCGTCTTGAGGTGCGCCTGGCCCGCGACCGGCTCGCCGAGGAGGCGCTTCTTCATGGTGCCGTCGACCGCGGCGAGCGGCAGCGAGGCGATGAACTCGGGCATGACCGGGCTCCGCCAGGCGGCCTGCAGCAGCGCGGCGAGCGTGGCGGCGCTCGCGCGGTCGGTGCGCGACAGCCCCGAGCCGTTCTCGATCGACAGCTCGGGCGCGGCGATGCCCTTCAGGTTCAGCCAGTGGCGCAGCACCTGGCGCGATTGGTGGACCTGCGCCGGCGGGTCGTTGGCCGAGGTGGCGAGCGTGAGGAACAGCTGGCGCGCCATGACGTTGTTCGAGTACTTGTTGATGTCGCGCACGATGTCGGCGAGCGGGGCGGACTCGTGCGCGTGCAGCAGCCGCGCGCCCTCCGGCGTCACGCCTTCGCGCGCGCGCCCGCTCCAGCTTCCGCCCATCTCGGCCCACAGCTCGGCGAGCACGCCGGCGACGTGCGCATCGGGCGGCAGCAGCGCCACGTTGAGGTCCTTCTCGCCGCACTCGATCGGGTAGCGACCGTCGAAGGCGACGCGCGGCGGCGGCCCGGCCTCGAAGGTCGGCGCGAGCAGGTTGCGGAACGCGCGCCCTTCCACGCAGGGCCCGGCCGCGAGGCGCAGGTTGCTGGACACCTGCAGGCCGGGCGGGTGCGGCATGACGTACACGCGCACGCCGTCGCGCTCGGGCTCGGGCACGAAGGCGAAGCGGATGGACTTGTAGTGCACGAGCAGCGCGTCGGGCAGCACGTTGTAGGGCCGCAGCGCCTCGCCGTCGAAATCGCCCGGATGGCCGTTGCGCGCCACGAAGTAGCTGCGGTCGAGCACCAAGTCGCCGTGGATCTCGCGCAGGCCCTTGCCGCGCAGCGCGCGCAGCAGCATCCAGAAGCTCTCGTAGTCCAGGCGCGGGTCGCCCTCGCCCTTCAGCACGAGGTTGCCCTCGAGCACGCCGTCGCGCAGCACGCCGTCGGCGTAGGCCTCGGTCTTCCAGTGGTACGCGGGCCCGAGCAGCTCGAGCGCGGCGAACGTGGTGAACAGCTTCATCGTCGAGGCCGGGTTCATCGAGGCGCCCGCGTTCAGGCTGAGGCTCGGGCGCGCGCTGCCCGCTTCCTGCACGACGATGGACACGGCGGAGACCGGCACGGACGCCGCGCGCAGCGCGTCGGCGACCTCCTTCGGCAACCCGAGCGGCGCGGCCGCGGAGAGCGACGCCGTCAGCAGTAGAGCGGCGGCGAGCGCCAGGCAGCGGGAGCGGACCACGCGGGGCATTGTAGAGGCCGGAGGTGAGATAGCCCTTGAAATGGCCTGACTCTCTCTCTATCATTAGCACTCGTCAGGGGCGAGTGCTAACACGCCCCCGCTCCGGTGTGGGTTGGGAGTGTACAACCCATTGTTTTACAACAATTTAGTATTGGAGACCTGTATGAAGATCCGTCCTCTTCATGATCGCGTCATCGTCAAGCGCATCGACGAAGAGCGTAAGACCGCATCCGGCATCGTGATTCCGGACACCGCCGCCGAGAAACCCGACCAGGGCGAAGTCCTGGCGGTCGGCAAGGGCAAGAAGACCGAGGAAGGCAAGCTGATCGCGCTCGACGTCAAGGTCGGGGACAAAGTGCTGTTCGGCAAGTACTCCGGGCAGACCGTGAAGGTGAAGGGCGACGAGCTGCTCGTGATGCGCGAAGAAGACATCATGGGCGTGATCGAAGGCGCCTGATCGTCAACACCAACGTTCATCGATGTGAATAGTTAGGAGAACTCCGCAATGCCAGCCAAAGAAGTACGGTTCCACGAAAACGCGCGCACCAGGATGGTCCATGGATTGAACATCCTGGCCGACGCCGTCAAAGTCACCCTCGGCCCGAAGGGCCGCAACGTCGTGCTCGAGCGCTCGTTCGGCGCGCCCACCGTCACCAAGGACGGCGTGTCGGTCGCCAAGGAGATCGAGCTTAAGGACAAGTTCGAGAACATGGGCGCGCAGATGGTGAAGGAAGTCGCCTCCAAGACCTCGGACGTCGCCGGCGACGGCACCACCACCGCCACCGTGTTGGCGCAGGCCATCGTGCGCGAGGGCATGAAGTACGTCGCCTCGGGCATGAACCCGATGGACCTGAAGCGCGGCATCGACAAGGCCGTGATCGCGGTCACCGACGAGCTGAAGAAGATCTCGCAGCCCTGCAAGACCTCCAAGGAAATCGCCCAGGTCGGCTCGATCTCGGCCAACTCCGACGCGGACATCGGCAAGATCATCGCCGACGCCATGGACAAGGTCGGCAAGGAAGGCGTGATCACGGTCGAGGACGGCAAGAGCCTGCAGAACGAGCTCGACGTGGTCGAGGGCATGCAGTTCGACCGCGGCTACCTCTCGCCGTACTTCATCAACAATCCCGAGAAGCAGATCGCCGTGCTGGAAGACGTCTACATCCTCCTGCACGACAAGAAGATCAGCTCGATCCGCGAGCTTCTGCCGATCCTCGAGCAGGTCGCCAAGTCCGGCAAGCCGCTGGTCATCATCGCCGAGGAAGTGGAAGGCGAGGCGCTGGCGACGCTGGTGGTGAACAACATCCGCGGCATCCTGAAGACCGTCGCGGTGAAGGCCCCGGGCTTCGGCGACCGCCGCAAGGCGATGCTGGAGGACATGGCGATCCTGACCGGCGGCACGGTGATCAGCGAAGAGCTGGGCCTGAAGCTGGAGAACGCCACGCTCAAGGACCTCGGCAAGGCGAAGAAGATCGAGGCCGGCAAGGAGAACACCACCATCATCGACGGCGCGGGCAACAAGAAGGACATCGAGGGGCGCGTCAAGCAGATCCGCGTGCAGATCGACGAGGCGACCAGCGACTACGATCGCGAGAAGCTCCAGGAGCGCGTGGCGAAGCTCGCCGGCGGCGTGGCGCTGATCAAGGTCGGCGCGGCCACCGAAGTCGAGATGAAGGAGAAGAAGGCGCGCGTCGAGGACGCGCTGCACGCGACCCGCGCGGCTGTGGAAGAAGGCATCGTCCCCGGCGGCGGCGTGGCGTTCCTGCGCGCGCGCAAGGCGCTCGAAGGCAAGCTCAAGGGCGACAACCACGACCAGGAAGCCGGCATCAAGATCGTGATGCGCGCCCTGGAAGAGCCGCTGCGCCAGATCGTCGACAACGCCGGCGCCGAGCCGTCGGTGGTCCTCAACAAGATCCTCGAGGGCAAGGGCGTGAACCACGGCTTCAACGCGCAGACCGACGAGTACGGCGACCTGGTGGAGATGGGCGTGATCGATCCCACCAAGGTGGCGCGCACCGCGCTGCAGAACGCCTCGTCCGTGGCCGGCCTGATGCTCACCACCGACGCGATGGTCGCGGAGCTGGTGGAAGAGAAGAAGGGCGGCGGCCACATGCACGGTGGCGGCGGCATGGGCGACATGGGCGGCATGGGCGGCATGGACATGTAACGAACAGAGGGGAACCTAGGGTTCCCCTCCGTTACCTCCCTTCCGCTACACAGTCGTATGGGGCGTCTTCGGGCGCCCCTTTTCTTTTATAATCCGCGCTCTTCCCGCAGGCCAAGTAGCTCAGTTGGTAGAGCAGCGGACTGAAAATCCGTGTGTCGCTGGTTCGATTCCGGCCTTGGCCACCACTCTTTCCCGGCGCGATGACGCGACCATCGTCATGAACAAAGTCAGGTTCGTCGTCGCCAGCCGCGCGTCCCGCGAGCAGTTCTTCGAGCGCACGGCCACCGGGCGCTCGCTGCGCCCGTACGCCTTTCCGTTCCTCGAGATCCGGCTGTTCCCGGAGAATCGCGTCGGCCTGCCGCGGCTCTACAACGCGGTCATCGAGGAAAGCAGGGCCGATCCGTGCATGCTGGTGTTCGCGCACGACGACCTGCACATCCTCGACTACTACTGGGTCGAACGGCTCGCCGCCGGACTGCAGCGCTTCCAGATCATCGGCCTCGCGGGCAACAAGCGGCGCGTCGCGCGGCAACCCAGCTGGGCCTTCGTCGACGCCAGGCTGACCTGGGATCAGCCCGAGCACCTCAGCGGCCTCGTCGGCCACGGGCAGGGCTTTCCGCCGAGCAACCTGTCTTACTTCGGTCCGCCCGGCCAGCAGGTAAAGCTGCTCGACGGCCTGCTGCTGTGCGCGTCGAGCACGACGTTCATCGAGCACGACCTGCGCTTCGACGAGCGGTTCGACTTTCACTTCTACGACATGGACCTGTGCCGCTCGGCGGAGCAGAAGGGCATCAGCTGCGGGACATGGCCGCTCTCCCTCATCCACGAAAGCGGCGGCAGCTACGGTTCCGCGGCATGGCAGGCGTCCTACGCCAAGTACCTCGAGAAGTGGGGCGAATGAATGCAGCAGACGCCGGCGCACGAGATGCACAATCCGGACCTGCTGCGGCTCATCCCCGCGGCGGCGCGGCGGCTGATCGAGATCGGCTGCAGCGCCGGCGCGCTGGCGCGGGAGTTCAAGAAGATGGTGCCGGACTGCGACTACCTCGGCGTGGAGATCGACGCCAGGTACGCCGGGCTGGCGAAGCGCTACTGCGACCGGAGCGTGGTCCTCGACATCGAACAGGCGGATGACGCGTTCTGGTCGGAGAATGCCGACCGCGACTGCTGGATCTTCGGCGACACGCTCGAGCACCTGAGGGATCCCTGGGCGGTCCTCGGCAGGATCCGGCAGAGGATTCCTGCCGCCGGCAGCGTCGTCGCCTGCATCCCCAATGCGCAGCACTGGTCCTTGCAGGCGCGCCTGAGCGTCGGCGACTTTCGCTATGCGCAGGACGGACTGCTGGACAGGACGCACCTGCGCTGGTTCACGCGGCAGACGATCATCGAGATGTTCGACCAGGCGGGATTCGCGATCGCCGA
>Ga0224510_10000801_pt1 | contig 22385 bp, 25 predicted proteins | sample SF_May12_sed_USG_FD_170161 | JGI IMG/M metagenome (GOLD analysis project Ga0224510, IMG submission 170161) | Sediment microbial communities from San Francisco Bay, California, United States - SF_May12_sed_USGS_4_1 | ecosystem: Environmental > Aquatic > Marine > Sediment | place: USA: California... | reverse complement strand
GTTTCTGGAGTCTGGTGACTGGTGACTGGTGACTGGTGACTGAAGCGAGGGGGCGAGGAGGCGAGGAGGCGGGTTTCTGGAGTCTGGTGACTGGTGACTGGTGACCGCCCGAGCGAAGCGAGGAGGCGAGGGTCAGGTTTCTGGACTCTGGGGACTGGTGACTGGTGACTGCCCGAGCGAAGCGAGGGCTCAGACCTCGAAACCTCCGAAGAGGAACTCCACCATCGACGAGGTGACTTCTTCCAGCCGGGCGTTCGGGTCGGGGGCGACGATGAGGATCTTGGCGGCGGACAAGATCACGTCGTTCATGAACCGGCCGGCGATGTCGGGGGCGAACGCTCGGAACCGCCCTTCCCGCACCCCCTGCATGTACAAACCGGTCATGTGCATCGCCAGGTCCTGGTGGCTGGCGCGGATGCGGTCCTGGGCATCCTGGGTCAGGCGTGGCAGCTCGCGGTGGAGGATGAGACCGAGCACCCGATCGTCGACGATGAACTGGACCGTGGAGACGGCGAGGTCCCGGATCCGCTCTTTCACGTCGCCGGCGGCCGACTGGTTGATGAGGTCTTGGACGACCTCCGGGAGCCGCTCCTCGACCATGGCGGCGATCAGGTCGTCCTTGTCCCGGAAATACTCGTACAGGGTTGTGCGCCCGATACCGACCTCGGCCGCAACGTCGCCCAGGGCGATGTCGGCCGACCCGACCTCGGCGATGAGATCGTGGGCGGCGTCGAGGATCTCGCGGCGGGTGAGCGCCTTGTGGGCCTCGATGTTGTCGGCGCGGATTCTGGGCACGGAACGAGGGTACCGCTCTCAGGATTTCGACGATCAGTCGGGTACCCGATACAGCACGGCACCCCAATGGGCACCCGCACCAAACGCCACGAAGCAGACCAGCATGCCGGGCTCCACACGCCCTTCCTGACGCAGCTCGTGGAAGAGGATCGGCAGCGTCCCCGCCGTCGTGTTTCCCCACTCGGCGATGTTGGAGGGGACGGTGGCGGCATCCGTGCCGAGCTGTTTACGCACACCGGCCAGGATGCGTTCGTTGGCCTGGTGGGCGACGACGAGGTCGACGTCGGAGGCCGTCAAGTCGCACTGCTCGAGCACCTCGAGCACCACTTCCGGCATGAGCCTGACCGCGTTCTTGTAGAGACCGCCGCCGTCCATGACCGGAAGGTGGTCGTCGTCATCGAGCTGTTCGGCGTCGATGTAGGGCCGCCGTGAAAAACCGACTCCTGGAACACGGATCAAGTCGGAGAGCTCGCCTGCAGTCCTGAGGCGCGATCCGAGGACGCCGCCCGGCGCGTCCGAGGCTTCGAGCACCATCGCTCCGGCGCCATCGCCGAACAACACCGACCAGGCCCGATGCGCCGTGTTGCGGGCGTAGGCCTCCGGATCGGCCTTCTCCCCGGGTGCTCCCAAGACGATCGGCCACGTCTCGCCCCACGGCAGGTATCCGGCATGGACTTCCGCGCCGATGACGATCGCCCTCTTGCCTCGACCGGAGGTGAGCCATGCGTCGGCCAGGTCCAATCCATACAGGAATCCGCTGCACTGCTGGCGGAGGTCGAAGCCGGCGACCGCTCCCGCCCCGAGGCCGTGCTGAACCTTCCCCACGATGCCGGGGGCTTGCACGTCGGGAGTCATGGTGGCGGTGACCACGAGATCGAGCTCCCCGGGATCGAGACCGGCGTCGGCGAGGGCGGCGAGGCCCGCCTGGATCGCCAAATCCGAACTCCCGACCCCCGGTTCCACGAAACGTCTCTGGGCCACGCCGGTTCGCGACCGGATCCAATCGTCGGAGGTGTCCATGATCCGGGCGAGATCGTGGTTGGTGACGAGATGAGGCGGCACGGCGATTCCGGACCCCGTGATCACGCTGCCCATTTCCCTGTTTCTCCTTGACCTCGTCTACATTCGCCGTGGCCATGGCGATGCTATCCGAAGTCCTTTCAGAATTGAGATCGCTCGTCGCCGGCCGCGGCGGGATCGCAGACGGCATCCTCCCCCCGCTGGTCTTCGTCATCGTCAATGCCCTGTTCGGCGTCACGGCCGCGGCGTGGACAGCCATGGGCACGGCGCTCGTCATCGTGGCGTGGCGCCTGGCGAGGCGAGCCGAGCTCCGGTACGCCCTGTCAGGTGTGATCGGGACGCTCGCGGCCACGCTCCTCGCCGTTCGGTCGGGAAGGGCCGAGACATACTTCCTGCCCGGGATCGTCTCGGGGGCGATGACGACTGTCGCCCTCCTCGTGTCGCTGGTGCTGAAGCGGCCGGCCGCCGCCTACGCGAGTTGGGTCACGCGGCAGTGGCCGCTCGACTGGTACTGGCACCCCCGGGTCCGACCCGCGTACACCGCCGCCACCGTGTTGTGGGTCGCCTATTTCGGTGTCCGTACAGCCGTCACATGGTGGCTGTTCCAGGGCGGCCAGACCGAAGCGCTGGCGGTCGTGAGGGTGGTGTCGGGATGGCCGGGCCTGCTCGCTCTTCTGGTCGCCACCTACGTTCTGGGCCGAAACAGGCTGGAAGCGCTGGGAGGCCCCTCGGTCGACGAATTCGTCGAGGAACGTCCACCACCATGGCAGGGCCAGCCAACGGGATTCTGACGGACCCTAGGCCAGCTCCCATTCGGATCCGGCTCCGGTGTCGCGCACCTCGATACCCAGGTCGGCGAGTCTCTCTCGTATCAGGTCTGACTCGTCGAATCGTCTGTCACGTCGGGCGGACGACCGAAGCTCCAGCAGGAGGTCTACGAACCCGGCGACGACATCGCGAGGGTCGACCAGGCCGGTTCGGGCGGCCTCGCCCAGAGCCACGATCATCGTCCGCAGCGCAGCCCTGTCGTCGTCGTTCTCTTCGGCATCGAGCATGGCGCTCAGCACCGCGTCGACGTCCCGGGACTCGAGAGCAGAGTCGAAATCGGCCATCGTCACGTCCGGTGCCGGGTCGACGGCGGGTCGCGCCGCCGCCAGCAACGAGGCAACCTCGCCCAGCCCGACGGTGGCGCCGGCGTCGAGCGTTCTCGTCTCCGCTCCCCGCAAGGTCACCGTCGACGCCCCCGACACGGTGAGCGTCCCGGAGGCGAAGTCCAGGATGGCGGCCGTGTGCTCGTCGATTCCGAGAATGCCCGAGATCAGTTGGTGTTCGAGGCGTGCCAGCCGGCGCTCGCCCACGTAGCAACGACTGGTGTCGTGGGTGCCGCCTTCAGAGTTGTCCCAGTGCGGCACCACGGTGAACGACAGACCGAACTGGGCCGTCAGGTCCATGCCGTCGAGCCAGAACGGGTCTTGCCCGGCTTTGTAGATCTCGTACACAGGCAACGTTCGAGCGCCCGCGGTCAAGGCGGCTGCCGAGGCGAGTGTGACGGTTCCACCTGCGGCGAGCACCTCGGCGAGCGCGACATCGACCCCTGCGTCCTGCCAGACCTTCAGGGCGTAGCTGGGTGAACCCGGGCCTGCGAAGACGTAGCGCGCACCCCTCACCTTCAACAACGCGGTCTCCCGTTCGAGCGGGGAGACGTCCGATCGCCGCAGCGAGGCGACTTCGACGTCGGCCCTCAGACTCGTGCGGAAGTAGGCCGTGATCTTCTCGGTGAGTTCACCGGCGTTCTCCTGGAAGCCGAACGGACTGTCGAGGATCACCACCCGCTGAGTGGCAGCCGCAGCCATTCCACTGCGGTGGGTTGCCACCATGGTCGGTGCGATCTCACCGGAGCCCATGAGGACCAACCGGCCACTCACTCCGCGACCTCCGACGAGAGGTCGAGCAGGAAATCGACCACTCGCGTCGGGTCCTGGGCGTGGACGTCGTGATGGCCGTCTGTCCAGACGACTCGTGCCTGTCTGGCCGCGGCGACGAAATCCGACACCCGCCTCGGCTTGTCGTCCCAGCCGCCATGGACCGCCATCACCCACACGGGCACGTGGACCGCCGCTACCGCCGCAAGCGGGTCGTGCGTCCACAGGTGTTCGAGGATCGTCAGATGGTTGGCGAGCGCCAGCCGCGGGCGCACGGTCCCGTCTTCGGCGAGCACGAAGTTGGCGAGCTGCGCTTCCACTCCGGCTTCGGGGAATCCGGCGAACCACGACTCCGCATGAGTGCGCAGTTGCGCCTCTGTGAACCCCGAGAACGACGGCGGGGTCAGCTGCGTCTTCGCCGCCTCCCAGTCGGCGAAACTGTCGCTCAGCGAGATGTATCCACCGTCGATGCACGCCACAGCCCGTGCGATCTCCGGGAAACGCCCTGCGGCCTCGACGACCACGTTCGCCCCCCACGACTGACCCACGAGGATGGCGCGGCGGCCGACCACGTCACGAACGACGGCCGCCACGTCGGCGGCCACGCCGGCGAAGTCGTACCCGTGGGCGGGCTTCTCGGACTCGCCGTGACCGCGTAGGTCGACGGCGAACGACGCGTGGTCGGTCACCTCCAATCCCTCTGCCACACCGTCCCAGAGCCGGGCGTTGGAAGACAGGCCGTGAACCAGCAAGAACGCGGGCAGACTGGGGTCTCCGGGTCGGGAGCGGACGATGAGGCGCGTCCCGTCATCGGCCTCGGCGACTGACGTTCTCACCACCATTCCGACCCCGGCTCCCCTTTGAACGGTCCGACGACATCAGGGGTGATCCAGCCTCCGTAGAAACCTCCGGCCTGCGGCTCGACCAGCGTACCGTCAACGGTGCAGCGAACCTTCGACGGGTAGAAGGACACGAACCCGGCCATCGCTGCGAACGGTTCCGACGGAGCCGGATACGACCACGCCGCACCCGGTGCCACCGCCGATCCGGCGATCACGTCCCAGTAGTGGGCCGTGCCTTTCCACTCGCACACGGAGCCGGGACCGCGCCCACGCAGTATCCCATCGGACAGAGAGGAAGGTGGCAGGTAGTACGTCGGCGGGTGGCTGGTCTCGAGGACCCTGATGGCGGTCGACGTCCGGGCGACCAGATGGTCTCCCAGCCGGACCTCGATCGGGACCTCTACGTGCTCGAGGCGGGGAGGACGGGGATAGTCCCACACGGACTCTTGTCCCGGCCCAGGCTCGTTCCGTCGCATCCAGCCGACGCTACCCGCCGTAGCCTGTTACAGGGAGACCGGTGTCCACCGGATGTCGATGTCACACTATCCACACCACAGGAGGAACGATGAGAGCACTCGGCTGGACCGTCATGATCGGGATGATCGTCGCCATCGGCTACGGAGCGGCGAACGGTGATTTCGGGACCGAGGGGAGCGACTTGTTGTCGCTCGCGTGGGGACGGGTGACGGTGATCGACCTGTATCTCATGTTTGCCGTTTTCGCGGCATGGGTGTGGTGGCGGGAACGGAATCCGCTGAGGTCGTTGCTCTGGACTGTGGCGCTGGCGGCACTCGGGAGCGTCGCCGCCGGTGCATATCTGATCCTGGCGGCACGCGCCGGCTCGGTGCGCAATGCACTGTTGGGCGGACGTGACGAGTGACTATCATTTACCGCTAAATACCTCGCGAGAACCATTGATGATGCCTCTCCGTTCGCCATCTTCCCGATGAAACACCCGTTCAGCCGCCGCCTCATTACGATCGGCGTCGTCGTGATCCTGTGGGCTGTCGCGGTGGGCGCCTTCCCGATCCTGTTGGTGCTGGCAGCGATCGTCGACTCGATACGGTGGATCGTCGCACGAACCCCCTTCATGGCGACACGGCTGATGATCTTCGGGGCTGCGTACCTGACCGTCGAGGTTGCCGGGATCGTCGCGATGGGCGCGGCGTGGGTCTCCGCAATTGGCAGCGAACGGCGACTCCTCGACCGCACCTTCGCAATCCAGCGGTGGTGGGCGGAGACCGTGTTCCGGGTCGTGCGACGAGTCTTCGGACTGACGTTCGATGCGGACGGACTCGACAGCGTGGTCGACCCCGACATGATCATCGTCGCCAGACACGCCTCCATCGTCGACAACCTCTTGGCGGCCCACTACATCACGCGCCCACACGGCACGCACATCTCCTATGTCATGAAATCGGAGCTGCAGGTGGATCCTTGCCTCGATATCGCCGGAAACCGCCTGCCGAACCTCTTCGTCCGGCGGGGGGTCTCAGGCGCCGAGGTGGCTTCGATCCGGACGTTGGGAGCCCGGGAGCGCACGGTCATCATCTATCCCGAAGGGACGCGCTTCGACCCCGCGAAGCTCCAGCGAGCGCTCCGGAGGCTGAGATCTTCGCCCGATTTCTCCGCCATCGCCGAGACGTTCACGCACGTGTTGCCCCCGCGGCTCTCGGGAACGCTGGCGCTCCTCGAGACGAACTCGGGAGATGTCGTCGTGATGGCGCATCGGGGGCTCGACGGCTTCGCCCGTATCGCCGACATCTGGCGGGGAGCCATGGTGGGGACCCACGTACAGGCGGAGTTCTGGAGGATCCCCCGCGAGGAAATCCCGGAGGGGCGGGCCGAGCGGGCGATGTGGCTCTTCGAGACCTGGCGCCGGTTGGATGACTGGGTGGGGGGAGCTCGGCGTGGATGAGCCTCGCTCCCCCGGAATCGTTTGGTTTCGGCGTGACCTCAGGCTCGAAGACAACCCGGCGTGGGGGGCCGCCACCAGCCGGCACGACGAGGTGACCGCGTTGTTCGTCATCGACGCGGCGTTGTGGAATCGGACGATCGGCCGCCGTACGGCATTGCTCGCCGAGAACCTCCGCATGCTCGACCGCTCGCTCGCAGCGCGCGGGGGCCGGCTCCGGGTCGAACACGGTGACCCGACGACGGTGGTCCCACACATCGCCCGGACATTGAGGGCCGCCGTCCACGCCAACGCCGACTTCACGCCCTACGCGTCGAAGCGAGACGCCGCCGTTGCCGCAAGCGCGACAACCGAATGGCACCACGGCCTCACGGTCCATCCGATCGGTGCGGTCACCAAGGCCGACGGGACCCTGTACATGGTCTTCACCCCGTTCGCGGAAGCGTGGCGTCGCCGCCCCCTCGAAGGCTCCCCGGTGCCGGGGACGGCCCGGCTGACCGCCGACCCCGGCTCCGGCGTCCCGTCGGCCGGACCTCCGCCAATGGTGGGCGGCGAGGAGGCGGCTCGGACGAGGTTCAAGGACTTCCTCTCTCGAGTCGACTCGTACCCGGACATCCGGGACCGACCCGATCTCGACGAAACGAGCCATCTGTCGATCGACCTCAAGTACGGAACGCTGAGTCCACGAGCCGTTGCGGCAGCGGTCGAGGACGAACGTGGGTGGCCGTTCGTGAGGCAGCTCGCGTGGCGGGACTTTCACGCCGCGCTGATGGCAGACAACCCGAACCTCGTCGACCATGCCATGAAGCCGGCGTACGACCGGATCCCATGGATCGACGATGACGCCGGATTCGAATCATGGTGCGCCGGCGAAACCGGCTACCCGATCGTGGACGCCGGCATGCGCCAGCTCCGAGAGACCGGGTGGATGCACAATCGGGTGAGGATGATCACGGCCTCGTTCCTCACGAAGCATCTCCTCATCGACTGGCGGCGCGGCGAACGGTTCTTCCGGAGACACCTCCTCGACGCCGACACCGCCGTGAACGCCGGGAACTGGCAGTGGGTGGCAGGATCGGGGGCGGATGCCGCCCCGTACTTCCGGGTCTTCAATCCCGTGTCCCAGGCGCGCAAGCACGACCCCGACGGCGCATACATCAGGAGGTGGGTTCCCGAGCTCGCAGGCGTTCCGGCGCCCCACGTCCACGCCCCCTGGGCGGCCGGGACATCAGACCTCGCAGGCTCGAGGGCGAGAATCGACTACCCGGCGCCGATCGTGGAACACTCAGCCGCCCGGGAACGGGCCCTCGCCGCCTACCGCTCGGCCCTCGGCTGAGTCAGGCGCTGGCCGCCCACTCCTGAACCAGTTCAGGGACGTCGGTGAGCGAGGCGGCTCGCTTGTCCGCTCCCAGCTCGCGGGCGTGCTCGTCGGAAGCGACCGCGCCGCCACCGATCACCACGAAGAGATCAGAGCCGATCTCGCTCTTGAGCAAGCCAATCGTCTCCGCAGCCGACTCGAGAGCTTCCCGATAGACGACCGAGATGCAGACGGCATGGAGGTCCGGGACCTTGTGCGCCGCATCCACGATCGACCGGGCCGGGATGTCGGCTCCGAGGTCGACGACCGCGTACCCCTCACCCCTGAGGACATCGGCGAGCATGGCCAGCGCCAGGCCGTGCCTGTCGCCACTGGGCATCGCCAGGACCACCGAACCCTTGGTGCGGCCACGGCGGGCGAACAACGATCCCATTCTCCCGACGATGCGGGTGGCGATCGCGCTCGCCTGGTGTTCTTCGTCGATACCGATCTCCGCATCGGCCCACTTCTGGCCGATGGACACGAGCGCAGGGACCACCAGATCGGTGTACACGCGGGGCGGCGTACACCCCGATGCCATGGCCGCCTCCACCACCGACCACGATCCGGCGAGATCTCCCGCCAGCATCCTCGACTCGAGCCGCTCGGACCATGGAGCCTGCCCCCGGGAGCTGGGTTGCTGAGCCGGCGCCGTGAAGGCGGCGAGGTCCACTTCGAGGACGCTCCACGAGCCGCCTACCTTCGTGGCGGGGAGCAGGCCGAGCCGGACGTACCGGTACACGGTCATGTAGTGCACACCGAGGCGCTCGGCCGCTTCGTGGAGGCTCATGGAGTCGCTGGACATCGACACGGTTATCGCATATTATCAGTAAAAGCATTTCATACTAAAAACAGCAAGGAGCAGCCGGTGAGTCAAGCGTTCGACATCGACATCGTCATCGAGTGGCGAGACCTGGCGGCGTGCGTGGGCCACGACCCCAACATCTTCTTCCCGGCGGGCGAAACAGGGCCCGCCGCAGAACAGATCCAGTACGCCAAGAGGGTCTGTGGCGGGTGCGACGTCCAAGACGAGTGCCTCGCCTATGCCATCGAGACCAATCAGGTCGGTGGCGTCTGGGGAGGACTCACCGAGGATGAGCGCAGGCCGGTCAGACGCCGGTGGCTGGCAGAACGGCGGCGACGCTCTCTCGCCTGATGGAGCCACGAATCACCCTCGCCGCGGGCCAACTCGGGCGGATGCGCGGGATGAACGCGGCCTATCACCGCCAGTTCTTCTCGGACATCAGATTCACGACGTCCGTGGTACTGGCGCTGTTCGTCGCCGGGGCCGCCATCGATCCGCTCATCCACCTTGGAATCCCGTTCGTGGCACTCCTCGGAGCGACCCAGACCGCGTTCGCCGCGTCCTACCTTCTCTTCTCGCGCCACTACTCGACCCATCTCGAGCAGTACCTGGCGCGACACGCCCAGGCCGATTCCCTCATCGCCCACAAACTCGAGGACGAGTACCTGTTCCGACTGGGGACTCCGAAGATCGTTGTCGCCGGGCGGCCTTGGACCTGGTTCGGCTACATGACCCTCTTCTACACGGCGCTGGGCATCACCACCTACGTGGCGGGCCTCGCCGCCGGCTGGGAGGCTCTCTGGAGCGCGCTCCCCCTTCCCGTAGCCGTCTCATACCTCGCAACACTGTCGCTTCTCACGATCTCCGCCTTGATCGTGGGAGTGGCGTGGTTCGTGAGAGGTGAGGGGGAAACGAGGCTGATCTCAGTGCTTGCCGAGAACACTCCGGACTGATCCGACCCCTCACTTCGAGCATCTAGCCTCCCGCGTCATGGACGACCGGCCCTGATGCCTGCTCCCGCCGTAGCACTGGCGCTGCTGGCCGCCGTCATCCATGCCGGGTGGAACGTGCTTGCCAAAACCGCCCAGGATCAGGTACTCGCCGTGTGGCAGCTGACGGCAGGATCGGGGTTCATCGGTGCCGTCGCGGCCGCTCTCGTGGGCATGCCCAGAAGCGACCTGTGGCCCCTGATCGCCGTCTCGAGCGTCATCCAGACCGTCTACATGCTCACGCTCGCCGGGGCGTACCAGCGGGGGGATCTGTCGTTCGTGTATCCGATCGCCCGAGGGTTGGCGCCACTGGTGGTGACCGCCACGGGCGTGATGTTCCTCGACGACGAGATCGGACTCCGAGCGACAGCAGGGGTATTGATCGTCGTGACAGCCCTCGTGAGCCTGGCTTCGCTCGCACGTTCCAAGCGGGGGTTGGGAATGGCGGTAGCCACCGGTCTCGTCATCGCTTCCTACACGACCATCGATGCCACGGCGGTCCGACTCCAAGGGTCTGCGATCGCCGTCATCGCAACCGAACTCGTGTTGGAGGCTCTGATGATCAGCGCCGTCGTCGCCGTCCTTCGCTCCCCCGCCGAGATGATCGGATCGGTGAGATCCAATCCTCTTCGAGCCGGAGTCGGCGCTCTCGCCATCTCGGCGTCGTATCCCCTCGCCATGTCGGCCACGCTCCTGGCCCCAGTGGGACCCGTGATCGCCGTGCGGGAGACCTCGGTGATTCTGGGTGTGGCCGCCGGCCGGAAGCTCCTGGGAGAGCCGGTCACGATCGGCCATCTCCTGGCAGTGATCGCTTGCGTCGCCGGAGTGTTTCTCATCGCAACAGGATGAAGACGGCCGTGCCACAATCCCGACGGTGATCGTCGACGCAGCGCTCTACGACAACGGGACGCGACGAGCCGGAGGCTTCGACCTCGACGGAGCCCGGGAGAAGTCGCGGGCCGACGGGACGTTCTGCTGGCTGGGTCTCTTCGAACCCGATGAAGCCGAGTTCGAGGCCGTTCGAACGGAGTTCGACCTCCACGAACTCGCCGTCGAAGACGCCATCCAGGCCCACCAGCGCCCCAAGCTCGAACTGTACGACGACACCCTCTTCGTGGTGTTGAAACCTGCCCGCTACCTCGACGCCACCGAGGAGATCGAGTTGGGTGAGATCCTGCTGTTCGTCGACGACGACTTCGTGGTGGTGGTCCGGCACGGTGAGGCCGGGCAGCTGGTCCGCGTCAGGCAGGCGCTCGACACCCAGCCAGAGGAGCTGAAGTACGGCCCCGGGGCAGTTCTGCTGGCCGTCGTGGAACGGGTCGTCGACGACTACACCTCCGTGCTGAGCGGGCTGGAACGCGACATCCAGGAGGTCGAGAAGCAGGTCTTCTCGGACAACGACGAAGCGCCCACGGAGCGCATCTACAAGCTCAAGCGCGAGGTACTGGAATTCGCCTCCGCCACCACCCCCCTTCTCGACCCGCTCGATCGCCTCGCCCGCGGCCGGTTCGAGGCGATCGACCGCGATCTCCGCGAGTATTTCCGGGACACCCACGACGAGCTCCAACGTGTCGCCGATCAGGTCCGGACGTTCCGCGAACTGCTGACCTCGATCCTCGACGCGAACCTCACCCAGGTCAGCGTGCGCCAGAACGAGGACATGCGCAAGATCTCGGCGTGGGTGGCGGTGGCCGCCGTGCCGACACTTCTCGCCGGGGTGTGGGGGATGAACTTCGCGTCCATGCCCGAACTCGACTGGAGGTTCGGATACCCGGTCGCCATCGGAGTGATGGTGGCGATCTCGGCCTTCCTCTACACCCGCTTCAAACGCTCCGGCTGGCTCTGACCCCGACGCTCGCTGCGGGGCCTGCAAACAGGCGTTCTACCATGGCCACATGCCAGCAACCATCGTGCTCGGAGCGCAGTGGGGCGACGAGGGCAAAGGTCGGGTCACCGACTTCTTCGCCGAGTCGGCCGATTTCGTCGTCCGCTTCCAAGGCGGCAACAACGCCGGCCACACCATCATCATCGGCGACCAGCGTTTTGCCCTCTCCTTGACCCCCTCGGGTGTGATGTACCCCGAGTGCACCCCCGTCATCGCCTCCGGTTGCGTTGTCGACCCCAAAGTGCTCTTGAACGAGATCGACAGACTCAGCGAACGCGGCGTCGACCCATCGCGCCTCCGGATCTCGTCGAACGCCCATCTGATCATGCCGTATCACCGGAAGCTCGACGCGGTGATGGAGCGTTACCTGGGACGGAACCAGATCGGCACGACCAAGAAGGGCATCGGCCCGGCCTACACCGACAAGTACGCACGTCGGGGCATCCGGGTCCAGGATCTGTTCGACCCCAAGATCTTCCGCGACAAGGTGGAGACCGCGCTCGAAGACGTCAACCGCGTCCTCACCCGGGTCTACAACCAGCTTCCGATGGGTGCCGACACCATCACCGAGGAGTATCTCGAGTACGCCGAGAGACTGATCCCATTCGTCACCGATACGTCCTTGCTGTTGTGGGAGGGGATCAGAGCCGGTAAAGAGGTGCTCTTCGAGGGCGCCCAGGGCACGCTCCTCGACATCGACCACGGAACCTATCCGTTCGTCACCTCCTCGAACCCCACCGCCGGAGGGGCGCTCGTGGGATCGGGCATCGGACCCAAAGACATCGATCGAGTGGTCGGAGTGGCCAAGGCCTACATCTCGAGGGTGGGAACCGGTCCGTTCCCGACCGAACTCCACGACGAGACGGGCGACGCACTCATCGAACTCGGCGGAGAGTACGGGGTCGTCACCGGTCGTCGCAGAAGGTGCGGGTGGCTCGACCTCGTAGCGCTACGGTACGCCGCCAGGGTCAACAGCCTCACCGAGATCTTCCTCACCAAGCTCGACATCCTGTCGGCGTTCGACACGATCAAGGTCGCCAACGCCTACACCTCGTCGGGCACGCATTACGACGAGTTCCCGCGACAGCAGCGCGTCCTGTACGACTGTGAACCAGTCCTGGAAGAACTCCCCGGGTGGAGGACGGACATCACCGGATGCCGTGACTACGACGAGCTGCCCGAAAACGCCCGCCGGTACGTGGAATACGTAGAAGAAGCGACCGGTGTGCCCATCAGGTGGGTGTCGGTGGGGCCGGAACGCCACCAGCTGGTCACCCGGTGAAGATCCTGCTCATCGGTGGCGGCGGCCGGGAGCACGCCCTCGGATGGGCTCTTTCGCGATCACCCCGCGTGACCGAGCTCGTCTCTCTCCCTGGCAATCCCGGTCTCGGTGACCTCGGTCCCCGGATCGAAGGGGTGGACCCGACAGATGTGGGAGCGGTTGCCGCCATCGCCCGCATCCACGCAATCGACCTGGTCGTGGTCGGTCCAGAAGCTCCCCTGGCGGCCGGACTCATCGACGCGGTTGCCCGGCTGGGGATTCCCGTGTTCGGCCCGACCCGCTCGGCAGCCCGCCTCGAATCGTCCAAATCGTTCGCCAAAGACGTGATGGTCCGGGCAGGCGTGCCGACGGCGGGTGCGTGGACATTCCACGATCCTGACGCAGCCCGGTGCCATCTCCAGACAGCCGACGGACCATTCGTCGTGAAGGCCGACGGCCTCGCAGCCGGCAAAGGGGTGCTGGTGACACCCGACCGCGACGCGGCGTTGGGCTGGGTCGACCACTGCTTCGGAGGTGCGTTCGGCGCCGCCGGGTCGACGGTGATCATCGAGGAGCACCTGGAGGGACCCGAACTCAGCGTGTTCGCGATCACCGATGGTCAAACAGCTGTCGCCCTCGAACCGGCACGGGATTACAAGCGAGCCGGTGACGGGGACAGCGGTCCCAACACCGGCGGCATGGGGAGCTTCTCGCCGGTCGACCTGCCGGACGGACTGGTCCAGGATGTGATGGATCGGATCATCCGCCCGGTGATCGCCACCATGGCAGCCGATTCGAATCCCTACACCGGGTTCATCTACGCCGGTCTCATCCTCACGGCCGGCGGCCCAAAGGTGATCGAGTTCAACGCCCGATTGGGCGACCCCGAGACCCAGGTCGTCCTCCCCCGCCTCGAGACCGACCTCGTGGACGTGATCGAATCCTCGCTGTCTGGAAGGCTCGCCCAGGTCGAACTGAACTGGTCCGCCACCGCAGCCGTCAACGTCGTCCTGGCCGCGGCCGGTTATCCGGAGTCGCCTCGCACCGGCGATCGCATCACCATCCCCCGAGACCTCCCCGATGACGTGTTGGTGTTCCACGCCGGCACCGCCCACGACGACGCCGGGCGGCTGATCACCTCAGGCGGCCGGGTGCTGAGCGTCGTCGGGCTCGGACCCGACAGAGAAGCCGCTCGGAGCGCCGGTTACGGCGCCGTCGAGCAGATCACGTTCCCCGGGCGACAGTTCAGAACCGACATCGCCGGTTGACTCACATCTCGGGGAGCGGTGGCACCAGGCGCACTTCGACGGACCCATACGGCGCGCTTGGGATCTTGGCAGCCCATTCGGCGGCTTCGTCGATGGTGTCGACGTCGACGATGTAGTAGCCACCGAGAACCTCGGTGGTTTCGGCGAACGGACCTTTGGTCGAGACGGTCTCGCCGTTGCGCACCCGGACGGTCACGGCATTCTCCACCGCATCCAGCGGCTCGCCCCCCACCAGCACGCCGGCGCCCTGGAGTTCCTGGGTGTACGTGAACCATTCCTGCATCTCGGACTGGTCGACACCGGGCTCGTTGTAGATCAAGAGCATGTACTGCACGGTGAGATCTCCTCTCCTCTGGGAACCGTTGCGTCCACTCGACGAACGTACACCGTCACATTCGACAGATGTCGGCGACCGGGTTCACAAGTCGAACGCCCGGCGAAGGCGGGTTGCGAGATCGCCCCGCTCTTCGACCTCGACGTCGTCAAGACCGAGCCACGTCGCCATCTCGGCACACTCCGCACCGAGCGCCCCGGCAACCCGCGCCGTGTCGACGCCGTCCTCCCCGTGGGCGGCCCGCACGATGAGCTTCCCGGCGCCTCGATCAGCCTTCAGATCGACCCGCGCCACCAGCCGGTCGTCGAGCAGGAACGGCAGAACGTAGTAGCCGTAGGTGCGCTTGGCCGCGGGGACGTAGATCTCGATCCGATAACGGAAGCCGAACAACCGCTCCGCTCGCTCCCGGTTCCAGACGACGGGATCGAAGGGCGCGAGCAAAGCAGAAGTACGGATCGACCGAGGTCGCACGGCCGAGGCGTGGAGATAGGCCGGCTGGGTCCAGCCGTCCACGTTCGCCTCGATGACATCGCCCCGCCGAACCAGCCCCGGCAGGAGACGCCGCGCATCGCCGATCTTCATCCGGTAATAGTCGGCCAGGTCGTGAATCGTCCCCACTCCGACCGCCTGGGCGGCGAGAGCGAGGAGCTCGGTCTTGGCGTCGTCGGGCTCCCTCGTCCCCAGCGCCACCGCCTCCGGGTGAACCCGCTCCGGGAGGTCGTAGATCCGCTGGAACCCGATGCGATCGCTCGCGGTGATGAGCCCTGTGAGAAACAGATGCTCCAAGGCGATTTTGGCGTCACCCCACCCCCACCAACTGTCGGCACGACGATGTCCCTCGACGTCGGCCGCTCGCAGCGGCCCTTCTTCCCGGACCGCCTGCAGGACTCGATCGACGTAACCGGGGTTGTCGCGACCGATCCTCTCGATCGACTCCCAATGCCAACCTCCGTTCATGCGATGAGTGAGAAGCGGCCGCTGCCCGACGGGAACCAACGAAGCCTCGTGCGCCCAATACTCGAACATCTCTCCCGATCGCCAGAGCCATTGGTCGAGCTTCTCGACCGGATAGGCGCCGAGACGTGAGAAGAACGGCAGGTAGTGAGCCCGGGCCACGACGTTCACCGAGTCGAGCTGAACGACCTTCACCGAATCGACGACCCGGCGAAAGTGGCGGACGTCGATCCGCCCCCCGGGTCGACCAGACCCGAAGCCCTGCGCAGCAAGCGCGATCCTTCTGGCCGTCCCGATCGAGAGTCGCACCCCGTCGAGGGTACCTGCGGAGGACGGTCAGCCGTCGCCTCCCCGACCCGGCGGCTTGCCGCCACCCGGGTTGCCATTGTTGCCCTTCCCGGGATTCGACTTCGGCGGTTTGCCCACCTGACCCGGTGGCTCGTCAGGTGGGCCGCCCTCCTGTGCTCGATCCGCCTTGCGATCCTCGGCGATCGACCGCCCCTTCGCCCGGACCCCTGCGTACACGCCCCCCAACGGGCCTTCGCTCGAGTTCAGTACCGCCGGCGACACAGCGCTCAATTCGTCCAGCACGGACTCTCTCGATCTGCCCGGCTGCATCCGCTCCGCCACGAGTTCTTCGACGGCGGCGGCCGCCGCCAGGAGCCGCGCATCGGCGGTGCCGGACTCGGACGAGGCACGGGCCGTCCGCGCTGCCTCGACACCGCGGGCGACCCCGGCGCGGGCCACGTCGAGATCGGACGCATCCACCGCAGCAGCCAACAACGGCAGCACCAACGCCACCACCAGACCGAGGCGGATGCGAGCTGCGCGATTCATTCACCGCCTCCCTCGAGCTGCGACGAGAACTCTGGACAGAGAGCTTCGATCCCCGCTCCGAGGATCACCCCGCCCAACAGGAGATCGTCGCGCGACAGTTCCTGGCCCCCAGCCGAGTCGGAGAGCGCCACCACGTATGCCCCGAGCACCTCGTCCACGGTCAGCCCATCGTCGAGCAATTCGCAGAACAGGGCTCCTGTCCCGAGGTATGTCTCTGGATCGTCGAGTGGGTCTCCCGAATACACCGTGCCTTCGAGGCCGGCGTCGACCGCAGCCAGGAACACAGCCGCCGCAGGCACGTCGCGCTCGGCGATTTCCTCCAACCCTGTGTCTTCGGCGAGGGTGGTCAGGGTGGCGGCGGGAAGGGAGGTGGTCCCGGGCGTGGTGGTCGTGGTCGCCACGTCGAGTCCGGCAGTCGCGCTGCCGCACGCCGTCAACATGACGACCCATGCGAAGCGGAATGCAAGCCACCCCTTCATACTTCACAGCGTATTCGGGTTCGGCCATATGAGGCGACTCGCAGGCGACCACCCGCTTCAGCTCCGCGACCCACCGATGGAGAGCACGCCCGCCGATCTGGCAGAATCCTCGACGTGACCGACCAGATCCCCAACGTCCTCGCCGCCCGCTACGCAAGCCCCGAGATGGTTTCGATCTGGTCGCCCCGCCAGAAGGTGGTGACGGAGCGCCGGTTCTGGATCACCGTGCTCGAAGCCCAGCGTGAACTGGGAATCTCGATTCCGGAAGGTGTCGTCGCCGACTACGAGGCTGTGCTCGACGACGTCGACCTCGAGTCGATCAGGTCGCGGGAGCGCGTGACCAGACACGATGTGAAGGCCCGCATCGACGAGTTCTGCCACCTCGCCGGACACCAGCACATTCATAAAGGAATGACCTCCCGGGACCTCACCGAGAACGTGGAACAGCTTCAGATCCGCCAGGCCCTGACGCTCGTACGGGATCGGTGCATCGCACTCCTCGTCCAGTTCGCCGAACGCGCTCGTGTCCACGAGGACCTGGTCATCGCCGGCCGGAGCCACAATGTTCCGGCCCAGCCGACCACCTTGGGAAAACGCTTCGCCACGGCGGGAGAGGAGCTGCTGCTGGCTTTCGAGCACCTCGAACACGTCCTCGCCGCCCTCCCGCTCCGCGGTCTCAAAGGACCGGTCGGCACCCAGCAGGACTTGCTTGACCTCTTCTCCGGTGACGAGGAGAAGGTGGACCGGCTCGAGCAAATCGTGGCCCGTTCGCTCGGTTTCGCCACGACATCGGGCTCGGTGGGACAGGTATATCCCCGGTCGCTCGACTTCGCCGTCGTCGCAGCCCTCGCCCGTCTGGCGTCGGGGCCGGCCAACCTCGCCAAGACGATCCGTCTCATGGCCGGCGCCGACCTCGCCACGGAGGGTTTTGGCGAGGGACAGGTCGGATCTTCGGCCATGCCCCACAAGATGAACAGCAGAAGCTCCGAACGGATCACGGGTCTGACCACGATCCTCGGCGGCCACGTGACCATGGCACACGGTCTCACCGGCGACCAATGGAACGAAGGCGACGTCTCGGACTCGGTCGTCCGAAGAGTCGTGCTCCCGGATGCGTTCTTCGCCATCGACGGGATCATCGAGACGACGTTGACGATCCTCGAGGAGTTCCGACCGTTCCCGGCGGTCATCCAGTGGGAGATGCAGCGCCAGCTCCCATTTCTCGCCACGACCCGGCTCCTCGTGGCGGCGGTGGCGGCCGGCGTCGGCCGGGAGACCGCCCACGCCGCCATCAAACGACACGCGCTCGCAGCCGCCGAGCAGATGCGCTCCGGCTCACCGGCCAACGACATGGCCGATCGCATTGCAGCCGACCCCGAGCTACCCATCGACCCCGCAGTGCTGGCCGAGATCATGACCACGGTTCCGCCACCGGGGAGGTCACGCTCCCAGGTGGATGCGTTCGTCGCTTCGGTGAGAACCGTGGTCGACAGATACCCGAGTGCCGCCACCTACCGTCCACAACCGATCCTGTGACCCCCAAGAGTTGTCCCCTTGGGGGAAGGTACCTGCCAGCGACCGAAGAGAGCTGGGAGGTAGGGGGAATCCTCAACGCGAGGTCACCGTCCGCGGTGGAAGCCTTGATCCGCCGGCACTGAGAGACTCGCAACGGCGCCCAACCGCCATGCGCCATGCGCCATGCGCCATGCGCCATGCGCCAGATGTTGTCCCCCACGCAGTGGGGGAAGGTACCTGCCATCGACCGAAGGGAGATGGGAGGTAGGGGGAATCCTCAACGCGAGGTCACCGTGCGAGGTGGAAGCCTTGATCCGCCGCCGCTGGGAGACTCGCAACGGCGCTCTCCTGCGACACGGTGGCACCCAAGAAGCTCGACTCCCGAGTTGAGAATCCCCCTACCTCCCGGCCTCCGGCCGGCAGGAACCTTCCCCCCTTTCCGGGGGACAACCGGCGCTGAGAGACTCGCAACGACGCTCTCAAGCGACACCGTGGCACCCAAGAAGCTCGACCCCCGAGTTGAAGGGACCCCGGCCTCGCTCCGCTCCGGGGGACAAACCGGAGGGAGAGGAGGATCAACCGATTTCGGTGGCCTCTGCCGCCTCCGGGAACACCCGGCTCAGGGAACGGTTGAAGGTCTCCTTGGGGAGAAGAACCCACGCTCCTCCCGAGGTGCGATAGTCCTCCGTCTCCAACCTCAACCGGACTATCGATTCGGTGTCGAGATCGCGATATCGGAATCCGAGGGACGCGATCTGGGTGATCGACCACCCGGAATCCATCCGCACTGCCGATGACAAGCGCTCGAGTGCTTCGGCGAGGGAAGTGGGCGAGCGGTAGGCGGCGAGCTTGCGGGCGAGTTGAATCAGAACGTCCTGCTGATGCGTTTGGCGGGAGAAGTCACTCGAGCCCACGGCGGTCCAGGCGCCGTTCACGAACTGTTCGGTGTGGCGGGAACGCACCCACGCCAGTGTGGTGTCGCCGCCTGCGGCATTACACCCCGATGGAATGTCGAGGTGTGCTTTGAGATCTCTGGTCGGAGCGTTGACACAGATCGTGATCCCGCCCATCCAGTCGATGACGTTGGAGAACCCGGCGAAACTGACCCGGACGTAGTGGTCCACGGAGATCCCGGTGAAGTTCTCCACCGCCAGGGCGAGGAGCTCCGGACCTGTCGCAGCCTCGCCACATCCATTGAGGTTGGCGTTGATCCGGGTGAAGCCTTCGGTGCACCGGTTGGGAAGCCACAGGTCCCGCGGCAGCGACACCATGATCGGATCGGAACCGTCGGAAGGAAGCAGCACATAGATGATGGAGTCGGCGAGGGCGCCGGACGCGTCCGACCCGATCAGAAGGATGGACGTGAACAACTCGTCGGGTAGAACCGGGCTGCCGAGTTTGGCGAGTTGGATTCCGCTGAGATTGTCCGGTTCGGCGGCGCGCCGGAACCTGAGCACTTCAGGCAGATGCTCGTCGGGTGCCGGAGGCGCAGTCGTGGTCGTGACCGTCGCGGGCGAGGGAGTCGCGAGCTGGTCGGCAGCCAGGTCCGGAGTGAATTGCTCCGAGGCGATGTCGCGAAAACTGGCGGCCGGCCGGGCGACGGCGAACGTGAGGAGGCCGAACAAGGCACCACCCACCACGATCAGCGCCCCCAAGATGGGGTGGGCTCGCAACCAATGCACGGGCGGATGGTATCGGGCCACGATCAGTCCGGCGAGATATGGACCGTTCCCGTGAACAGCCCGATGACGCGCCCATCGGACCGGCTGACTTTGATCCGATAGGTTCCGAGGCTGCGACCCCGCGTGGTCTCCTCCGCCCGGGCGGTCAACACATCGCCCAACGGGCTCCCTCCGGTGAGGACCAGGTGAGTGTCGATCGCCACTGCCCTGGCCCCCGCCACGTTCGACGCCAGCGCAAAAGCGCAGTCCGCCAACGAGAACACGGCGCCGCCGTGGGTGGTGCCGAGAAAGTTTTGATGTTCGTCCCCGACCGTCATCTCCACGACCACTGCATCGGCGTCGGGCACGAGCCGCATTCCGAGGTGACTCGCATAGCGGTCGGCCGCGATCATGTCGGCGAGACGATCAACATCCATGAAGACCGACGCTAATCCACCCCGACGGAGGCGCGGCACGTTTCCGACCCCAACGCGAGTTCACGTGATGGGTCTCACGATCACCTCGCTCCCGATCGGTACGAAACCGGCCGCCAGGAACGCCCGCAGCGACCGTGCGTTGCCTGGGGACACGGCAGCGAAGACGGGTTGGCCCTCAGGCACGTTCCCGACTGCGCTCTCGATCAGCCTTCTTCCCAGGCCGTTACCGTGCCGGTCACCGAACAGTTCAACACTGACTTCGGTCCGCCCTGCGAGCCCTCGACCGATCGTCACGAGCCCATCGGAGTCGGCGAATACCGACACCGATGAACGGAGGGATCTGGCGTGCGCCACCCGTGGATGGTCATCGAGGTCGCACGCCGGCCGGAGCGCGTCAACCCCGCTACCGAAGGAGACGAGCGTGACGTCGATCATGCCGACCTCCCCGTCGCCGGCCATACGCAACAACAATCGGGGATCGAGCGCCGATCCGAACCCGTTGGGAGCGAGGTCGAAGAAGGCGTTGGCCCCAAACCGGCTCGCAATGACGGCATGCCCCGTGAACGAGACAACCGCTTCCAACCCCGCGTCCAGCGGCCCCAGGAACGTCACCTCTCCGTCCACATCGGGAAAGCGGCCACGAGCCGCATCGTGAAGCATCTGGAGCAATCCGTCCACCCGGCCGAGGTTATCGCTCATGAAGAAAAACCACCCGGCCACGTTTGCGACCGGCCTGCGGAATGGGGGCGCGGCGGATAGGGTGAGCGGCGATGGGCTGGCTGCAAGATCCACTCGAGACGTCGCGCCTCGTTCTGCGCGCTCCCACTGAGAGCGACCTCGACGTGATCGTCAGGATGTTGACCGACCCGACGGTGAGGGGATACCTCGGCGGCCCCGTACCCGAAGATCGAGCCCGGGCCACGCTGGCGGGCCCACCTGGTGAGAAGTGGGGATCGTTCCTGGTGACCCGGGCAACCGACGCTGCCGTCGTCGGCTCATGCCTCGTGGACGCCGCCGACGGCGAGTTGGACATCTCCTATCAACTCCTCCCCGAGTTCTGGGGCCACGGCTACGCCCGCGAAGCGGTGTTGGCCGTCCTGGACTGGATCTGGCACGAGACCGATGCCGGCCACGTGGTCGCGGTGACCAGGGCCGACAATGCCGCCTCGGTCAAACTGCTCCAGGTCGTGGGAATGTCGATGGAATCCGAATTCGAAGACCACGGCGCCTGGTTCATCCGCTTCCATCTCGATCGGCCTTGATCGTCTCTCCAACACGATCGCCCTCTCCAATCACGGCCGGCCGCCCAGCGGCAAAACGCATGCCCCCGGCGATGACGCCCACTGCCGCGGGTATCCAATAGGACACCACCCGGAACACCAGCACCGGGGTCAACGCTGCCGCCGTCGAGATCCCGAAGACGGCCAGGACACCCATCAGCCCGGCTTCGGTGATGCCGAGCCCGCCCGGCGGACCGGGCAAACCACCCACGAGCTGGGACAACCCGAAGGCCGCGATCACCTGTGAAGGGACCAATTGCACTCCGAATGCCCGAAGCGTGAGGTCGAGTGTGATCGCTTCCAGTACGACTCGCGCTGTCAGCAGCAGCCAGGACCGGATCGTCAACGGATGCTCGGAAAGGGCTCGCTCGGCCTTCGCCCGCCACCGGCTCGGCACCATCCATGCGATGATCCGCAGCCGGGTCGTGAGCCCGACCAGGGCGAGCCCGGCGGCCAGCAACGCCACCCCGAACACCGGACCCAACGATTCGAGACCGGCAGGGCTGTATCTGCCCCAGACCCACAGGACCCCGGCGCCAGTTGCCAGCATCAGCCCGGCGTAGTTCAAGATCGTCGCTCTGAGGGCGGCACCGGCAGTCCCCTTCTTGCCGGAAGCCCAGGACATGGCGACGGGCGTGATCGCACCGCCGGCGGGGATGAGCCGTGCAACTCCGGTTCCGACGAGGGCGGCCCTCAGGGCGACCCAGCGCCTGACTGGTGTTCCCGCTTTCTCGGCGCCCTCTCTGAACAGCTCACCAAACGTCCACTTGGCTCCCAATTCGGAGATACATGCCCCCACCAGCAGCCCCCAGGCCCCGTCGACCACTTC
>Ga0224510_10000800_pt1 | contig 22386 bp, 19 predicted proteins | sample SF_May12_sed_USG_FD_170161 | JGI IMG/M metagenome (GOLD analysis project Ga0224510, IMG submission 170161) | Sediment microbial communities from San Francisco Bay, California, United States - SF_May12_sed_USGS_4_1 | ecosystem: Environmental > Aquatic > Marine > Sediment | place: USA: California... | reverse complement strand
GGTCGAAAGACGAGTTGCTCGTCGTCGCCGAGGAGGAGCACGTGCTTTGGCTGTTCGGTGTGTTCCTCGTGACTGCCGTGATCACCGCTTTCTACACGATGCGCATGGTGCTCCTCACGTTTTTCGGCGAGTACAAGGGCCACGCGCAGCCGCACGAATCGCCGAGGACGATGACCGCGCCCCTCGTCGCGCTCGCCGCCGCCACGATCGGTGTCGGCCTGCTGGGGGCCCCGCAGCTGAACGCGGTGTTCGGTCAGTGGGTGTTCTTCGAGGCGGTCCACGAGGCGGTCTTCGTGCCGTGGATCGCGTTGCTCTCGACGGCAGGCGCCCTCCTGGGTCTGTTCGCTGGCTACACCTTGTACAAGGAGCGCAAGGCCCAGGATCCGCTGCAGGCGCCCATGGGTCCCATGTGGAACGTGCTCCAGCAGCGCTACTACATCGATGCCTTCTACATGAGGGCGATCGTGGTGCCGGTGCGTGATACGTGGTCTGGGGCCGTGAACTGGTTCAACCAGACGGTGATCGATGGTGCCGTGAACGGCGCGGCCCTCGCGGCTCGAGCCATGGGTCAAGTCGTCGCGTGGTTCGACCGCACCGTGATCGACGGGATCGTCAACGGCGCCGGCGATACCGCCGATCGCGCCGGCAACGTCTTGAAGTACCTGCAGACGGGCAACGTGCAGTGGTACGCCGTCGGGCTGTTCGTCGGCGTGATCGCGTTGTCCGTGATCTTCATCAGGTTCGTCTGAGAGGAAGCGTGGAGGCCACATGACCTGGGAGAACTCGGCCATCACGATCACCACGCTGCTGCCCATCGCAGGAGCGCTCGTGATCGCGATGATGCCGCGCGAGAAGGACCGAGCGATCCGAGGCCTCGGCATCGTGTTCACGGGGGCGGCGCTCGTGCTCGCCGTCGCGATCGCGGTCGGCTTCGACTACGGTCGCGACGGTCTGCAATACGTGCTCGACGTCGACTGGATCAGCGCGATCGGCGTGCGGTACCACGTCGGCATCGACGGCATCTCGCTGCCCCTGTACGTGCTGACGTTCCTGCTCTCGTTCCTGTGCGCGATCTACAGCTGGCGATACGTGCCGGACCCCGGCCGCACCAAGGCGTTCCTGGCCCTGATGCTGCTCCTTCAAACGGGCATGGCCGGAACGTTCATCGCCTTCGATCTGATCCTGTTCTTCGTGTTCTGGGAATTGGTCCTGGTGCCCATGTACTTCTTGATCGCCGTCTGGGGCTCGGCCAATCGCGAGTACGCCTCGATCAAGTTCTTCCTCTACACGCTGTTCGGGTCGATCTTCATGCTCCTGGGCTTCCTCGCGATGTACTTCCAGGGGCCCGATCCGCACACGTTCGACATGGTGGTGCTGCGCGACTACGGCATCGCCGGAGGCTTCAGCCAGACGTTCCAGCTCGTCGTGTTCGGCGCCGTCGCGCTCGGGTTCGCCGTGAAGGTGCCGATGTGGCCGTTCCACACCTGGCTGCCCGATGCGCACACCGAGGCACCCACGATCGGCTCCGTGTTGCTGGCGGGCATCATGCTGAAGATGGGCACCTACGGGTTCATCCGCATCGCGATCCCGTTCCTGCCTTACGGCGCCCAGAAGTACGCGCCGTGGATCGGCGCCCTCGCAGCGATCGGCATCGTGTACGCGGCGCTGGCATGTCTCGCGCAGAAGGACCTCAAGCGCCTGATCGCCTTCTCATCGGTGGGGCACATGGGCTTCGTGATGCTCGGCATCGCGACGCTCACGGAGATCGGCATCCAGGCAGCGATCTTCGGCATGGTGGCCCACGGTGTGATCACCGGCATGCTGTTCTTCTGCGTCGGCTCGATCTACGACCGCTACCACACTCGCGAGATCGCGAAGATCGGCGGCGGCATGCTGCAGACGATGCCGAAGCTCGGCGGCATCTTCGCGTTCGTCGCGATCGCCTCGCTCGGACTGCCCGGCCTGGCCGGCTTCTGGGGTGAGGTCATGGCACTGCTCAGCTCCTTCAGTCCCAATGAGTTCGTCCTCGCCGACCAGGTGGGTCTGTTCCGCGTGTTCATGGTGATGGGCGGCATCGGCACCGTGCTCACCGCCGGATATTTCCTGTGGATGCTGCAGCGAGTGAACATGGGCACCCTGCCCGATCAGTGGCGCGAAGCGGGCCTGCGTGACGTGCTTGCGATCGAATGGGTCTCCTGGGGCCCGCTGCTGCTGCTGATCCTGGTGCTCGGTCTGTATCCGCGGATCGTGTTCGGCGTCACCGACGAGGCCGTGAGCGGGCTGCTGACCTTGCTCGGGAGCTAAGACGAGTCCATGAACATCGACTATCACGCGCTGCTGCCGGAGTTCATCCTCGCGGGCACGATCCTGCTCGTGCTCGTCGTCGATGTGTTCCTGCCCGAGCGCGCCAAGTGGTTCGCGATGCCGATCGGACTGATCGGCGTGGTGGGCTCACTGGCCGGGGTGCTCTCACTGATCGGTGCGGGCACGCGAGAAAGCTTCGGCGGCACCTACGTCGTCGACGAGTTCGCCCTGTTGTTCAAGGGGTTCTTCCTCGTCACGGCGGTCGTGGTACTGGCCCTGTCGCTGCGGTACTTCCGCGAGGGAGGCTTCTATCAGGGGGAGTACTACTTCCTGCTGCTCACGTCGTTCCTGGGCTGCGTGATGATGCCGAGCTCTCGCGACCTGCTGCTGTTGTTCCTCGCCCTCGAGCTCGTGTCGGCGCCCGGATTCCTGATGGCGGCGTTCCGCAAGGGCGACGTGAAGTCCAACGAGGCAGGCGTGAAGTTCTTCATCATCGGCGTGCTCTCCACGGCGGTGATGCTCTTCGGCATGAGCCTGATCTACGGGGTCACCGGTGGGGCGACCAAGCTTGCGGAGATCGGTGTCGCACTCGACGGGGTGAGCGGCGAGATGGAGACGCTCGCGTTCGCCGCGATCCTCTTCGTGGTGGTGGGGTTCGCATTCAAGGTCTCGGCCGTGCCGTTCCAGTTCTGGGCGCCCGACACGTACGAAGGCTCCCCCGTGCCGGTCGCGGCGTTCCTCGCGGTCGCTTCGAGCGTGGCCGGCTTCGCCGGATTGCTCCAGCTGATGTTCGTGGCGTTCGCGGGCCAGCATGAGTTCTGGGTGCCGATCTTCGCCTTCCTTTCGATCGCGACGATGACGGTCGGCAATCTCGTGGCGTTGCAGCAGACACAGGTGGTGCGACTGCTGGCGTACTCGGGCATCGCCCAGTCGGGGTACATCCTGCTCACGTTCGCACTCGTGACCGACGATGCGGCCTCGAACCGGAACGCGTTCGCTGCCGCGGTCACCTACATCCTCATCTACGGCGTCATGAATCTCGGCGCGTTCGCCGCGACCGTGGCCGTCTCGCGCCGGCACCCGACGCTTGGCGTGGCGGATTTCGCCGGTCTGCGCGAGACCGCACCCGTGATCGCGGTCGGCATGGCCGTGTTCATGATCTCGCTCGCGGGCGTGCCTCCAACGGGCGGCTTCTGGGGCAAGCTGCTCATCTTCCAGGCCGCCATCGAGCGGGGCGGCACGCTCGGTCCGGCGCTGGCCGTCGTGATGCTGGTCAACTCGGTGGCGAGCGTCTTCTACTACCTGGTCGTGCCACGACAGATGTTCCTTCGTGATGCCGCCGATCCGTCACGGCTCCGTGTGCCCGCCCTCGTGACCGCCGTGGTGGCCGTTGCGATGGTCACGCTCGTGGCGATCTTCGTGCTGCCGAACGTGTTCGCGCGCCTCGCGGAGATCTCCACGCTGGTCGGCCTCGGTGCCTAGCGCCGCAGCCGCCTGAGGGAACCATCGGCATCCTCGTATCGAAATGCCTGTGGGACGATGGTGTTTGCGTACGAGCATGAGGAGTCAACGACGATGACACCTGGAATCAACCGGGCGAAGACCTGGATGCTGATCGCGGCGCTGATGGGTTTGTTCTTGGTGGTCGGCGCCCTCCTGGGTGGACGTGCCGGCATGACGTTCGCGCTGGTGATGGGCCTCGCGTTCAACCTCGCGATGTATTGGTGGTCCGGCTCGATCGCGGTGCGCTCGACACGGTCTCGCGAGGTGAGCGAGCAGGAATATCCGCAGCTCTACCGCATCGTCCGGGAGCTCACGCAGCTCGAGGGCATGCCCATGCCCGGCATCTACGTCTCGGACATGCAGCAGCCCAACGCCTTCGCGACCGGCCGGAACCCTCAGAACGCGAAGGTCGCCGTGACGAAAGGCATCCTGCAGATCCTCGATGAACGCGAGCTCCGCGGGGTGCTGGCACACGAGCTGAGCCATGTCGCGAACCGCGACATCTTGGTGGGTTCGGTCGCCGCGGCGATCGGAACGGCGATCAGCTACCTGGCGTGGATGGCGTTGTGGGTCGGCGGCGACGACGATGGCGGCAGCCCCATCGTGGCGCTGCTCGCGTGGCTCCTTGCGCCGATCGCGGCCGGCCTGATCCAGATGGCGGTCTCGCGGTCGAGGGAGTTCCAGGCCGATGAGTCCGGAGCCTTCCTCTCGCGCGACCCTCAGGCGCTCGCGAGCGCCTTGCAGAAGCTCGAGGAGACGTCCAGGCGTGTGCCGCCGCCGCACTCGCTCCAGCCGGGCGAGGCGCACATGTTCATCGTGAATCCCCTGGCGGCGCTCAAGAGCCGTGGCATCTCGAGTCTCTTCTCGTCCCATCCGCCGACCTCCGAGCGCGTGGCCCGACTGATGGCGGCGCAGGACGAGATCCTTCGCCGGCAAGGACCGATCGGTCGCTAGGGGCTGGCGGCGACGGCGGTGCTGGCGGCGACGCCGGTGCTGGCGGCGATTTACGTCATCGTGCCGAGCACGGCCCGGACGTGGTCGAGCGTCGTCCGCGGGTTCACGAAGCACAGCCGGGCAATCTTGTCTCCTCGCCACGTCGTCGGCTGCACGAACGCGATCTGCGCCTCGAGGAGTCGCCGCCACCAGGCCTCGTAGTCCCCATCTCCCCAGCCGGCGCGACGGAACAGCACGACAGACAGCTCCGGTTCCATCACCAGCTCGAGCGACTCGCGCGAGCCGATCTCCTCGGCCGTTTCGCGCGTGAGGGTCAGCACGTGCTCGACCGCGTCGCGATAGGCGTCGGTGCCGTAGGTCGCGAGCGAGAACCACAGCGGCAACCCCCGAGCCCGCCGTGAAAGATGGAAGGCGTAGTCGGCGGGGTTCCACTCGCTCCAGGTCGCGTCGGGCTGGTTGACCGTGTCGAGGTAGCCGGCTTCCTGGCGGAAGACCCCGTAGGCGGTGGTCGGATCGCGGTAGATCAACGCGCAGCAGTCGTAGGGGGCGAACAGCCACTTGTGGGGGTCCACGATGAACGAGTCGGCGCGCTCGATGCCACGGTAGCGATCGCGCACCGAGGGCGCTGCGAGGCCGGCGCCGCCGTAGGCCCCGTCGACATGGAACCAGAGGCCCTGCGTCGCGCAGACCTCGGCCACGCCGGCGAGGTCGTCGACCGTGCCGGCGTTGGTCGCCCCGGCGCTCGCGACGACCGCGAACACGCCTTCGGCCTCGCTCGGGTCCAGCGCATCGAGCGTCGCACCGAGTGCGGCACCGGTGAGCCGCCCGCGTTCATCGCCCGGGATGTCGACGATGCCGACGTCGATCACGCGGGCGGCGGTGGCGACCGAGGAGTGCACGCTGTCGGCGACCGCGATCTTCCACCCCGACGGGGGGCGTCCGCCGAGCCGCTTCGCGGCGTTCGCGCGGGCTGCGACCAGCGCCGACAGGTTGCCCGCGGAGCCGCCGCTCACGAACACGCCTCCAGCCGCGGCGGGGAAGCCGGCCAGGTCGGCGAGCCAGCGCAATGCCTGGTTCTCGGCCCAGATCGCACCGGCGCCGTCGATCCACCCGGCCGCGATCGTCGACGAGGCTCCCACGATCAGGTCGAAGAGCACGGCGGCTTTGGTGGGTGCCCCGGGCACGAACGCCATCGACGACGGGTGGTCGGTCGAGATCGTGGCGGGAGCGAGCACCTCGCTCCACACGCGCAACGCCTCGTCGCCGCCGATGCCCTCGGGCGTCACGGTGTCGCCAGCGCGGCGGGCGAGCTCCTCGCCACTCGCCGAGCCGTCGAGCGGCTGCGGGCTCGCGATGCGGTTCCGGGCGTACGCCACGATCGCCTTCGACAACGCCTCGGTCTCGTCGGTGTAGCGATGCATGTCATCCATCGTCGGCCCCTTCGCGCACACGAAGGGCCGGCCCTGCAGGGCCGGCCCGGCGCGCTCGATCGGTGCTCTCTTACGCGGTCAGCAGCTGGCAGAACTCACCGAACGCGGTCACGTACTTCTGCACGTCGTCGTCGGTGTGCTGCACGGAGATGGTCCACTGCTCCTCGTCGCCGGGGGTCATGAAGATGCCCCGGTTGACCATGTACGGGTACGAGGCCCAGTAGATCTCTGGGATCGTCTCAAGGAAGTCCCGGTAGTTCGTCAACGGCTCGGACCGGTAGGAGACGCACCCCTTCGCGGCCAGGTCGACCGTGTGGGCGGGGATGCCGCTGTCGGCGATCGCTCGGTTGCATCCCTCGGCGAGCATCGTGCCCAGCTTGCCGAGGTGGTCGTAGGCGTCGCGGGTCAGCACTTGAGTGAGCGCGGCGAGTCCGACCGCCGACGAGAGCGGGTTCCCGTTGAACGTGCCCTGCTGCGCCGCCCCCTTGGTGACGTACTCCATGATGTTGGCGTCACCGCCGAAGGCGCCGGTGGTGGCGCCACCACCGATCGCCTTGGCCCACGCGGCGAGGTGGGGCACCACGCCGAAGCGTTCAGCGGCCCCACCGTAGGCGATCGTGCCACCGCACTTGACCTCGTCGAAGATCAAGACAGCGCCGTGCTTCTCGCATGTGTCCTTCAGCGCTTGGAGGTACCCGTCGGCGGGGACCACGATGCCGATGTTCATCATCACGGGCTCGAGGATCACGGCCGCGATCTGGCCCGGATTGTCGGTGAAGGCCGCGTCGACCGCCGATGCGTCGTTGAACGGGACGACGATCGTCGTGTCCCACAATGCCTCGGGCACGCCCTTGGACGTCGGCTCGGTCGTGTACCAGGGCTTGCCGCTCTCATCGACGCTGTGGCGCAGGTCGAGCACGTCGGCCTCGGGCACGACCGAGAACAGCACCGAGTCGTGATGGCCGTGATACGAGCCTTCCATCTTGATGATCTTGTCGCGCCCGGTCGCTGCGCGGGCGACCCGGATCGCGTCCATCGTGGCCTCGGTGCCCGAGTTCACGAACCGCATCTGGTCGCACTGGAATCGCGCGCAGATCTCCTCGGCCAGGGCCACCGTCGTCTCGGTGGTGACGGCGAAGTGGATCGCGTCGTCGGCCGCCTTCTTGATCGCCTCGACGATCTTGGGGTGAGCGTGGCCGACCACGTTCACGCCGAAGCCGCCGTGGAAGTCGGTGTAGTCGTTGCCGTCGACGTCGGTGACGGTGGATCCCTTGCCGTGGGCAAGGTAGACGGGGTACGGGTCGCCCGCCTGGAAGTTCGAGACCACGCCGGCCGGCAGGGTCTTGGTCGCACGCTGGTAGAGCTTCTCCGAAGCCTGGGTTCGTCCCAGCCAATCCTTCGTTTCCTTGTCGGCGATCTCCGCCGCACGCGCCTTCAACCGTTCGAGATCCACGTGCCTCACCTCCTGGGTCGGCCAAGGGTACCCGTGGGCCGTAGAAGGCCGCAATGGGGCCTCAGGGCCGGTAGTTCGTGAACTGGAGCGCAAGGCCGAAGTCGTGTTCCTTCACGGCTCGGATCGCCGACTGCAGGTCGTCCTTGCTCTTGCCGAGCACCCGCACCTGCGCGCCCTGGATCTGGGTCTGGATCTTGGGCACCGACTGGCGCACGAACTTCGAGATCTCCTTGGTCTTCTCGTCGCTGATGCCGGTCACGATCGTGACGATCTGACGGGCCGAGCCCTTCGCGGCGTCCTCGATCGGCCCGGCCTGCAGGGCCTTGAGCGGGATGTTGCGCTTCACCGCCCGCTCCTGCAACACTTGCCAGGCGGCCTTGAGGCGGTCCTCGGTGGCCGAGTGCAGCTCGATCGTGCCCTCGCCGAGGGTGACGCTCGTGTCGGTGCCCTTGAAGTCGAAGCGCTGCGAGAGCTCGCGCCCGGTCTGATCGACCGCGTTGCGCACCTCCTGCAGATCGACCTCGCTCACGATGTCGAAGGAGAACTGGTCTTTCGCCATGTCGGGAGGATACCTGTGAGGCGATGTGGCGGGCCGGCTCCGTTCGCTATCCTCGGAGGCGCATCACGGGAGGATGCCCGAGCGGCCAAAGGGAGCGGTCTGTAAAATCGCCGGCGATGCCTACGGAGGTTCGAATCCTCCTCCTCCCACCGTCCAAGGGGTGTTCTCAATACTGAGGCCCCTGACATCTCAGAACTCCGCTGAAGAAGGTGTCGGCGGTCACTTCGCGCGATCGCGCGTCGGTTGGAGGCGCTGCCGGCGCCGATCAGACGCGGAACTGACCCTGCTGCAGAGGAGACATCCCCGTCGCCTTCGTGTTCAGCACGCCGGGCGACGAGGAGCGACGTCAGGGACGGCCGGTCGCGGGAGACACTGGTACGAACCTGGAGTTGGCAATGAACCATCTCCATACCGCTCTCCCCACGCTCTTTCGATCGGTGAATCGGTACGACTACAGGATCACCAACGCATGGCCCGAGCCGATTGCCGTCGCGCTTGGTCACCGAGGTTCGGAGGGATTTGACGCGCAGATACGCGATGGAGGCAACGTCCGGCGTGTACTCCAGGAGTTGGAGGGGTGCGACCTCGTCATCCTGAGCGGCAACAAGGCGACACCACGACCACTCACGGGGGGGCCACCACCTGCTTGGTTCGGATCGCCTCCGGCCGTCGACGCCTGGTCAGGGCGCGGCACCTCGCCGCGAGGCAGGGTGGCCGCTTCGATACGCTCGGTCCGGTGAGTTTCGCGATCTACATCGGCAAGGACCGATCCGCGGATGGGTGCGCGTATCTCGCGGGCTACGGCGACGAGCCATCGAGCCACTGGCTCGAGGTGGTGCCGAGGGTCGAGCACGAGCCGGGGACCGAGATCGAGGTCGGCGTCACACCCGAGGCGGCGATGCCTGGCGTGCGTTCCTCCATACCGCAGGTCACCGAGACCGCGCGTCATCTGCGCGTGAGCTACTCCTACTACCTCGGCGTCCCTGGTCCGCTGACCAACGGGGGGCTGAACGAGCACGGCGTGGCCGTCCGCGACGTGTGGTCGCCGAGTAGCGAGCGACTCAGGGGACTTACACCTCTCGATCAGCGGGGTCCCAACTACAGCGACCTCGCGCGCGCTGTGCTCGAGCGGGCGCGTACCGCTCGTGAGGGCGTGGAAGTGATCGGTGAACTCGTCGAGCGATACGGGTATTCGGACTACGGAGGGAACTCGCACCTGATCGCGGACGGAGACGAGGCATGGGTAGTGATCGAGTTCTCAGGCGGTCAGGGGCTGTGGATCGCAGAACGGTTGGGTGCCGACGACATAAGGGTGAGCCGCCCCGGGTACATCCTCGAGGTGCCCGCCGACTTCCGGGGACATCCTGACTTCCTTGGATCGCCGAACCTGATCGGGTTCGCCGTCGAGCGAGGGTGGTTCGATCCGGCGAGCGGTTCCTTCGACGTCAACCACGTGTACGGCGATGGCAAGGGCAGGTGGGCTGGTGTCCGATGGATGGAAGAGGAGCTGACGCGTCGGGCCGCGCGACCGGAGAAGATCGGTCTCGCCGATCTGATGTGGGCCCTGCGCACCGAACGCCTGACGGGCGATATGGCCGGGTACGGGCAGGTCGTGCCGCTGGTACCTGGTGAGCCGCCCGATCTTCGCATCATGTGGCACGCGGCGATCGGCGCGATCGCGGCTCCGTTCACTCCGTTCTTCCTCGGGGTATCGGCCGTTCCGCCCGAACTCCGTCGGCATCGTTACCTGACGACAGGCGAAGATGCGGCCTTCGTCGGCCTCGACCCCGCAGACGACGGTCCGCGGTCCGTCGTTCCCCAGGACGTCGAGGCAACACGCTCGGCGGTCGCGGTCTTCAAGCGGCTCCTGTACCTCGTGGCGGAGCACCACGAAACGTTCCTCGGGGAGGTGACGACGGCCTGGGAAGCCTTCGAGTCACGACTGGCCTCCGACGTCCCCGATGTGACGGCCTCGGCCGGGCTGCTCTTCGCCGCAGACAGGCCTGACCTCGCTCGCGACCTGCTCACGCGCTACTGCGCGGGTGAAGCGCTCCGCGGGCTCGAACTCGGTGAGGCCATGCTCGCGAGCATCGAAGCGCGGAGTCGGGTCCTGTTCGGAGTGCGGGACGAAACCTCGTGGCGGGGTCCCGACCAGCTGTGGTAGTCGTCGATGCAGCTCGACGGTGCAGCGACCTAGGGTCCAAGCTGCCGATCGCAACCTGACCTGCGGTTGTTGGTGGTCGTGTGCCTCCATGGGCGTCGGAGCGGGAGAGACCCCGACCTGCTGTGGGAGGTACTCCTCTTAACTTGTGGGAGGTCCGCCGGAAGTGCGGCAAAGCGTGTGGTCAGGGGGTTCTGAGAACACCCCACCAAGGGGTGTTCTCAGAACTGAGGCCCCTGACATCTCAGAACTCCACTGAAGAGCGCCTCGACCGGTGTTCCGCGCTTGCAGGCAAGCGGGGACGTGTTCGACCTCGTCTGCGTCCGCGCCGCATACGTCCGGATCCCCGCGCTACTGGGCCAGGGAAACGAGGTTGCCGACTCGCTCGAATGGCTCGTGTCTGCCGCGCGTGGGACCGAGGATCCCCAGACGGTCGTCATGGGCTTGGGCTCTGCCGCCCTGGTTCGGGGCGAGCTCGCAAAGGACGAGGCCGCCGCCGCACTCTTGGCTGAGCTCGAGTCGTTCCCGGGTGTTCGGGACAGCTTCAACTACCCGGCGCTCCTCCCCGCGATGGTCCGGGCTGCCGTGCGGATCGATGAACGCGCCCTCGCCGCGCGGCTGGTGACCGGCCTTGAGCCTCGTTACCCCTTGGCAGAGCACGCGCTCGCCGCGGCGAACGCGGCCCTCGCCGAGGCGGGCGGCAACCTTCAATTCGCTTCTGATGCCTACGCCGATGCGGCCGACCGATGGGAGCGGTTCGGCATTGTGCCCGAGCGCGCGTTCGCGCTCCTCGGGCGGGGCCGTTGTCTCATCGGCCTATCGCGCCCGATCGACGCCGCACCGGACTTGCAGCAGGCTTGCGCGATCTTCGAGCGGCTCCAGGCGGTTTCGGCGCTCGCCCCGACTGAAGCGCTCCTTGCGCAAGCGACTGCGCTAAGCCCGTAGGGCATCGGCTGACGTTGCGTGACACCCCTTCTGACGTTGCCCGGCGACCTACACACACCGGATCCGACATCGATGCGCGCGTCCTCGCTCGTGCATGATGGCGGTCGATGAGGAGCGATCTTCCTATCGGGACCATCACCCTCGTGTTCACCGACATCGAGGGCTCGACGAAGCTGCTGCACGAGCTCGGGGCCGAGGCATACGCTGAGGCACTCGCCGAGCACCGGCGGCTACTGCGAGACGCCTTCGTTCGCCATGGTGGTGTCGAGATCGACACGCAGGGTGACGCGTTCTTCTTCGCGTTCCCCGACGCACGCGGGGCGATCGTCGCGGCTGAGGAATGCCGCCAAGCTCTTCAGCCTGGTCGGATCCGCGTCCGTGTCGGGATCCACACGGGCACGCCCCACGTTGGGCTGGAGGGCTACGTCGGGGAGGACGTCCATCTCGGCGCGCGGATCGGCGCAGCCGGTCACGGCGGGCAGCTTCTGCTCTCGGAGGCGACGCGACTCTCCGCAGATCTCGAGGAAGGCGTGCTCGACCTCGGTGAGCACCGCCTCAAGGACTTCGAGCGCCCGATCCCGATCTTCCAGCTCGGCGCCGAGCGCTTCCCGCCACTGAAGACCATCTCGAATACGAACCTGCCGAGGCCCGCGAGTTCCTTCATCGGCCGTGAGGACGAGGTAAGGTCCGTGACCGCCCTGATCCGCGAGGGCGCGCGACTCGTGACACTCACCGGTCCCGGAGGCTCGGGCAAGACCCGCCTCTCGATCGAGGTCGCCGCCGAGCTCGTCGGCGACCACAAGGCCGGTACGTTCTGGGTCGAGCTCGCACCGATCCGCGACCCGGCGCTCGTGACCGACGAGATCGGAAAGACGGTTGGCGCGAAAGAGGGCCTCGTCGAACACATCGGCGAGCGCGCGATGCTTCTCGTCCTCGACAACCTCGAGCAGGTGATCGACGCGGGGTCCGCGATCGCCGACCTGGTCGAGGCATGTCCGAACCTCGCGGTTCTCGCCACGAGCCGGGAGCGCCTGCGTGTCCGTGGCGAGGTTGAGTTCGAGGTGCGGCCGCTCGCCGGATCCGAGGCGGTCGAGATGTTCCTTGCCCGGGCGGGCCTCGCCCAAGCCGACGACGCCATCGACCGCCTCTGCGGCGCCCTCGACGAGATGCCACTCGCGATCGAGCTGGCGGCAGCCCGTGCGAAGGTCTTGGCGCCGAGCCAGATCCTCGAGCGGCTCTCGCGGCGCCTCGATCTGTTCACCGGTGGCCGCGACGCCGACCCGCGCCAGCGAACGCTCCGCTCGACGATCGAGTGGTCCCACGACCTTCTGGATCCGGACGAGCAACATCTGTTCGCGCGCATCGCCGTCTTCAATGGCGGCGCAACGCTCGAGGCGGCCGAGCGTGTGGTCGACGCCGACCTCGACACGCTCGGATCCCTCGTCGAGAAGAGTCTCGTCCGCCGCACCGACGACCGGTACTGGATGTACGAGACGATCCGCGAGTTCGCGTTCGAGCGCCTCGAGTCATCCGGCGAGAGCGACGAGATCCGGCGGCGTCACGCGCTGCACCTCCTGGCACTCGCAGAAGAGGCAGAGCCCCATCTCCGGCGAGAGGACGACGAGTGGCTCGATCGACTCGAAGCAGAGCACGACAACGTCCGCGCGGCGCTCGGATACTTCGATGCTGAGGGGGATCACGAGCTGGAGCTGCGTCTCTGCGGAGCCTTCTGGTGGGTCTGGTCGCTCCGGGGCCCGCACAAGGAGGGGCTGCGTCGTCTCGAGGCGGTCCTCGCGGCCGATCCCCGACCGACGGTCGCCCGCGCGAACGCCCTCATGGGTGCGTTCGATCTCGCCGGCGATGCCGGCGAGGAGGCCGCCTCCCTCGCCTGGGGCGAGGAAGCGCTCTCGATCCATCGCACCCTCGGGAACGTCTGGGAAGTCGCATACGTGCAGATGGGGCTGGGGGTCACCCTCGCGATGGGAGACCGATTCGCCGAGGCGAAGCCGCTGTTCGAAGAGGGCGTTCGTGGGTTCCGTGAGCTCGGCGACCACCATTGGGAGATGCAGACCAGTCGTCGGCTCGCGTGGACCCTCGATGTGCTCGGCGACATCGCACAGGCCCGTCAGATCCACGAAGACAACCTCCGCCGCGCGCGCGAGCAGGGCGACGTGTTCATCGAAGCCAGGACGCTGGCCGTCCTCGCCACGTACCACCTCGAAGACGGGCAGGTCGAGAGCGCGGTCCCGTTGCTGGTCGAGGCCCAGCGGCTCCAACAGGGACGATCGGCGATGCCGGACCGATACAACAGCGTGACCAACGTATGTCGGTTCGCCCGCGCCTTGGCGTTGAAAGGAAAGGCTGCAGGCGCCATCCGACTGCTCGCGAGCGCCGAAGCCGCGTACGAGGAGCTCGATGTCCACCAGGGCCAGGGCGAGGGATGGATCCGTCGGATGAACGATGAAACGCGCGAGATGGCGAGCGCTTCGATCGACGAGGCGACGGCGGCACGCGAAGCCGTGGAGGGCCGGAAGCTGACGATCGATCAGGCAGTCACGCTGGCGTTGGACACCCTTTCGGAGTAGGTCGACGTCTTGCTTGGGTGCGCGTCACGTGACGGTTCGGACCGACCCCGAGGGCAACGAGACAGACGCACTCTTCGACCTCGTCGAACTCGAGGGTGCGCACGCTCTCGAGTTCGGGGCCGGCGAGCTCGATCCTCGTGGCCTCCAGGGTCGAGCGGACGGTGCGTACCTTCCCGTACGTGATCCACACTGAGCCGGGCTCTCGATACCGATGCATCCGACATCCCGCCACGCCGCGGTCGGTGAGTCCTGAGATCCGGCGCATCAGCGCTGGCGCGATCCCTGTGGGGGCGATAGCATCCGCCGCCATGGATGACGACGCGTTTCGACCCGGTAGCCCCGAGGTTCCCTTGCACGATATGTCCACCATCCTGATGGCGAGTGGGCCGCTCAAGAACAAGCGCGGGCACGCACACCTGACCAACGACCGGATCTTCTTCAGCGATCGGCGGTTCGATGCCGCCGCCGCGGGAGGAGCGGGCGGCGCGCTGGCGGGAGCGACGGCGAGCGCGTTCGAGAAGCTCCGCAAGGAGCGCCCTCCGATGGTGGACTTCCCGCTGACGGACGTCACGCGGGTGGCGCACGTCACGAAGCTGACCGTTCGCGACATCCTCGTCATCGAGACGGCTGCGGGCGAGACGCGATTCGCCAACGGGTTCAAGGAGTGGAGCCCGTCCCTCCGCAGGGTGCTCACCGAGCGGCATGGACGGACGTTGATGGACGACGGCGAGGACGGCTGGAAGGTGGTCCAAGGCTAGGAGCGCCAGAGGGCCACGTCCCCCCTCCCCCGTCGTGACGATTCCGTGTACGGGCTGCGGCTCAGCGTGTCGTCGTCGACCCACACCGGCAGGTATCCGCTCTCGACTACCAAGGTCCGTTCCCCGGTCCGTACGTCCACGACGTAGACGCCCCCTGAGCCGTCGTTGTAGGCGATCCGGGTTCCATCAGGGGACCACCGCGGCACGACGATCTCTCCGGTGGCGAGCTTCTGCGCCCTCCCACCGGCCGTCGGCGCCACGAAGAGGTCACCGAACCCCCCGTCCTCGACGAACGCGATCTGGTTCCCGTCGGGTGAGTAGTCGCCGAACGTCGCTGCCCTACGCACGAGCGTGGGCTCACCGCCGGTCACCGGCACGGACCACAGGTCGTAACGTTCTTGCTCGCCCTCTATGGTCGGCATGTTGTACAGGACCGTATCGCCGGTCGGATCGAACGTTGGCGACACGTAGTCAAAGGCCGTCGTTTCCCAGCACCCTACTTGAAGAACTACGCGGACTTCCCCGGGCCGCCCGTCAACTCCAGTCGGGGGGCGGAACCCGCTGTGTCTTCGGCCAGAGCCGTGTCGGGGGCGCGAACAGGGACCGGGTCGAGTCGCGACTCCGCGAGATGGGCGATGTCCTTGGATCGAGGAGCGATCGTGGACCAAGGTTCCAACATGAGACGAGCCCGGGACCCACATTTCGGCCGAACCCCCCAGCGTCCGGGAGCGGATCCTTCCCGGCTCACGAGTTCGAACAGGGACGGCGGGGGGGTCAGCGGTAGTGTTGGGCCACGGCGCGGTCGCGAAGTCTCCATCCCGCATGGCTTGAATGGGGACCTGACAGAGGCTGGCATCGATGGAGAGGGGGAAGCCGATGGGATCCAGAGACCACGATGGAACGAGTACGCCTGCGGAGCCCCCGGCCCCTCGCCGTGACTCCCAGATCGACATCAGCGCGCGCAGCTATTGGCGGGCGGTCGGCGTCGTCCTGCTGACGCTGTTCGGGCTGTGGGCGATCAACCAAGCGCGTGGTCTGGCCTCGATGCTCGTCATCTCGTTGTTCTTCGCACTCGCCCTCGTGCCCGGTGTGAACCATCTGCACCAGAAGCGCGGCTGGCGGCGAGGCGCGGCCGTCGGCTTCATCTACCTGGTCGGGCTCCTCGCTTTGGTGCTCCTCACCCTGGTGTTGATTCCGGCCATCGCGCAGCTCGCCTCACGGATCGGTGACAGCGGGACGCAATGGCTGACGAGCTTGGACGGGTGGACGTCGGACACGTTCGGGTTCCACATCGTGAGCGCCAAGGCCGCCTCCGACGCGGTCGTGACCAGCAGCGAGTTCCTCGAGCAATGGTCGGGGAAGCTCGCGGGGGTGGCCGGTGGCGCGGTGACGAGGGGTGTCGGACTGGTCTTCCAGGTGGCCACGATCGCGACCTTCACCTTCTACTTCGCGGCGGACTTCCCACGACTGCAGCGCTCCTTCCTTTCGTGGTTCAAACCCTCGACGCAGGAGCGCCTGGGCTGGACGATCGACCAGTCGGTCACGCAGGTGGGCGGCTACCTCTATTCCCGACTGCTGCTGACCGCGATCAACGGGCTGGGCTTCTTCGCGGTGATGGTCATCGTGGGCGTCCCGGTGAGCCTCGCGATCCCGCTCTCGATCTTCGGGGGGTTCGTGTCGGAGTTCATCCCCAACATCGGCACCTACATCGGTGCGACCGTGCCGATCGCGCTGACGTTGGCGCTGCAGGGTCTCGTCCCGGCGTTGATCGTGCTCGGGTACGCGCTCGTGTACCAGCAGATCGAGAACTACTGGCTCAGCCCGCACATCAGCGCGAAGACGATGGAGTTGAACGGCGGATTGGCGTTCGGTTCCGCTCTCGCCGGTGGGGCGCTGTTCGGTCCGATGGGCGCGTTCATGGCCTTGCCCGTCGCCGCGCTGATCTACGCGTTCGTCACGAACTACCGCACGCACACCTACCAGGTGGTCTACCGGTCCACCTACGGCGACGACGAGGCCACGCCGCCCGAAAACGCCGCGGGGGCGTGAGCGGACCCGCTCTGCGAGCCCCGGCGGCGAGGTGGGAACCTCTTCCCCAGGACACCGGGCTGGCCCCGATCACCCGGGTGACTCGGTAGATGCCATCTGCCATCCTCCTCTGCTCGCCCCCATCCTCCCCTCGGACCCAAGGCTTCCTGCGAGGCTGCCACGGGAGCGGTCCAGGCGGACCGAGGGACCCACCAGGGTGGGGCCATTGGACCTGGGTTGCTCGCCGGCAAGGAACGCGACAATCCGTCTATACGACCAGGAGGAGTTCATGCGAAAGAGCATCACGATCATGATGGTGGTCGCTGGCGCGCTCGTACTGGCCGCCTGCGGCGGGGACAGCTCGACGTCCGACGCCGATACGGGGGCAGCTATCCCGGGGGCGGGAGATGCGGAGGGCACGATCGCCGTCTCTGTCGGCGAGAGCGGTTCCGACAGCATGTACCTCCGGCTCAGTCAGGAGACCGCTGCCGCGGGATCCGTCACCTTCGTCGTGACGAACGAGGGCCAGAAGGAGCACGAGTTCATCGTCATGCAGACGGACACTCCGGCGGGCGATTTCGCGATCGTGCCTGAAGACGAGAGCATGAGCGAGGAGATGGGCCACCAGCACGACTTCGATGAGGATGCCCCTGGGATCACCGTCGTCGACGAGGTCGCCGATCTCGCAGCCGGTGCCACCGAGGAGTTGACCGTCACCCTCGATCCCGGTCACTACGCGCTGGTGTGCAACATCAAGCCCCACTACCAGCAAGGCATGTGGGCGGACTTCGAGGTGACGTAGACGCACCCGAACAAGCATCGAATGTCCGTGGGGCCTAACCGGGCCCCCCGACCTTCATCACAAGTTACGGGGTGCGCCAGTCTGGCCGATCAGGTGCATCGGGTTCCCATGAGCGCATGTATGCGACCACAGCTTCGATCTGCTCGTCGGTGAATGGCCCACCGATCTCGTTCCACCATGCAGGCATATCGGTGCCCGGCACGCCCACCGCGGTCAAGCGGTGCATCTGAAGATCACTCGCTTCACTCAAGAACTGCTCTGAGTTCAGCGCTGGAGCGTCGACGCCCTGCCCCATAACACCATGGCACTCGGCGCAATTGCGCGACCAGAGTTCCCTTCCCATCCCGATGAGCGCGGTCTGTCGCTCGGTTTCCGCGCTGCCCCGGCGCTCGGCGTCCACCACCCTGTAGAGCGGGAACGCCACGATGAGTAAGGTGGCCACGACGATCCCGGCGAGCTGCCAGCGGAACGTCTTGGCCGCGAGCCCGGGTTCGTCTCCGAGAGGTGTGCGACGGCTCACGGCGATGCCTCCGCGGTCGCGCTCGAGTCGCCGTGGTGGTCCATCTCGTCGCCGGGCATGTGCGTCTGGTTCCCGGCGCCATCGGCCCCATCCTCCCCCGTGCACGATGGGCCCGCCGGCTCAGCCGGCCCCGTGAGGATGCCCTTCGCAGGTCCCTCGATCAGGGTGCCCGTATCGACCGTGACCGTCTTGCCCTCGATCGTGACCGGGAACTGGTCGAGTCCTCGAGGAGCGGGACCTGCGATGTACTCCCCCTTGATGTTGAACACGCTTCCGTGGCACGGGCACTCGAACATCTTCGAGCTGTCACACAGGGGCACCCTGCACCCGAGATGTGTGCACTTCTGGTAGAGCGCGTACAGGTTCCCCTGGTAGGACGTGACGTAGAAGCGCCCGGCGAGGAAGTATCGGACGGTGCCTTCCGGGAACGAGTCGACCTCTCCCGCATCGACGATGCCCCCGAACGCCCCCGACGTTCGCGGCCTGACGATGTCGAAGGTCGTCCAGGCGGCTTCCACCACGAGACCTGCCGCGAGCCCTTTCCACACCCAGCTCATGATCTTGCGTCGACCGACTGCGTCTGGTGTCGCGGGGGGTGTCGGCTCCTCAGGAACACCCATCATGATCAGAGCTCCAGATAGAGGTGCTGCCACGGCCACGACCACGACCACTCCGGCCCCCTGAACAAGGAGCCAACGAGGGTCAGCACGAGAGCGGCGACGGCGAGCGCGGTGAACAGGGTGACGAGCAACTTGCGGTCGCGGATGCGCCATCCACGGCTCCTGTCCAGGTAAGGGATCAGCGCCAGCCATGCGACGGCCGCACCAGGCACGAGGATGCCGGCCACCATCGGGTGCACGTGGGCCAGCAGTTCCTGCAGGCCGGCGAAGTACCACGGTGCCTTCGCGACCGGTGGCGTGCGGTTCGCGTCGGCCATCGACTGCAATGGGGCGTCGAACGCGATGGCGAGCGCGAAGATGACCGCCACCGTGGCGCCGGCGACGACCGCGTGCCGGATCAGGAAATGCGGCCAGGTGAAGACGGCGTCGTCCGGCTCCTGCTTCTTGCGGACCTCGATCTCGCGAGGGACGACCCCAAGGAGCCGATACCGAGGTTCCTCCTCAGGCTCGGGCATCGTCCTCGACCTCCTCTCGTGGAGATGTCTCTGACCGATCGAGCGCCGCCTCATCCTCACGATCTGCCACTGCGAATCCGTCCTTGCGGACCCGCCAGATGTGCACGGACAGCAGCAGCACCACCAGGCTGGGTAACACGTAGATGTGGAGCACGTAGAACCGAAGGAGGGCATCTCCTCCGACCTCGGGCCCTCCCAGCAGGACCTGGCGTGCGTTGTCACCGAGTAACGGCACGTAACCCGCGATGTTGGTTCCCACCGTGATCGCCCAGAAGGCGAGCTGATCCCATGGCAACAGATACCCGGTGAAGGACAAGAGCAGCGTGAGCAACAGCAGCCCGACACCAACCACCCAGTTGAACTGGCGGGGCGCTCGGTACGCGCCCGAATAGAACACACGCATCATGTGGAGGAAAACCACTAGCACCATCAGATGCGCGGACCATCGATGGATGTTGCGGATGAATTGACCGAACGCGACATCGGCGTGCAGGTCGTGCATGTCGAGGTAGGCCTGCGGCACGACTGGACGGTAGAAGAACATCAGGTACGTCCCCGAGATGAACAAGATGAGGAAGAGCACGGATGAGATGAAACCGAGGCGAAGGGTTGCACGCCACCCCACGACCTCCCGTGGCACCTTCACGGGGTAGATGTGTAGGAACAGGTTGTGGAACGAGGTCATCGCGCGCCCACGGGGTGTATCCGGTGGGGGATGTCTGACGACGGACTTGTACACCTCGCTTCGACGGAACCGGTCTCCCGGGTGGAACACCGATCGATAGAGGTCGGTGTCGCGCACGCGCCGCTTCCCGTTGCTCGCCATCACCGAGCCCTCACGCGGGCACCGCGTTGTCGATCATCGTGGAGTCCTCGTTCCATCCGGTCATCGACAGCGCGTCGGACGGACAGCGCTCGATGCACAGGGCGCAGCGGATGCAACGGTCCTCTTGGAGGATCAGCAGGCTTTCGGGGCCCCCGGCCGTTGCGCCCTCGATGTCCTCGATGTCCTCGGCGGGCACGATGCTGATGCATCGCTCGGGACAGATGTCGACACACCCGCCGCACAGGATGCAGAGGTCGACGTCGAGCGAGATGTTGTGGAAGCACTGCAGGCAGCGAGCAGCCTCGAGGCGGGCCTGATCATCCGCGTAGCCGAGCTCGATCTCGGGAACACCGATCCGGCGCTCAGATGACACCGACGGGATCGCCACTCGTGGCACCGCGTCGTACGCAAGCACGGGACGGGGGACGGTCACCATCGGGAGCATGCGCCGGAACCGTTTCTTGCCGGGAATTACATCGGCGAGCGCCTGGTGGATGGAGGCTGCCGCTCGTCGACCGTCCCCAATCGCGTCGATAAGGTTCCTGGGGCCGAAGGCCACGTCGCCGCCGGCGTAGATGCCGGGAGCCGATGTTGCCAATGAGTCCTGCTGAACCGCGATCGTGCCTCGTGGCCCGACTTCGACCCCGTCCTGCGGATCCAGCCACGAGAGGTCCGGAGCCTGTCCGATCGCGAGGATCACCGAATCGCACGGAAGGATCGACTCCGTTCCCTCTGTGAACGTGGGGTTGAATCGCCCGTCGGCATCGAACACGGATGAGACTTCGATCGTTTCGAGACCCTCCACATGGGTCTTGCCGACGATGCCTTTGGGGCCGCGACGGTGGAGGATCCGGACGCCCTCCACCTCTGCCTCCGCGATCTCATCCTCATGCGCGGGCATCTCGTTGCGCGCCTCGAGCGCCACGCAGATGACCTCTTTCGCACCCATACGGATCGCCGTTCGGGCGACGTCGAGCGTCACCTTGGCTGCGGCTTCTGCACCCTCTTGGGCTCCGGCGCTCGATCCCGGTTGGGTGCGGCCAGCCGCGATTTCGCGCAGAGCGGTGCGAGCGACGTCGAGTGCGACATTGCCGCCCCCGACGACGACGACGCGGTCGCCGAGGTCGACCCGATAGCCGCTGTTCGCGTTGATCAGGAATTCGACCGCCCGCAACACTCCGTCGAGCTCAACTCCTGGGATCTGCAGTTCCCGGCTACGGAGCGCCCCGGTGGCGATGAATGTTGCCGCGAAGCCGTCCTCCCTGAGCGACGACAGGGTGAAATCGCGGCCGAGGGCCGTCTCGGTTCGGATCTCGACGCCGAGGCCGAGGATGGCACGGATCTCAGCCTGCAAGACTTCTCGTCGCAGCCGATACGTGGGGATCCCCAGGACCATCATCCCGCCGGGGCGATCCTGGGCCTCGAACACGACGGGCCGATAACCGTATGCGGCGAGATCGTGGGCACACGCGAGGCCGGCAGGACCCGAACCGATCACGGCGATGCGCTGATCGCGAGAGGGCTGGTCCAGGAGGGCTTCGCGCCATCGGCGCCCGGCCTCGGGGCTCTCCACGCCCTCGCGTTCGCAGACGAACCGTTTCAGAGCGCGGATGGCGATCGGCTCGTCGATCACGCCGCGACGGCACGCCAGCTCGCAGGGAGCGGCGCAGACCCTGCCACAGATGGAGGGGAACGGATTGGGCAAGCGGGCTGTGAGATAGGCGAGCTCGTCGTCGCCGGCCGCGATCTGGCTCACGTACTGGCCCGCGTTCGTGAGGACCGGGCAGGCCTGGGTGCAGGGCACGTTCTGGTCGAACCACTCCGCGCCGACGGCCTCTGTACGAAACATCAACGTTGGGCCCGCCTGCCTTGAAGCCTCACGAACAAGACGCACATCGAAACGAACCAGACCGCCACCCATATCGCCACGATCGCGTCACGCAGACGAGGCGCCACACCGTGCAGAGGGAGGTAGGAGAGGAGCTCGTTCGGGACGCTCACGAACCCGATGAAGGATGCCACGAGGGTCGCGGCGGCCTTCGGAAGCACCCGGCTCCAGCGCTCGGGGTGACCGTAGGAGCCCCGCCCCACTGCTAGATCAGCCTCCCTCGCACTGCCGCGTCCCGCTCCTGCTGCATCCTGGCTCATGGTGCTCCCCTGTTCCTCCGGTAGGGGTGCCGAACGTCCCGCGTCGGTTGGGCCACACTACCCCGGCTGCGGCATCGACGCGGCGCGTCCCCACATCGGCTGGAACGATCGACAACGTCACCGTGTCGTCCTCCTCGAGAGGCAGACCCTACGGTGAACACGATCATCTGGAGCCCACCGGACTCGACGTTCGAACGAGTTCGCCGGAAACGGGGCCCCAGGCTAGGATCCCCGAGGGGATCACTCGGTTGGCGAGGAGGGATCGACGGTGGATG
>Ga0224510_10000797_pt1 | contig 22448 bp, 18 predicted proteins | sample SF_May12_sed_USG_FD_170161 | JGI IMG/M metagenome (GOLD analysis project Ga0224510, IMG submission 170161) | Sediment microbial communities from San Francisco Bay, California, United States - SF_May12_sed_USGS_4_1 | ecosystem: Environmental > Aquatic > Marine > Sediment | place: USA: California... | reverse complement strand
CAACCTCGGTGACGTCGCGGAGACATATTGATGGAACAAACATCGACGGAAGTGCTGGGTTCACTGGAAGAGGCGACGCAGCGCACCGCGAAGTTGATCGAAATCGACGCGGCACTTGCCGCCGAGCAGGCAGAAGAAATTCTGAAGGCGGTTCCGAACCATCCGCCTGCGGTATTGTTGTTGGCCGTTGCCAGGCGTCGTTCCGGTAACGCGCGCGCTGCGTTGGAGTTGCTTGAACGGCTGTTGCAGGCGCAGCCGAAATGGGGTGCTGCGCATTTTGAATATGGCGTAACGCTGGCCGAACTTGGCCAGGGCGATGAGGCAATGAAGGCCCTGCTGACGGCTGTGAAGTTTGACCCGGAGCACCCCGAGGCCTGGCGCATTCTCGCCGATCATCTCATGGCCACCGGAGATAATGCGGCTGGCGATGTGGCATATGCACGCCACGTGCAATGTTCGACCCGGCACCCGACATTGCAGAAGGCTGCGATTGCCATGGTCAGGAATGACATTCCGAATGCGGAGCGGCTATTGAAAAAGCATCTGCTACAGGTGCCTACGGATGTGCCGGCGATTCGCATGCTGGCAGAAGTCGCGATGCGCTGCGGTCGCGAGAGTGACGCCGAGAATTTGCTGCTGCGATGCCTTGAACTGGCTCCCAGTTTTAACGCTGCGCGTTATAACTATGCAGCCTTGCTGCATCGACGTAACGATTCGGCCAAAGCACTGGCAGAAATAGAACGACTGCTGCAGGTGGACTCCCGCAATCCAAGCTATCGCAATCTGTGCGCCGTGATCCTGGGCCGTGTCGGTGAGTACGAGCGGTCGATCAAAATTTATTCAGATCTGCTCGAGGAATACCCGAACAACGCGAAAGTATGGCTGAGTTTTGGGCACGTGTTGAAAACCGAGGGTCTGCTTGCCGACAGTATCGACGCCTACCGGCGCAGCATTGCACTCAAACCGGATTTTGGCGAGGCCTACTGGAGTCTCGCGAATCTCAAGACATTTCGCTTTTCCGAGGCCGACCTGTGGGAAATGGAGTCGCGACTGTCGGTACCCGAGCTTGCAGACAACGATCGTCTGCATTTCCACTTTGCCTTGGGCAAGGCCTTCGAGGATAACGCCGATTACGCCTGGTCATTCGAGCATTATGCCGCCGGCAATGAGATTTACCGCGCCAGCAGCGGTTATAACCCGGAGCTCAACTCGATTCGTGTCAGTCGCCTGAAGCAAAATTTCAACCGCGCGTTCTTTGCAGAGCGAGCGGGTATGGGTTGTGATGCGCCGGATCCGATTTTTATCGTCGGTATGCCGCGTGCCGGATCGACGCTGCTTGAGCAAATCCTGTCCAGTCACTCGGCGGTGGAAGGCACCATGGAATTGCCGGATATCATGAGTATGGCAAAGGAACTGAGCGAGCAGGCGGACGCCGAGGACGTCGCCTCCTATGCGGCGGTGCTGGCCTCAAAGAGTGGCGATGAATTGCGCGAGTTGGGTGAGCAGTACATTGCGCGCACCCGCATCCACCGCAAAACCGATCGCCCGTATTTTATCGACAAGCTGCCGAACAATTTTTTGCACATCGGCATGATTCACATTGTGCTGCCCAACGCGAAAATTATTGATGCGCGCCGGCATCCGCTGGCTTGCTGTTTCTCCAATTTCAAACAACATTACGCGCTTGGCCAGGGATTTACCTATAGCCTGGACGACATTGGTCGCTTCTATCGCGAATACGTGGAGCTGATGGCGCATTTCGATGCGGTGTTGCCCGGAGTCGTGCACCGGGTTTTATATGAAAACACGGTCAAGGACACGGAAAACGTCGTGCGTAAACTGCTCGACTATTGCGGGTTGGCATTTGAGCCGGAATGTCTGCGCTTTTTTGAGAACAAGCGCGCTGTGCGCACGGCAAGTTCTGAGCAGGTACGGCAACCCATTTACCAGGATGGGGTCGGGCACTGGCGGCACTACGAGGAATGGCTGGGGCCGCTGAAGGCAGCACTGGGTCCGGTGCTGGACGCGTACCCCGAACCGCCAGCGACGCGGGCAGCAGAGTAGGCCATCGGGCCGGTCCACGCACAGCTGTTACATTTAAGCAACAAACCTGCCGATGACGCTGGACCTTGCGTAAAAAATGGTGATAGTGTTGACGCGCTCAGGGGCGCGTTTTGTTGCAGGTTTGATAATAAATGGAGATTGGCGATGCACATTTCCCAAAAAACTAATCACTCACGTACGTTTTCAAGAACACCGCTTTCTGCCGGTATCGTGCTCGCACTTACGAGTCCAAGTTTGTTAGCGCAGGACGCACTGCGAATCGAGGAGATTACGGTTACCGCGCAAAAGCGCGAGGAGAGCATGCAATCCGTGCCGATCAGCATCCAGGCATTGGGCAATCAACAGATCGAGGAACTGAACCTGCAGAATTTCCGCGACTATGTGCAGATGCTGCCCACGGTAACCATGGGCCAGAACACCAACACGCTTTCCGGCTCCGGCTTCTCGCTGGTGTATATGCGGGGTATTTCCACCGCCAATGATGGCCAGGCGACCACGTCGCAGCCCAGCGTCGGCATGTACCTCGATGAACTGCCGATCACGACCATCCAGGGCAATCTCGATGTACACATGTACGATGTCGCGCGCGTCGAGGCGCTGGCAGGCCCGCAGGGCACGCTGTTCGGTGCAAGCTCCCAGGCCGGCACCATTCGTGTCATTACTAACAAACCGGATCTGTCCGGGTTTTCAGGCGGCTTTGGTGTGGAAGGCAGCCTGGTTGACAGCGACGATTCGGGCTACGTAGTTGAGGGGTATGTGAACCTGCCGATTGGCGACAAAGCGGCGGTTCGCCTCGTGGGCTGGGCGCGCGAGGACGCCGGCTGGATCGACAACGTGGCTGGCAGTCGCACCTTCCCTGGCGTTGAAGATCCCTCAGGGATATGCAGTGGCGTCGATTGCAGCCTGGATGATATTACGATCACCAATGACGACAAGGCCAAGGACAATTACAACACCACCGAGGTGGCCGGCGCGCGCGCGGCACTGCGGGTTGACCTGAACGATAACTGGACTGCAACGCCGACCGTGATGTTTCAGTCTGCGGAAAGCAATGGCATCTGGGGTGACGACGACAGCATATATGGCCCCGAGGGCAAGTACGCTGTAAGCAATTACCAGGACGATTTCGTCAATGACGATTGGTACATGGCCGGGCTGACCATCGAAGGCAAGATTGGCAATCTCGATGTGGTGTATGCGGGTTCCTATCTCGATCGCAGCGTGGATGCGTCATTCGATTACACCGACTACTCCTATTTTTACGATATTGCCTACAGCAGCGGCTTTTATGCCGATTTGCATTTTCAGAACACGGGCAGTCGGCCGATCCCGAATATGTTTGAATCCAGTTTTCCGCCCGGGAGCCAGATTGGCAGCCGTGTCATGGGCGGTGCCTATTACGTCAACGACGACGAATATACCAAGCAGAATCACGAGATTCGCATCAGCACCGATCCTGACAAGCGTGTGCGCGGCATGCTCGGCGTTTTCTGGCAGAATCAATTCCATGATTTCGAGCAGGCGTTTACTGTCGATGGCCTCGGCGATGTCATGTTGCTGAACCGGGACGAACCGAGTATCAGCGACTGGCCCGGTGTGGTGTATTTGAACAAGCTTGAACGCGAAGACAGCGACCAGGCGATTTTCGGCCACGTGAGCTTTGACCTGACCGAGGCCGTGGAGTTGACCATTGGCGCGCGCTTCTTCCAACCCGAAGTGACAGTGAAAGGCTTTTTCGGCTTCGGCACCGGATTTTCTGAGGCGGGTTGGTCGCAAACTGGCGAGGTGCAGTGCAATCGCGTTGAGGGCCAAGACGGCTGGACACCAAGCTTCAACGGCCAGGCCGACTGGAAGGACGCGCCCTGCCTGAATGTCGACAAGGGCATCGACGAAAGCGAAAACATTGTGCGCGTGAACCTGACCTGGCAGCTCTCCGATGATCACATGGTCTATGGGACGTTCTCGGAGGGCTACCGCCCGGGCGGCATCAACCGGGCGCCCAGCGCTGGCGAATTTGTGTCGGACTTCCTGACCAATTACGAGCTGGGCTGGAAAACGCAATGGGCGGACAATCGCGTGCAATTTAATGGCGCGGTGTTCCTGGAAGAATGGGATGATTTCCAGGTCTCGTTCACCGGCGATAACGCCATCACGGCTGTGAACAATGGCCCGACAGCCGAAGTTGTTGGGCTGGAAGCGCAAATGCTCTGGCTCGCGACCGAGAACCTGACGCTGTCAGCGGCAGGCGCCTGGTACGATACTGAATTGCAGGATGAGTACTGCCCGGATTGCGACGGCCCCGGTATACCATGGGCACCGGCCGGGACCAAGCTGCCGACGACCGCGGATTTCAAGGGTAACCTCATCGCTCGCTATCAATTTCCTCTCGGCAGTTTCGATGCGCACCTGCAGGGTGCCATGTCCTATGAAGGCGCGCGCCAGTCGGACCTGAATGTCAGAATCAATGAGATCAGAGGCGAGGTGCCGGAGAATACCTTCGTCGATCTGAGTTTCGGAATCGGGAAAGATGACTGGACCGCGGAGCTCTTCATCAAGAATGCCACCGACGAGGACGCACCCATGTACTACACGTCGCAATGCGGTAACCCGGACAATTGTGGTGAGCAGAATTACGCGGTACGTGCACGGCCGCGTACCGTGTCTTTGCGATTTAACAAGGACTTCGACTAGCGGCCGTTTTGTTTGACCAAAGCTAATACCAGGGGCTCCCTTGTGGAGCCCCGTTTCATTCTGGCCGCTGGTAGCGGATCGATAGCACGGTCACCGTTCGGGTCTGATCGCCGCTGCCGACGGCCACTTCATCACCGACGTGTTTTGCCAGCAGGGCTCTTGCCAGCGGTGAATCCATGCTGATAGCCGACGACCTGGCGTCGGTTTCGTCCGGGCCGACAATGCGATAGCGATGCACCTTGCCGGTATCGTCGCAGAGCTCGACCTGGGCTCCGAAATAGATGGCGTCGCCTTTCGGCGCCTCGCGTACCACCTTGAGCAGCGGCAATCGCTTCTGCAGATACCGTATGCGCCGGTCAAGGCCGGCGAGTTCCTTCTTGCGGTAGATATACTCGGCATTCTCGGAGCGATCACCCTCGGCAGCAGCGGCCGACAGCGCTGTGACCACGTCGCGCCGGCGGGGCCAGAGCTCGTTCAGTTCTGCCTGCAGTGCCTCGAAGCCCGCCGGTGTAATGTATGGCGAGGCGTCCGGGGCGGGTGGTTTCCAGCGACCCACGTGGCCTACTTCGCCACCGGCAGATGTTCAAGAATCAGTCCATGCGCCGTGCCTTCGGCGAAGCCTTTCCAGTAGCTGTGCTCCTGCGTGGGCTGCGCATCGACGATATCGTAAACACCATCCTGTGCGTGCGGCACCAGTTCGAGATAGGTGATTCGGTCCGCATTGCCTTTCAGGTAAACGTCGAAAAATGCGGTCGCAAAATGATTCATGATGTTGGCGGATCGTACCGAGTCCCACACCGGGTCGGTGTAATGTGACGCGCCGGTTGTGTCCTTGCTCATCTGGATCTCAAACGGCAGGGGAATCGGCGCAATGGCGTTATGGCCGGCGTTGATATAGGTAAGCAGGTAACGATCGCTGCTGATCGCGTTTTCAAATATCGCGCGGGTGCCGTCCTCATAGCCCGCCGTAGTGTCCAGACTGCCGGAGAGGAAAAACACAGGTGTCGTGATGTTGTGCAGGGCAGAGAAATCCCATACGCCGCGAGCCATACCCCAGGGTGCAACTGCAAATCCGGCCTTGATGCGCGGGTCGCGGTGCGTTTTGAAATCCGGATTCGTTGCAGCAAAGCGGGCCGCCAGCCTGCCGGGTGGAGCACCCTCCGATTTTACGACGGCGTCACTGTAACCTCCGCCGAGGTTCACAATGAGACCGTAGCCGCCCATCGAGTAGCCGACCACGCCGGTGCGCCCGGCATCGACGACGCCGTACAGGAAGCTATCGGTGTCGGCCGACATCGCGGCCATTTGCTCCAGCACAAACAGCTGGTCGAGCGGTCGGTTGTAGAGTGTGCTCCAGAACGACTGTTGGTCTTCGTAAGTGCTGTCGCGGTGATCGATGGACGCGACCACGTAGCCCTTGCTGGCGAGGTTCTCGCCCATGTGGCTCATGAGGTAACGGTTGCCCGGATAGCCGTGCGAAATGATCACCAGCGGCACTGACTTGTCGCGGTTCGCCGCGATTGCATCGCGGACCGCCCGGCCCTGCAGGCTTGCCGTGATAGCCGGATTTCGCGTCGTGGAGGAATACACTTCGCCCGGTTGCTGGCCATCGGCGAGCGTCGCCGGGTACCAGACCTCAACGATCAGGCTGCGATCGTAATAAATCGTCTGGCCCATCTCGGTGGAGCGCAGGATGTCGGCCCGGTGCGGGTCGACCAGCTCGAGTGTGCGCACGCCGATCGCATAGTCACCGAAATGCGCCAGTTCAGGTGCATCGTGGCGCACGATATCGATGCGATTGGTCTGCGCCAGCGCGCCGATGGAACCGACAACGAGAGTCGCTCCCAGCAGAATTCTTGCAAGTCCAATTGTCAATCGAGCATCCTCTTTGCGAGCGCCAAGCGCAGCGACACAAGTGCGGAGCAGATGGATTGCGGGCGCAAGATTCTATGCCAGTAGTTTAGTCAGTTGTGCCGTGAGCGGTCGTGTCAAGCATTTTGGAACCGGGCAACAATCGACGTGGTGTTGCACCCAATCATTCGCTGCACGCAATTCGGCGCCGATTTCCGTGCGCAGCTGATCTTTCTTCTGCAGGCGCAATGTATTGCTGAACTCCTGTTCCGGGTTTTTCGAATAGCGCTGGAACAGGTCACCGGCCACAATTGCGTCCAGTTTCTGCTCTTTTACGCGAAAGCGAAAAAATTCGCAGGCCTTGCTCAAAACCAGTTTCGGCTTGCTATAGAAGTGCTCGCTGTCGAGACTGCGCAGGTTTGGATATTTCTGCAGAGCTTTCGCAAACAGGTGGACTTGCGTCATCCAGAGTGCAGCAGCTGCCTCGGCATCGGACAGCTTGTTCTTTGCGCCCGCAGGCAAACCGAGCAGCGCGTCGATGCTGTTGCGGAGCTCGTCGACTACGTTCTGCAACCAGTCGCGATGACCCTGCGACTTCAGGACGGACAGCAGGTAATCGTCCAGCCTCTCGAACAGAATCAGTCCACGTGTGTGGGCATTGACTGCCATGAGTTGCGGAATAATGAAATTCACCGGTACGTTTGCCTTGATGACGACGCGCTCGTTTTGCTGGTAGGTTTTGGCGAGCAGTACGGTGGACAACCGGAGGACCCGTTGCCAGATGTCTGTTGGCTGGTCGCCAAATTGCTCTTCAGCGGCGGCCACGCCTAGTTGCCGCAGTGCCGCTGGTTCTCGATAGACGATGTTAACGCCAGGCAGGTCGAGTGCCCGCGACAACAGCGTCGAGCCACCGTGTGCCATGTGAAATATGTAGTTCAGTTTCGGTGCCGGGAAATTCTCTTCCTCGAACCGGTCCAGCAGCTGAGCCAGCGGCATCGTGATGACTTCGTTATTGCGCGGATAGATTCGTCCATCGCAAAAAATAGACTTGTAGTACAGGCCTCGATTCATATTGACGAAATAGGCGATCGATCCCTTGTATCCCCAGAAAAAATAATCCGGGCTGGTCAACAGGCCGGCGCGATCAAGATTTGGATTTCGATTTTCTGTCGGCATGTTTCTCGCCAGGCGACCGGTGAATAAGTTATTGATATATTGACAAAAAATGATCCGGCTGCATAATTATTCGTGCAACAGCTCCGGCAACATCTTCAGCAACCCAAGGTTTGACGTGGCAAAAATAGCGGATACAGGCAGTGAGCGGAACTACGTGACCATTACGCCGGGGTCTGAGCGCGAAGGCCTGACCGATATCGACCCACAGTGGGTTGAGCAATTGTACAGGACTCACGGCGCGTTGTTGTTCAGGGGCTTCGATCTGGATTTGCGGATTTTTGCCGAGCTGACCAGGACGTATTGCACGCACGCGGCATTCAATGACAGTCCGGGCCGTGAGACTGTTGACGACAAGAGCAATATCCAGACCGTCAACCTGGGCGACGAGGCGTTTCCCCTGCACGCCGAGCTGGCTCGTGTTCCGTGGCGCCCGGACGTGTGCTGGTTCGCCTGCCTGACACCCGCCGAGCGGGATGGCGAAACCTACCTTTGCGACGGCATCGAGATGGTCCGGCAAATGTCGCGCGGCTTGCGAGCGGCATTGCAGGGTCGGCAACTTCTGTATACGCAACCGGCCCAATTGGACGCCAGCAAATTCTGGTTGCGCTCCGATCAGCCGACGGTCGAACGCTTGCGGACCCCCCCTGAAGACTGTCCGTATTCGTTCGAGATCGTCGAGCAAAAGCCCTATCAGTCCTTCCTGCGACCTGCGCTGCAAAAGGCGATGTTTTCTGATGAGCTGGTCTTTTCAAACTTTCTGTTGTTCGCGCGCAAATACTTGCGCAACCGGCGATTCCCGCTGTTTGAAGACGGCACGGAAATCCCCGACGAATTGGTAGCAGAGCTGGACCAGATTGGGCAACGGCTACAACAGCCGGTTCCGTGGCAACAGAATGATGTTGTCATGCTCGACAACACGCGCTTCATGCATGCGCGGGACAAGCTGCCCAGTCCCAGCTTGCGTTACATCCTCACTTACTTTGGATATTTGAAGTTCGCAGTCCCGGCCCCGGAGGAGGGCACGGCGCCGCGCTGGCGTGTGCCGCACGGTCTGGACGGCCTATATCGGCCAGAGCACAGCATCCGGTAATCACTCTGCCGTAAGCTGCTGGTATTGCCGCCAGGGTATAAATGGTGCCCAGAAGAGGACTTGAACCTCCACTATCTTTCGATAACCAGCACCTGAAGCTGGCGCGTCTACCAATTCCGCCATCTGGGCAAATTACGTCGTGCGGGCCAGAACCGCGTACAATCCGGGCACCCGCAAGGCTGCGGACTCTACTCAAACCGGGTGGGGCCGTCAATTACAACAACCCGTAAAGGCTACGACTTTTGGCTCCAAGAGCAAGCAAAAAGAAATCCAGGCCCGGCGCCGGCAGCAGGACCCGGACAAGAAACTACCGGCATCCGATTCCAGATCGAAGCGCGCTGCTCGCGTACCTGGAGACCGCCGGGAGGCCGGTCAAGCCCGACCAGATCCTGGCCGAGCTCGGCCTCAAGGGTCAGCGTATGCGCGACCGGCTCGTCGAGCGCCTTTACACGATGGTGCGGGCAGGACAGGTAATCGAGAATCGCGGCGGCGAGTTTTGCCTTACAGCCAAGCTGGATCTGCTGGCGGGTGTGGCAAGCGGACATCGTGACGGCTTCGGATTCGTGATTCGCGACGATGGCGGCGAGGATGTCTATCTGTCGGCCCGTGAAATGCAATCGGTATTCGATGGCGATCGTGTTGCGATCAGGATCGTCGGCGAAGACCGGCGCGGCAAGCCTGAGGGAAAGCTCGTCGAGGTTCTGAATCGCGGCATACGCGAAATCGCTGGTAAGTTCATTCGTGAGCGCGGCATCGGTCTGGTGATTCCGGACAACGCCAGGATCGCGCACCGCATCCTGATCGCGCCCGGTGAGGCAAACAGAGCTCGACCAGGCCAGATCGTCGTGGCCGAGATACTCGATTATCCGACACGCGTGGAACAGGCCACCGGGCGCATCATTCGAATCATCGGTGATCCTGGCCAAAAAGGCATCGCAACTGATATTGCGATTCAGTCGCACGCCATTCCGACGGAGTGGCCCACGGCGGTACGTGAAGAGATTAAGAGTTTCGGTGCGGATGTGCCGGCGGCGGCCAAGAAAGGCCGGCTTGACCTGCGTAGCACGAACTTGTTGACGATCGATGGTGAGGATGCTCGGGATTTTGATGACGCGGTATATTGCGAGCGTAGCGGTGATGGTTGGCGGCTGCTGGTAGCGATCGCGGACGTTGCACACTATGTGCCGGTTGGATCGGCCCTGGACAAGCAAGCGATCCTTCGCGGCACATCCGTGTATTTCCCGGACCGTGTCGTGCCAATGCTGCCCGAAGTCTTGTCAAATGGCCTCTGTTCCCTGAATCCGAAAGTAGACCGGCTTTGCATGGTGTGCGAGATGCGCGTCAGCCCGGACGGTAAAGTGACGCGCGCAAGATTTTCGGAAGCCGTCATGTGCTCCTCAGCGCGACTGACCTACACGCAGGTCGGCGATTTTCTCGAAGGCAGGTCGGACTCGTCCGTGCCGCGGGGCTTGCACACGGTGATACGAGAATTGCATGCGTTATACAAGGTGCTTGCGGTCACGAGGCAGGGCCGCGGCGCGATTGAACTCGATTTGCCACAAACCAAATTCGAGCTCGGTGAGGACGGTTCCATTGTCGGGATCAGGGTTGAAGCTCGCAACGATGCGCATCGGCTGATCGAGGAATGCATGATTGCCGCCAATGTGCAGGCGGCAAAGTTTCTAAGCAAGCACAAAATCCCCGGCCTGTACCGCGTGCATCCGAAACCGGACGCGGATCGTTTTGACGAGCTGCGACTATACCTGGTCTCGCTGGGACTGAAAGTACCGCACCCGAAACATATCGCGCCGCGCCAGTTCAATGATCTGCTGGTACAGGTCCGGGGCCGACCCGATAGCGCGGCAATTTCCATGGCGATGTTGCGCTCTCTGACACATGCTGAGTATACGCCGCAGAACATTGGACACTTCGGCCTCGCGCTGGATGCTTACGCACATTTTACGTCGCCGATACGGCGTTATCCGGATTTGCTGGTACACCGGGCAATACGCCACATCGTCCGCGGCGGCAAGCCAGGGCGTTATGCATATGGTGCCGAAGATATGGAGCGCCTTGGAGTAATTACCTCGGCGCATGAACGACGCGCCGAGGAAGCAACGCGCGATGTTGAAGCCTGGTTGAAATGCGAGTACATGGAAAATCACGTTGGTGAGGAATTCTCCGGAGTAATTACGGGTGTGACGAATTTCGGCCTTTTTGTGCAGATTACGGCAATGCAAATCGACGGCCTGGTTCACGTAACCAGTCTGGCGAATGACTACTACCATTACGAGTCGGGTTCACAACGGTTGATCGGCGAACGTACGCGCAAGGCCTATTGCCTGGGTGAGTCGATGCGTGTACGCGTGCACCGTGTCGATCTTGACACGCGGCGCATTGATTTCCGGCCGGTGATTGATCCAGGAGGCGGGAGGTCGCGATGAGCAAGGCGAAATACGTCACTGGTTTGCGCGCAGTCGAACAGCTCTTGTCTAACAAATCATCGGACGTGCAGCGTATTTTCGCTGAGTATCAATCAGTCAATCCACGCGTCGAAGCGCTCATCAGCGAGGCCAACAGCCGCGGTATCGAGATTCAGCCGGCGAACCGGGCCCGCCTGCAGCAGATCAGCGGTGAGGCACGTCACCAGGGCATTGTTGCCGAGGTACGCCGCAATTCCTTGCTGGATGAGGCAGGCCTGCGAACCCTGGTCGAAGAGCGGCTCGGCGCCGAGGACGGACAGTTATTGCTGTTGATGCTCGACGGCGTCCAGGATCCGCACAACCTCGGTGCCTGCCTGCGAACGGCCAATGCGGCGGGAGTTGACGCAGTGATCGTGCCGCGGCACGGGGCGGCAACACTGGGGCCGACGGTAAGCAAGGTTGCAGCCGGTGCCGCGGAACAGATCACATTTGCCCAGGTAGCGAATCTGGGGCGGGTGCTGGGTTGGCTGGCGGATTACGGTGTCGGCGTCGTCGGCACCTCCGATAAGGCTCCGCAGTCACTTTACGATGCGGAATTGGGCCGACCATTGGTATTGGTAATGGGCCAGGAGGAAAGCGGGCTCGGGAAGGGCGTTATGGCGCGTTGTGACACGCTGGTCAGCCTGCCTATGGCGGGCGCTGTTTCCAGCCTGAACGTGTCCGTGGCGGCTGGAATTTGCCTGTATGAGATCGTCCGGCAGCGGCGTGCGCGGCTTGCGCGGCCGGGTGGCAACGGGTAGGATTCGCGTCCCCGTCATACAGCCGGGGCGGCCTTCGGGCCGTAAACTCTTGCCACACCGGGAAGCCGGGTGGCTGTCTTCCGACAGGGTGCCTTGCATACGCACCCGGCCGGATTTCAACCATAAGGGAACACAATGAGACACTACGAAATCGTGTTTCTGGTCCATCCTGACCAGAGCGAACAGGTGCCGGCCATGGTCGAGAAGTACCAGGGCATGGTCACCGGATCCGGCGGCGCGGTGCACCGCACTGAAGACTGGGGCCGCCGGCAGCTGGCACATCCCATTAACAAGGTTCACAAAGCACACTATGTGCTGATGAACATTGAGTGCGGTCGTGAAACGCTGGACGAAATCAAAGCCGCTTTCAAGTTCAACGACGCTGTGCTTCGAAACCTTATCATCGTGCGCGACCAAGCGGAAACAGCGGCGTCGCCTATGGCTGTTGCAGTGGCGGAAGAAAAGGCGAAAGAGCGCGATGCGCAGGATCGTCGCGATGCAAAAGCGGCCGCTGAAGCCATGCTGCGGAGCGATGACGAGGACGAGGACTATTCGGACGATGCGGTAGATGATGCTGACCGAGACGAGTCGGACGACGATGCGGCAGATTTTGCCGTTGAAAAGAGCGCCTGAGGAGCGAAATCATGAGTCGATATTCACGCCGGCGTAAGTACTGCCGATTTACGGCCGAAGACATTCAGGAGATCGATTACAAAGATCTCAACTTGCTCAAGGCTTACATTACCGAGACTGGCAAGATTGTGCCGAGTCGAATCACGGGTACCAAGGCAAATTATCAGCGGCAGCTGCAATCTGCTGTAAAGCGCGCACGGTTCTTGGCGCTGTTGCCGTACACCGATCGGCACTAGACCGCCAAGGTACAGTTAATGCCGTCGGTAGCAGCATGGCTGCTTGCCCGGCCACTCAACGCAGGTCTTGCGCTGGCAATGACCATGCTGATGCCCGGGCTGGCTACAGTCAGCGGAGCGATCCTGGTCTTGCTGGTTGTGCAGCAAGACTTGCGCGAAGTATTGCTTACGGTAGCGCTGGCCGGTTTGGCGCTCTTGATTGTCGGCCTTGTGTCCGGGGGATCCCCGGTCGTGGCACTGATTGGCATAGTGACGTTTTGGTTGCCGGTACTGGTGTTGGCGAGAATCCTGCGGATTACGCGGTCGCTGACGTTGGCCTTGCAGGCGTCTGTAATAGTCGCCCTCATAGGCACCGGTGCGTTTTTCGCATTGCATGATAATCCTGTTGAATTTTGGCAGGACGTGATAGCGGCAAACTCAGTCCTGCAAAGCCTGCGCCTGACAGATTGGCAAGCAGCGCTTGCAATGAATGACATGCAGTTCGCGGGGGTGATGACAACGCTTTTTGCGATCGGTTTTTGGTTTGGTCTCGCATGTGTGATTTTGCTCGGTTACTGGCTGTATCAGCAGCTGCCAGGAAAGAGCGCCGACTTTGGTCGCTTTTGCGAGTTAAATTTTGGCTACGTTATTGCGTTGCTGCTGGCAGTCTCGTCCATTGCAGGTTTCGCTTTTAACGTGGTTTGGATTCAAAGCATCGCGGTATTGTTATTTGCGGTGTTCTGGTTGCAGGGAGCGGCGCTGGTTCACTGGCTGCATGCCAGCGGTTTCGTGCCCGTCGCGGTAGTGATCGCCGCGTACGTGCTGACACTGGTATTGTTCCAGTACCTGTTTCCAGCGTTGGCAGTATTAGGCTACACGGATGCGTGGTTCCGCTATCGGCGCCGCGTAACGAAACAACACTAAAGTTAAGGATTAGATATGAACGTCATCCTCTTGGACAAAGTCGAGAACCTCGGCAATATCGGTGATCTTGTCAAAGTGAAGCCCGGTTTCGGGCGTAACTTCTTGATTCCACAGGGCAAGGCCGCGTTGGCGACGCCAAAAAACATACGTGACATCGAGGCTCGCCGGGCGGAGCTTGAGAAAGCTGCTGGCGAAGAGCTTAAGGCGGCCAGGTCGCGCGCCGCGACCATTGACGGCCTCGAAGTCGTCATCACGGCTAATGCCGGCAGCGAGGACAAATTATTTGGTTCCGTCGGCCCGGTCGATATCGTTGAGGCGCTCGAGGCCATACAAATTGTGGTCGAGCGTGGTGAAATTCGTATGGCGCACGGGCCAATCCACGATCTGGGCGAATACGAAGTCGGCGTGCATTTGCACACGGATGTTAATGCAACCATCAGGGTGCGAGTCGTCGCCGCCGATTAGTGTCGGGAACGTGATATAAATGTGACCGGGGAATTTTTCGGTCGGAGCAATCCTGAATGGTACGTGCGTTGGATGATGGGGTAACCTCCGGAGGCGCCGAGCAGCGCCTCAAGGTGCCGCCTAACTCCATCGAAGCCGAGCAGTCACTGCTTGGCGGATTGATGCTTGATCACAAGTCCTGGGACAAAGTTGCCGATGTCGTTACGGCGAACGACTTTTATCGCAAGGATCATCGTCTAATTTTCGCAGCGATCGCGAGGCTCGCTGAGGGCGCAAATCCGAGTGACGTTGTAACGGTTTCAGAGCATCTCGACAATCGCGGTGAACTGGAAGCTGCAGGTGGCCTCGAGTACCTTGCCACCCTGGCAAATGAAACGCCGGGCGCGGCCAATGCTCGTTCCTATGCGAGAATTCTGCGGGAGCGCTCGATGTTGCGTTCCCTGATTTCCGCCGGTAATGAAATCAGCGGTGCTGCCTTTGCCACGGATGGGCGCAGCGCGGCAGAAATCGTCGATGCGGCCGAACGCCTGGTGTTTGAAATCGCCGAGTCCGGCGCACGTGGCAAGTCGGGCTTCAAAGCGCTAAAGGAAATCCTTCCCGACGCTGTTGATCGCATTGATCTTCTGCATCAGTCTGATGGCGATATCACGGGTATCTCCACCGGATTTACGGAATTTGACAAATTAACCGCAGGTCTACAGCCCGGCGATCTGATCATAATCGCTGGCCGGCCTTCGATGGGCAAAACAACACTGGCGATCAACATTGCCGAGAATGCAGCGATTGGATCGAAAGTTCCAACGGCCATCTACTCGATGGAAATGCCCTCGCAGCAGCTCGCGTTCCGCATGATTTCATCGCTTGGTCGCGTCGATCAGTCACATTTGCGGACCGGCCGTTTTCCGGACGAAGACTGGTCGAGGATAAATACCGCGGTGCAGCTGATGTCCGATGCGCCGATATTTATCGACGATTCGGCGGCACTGTCACCGACTGAAATTCGCGCGCGTGCGCGGCGCCTGCAGCGCGAGCACGGCCTGGGGCTTATTGTCATCGACTATTTGCAGCTGATGACAGTGCCTGGCAGCAAGGAAAACCGCGCCACAGAGATATCCGAGATATCGCGTTCGTTGAAGGCGCTGGCTAAAGAATTGTCGGTACCGGTTATTGCCCTGTCCCAGTTGAATCGAAGCGTCGAGCAACGCACTGATAAGCGACCAGTGATGTCGGATTTGCGCGAATCCGGCGCGATTGAGCAGGATGCTGACCTGATAGCGTTCATATATCGCGAAGAAGTCTATAACCAGGATACGCCACGCAAAGGCATTGCCGATATTGCGATCGCGAAACAGCGCAACGGCCCGATTGGGGATTTCCCGTTGACCTTCGTGGGCCGCTATACCAAGTTCGAAAATTGGGCGCCGAACAGTTACGCGGACGAGGCGTATCCGTGAGTTTTGGTGCACGAGCACTTATTCGGCTCGGAGCTCTCAAACATAACCTAGGTGTCGTTCGCAGTGCCTGTCCTGGTGCCAGGATCATGGCAGTAGTCAAGGCAAATGCCTATGGCCATGGATTGCTCGCTGTCGCACAAAGTCTTCCTGATGTCGATGCGTTTGCGGTAGCGCGACTGCCGGAAGCATTGCTACTTCGCGAAGGCGGAGTCAGCAAGCCGATCGTGTTGTTGGCCGGTGTGCTGACGGACGACGAGTTGGTCACGGCTATAGATAATGGATTTGAGATCGTTGCGCACTGTCATGAGCAAATAGGTCTGTTGGAATCATGCAGATCCGGAAAGACAGTTATCTGGATCAAAATTGATACCGGTATGAACCGGTTGGGTTTTGATCCGGGTGAGTTCGACACGCTCATGGCACGCCTGAAAAGTTGTCCGGCGGTTGCCGAATTGCGTTTGATGAGCCACTTGGCAAGTGCTGATGAACCAGCCGACCCTGTAACCGAGGCGCAGCTGGACCGTTTTCGTGCAATCGCTGCCGGATTTGATGGAGCGATCAGCGTTGCAAACTCTCCAGCCGCGCTGGGCTGGCCAGGGTTGGCTGGCAAGAACTGGGTGCGAACCGGAATTGCCTTATACGGCGTGTCGCCATTCGTGGGCACGACTGGAGCGCAGCTCGGACTCAAGCCTGTGATGCAGTTCGAAGCGCGCCTGATTGCGGTCAAGAGGCTTCGCAAGGGTAGCAGGGTCGGGTACAAGGGCCGCTACGTGGCGCCGCAGGACAGTGTATTGGGTATCATTTCTGCGGGATACGGGGATGGCTATACACGGCAATTTCGCAATGGTACGCCGGTGCTGATTAATGATCGCCGCGTCGCGTTAATTGGGCATGTTTCCATGGACATGATTGCAGTAGACCTTGGTCCGGGTGCGAACGATCAGGTAGGCGATGTCGCGACACTGTGGGGACCGAGGTTGCCGGTTGAAGAAGTTGCGCCATGGGCAGGTGCAATTCCCTACGAACTGATTTGCGGTGTCATGAACCGCGAGGCGTCAGAAATCGTCGACTAGGACTTAAAGAAACCCATTTTGACACCGGCCAGTTGCACGACATCATTGTCGTTCAAGCGCCGCGCCTGGGCACCAATAGGCTGGCCGTTAACCAGCGGGTAATCGCCTTCCTTGCCGGATTCGACGTGTACGATGTAGTAGCCTTCGGCTCGCCTGGTTATGGCTGCGACCTGAACGCCGGGTCGCCCCAATGTGGTTAGCGCCTTGGTAAGCTCCAATTCTCGTCCGGCGAATGCTCCGCTAAGCACTTGTAGTTTTGCCAGTGGCAGGGCGCTTGGAGCATTTCGAGGATCAATACCCGCCGCTGTTTCGGTATGCGAGCGCGGTTCCGGTTTGGCGGCAACAGCTGGTTTCTTCACTGGTCTCTCGTCCAGAGCAGCAGCCTCCTCAGGATCCAGCCGCACACCGGCGTCTGGTTCGCGTTGCGGCTGGCGGGCCTGTTTGGCTGCGGCCGCAGCACGATCCGCGGCTGCTTCCGCGCGCGCCAGTTGCGCAGCACTTTGCTGGCCGGTCGGGATAACCATGGTCTTTTCAAACTCGTCCTGTTCGGGAGCGTTTACCTGCTGGTCCGCGAAGCGCAGCTGGTGATGCCCTATGGTGATCACGTCACCATGTTGCAACGCATGTTTCTTGATGAGCTTGCCGTTAACGTAGGTGCCGTTCGTACTGTTCAGATCCTCAAGAAACGAGTCGTTGAGAATATTGATTATCAGAGAATGATGGCCACTGACAGCCGGATTATCTATACGAACGTCGTTGTCTGGCAGGCGCCCGACCGTATAACGTTCTTTCGTCATGTTGTATTCAGCCAGAACTTGGTTGTCCAGACTAAGTATTAACCGTGCCATGCTGCAGTTCTCTGTATATCGAATTTAACAAGCAGAGGTTGTCAGACACGAGGGAAGCCTGGCTACACAGCCAATTCGCTCTTGACATCCCGCACTTTCCCGACCAACCCTGCACCCTTATGAGCGGAACAAGTTGGCAAGCTTGACCAACAGGCCCTTCCTGGCCGCGAAAGGCTGGATGACCTGCGCCAGCATGACCGACACGTTGTCGCGCCCGCCGTGGTCATTTGCCAATTCAATCAATTGCTTACCAACGACATCAAGACTAGCATTAAAAGTGGATATAGTTAAGTGAATATCCTCATCTTCGACCATGTCCGGCAGCCCATCCGAGCACAGCAAATAGACGTCCCCGGGCAGGACCTCATACTCGTGAACCTCAACCTCGACCGTAGGCTCCACACCCAGGGCCCGGGTCACGTAGTTACGGTTGGTTGACCGCTGCGCTTCTTCAGCCGAGTAGAATCCCCGGTCGACCAGCTCCTGCAACAATGAATGGTCGAGGGTTACCTGTTCGAATTTTCCGCCGCGCAGGCGATAGGCGCGCGAATCGCCGACATGTGCGATCGAGACCTTGTTGTCGTAAAACATGGCTGCGACGATCGTCGTTCCCATGCCTTCGCAATGCGTCTGGCTTTGGGCGGTTTGAAAGATAATCTTATTGGCACGATACACAGCATCGCGAAGGACAATCGACTGTCGCATCAGGCCGCTGTGCGGGTCGATCTCATCACGGTTTTCTCGTTTGGCGCCTTCGGCGGCGAGTTCCGAGACAATCTGCACGGCGATGCCACTGGCCACCTCGCCTGCATTGTAGCCGCCCATGCCGTCTGCGAGGACCATTAGGCCAAGTTCGGGATCAGAGCCGATCGCATCTTCGTTATGCTCGCGGACCCTGCCGGTGTCCGACAGTTGAGCAAATTCTATTTTTCCGCGCAGGGTCTTTGGCATCGCACTAATCTTCTCTCGTCGCTCTACGAATATCGGGCGCAGTTTCTAAGTGCTATCGCCATTTCGGCACCGCACGAAAACCGATCCTGTGGCCGCTTGGCCAGTGCTTTTGCCAATACTGCATCGATGCTGGGTGGTATGCCAGCACGTCGTTGCGAAATTGGCGCGGGATCCTCGCTCGTTATTTTTGTCATCAAAACTGCAATATTTGTCGCCTTGAACGGCACTTCCCCGGCCAGTAACTCGTATAGAGTAACACCAAGCGAAAACAAGTCCGAGTGGCCATTTAGCTCTTCCGCGCCCAGCTGTTCGGGCGACATGTACATAGGTGTGCCAAGCACGATACCTGTTTTCGTGTTGTTGTTATCGGTCATGCGGGCAACACCAAAGTCGGTGATTTTCAGGGAACCTTCTTTGGGGTTGTAGATCAGGTTCGCAGGCTTGATATCGCGATGAATGACCCCTTGATTATGCGCGTAGTCGAGCGCCTCGGCTGTCAGCGCGCAAAGCTCCAGGGCCCGTTTCGGCGCCAGCAGTTTTTTCGGATCGGTAAATTGCTTCAGCGGAATTCCCGGCACGTATTCCATGGCGATGTAGGCCAGGCCCTGGTCCTCGCCGGCATCGAATACGGTTATGATATTCGGGTGTGCAAGGCGACCAGCCGACTCAGCTTCCCGATAGAATCGGAGCCGTGCTTCCTTGAGTTCTTCATCCTCGAACTCCTTCTCGATCGGAATGGCCTTCAACGCGACCGGACGATTAATGCGGGGGTCTCGCGCCAGGTAGACCGCACCCATTGCACCTCGGCCGATACGCTTTTCGATAACATAACGGCCAAGTCGTTGTGGTACGCCATTGAGTTTCTGCTTTTGTGCTACCGAGTCCGGCGTGCCGTGCGTACGCTTCATCCATTCCAGCACGGCTTCCGCACGTTCCGGTTTCGCTTGTTGTTCGAACGCCAGCGACAACTTGTACATTGTGGTCGCGACTGATTCGGATGGCGGGCAGCGTCGGAATTCGGCGAAAGCTGGTTCCAGTCGGCCTGCCGCGAGGAAGTCGGATCCTTTTTTGAAAGCATCTCGAATTTCTTTCTTCGGATTTCCCACGAGCCAGATACTCAGTACAGATATGCCCAAGAAAACGACGATAGGCCGCCCGAGATCCAGTCGAACGTAAAGGATGTACAGCAAAAGTGTTTCGACCAGCAATAGCGTAATTACCGCCACGCTGGTCAATACAGCAATGTCTTTGCGGGCGCGATCGGGCATAAACAAGACTGCAACGATTGCCAGCAGTGCAGGTGCGAGCCACTGCAAGGCGCCGACCCACACAGGTGTGGTAATGGTGCGATCCTGTTCGACATCAGCCAGCAGGCTCGCAGTAATTTCCGAAATGGTCGCGAATTGTCCGGATGGCAACAATGAATCCGCTGCAACCAGTGCAGGGGACAGGTCGACAAAAACTGTAGCGTCCTGCAACACCTCTGGATCGAAGTTGCCGTTAATCAAGTCCGCTGCGGCTAGCCTTGGCAGTTCTGCATACGAGGATGTGAATATTGCATCTTCTGCGCTCGATATCTGGCTACTAACAGACATCAAATCGTTGTCAAAGGCGATCGCCAGAGGCAAAGACGGTGACATGACGCCGTCGTTCAATTGCCAAAGCGCTGCGCGTCGCAACACGCCGTCACTGTCCGCGGTGAACTCGACGAAGCCATCGCGGGAGGCAATGTCAGCAAACCGGTGACGGGTAGGAGCGTAAACGCGGGATTTCGAACTCATCGCGACTGACCAGCCGGGCAGGCTGCTATCCGCGGCCAGTGGCGGCGGCTCGGTCATGATGATGCGTCTTACATCGGCACTTTGCAGCGCGCCGACGACACCGCCATAGACATCGACCAGGGAAGCGGCATCAGTCCTGGCGGGATCGATGCTCACGATTAGTGCGTTGCCGAGCGGCTGTTTCGGCAGGTGTGACGCCAGGTTGTCATACAGCAGGCGATCAGCGGCGACGAACCACTGTGCGAGTGGACCGTAAACGAGTAACAGAAAGACGCTGGCGAAGCTCAGCGCAATCAGGCGGTTACGCTTCTGCTTTTTCTCTGAAGTCAACGCGATTAAATTCCCATAGCAAGGCCGGAAGTATAGGAAATGGCAGACTTTCTTTATGAGATAGGGTTGGCATTTTTATGTAACAAGGGAGGCTGGAAGCTTTGCTATCATTAGCCTCAGCCATTTCTGGCAATGTGACGCAGAGCAACGAATTGCAGCGCGTCGCCAATGGCCCGATCTTTGGAACCCCTTTAAAAACAGAGTATTACGAATGGCTAAGGCAAAAACGGCCTATGTATGCGCCGATTGCGGTGCGCACAGCGTCAAATGGACAGGACAATGCCCCGACTGCGCGTCCTGGAACAGCCTCTCGCGAATAAGCATTTCCTCACCCGCAGGCGACGCGACGTGCGGGATTGCGCCGAAGACCATCGAGTCTCTGCCGGACAACCTGCAACATCGAAATGGCACGGGATTCGATGAGTTCGATCGGGTTCTGGGAGGCGGGCTGGTTCCCGGCGCGGTGGTGCTCCTCGGTGGCGACCCGGGTATTGGCAAATCGACCCTTTTGCAACAGGTATCGTCATATTTGGCAGCGGAGCTGCCGGTACTTTATGCGACCGGGGAAGAATCACTGCGTCAGGTCGGGCAACGGGCACATCGACTTGGTCTCGCCGATGCACACATGCAACTGCTTGCCGATACGTCGATCGAAAACATACTGCAACAAGCGGAGGAATGTGCGGCGAAGGTGCTTGTGATTGACTCGGTACAAACCATGGTGAGTAGCGACCTCCCGTCGGCGCCGGGTTCTGTCGCGCAATTGCGCCAGTGCGTCGGCCGGCTGGTGCAATTTGCCAAGCAACAGGAGGTCTCCGTATTCGTCATCGGTCACGTGACGAAAGAAGGCACAATCGCCGGCCCGCGTGTCGTCGAGCACATGGTTGACACCGTACTGTATGTGGAAAGCGATCCATCGAGTCGCTTTACGTTAATTCGATCCGTGAAAAATCGATTCGGCGCCAGCGGCGAGATGGGCGTTTTCGCAATGACAGAAAACGGCTTCAAACAGGTAAGTAACCCATCAGCGATATTCCTGTCACGTGATAGTAATGCCGAGTCAGGCAGTATTGTTGCTGTTGCCTGGGAGGGCAGTCGCGCGCTGCTGGTGGAGATTCAGGCGCTGGTTGCTGAGGGAAACGGCACGTACCCAAAACGCCTGGCGACGGGCGTGGACCAGAATCGCCTGGCACTACTGCTTGCCGTGCTGCAGCGCCATGGCAAACTGGCGCTTACGGCTGAAGATGTGTTTGTCAACGTGGTCGGCGGACTGCGAATTTCAGAAACAGCGGTCGACCTGCCTGCCCTTATTGCAATCGTATCCAGTTATCGCAATCGTGCCTGTCGCGATCGTCTGGTAAGTTTTGGCGAGGTCGGACTCGCTGGCGAGATTCGGCCGGTGCGTTTCGGTACTGAAAGAATTCTGGCGGCCGCGAAACAGGGATTCACTCACGCGATCGTGCCGCAAGGGAATGTTCCAAAAAAAATTCCAGAGGGCATTCAGGTGAGTGGTGTACGCCGCATCACAGAGGCGCTGGAAGCTGCATTCTAGTTTGTATTATTTTGCTTCGCCTCGCGTGGACCGATACGAACCTTGCGAATTCGATTGCCGTCAGTTTCCACAATATCAATCGGATAGCCGGCTATTTTGAGGCTGATATTGGGGTCCGGAATGGTCT
>Ga0224510_10000795_pt1 | contig 22463 bp, 21 predicted proteins | sample SF_May12_sed_USG_FD_170161 | JGI IMG/M metagenome (GOLD analysis project Ga0224510, IMG submission 170161) | Sediment microbial communities from San Francisco Bay, California, United States - SF_May12_sed_USGS_4_1 | ecosystem: Environmental > Aquatic > Marine > Sediment | place: USA: California... | reverse complement strand
GCTGTCCGATCCTTTCGGATTGGGGTGGAACCTCCTTGGGGCCGCAGACCGCCCGATCTCGTATGCACTCATCCAGACCTCGGCGAGCTGGGTTTGGTACGTCCAGGTTGCCGTGATCGTGCTCGGGCACATCGCGGGCGTGGTCCTCGCACACGACCGAGCGCTCGCCGACTTCAAAGGCATGGCGGCCGTGCGGTCCCAGTACGCGATGTTGCTGCTCATGGTCGTATTGACCGGTCTCGGTCTCGTCATCCTGTCCGCCGGCTGACCCATGGTGCTGAGGATGGTGCTCGCCCACGGGTCCGGTGTCGATGACATCTTGTTGTTCGTGATTCCGGTAACGCTCGCCCTGATCGCACTGCGTGTCGCCGAGCGACGGGCGCGTACCAGGATGGAAGAGCTCGACGATGAGGATCGGAGCGGCATCGACGAGACCGAAGGTCAAGAACCGCTGTGATCCTGCTGCAGGTGCCGGCGCGGCTCGATCGGGCGCTATCCTCACCCGGCGATGAGTGAGTTTCTGGCTGCTGCCGCACAGGCGATGTCCGTTCCCGAGACGCTGGTTCAGAGGTCGGCGGAAGCACGGGCCAAGGCTTCCGGCTCCGACGTGGAGTCCGTGTTGTCGGCGTGGGCGGGCGGAACTGCCGTCACCGCTGCGGTCGCCACCCCCGCTCCAGCCGCCGAGGCTCCCGCCCCCGAGAGCACGGCTCCGGCCACGGAGAGCGCGGCTCCAGAACCCGTGCCCGCAGCGCCGGCCGCACAAGAAACCGTGGCGGCTGTGGCGAGCGCGCCGGCTGTCGCCGTGATAGAAGAACCCGAGGAAGCGGTTGTGGCGGCACCATTGAGCGCTCGGACTCGTCTCGGCGCTCGGGTGGGTGCTGTGACGGGAGGTGTGCTGGCCCTTGCCGGGTGGGTCTTCTCCAGCCAGTACCTGATCGGCCGCGCCGGGGTGACCGGCGAAGCCGAGGAACTGCAGACCGTGGTAGGCGTCGATCCCGGCAGCCTCGTGCTGGCAGCCATGCTGATCTCGGTCGCGATCGGGGCGCTCGTTGCCGGCGTCACGAGACTCATTCCCGCCTGGCGCGGGCGTGGCATGCGCCTCCGGGGTTCGCCCTTGCCGTCAATTGCGATCGGAGTCCTGGTCGGCGGCCTGGTCGGAGCACTCGCCGGTGCGATCATCTCAGGACTGGGTACCGCACCCGAACTGCCAGACGACCCGACGCAGATCCCCCTCCTCCCGGCAATCGTATGGGGGCTGGTGGTGTGGTTGGCCGGCGGATGGCTCATCGGCGTCTTGGTTCAGGCCGCCGGCACCCCCGACGGAATCGACCCGACCGAGGCGGTCGAGATCTCCGCCGTCCGGGGAAGGCTGGCCGCCGCGTTCTCGCTCCCGTTGCTGGCGCTCGTCGCCATCACGGTGCTGGTCCTCGCCTTTGCCTTCGTCTTCCTGAGCTTCCCCTCGTACTCGCCGCTCACGGGAACCGTGATCGCCGGGAGCATCCTCGGATTCGCCGCTCTGTCGGCGTCCCGCCCCAACATGAAGGTCGGCCTCAACGAGTTGCTGGTCGCTGCGGCCGGGATCGGTGTGGCGGTCGTGCTGATCTACGCAGTGCTCCAGACCACGGGTGCCGGTGGACACGGCGAAGAAGAAGGCGAGCACGCAGAGACAACCGAATCGACTCACGCCGAAGGCGAGACCGCCATCGGCATCCGTCTCTAGGGCTTCGTCTCAGGACCCGGCGTCATCGACCTTCACCGCGTAGCGGACACCCTCTCGATCCTGCCAGAACACGATCACCGCTTCTCCTGAGATCATGTGTTCTCGAAGGTGGGGGAGCGGGAAGGCAAAATCTCCATCCGCCGACGGGATGTAGATGTGGGTCCCGTTCTCGTCGAGCACCGAGAAGCTCTCTACTGCCGACAGATCCCCCACCACATCGACGACGAGCCCTTCGGTGGTTCCCTGATCACCGGACCCACATCCGGACAGGACGAAGACGGCGGCCGCTACGAGTGCTCGACGTGTGCCAACCGGCGCTCGATGGCGTCCCATTTGCGCTCGTCTCTGTTGTAGCGGATCCAGATGGCGAGGATTCGGCCGAGGAGGAGGAATCCGCCGCCGAGCTTCATCACGATTCCAGCGATCGTTTGATCGGCCACGAGCGTGAGCCCCCACGTGCTCGGCCCGTCTCCGTAGATCGGGTACAGCGGGGTGGAGCTGAACGTGAGGAACGAGGCCGGGACGGTGGGGATGAGGGTGTTGAGAAACAGATAGAGCATCTGCATCGGCTGGGACAGCCGGGGAATGGCCGGGGTCGGGCTGGCCACCGGAAGCCACATCAGCATCGCCGTGGCGAACAGCACTGCGTGATACAACAGATGGGTGAATTCGGCCTGGATCTGCCACTCGACGGCGTCGGGCCAGTGGACCACCACCAGCATCGTGTTGAAGGTGAAGAACCCGACCACCGGGTGGGCGATCGGTCGGATGAAGCGGCTGAGACGACCAAGTGTGGCGTCCGCGAGCCACCGGGACATGCCCGACAGGAGCAAGGGTGGAACCACGTATCCGATGATCATGTGCTCCACCATGTGGGCCGTGAAGAGCCGCTCTTCGGCGAGGTCGTGCATCGGCCACCCCGATGCCAGCCAGACGAAGAACACACCCGAGTACCAGTTCCACCATTGAGGGCGGGTGGCCCGGGCGGCCGATGGGTCGGCAAGAGGTCGAATCCGGCGTTCGGCCCACCAGTAGCCCACTGCCAAGACGACCAGGACTGCCATCACGTCGTAGTGGACGGCGAACGGGGGTAACACCGCTCAGCCGCCGGCGGCGAGGGTGAGCGCAAACGAACCCAGCACCACGCCGTAGAGCGCGGCCGCCAGGATGAATCCCCCGGTGAAGAACTTCGACAGCGTGCTCTTCTCGTACCGGAGATGCATGTACCAGCCGATCACGGCGATGAACTTCAGGAACGAGAGACCGATCAGGGTGAACCTCGCGAGGCCCCTTCCGATCGTGTCCTCGAGATAGAAGAGGGCGATCTCGATTGCCGTGAACAACGCCAGCACGAGCGCCAGCTTGACGTACATGCGGGGAGTCGGGTGGGCGCCCGAGTGTGCTTCGCTCATGATGCCGAGAGGAGGTAGACGAGGGTGAAGATCACGATCCAGATGATATCGACGAAGTGCCAGTACAACCCGACGAGCTCGAGGTTGAGGCCCTGCCGTTCCGAGAGGCGACCGCGGCGAAGGGATATGCCGAACAAGGAGAAGAGCATCAGCACCCCGATGGCCACGTGCACGCCGTGGAATCCCGTGAGGAGGTAGAACGACGATGAGGCGGGATTGGTCGTCAATGTCATCCCGTACACCTCGATGAACTCGGTGAACTCGAACACCTGACCGCCGAGGAAGACGGTTCCGAGGGCGGCGGTGGCGAAGAGCCAGGTGCGGGCCTGGTGCTGATCGTCGCGGGCGAGCGCATCATGGGAGAGCACCATGGTGAGCGAACTCATGAGCAGCACGAACGAGCTGAACGAGGTGAAGGGAATGTCGTAGATGTCCCGCGGCACCACGGAGTCGAAGTCCCGGCCCCCGTACAGCAGGTAGTTGGAGATGAGGGCCCCGAAGAAGAGGAATTCCGAGCTCAGGAACACCCACATGCCGAGCTTGCGATGCTCGATCCCCGTCGATTCGTGCTCCCCGTGGTGGTCGACTTCGACCTCGATTGTTGAATCCGACATCTCAGGGCTCCTCAGTGCGCGATCGCAGGTTCGCCGTGGCCGTCGTGACCGTGGTCGTCGTGCGGCTCCTCGAGCGGTTCCATGCCCCAACCGAGGAGTCCTCCGATGGTGGTGAGAGCACCGAGACCGATCAGGATCTTCCCCCACAACGCCGTGTGCCAGATCACGCCGTAACCGATCATCGGGAGACCCAACGACATGATGAACGGGAAGTAGGAAGGGTTGGGGAGATGGATGGGCTCGGTTGGATTCCGTCCTTCGTGGTCGAGGCGGACAACCAGGTCGTCGGCGTCGGGTCGGCGCACCGGGCGCCCCTCATCGTCCTCGGAGTACTTGAGGTGCCAGAAGTCGTCCAGGCTGTGCACTACGGGGTTCGACGCGAAGTTGTATTCGGGCGTCGGGTTGGGGATCGTCCATTCGATCGTGCGAGCGTCCCATGGGTCGAGGCCGGAGGGTTGTCCCTTGCGTCTCGACCAGATCCAGTTCACCATGAAGATGAGCACGGCGAGGGCGATGATGAAGGCACCGACGGTCGCTGCGAGGTTCCAGGGTCCCATGTTCATCTCGGGTGCGTAGCGCCAGGTGCGCCGCACCATGCCCTGGAGGCCCAGCCAGTGCATGGGAGCGAAGGTCAGGTTGAATCCGATGAATTGGATCCAGAAGTGGAGCTTGCCGAGCGTCTCGTTCATGACGCGGCCGGTGATCTTGGGGAACCAGTAGTAGAGACCGGCGAAGATCCCGAAGATCGCCCCGCCGAAGAGAACGTAGTGGAAGTGGCCGACGATCCAGTAGGTGTCGGTCTGCTGCCAGTCCGACGGCACGATGGCGTGGGTGACCCCCGACAATCCGCCGATGACGAACTGGCTCACGAAACCGACGGCGAACAGCATCGGGGTCGTGAAACGGAGCTTCCCGCCCCACATCGTTCCCAACCAGTTGAAGATCTTGATGCCCGTGGGAATGGCGATCGTCATCGTTGCGAGACCGAATGCGGCCTGGGCGACAGGCGTGATGCCGGAGGCGAACATGTGGTGGGCCCACACCCCGAATCCGAGGAAGCCGATTCCCGCGCCGGCGAACACGATGGCGGCGTAGCCGAAGAGTGGCTTGCGGCTGAACACCGGTATCACTTCGGAAACGATCCCCATGGCAGGCAGGATGAGGATGTAGACCTCGGGGTGCCCGAACAGCCAGAACAAGTGTTGCCACAGGATCGGGTCGCCGCCCGAGGCGGCCTGGAAGAACGACGTGCCAAAACTTCGGTCGAATGTGACCATGAACAAGGCAATGGCGATGATCGGCAGCGAGAAGAGCAGCAGGAAGGCCACGACGAGCATCATCCACACGAATACGGGCATCCGAAGTAGCCGCATGCCTTGTGCGCGCATGTTGAAGATGGTGACGATGAAGTTCACGGAGGAGATCAGCGAGGCCACACCGAGGATCTGCAGGCCGAGAGCAGCGAAGTCGATCGCCAGGCCAGGCGAGTAACTCGGCCCGGCGTTCGGTTGATACAGGAACCAGCCGCCGTCGGGTAGGCCGCCCAGCAGCGTGTTGTAGGACGGGTCGAGGTTGCCGGCAACCGTGGTGCCGGTTGCGTCGGCGATTCCGAGCGGGGCCTGGGGGTCGGAGAAGAAGATCACCGAGTAGAGGAAGAGGCCGCCCATCAGGAAGATCCAGAACGACAGGGCGTTCATGCGGGGGAACGCAACGTCTCGGGCTCCGATCATCAAAGGGAGCAGGTAGTTCATGAACGCGGCCGCCGCCGGCATCACGAAAAGGAAGACCATGGTGACGGCGTGGGTGGTGAACAGTGCGTTGTACTCGGCCGCCGTCAGGAAATCCCCGTTCGGCCCGGCCAGCTGCACCCGGATGAGGAGGGCCTCGATGCCGCCGAAGAGGAAGAAGGTGAACGCCGTGTACCCGTACATGACGCCGATCTTCTTGTGATCGACTGTGGTGATCCACGACCAGAACCCGGTCGTCGCCGCCGGGCGGCGGAAGATCGTGGCGGCCGGGCGGGAGGCCGTGGCGGTCATCGTGTCATCCTCCGGTAGGTCACGTGTTGCTCTTGAGCCATGCGATCAGGTCCGAGATCTCCTCGCCCGTGAGCCCCAGGTCGGGCATGAACGAGCCCGGCTTCACCAAGGGCGGATTGGCGAGCCATTCGGTCAGGGCTTCGTCGTATCCGATGTCCTCGGAAGGGAGGTAGGCCCCGGCGAAGACATGCCGAGACGCAAAATGGGTGAGGTTCGGCCCTCGGAATGTTCCTCGGGCCCGGACCACATCATCGACGCCGCTTCCGTCGGCGAAGTCCACTGCGTGGCACGCCGTGCATCCTTTGTTCAAGAACACCTGGAGCCCCTCCCATTCCGGCGTTCCCTCCGCTGGGACCTCGGCAGGTTGGCTCTGGGCTGCTATCCAGGCGTCGAATTCCTCGGCCGTGACCACTTGTGCCCGTGCCCGCATCAGCGAATGCGACAATCCGCAGAATTCGGCGCAGTGACCCCAATACTCGCCCGGCTCGTCCGCCTGGAGCCTGAGGATGGTCGTCTGGCCCGGGACCAGGTACCGCTTGCCGTTGAGGGCCGGAATCCAGAAGTTGTGCATCACGTCCTCGGAGGTCATCGTGGCGCACACCTCTTGATCCTCGGGCATGACGAGGACGTTGGCCGTGGTGATTCCTCCGTGCTCGGGGTAGACGTACTCGAACCACCACTGGTGTCCTATGACCTCGATGACCATGGCGTCGTCGCCGCACTTGGTGAGGTCGAAGACCGCCTGGACCGTGGGGACCGCCAGCACGGCGAGGATGAGTGTCGGTATCACCGTCCACGTGATCTCGAGGGCGGCGTTTCCGTGAGTCTGCTTTGGCTCTTTGCGGCCGGGGCGATCACGGAAGGCGAATACGGCGAACAGGATCGCGCCTTGGACCAGGAAGAAGACGACCACGGCGGTCCAGAAGACCGGCCAGAACAGCCCGTCGATGCGTTCGGCGAACGGCCCCGCCGGCTCGAAGATGGTGAGCGGTGAGTCGATCTCGATGAACGAGCACGAGGTCAATGCCAGCGCAAGCACCGCGAGCGGTAGGAGACGCGCACGGCCCGTTGACCAGGGAAAACGCAACTTGGCACGGGGTCGGACCATGACCGGGCACTATACGGATCGGATCGGCCGGAGGCCAACCACCTCGGGCAACGGTCGTCCCTGTTACGCGTTGAGCCGTCAGGCGTCGAGTGCGTCGAGTGCGTCTTCGAGTTCGGCCGCTCCGACCGTGCCCTCGTAGCGGGCTGAGACAACCCCGTTGGCGTCGATCACGAAAACCCAGGGCTCGGTGAGCAGACCCCACTCGCCGATGGCGTCGACCTCCACGAGTTCGCCGCCGGGGTCATCAACATTCTCGTAGACCTCGACGTGTATGAAATGGACCTTCTCGTGGTCCTGCGCAACGGCCTTGACCACTTCGAGCGTCGGTCCGCAGATCGCGGTGGTGCAGAAGGCCGGCGTGGCGAACACGATGACGCTGGGTTGTCCGCTTTCGACCGCGTCCGCAATGCTGATCTCGTAGAGGCGGGGATCGGGTTCGGGATCGGTGGAGATCTCGGAGAGTGGGGCGTCGGCGGCCGTCAGCGTCTGAGAGGGCGGAGCGGACTCTCCGACCTCGGGTACGACGGGATCCTCCTGGACCTGGAACGTGGACGTCTGCGCCGAGGACCCCGAGTTGGATATCGTCGCCGACCAGACACCGGCCCGCGGGAAGTCGAACGTGGCGACGTAGAACCCGCGGACGCCTTCGATACCCCAAACCCAATCGGTGGCGACGCCGTCCCAGACTTCCCCCTCGATCTCGAACCGCACGGTGGTCTCCTCGTCGGGACTTCCGAGCAGATTCCCGTCGGGGGAGGCCACCACCATGAGCACCCGCTGTGAGCCGACACCGAGCGAACCGGGCGAACTGGCGACGACGGTCAACGCCTCTCTGAAGTCGACTCCCGTGGCGGCATCCTCGTTCCCGCCGCCACAGGCGACCGCAGCCACGACCATGGCGAGCAGCAAGGCAAAACGACGCATCGGGTGGAGGCTACCTCGGGGGTGGAGGTAGGTCGCTCCCCTCAATGGCCCCATTCTCCGGCACCTCGAGGATCGAGGGGGCCGGTGGGGTCGCCGCCGGGCCCAGGTATCCTGCTCATGATGAGCTCGGCCCCTTCGACGGTTTCGACATCCGCATCCGGCGGGTTGTGGTCCACGATCGGGGCCTATGTCGCGCTCACGAAACCCCGCATCGTGGAGTTGTTGTTGATCACGACGGTCCCCGCCATGGCGGTTGCCGGCGCCGGTTGGCCCGATACCTGGCTCGTCGTGGCGACCTTGATCGGTGGCACCCTGTCGGCGGGTGGAGCCAACGCCCTCAACAACTATCACGACCGAGACATCGATGAGATCATGCGTCGTACGTCCCAGCGCCCCTTGCCCCAGCATCGGGTGCCGCCGGAGAGGGCACGTGCGTTCGGGATCGCGCTGGGGGTTGCCGGGTTCGTCTGGTTGTGGGCCTTCGCCAACTTGATTGCCGCCATGTGGTCGACGGCGGCGCTTCTCTTCTACGTTCTGGTGTACACCAGGATCCTCAAGCGATCCACCGATCAGAACATCGTCATCGGCGGCGCCGCCGGCGCGGCCCCGGTTCTCGTGGGTTGGGCGGCAGTTACCGGGTCTCTAGCCGCTCCTGCCTGGATCCTCTTCGCGATCATCTTTGCCTGGACTCCGCCTCATTTCTGGGCGCTGGCCATCCGCTACAAGGACGATTATGCCGAGGCCGGTGTCCCGATGATGCCGTCGGTACGGGGAGTAGCTGCCACCACCCGCCAAATGCTCGTATACGCCGGGTTGACGGTTCTCTTCTCGCTGGCGCTCGTCCCGGCAGCCGGAATGGGCTGGATCTACATGCTGTCGGCCATCGTGCTCGGAGGCTGGTTCGTCGTCGCCTCTTTCCGGGTGCTGTTCGACCCGTCGCGGGCGATGGCCCTCTTCGGCTACTCGACGCTCTATCTAGCCGTTCTGTTCGGCGCGATGTTGGTGGACCGCATCGTGTAGAGTGATAGATATGCGCAGACTCGCATATCTATCCATCCTGTTGTTGGCGTTCATCACCGCCTGCGGATCCGGCACCGCCACCGCCGGCGATCTCGAGACGGTCCCGGCCGGTCAGATCCTCGAGATCCTCGACGCGCCGCCGCCCGACCTGGTCGTGCTCGACGTGCGTACCCCCGAGGAGTTCGCCGAAGGCCACCTCGCCTCGGCCGTGAACGTGGACTTCTATGCCGCGGATTTCGCCGATCAGCTGGCCGGGCTCGACCCCGATGTGCCGTACGTCCTCTACTGCCGATCCGGCAATCGCAGTGGTCAGACCTTGGACATGATGCGCGACCTCGGTTTCTCCAACGTGAGCGAGCTGTCCGGTGGCGTCGTGTCGTGGGTCGACGCGGGCTACGCGTTGGAGCGTTGACTCAGCGGTGCCAGACCGTACGGGCGGTGGCATGACCGTGCGGGGACGTGAACCGAGGCCCGGTGGCGGGTTTCCTGTCTTGGCCGGTAGCCTCTGACCCGTGCTGGCGTCGATCTCGTATCCGCCGATCCCCATCTGGGACATCGGACCACTCCAATTCTCGCTCCACGGACTGTTTGCGGCTATCGGATTCATCGCCGGTGGATGGGTCGCCACTCGGGAATTGGATCGGCGGGGCTACGACGCCCTCGCCTACCAGTCGGTCCTGAGTTGGGCCATCGTGGGGGCGATCCTCGGGGCGAGGTATTTCACGAGCCCTGCCCAACTCGCAGGCGGTGCCGGCTTGGGCGAGGCGTTGAGCCCGCTCGGCGGCAATTTTTCGATCATGGGCGGGTTCGCCGGAGGAATCCTCGCCGCCTGGTGGCGCATGCGGAAAGTGGGTCTACCCCGTCACGCGACCTTCGACGCGTCGGCGTACGGGCTGGCCGTGGGAACCATCGTGGGGAGGGTCGGCGATCTGGCGATCGTGGAGCATCTGGGATCGGCGACGAGCGTGGCCTGGGGTTACGGAATCAAGGCCGGTTACGACGTCGCACCCCAACACGACGGGCTGGAATGCGCTTTGGTCGAGGCCCTCGACGGGGGCTTGTGCCCGATCCCGGGATCGACTGCGCCCGGCATCTACCACCACGTAGCTGCGTATGACATGCTCGGCGCAGTGTTGTTGCTTGGTGCACTCTTCGTGGTGGCCAGGTCTGTCCGGCTGCGGTACGGGCAGCTCTTCGCTCTATGGATCGTCTGGTACGGGCTGCAGCGATTCGTGCTCGATTTCCTTCGGTTCGGCAATGGCGACGCCACCATCGGCTCGTACACGTGGAATCAGCTCTCCGGTCTGGGCGCTGCCCTGCTGGGCGTGGTCCTGTTTCTGGCGTACCGCACCAACTCCGTGGTGTCCCCCGAGGAGGACAAGGCCGTCAACCTCCCCCGCCTCCTCGACCGCAACTCCCCGGCCCAGAACCCTGGGTAGCAGACTTCGCTGAGCGAAGTCCACAGCCCGCGGATCTGATGCGAACCGGACGTCGCTGCGGCTGCGTACTGCTCCCAGCAGCGAAACAAGGGGAGAGTCCTATGCGTCTGCGTTCCATGGTCCTTGCGACCACGACCCTCATCGTCCTCTCGATGGCGGCGCCGGCCGTCGCCGTCCACGAGGATGTGATCTCCGAACCGATCGCTTCGAGCCCTGTCTCGGTCGATCTCGAACTCGTGGCCGACGGATTCACGACACCGCTGTGGGCGACGAGCCCGCAAGGCGACCGGCACCGACTGTTCGTGGTGGATCAGAACGGAACGGTGGTCGCTCTCGACATCGGCGGGTCGGAAAAGGTCCCCGATCGCCTGTTGTTCCTGGACATCGGTGTCACCGGGCAAGACCTGCTCGTGCCCCTCGGTGCCTTCGGTCCCGGGACTTTCGATGAGCGAGGGCTTCTGGGCCTGGCGTTCCATCCGGACTACCGGCGGAATGGCCTGGTGTACACGTACTCGTCCGAACCTGTGGCCGCACCCGCGGACTTCTCCACACTCGGCGACGGTGAAGTGGCCAACCACCAAGGTGTGCTTCGGGAATGGAAGGTGAAGAACCCGAGGAACCCCGAATCGGTCGTGGACCCGGCGAGCACTCGTGTGCTGCTGCGGATCGACGAACCTCAGTTCAATCACAATGCAGGCGCCATCGTCTTCGGCAGGGATGGGAAGCTCTACGTCGCAGTGGGTGACGGCGGCTCGGCCGACGATCAGGGTGCGGGTCACGTCGACGGCGGCAACGGCCAGAGCCTTGCCGAAGGCAATGTGCTCGGCAAGATCCTGCGCATCGATCCCCGAGGCGAGAACTCGGCCAATGGGAACTATGGCATCCCCCGTTCGAACCCGTTCGTGGGGAAACCGGGAGCTGATGAGATCTACGCCTACGGATTCCGCAACCCGTTCCGGATCTCGGTGGACCAGCGAACCGGGAGGATCTACGTGGCCGACGTAGGCCAGAACGACATCGAAGAGGTGAACATCCTCCGCAAAGGCGCCAACTATGGATGGCCCGTGAAGGAGGGGTCCTTCCTCTTCAACATGAACGGTGACGAGCCCGGATTCACGACGGTGCAGGAGAAGGTCAAGGGACTCGTCGATCCCATCGCCGAGTACGACCACGACGAGGGAATCTCCATCACCGGAGGATTCGTCTATCGCGGTCGGGACATCAAACGGCTTCGTGGTAGCTACGTCTTCGGGGACTTCTCGAACGGGTTCGCCCCGGCCAACGGACGGCTGTTCCATCTCGGCAAGGGCAAGACCATCTTGGAGCTCGTGCCCGGGTCCGGTTCTCTCGGTCGGTACCTCATGGGGTTCGGACAGGACGCCGCCGGTGAGATCTACGTGCTCACCAGCGACAACTTTGCCCCGGCGGGCACCGGAGGCACCGTCCACAAACTCGTGGCTGGAAACCCCGGGTAGAGGACACCTTGATTGGCCCCGGGATGACCCGGGGCCAATCTGTCCCGGGGAGCCTCGGTCCGGGGTAGCGTCGACGATGTGGCGGAACCGCTCAAGAACAGCTTTGCGAGGCCGGTTGTCGAGCGCATAGCCGGGATGCTCGTCGATGCGCCCGGATTCGACGCGATGGCCTTCATCACTGATGCGCTCGAGGGGTTCGAGCCACTGTCGTTGACCGAGCGTGCTCGCCACATCTCGACGATGCTCGCCCGGCACCTGCCAAACGACGTCGAAACCGCGCTCGCCGTCATCGTGGAAGCCCTGGGCGCTCCGATCGACGGCGACGCCATCGAAGGCATGGATGGGTTCGTGTACCTGCCGTTCGTCTTCTTCGTTGCCGATCACGGCCTCGATCACTTCGAGGCCTCGATGCTCGCTCAATACGAGCTCACCAAGCGCTTCACTGCCGAGTGCAGCATCCGGGCGTTCATCGAGCGCTATCCGGTGGAGACGCTGGGGCGACTGACCGAATGGGCTCGGGACCCCAACGTCCACGTTCGGCGGCTCGTGTCGGAGGGAACCAGGCCGCGCCTGCCGTGGGCGCCTCGGATCAGAGCGTTCGTGGACGACCCGACACCGGTGCTGGCGTTGTTGGAACTCCTGGTCGATGACCCCGAGTTGTACGTGCGGCGCTCGGTGGCCAACAACCTCAACGACATCTCCAAGGACCATCCCGAGGTGGTCGTCGGCCTGTGTGGTCGCCTCCTGGCCGATCCCACCGACGGGCGACGTTGGCTGGTGCGCCACGGCCTTCGCACTCTCGTCAAGGCGGGTCATCCGGGTGCGCTCGCTCTCCTCGGGTACGGGGATGGTTCGCCGGTCGAGGTGGCGGTCGACATCGAGCCCGGGGTTGCAGCCATCGGCGGCAAGGTCAAGATCACGGTCACCGCAATCAACGGCACCGAATCGTCGGAACGGCTCCTGGTCGACCTCCGGATTCACTTCGTGAAAGCGAGCGGTGCGACCAGCCCCAAGGTGTTCAAAGGATCGGAGTTGGAGATCGGTGCGGGGGAGCGGGCCTCTTTCACCCGCACGGTCTCACTCGCCCAACACACCACCCGAATCCATTACCCGGGCACGCACGAGGTGGATCTGATCGTGAACGGACAGATCCGGACTGGCGGTGCGTTTCAGCTCGTCCGCTAGCGGCCCGGTGAGATCGAGTGAACGAGCCGGCCGCCTACGTAGGTCGAGTGGATGAGGGGAACGCCGGGCCGGTACACGAGGTGATCGTGTGATGGTGCGTCGAGAACGACCAGATCGGCCGGACCGCCCGGGGTGAGCCGGCCCACATCCGATCGTCCCAGTGCTGCCGCCCCGCCGGCCGTGGCGGCCCACACGGCTTCATCGATGGTCATGTGCATGTCACGAACGGCGAGGGCGATGCACAAACTCATCGAGGTGGAATAGCTCGACCCGGGATTGCAGTTTGTCGCTACGGCCACCGTGACCCCGGCGTCGACGACCTTGCGGGCGTCGGGATACGGTTGCCGCGTCGAGAAGTCGGCGAGGGGGAGGAAGGTGGCCACCACGGAGGAGCCGGCGAGGCTCTCGATGTCGGAGCCGGTCAGATGGGTGCAGTGGTCGACCGACGTCGCTCCCATCTCCACCGCGAGTCCGACCCCGGGGCCAAAGCCGAGTTGGTTGCCGTGCACCTTCACCCGGAGTCCGTGTTCGATCCCGGCTTTGAGGACTCGTCGGGACTGATCCTCGTCGAATGCTCCCTCCTCGCAGAAGACGTCCACGAACCGGGCGTGGGGGGCGCAGGCATCCATCATCGGGCCGGCCACCAGATCGACGTAGTCGTCCGGGCGATTCGAATACTCGGTGGGTACAACGTGGGCACCCAGGAACGTCGTCTCGGTCGTGGCCTCGCGCGCGAGGCGAAGAATCCGCGTTTCGTCCTCCGTGGTCAGTCCGTAGCCAGACTTGATCTCGAGCGTCGTGATGCCTGCCTGCCGGGCCTCGGCGACGCGCCGGTTCAGGGCCTCTCGTAGTGCATCCTCCGACGCGTTTCGCGTGGCATCGGTGGTCACCCGGATGCCCCCGGCGGCATACGGGGCACCGGCCATCCGTGCGGCGAACTCCGCCGATCGATCGCCGGCGAAGACCAGGTGGGTGTGGCTGTCGACGAATCCTGGGAGCACCGCTCGCCCTCCGACGTCCAGTCGTCGATCGGCGCGGATCGTGCCGGCGGGAGCGATGTGGACGACGGTGCCGTCCTCGATGACCAAGGCGGCGCGGTCGATCCGACCGAGCCGTCCGCTCTCGCGCTCTGGGTCGTTCGTGACGAGGGCTCCGATGTTGTCGATCACGGTCGACGCAGCCATTTCGGAATGGATCCTACGGCGTTGCAGCAACGGGGCGCAGTGTGTTGCGTTCTGCCCTACCGGGCACCGCCGACGGTGACGAAGGTGTTTAGGAGCCGCAACAGGAGAACCGTGACGGAACGAACAGCAGTCGACGGAAGGAAGCTCCATCCTGAGAGTCTCGCCATGGGCTACGGATACGTACCCCGCCTGTCCGAGGGAGCGATCAAGTCTCCGATCTTCCAAACGTCGACCTTCGTATTCGAGTCCGCCGCCGACGGCAAACGATTCTTCGAAATTGCCAACGGCAAACGCGAGCCACGACCGGGGGAGCCGGTCGGACTCGTGTATTCACGGCTCAACAACCCGGATCTCGAGATCCTCGAGGACCGCCTCGCCATGTGGGAAGACGCCGACCGGGCGCTGACCTTCTCATCGGGGATGGCCGCCATCGTCACGACGATGTTCACGTTCGTGCGCCCCGGGGACGCCATCCTGCACTCGGCTCCGGTGTACGGGGGCACCGACCACGTGCTCAACCTGTCTCTCCCCGAGTTCGATGTCATGCCGGTCGAGTTCAGGGCCGGTATGACAGCGCCCGAGATCGAGGCGAAGCTGGAGTCCGAGGCGCCGGGGCGTCGAGTTGGGATGATCTTCGTCGAGACGCCGGCCAACCCAACCAATGACCTCATCGACATCGACCTGATGTCGATGCTCGCGACCAAGCTCGGGTCGGCCGACCGTCGACCGCCGGTCGTCGTCGACAACACATTCCTGGGTCCGGTCTTTCAGCGCCCGCTCGACCATGGCGCCGACCTGTCGGTCTACTCGGCGACCAAGTACCTGGGAGGTCACTCCGACCTCATCGCCGGCGCCATCGTCGGCCGCCACGACGCGGTGGACCCGGTTGCGGTCACCCGCACCTACTTCGGCACGATGGCCGACCCGTGGACGGGATGGCTTCTCATGCGGAGCCTCGAAACGCTCTCGCTGCGGATGAACCGTGAAGCCGATACCGCCCGGATCGTGGCCGCTTATCTCGAACGACACGACAAGGTTCGGAGGGTGATGTACCTGGGGCTCCTGAAACCGGGGGACCGCGACCATGAGACCTACCGGCGTCAGTGCCTCGGACCGGGAGCGATGGTCTCCTTCGAGATAGAGGGAGGGGAGGAGGAGGCGTTTCGATTCCTGGACTCGCTGACGCTCATCAAGCTGGCCGTGAGCCTCGGTGGTACCGAATCGCTCGCCGAGCATCCGGCGACGATGACGCACGCCGGGGTCGACCCCGCCGAGCGGGCAGCCACCGGCGTCACCGAGGGCCTGGTCAGGCTCTCGATTGGAGTCGAGCACCCCGATGATCTCATCGCCGACATAGAGGCCGCTCTGAAACTCGTGTGAGAAAGGACGGAGATGACGAAGCGAAGTTGGGCCGAGCCCTGGAAGATCAAGATGGTCGAGCCGATTGCAATGACCTCGCGGTCCGAGCGGGACACAGCGATCGCCGAGGCCGGGTACAACACGTTCCTGCTTCGGTCGGACGACGTCTACATCGATCTGTTGACCGACTCCGGGACGTCGGCCATGAGCGATCACCAGTGGGCCGGACTGATGGTGGGCGACGAGGCGTACGCGGGGAGCCGGAGCTTTCACCATCTCACCGAGGCCGTCCGCGACATCTACGGATACGAAGAGCTGATTCCGACGCATCAGGGCCGGGGCGCCGAGCACATCCTCAGCCAGATCCTCATCGAACCCGGCGACGTGATCCCGGGGAACATGTACTTCACCACCACGAAGTTCCACCAGGAGTATGCGGGAGGGACCTTCGTCGACGTGATCATCGATGAAGCTCACGACCCCTCGTCGGATCATCCGTTCAAGGGCAACGTCGATCTCGCCAAACTCCAAGGAGTCATCGACGCGTACGGTGCGGCCCGGATCCCGTACGTCTCGGTGGAGACCAACGTCAACATGGCAGGCGGCCAGCCGATGTCGATGGCGAACCTGCGTGCCACCTTCGAGTTGTGCTCCCGGCACGGGATCCTCGTGATGCTCGACGCCACGCGCGCCCTGGAGAACGCCTGGTTCATCAAACAGCGCGAGGCCGGCTACGAGACACGCTCGGTGGCCGAGATCCTCGCCGAGATCTGTTCGTACTCGGATGGAGCCACCGTTTCGTCGAAGAAGGACAACCTGGTGAACATCGGCGGCTTCCTCGCGTTGCGAGACCCGGTGTTGGCGCAGGAGGCGCGGGCGTTGCTCGTGGCATTCGAGGGCCTGCACACCTATGGCGGAATGTCGGGCCGCGACATGGAGGCGCTGGCGCGAGGCATCCGGGAGATGGTGGCGACCGATGACCACGTGGCGGCCCGCGTCGGTCAGGTCGAATACCTCGGGAACAACCTGATCAAAGCGGGCGTGCCAGTGGTACACCCGATCGGCGGCCACGGTGTGTTCCTCGATGCCCGATCGATCATGAGCCACATCCCGCAGAGCGAGTTTCCCGCTCAGGCCTTGGCCGCGGCGATCTACCTGGACTCGGGGGTGCGGTCCATGGAACGGGGTGTCGTATCGGCTGGCCGCGATCCGGAAACCGGTGATCATCACTATCCACAGCTGGAGCTGGTGCGGCTCACCATCCCCCGGCGCGTATACACCCAGGCCCACATGGACGTGGTGACCGAGTCGGTGTTCGAGGTGTTCCAACACCGGGAAGCGATCGGCGGTCTCCGCTTCACCTACGAGCCGGAGAAGCTGCGGTTCTTCCAGGCTCGGTTCGAGCCGGTTCAGCCCTGGGAGTTCTGATACACCAGTGAGCCGCCCACGAAGGTGTGGGTGACGTCACATCGTGCGCCGGCGAAGATGGCGGTGGCCAGGATGTGCTCCGGTGCCACGTCCTCGCGAATGGAGATTGTGACGAGGTCGGCGAGGCTGCCGCGCTCGATCCGGCCGCCATCCCAACCGAGGGCTCTGTAGCCATTGACGGTCCCGGCGGTGAGCAGATCGGGGACCGAGTGATTGCCCCGGGTCAGGGTGGCGAGCCGCTGGTTGAGTTCCACCGCCCGGAGTTCCTCCAGCGGGTCGATGACGGCGTGGCTGTCGCTCCCGACACACAGCCGGGCACCGGCTGCTGCGAGGGCCGCGCTCGGCCCGATACCGTCGGCGAGATCGCGTTCGGTGGTGGGACAGAAACAGGCCGTGGCTCGCCCGGCGCCCAGGCGGGAGATGTCGGCTTCGTCGAGGTGGGTGGCGTGGACCGCCGTCAGATTCTCGTCCACCAGGCCCACGCTGTCGAGCAGCATCGTCGGGGTGACCCCGTGAACCGCCAGGCACCGGTCGTTTTCTGCGGGTTGTTCCGACAGATGGATGTGAAGCGGTAGGGCGCGTCGGCGCGCGTAGTCGCCCACTATCGCCATCGCCTCGGGATCGACGGCCCGGACGGAGTGGATGGCGGCACCGACCCGCTGGGTGGGTGACGCGACGTGGAGGGCGTCGAGCCGCTCGGTCCAGGCTTCGGCGCTTCCGTCGGAGTACCGACGTTGGGCCCCTTGGGGTGCCACGTAATCCTGGTCCAGCCCCCCGAACAGGTACAGCGCGTCGAGGAGCGTGATCCGGATACCGGTCTCGGCAGCCGCTTCGAGGATGGCCCTCGACATGGCATTCGGATCGGCGTAGGCAGCGCCACCCGGCTGGTGATGAAGGTAATGAAACTCTCCGACTGCGGTGTATCCGGATGCGAGCATTTCCTGGAACACCTGGGTCGCCAGACCCCGGTAGGAGTCCGGGTCCAGGTCTAGGGCCAGTTCGTACATCCGATCACGCCAGGTCCAGAAGGAACCCGTTCCAGAATGGGTGCGGCCGCGGAGGGCCCGGTGAAAGGCGTGGCTGTGGACGTTGGCGATCCCGGGCACGGTCAGGCCGGAGAGTCTGACGGCATCCGGGCGCGGCGCCGTCGGGTGTGCGATCTCGGCGAAGCGGTCGCCCGACACCAGGATCTCTACTCCCGGTTCGGGTCTGTCGCCGCCCAGCCACGCCCACTCGCACCAGAACGTGGTCATGTCCGCTTCGTGAATTCGGTGATGCGGGCCTCGAACCGTTTCCGTTCGTGAATTTCGTACTCGTCCCAGGTCGACAGTGTTCTGGGGTCGATCCGGTCCACGATGAGTTTCCCGTCGAGGTGGTCGATCTCGTGCTGGAACGTCCCGGCGGTGAGGCCGTGCCGGGTTTCGATGTGCTCGGTGCCGTGGCGGTCCCGGTACCGCACACGGATGTTCACGTGGCGGCGCAGGTAACCCCGGAGTGGGACCGACAGGCAGCCCTCGTTGATCTCGACGATCTCGTCATCGAGTGGTTCCCACGTCGGATTCACGCACACTGTGAGCGGGATGGGCGGCTTGTACGGGTACCGGCGATTCGAAGAAACCTCGATGGTGGTGATCCGCAGTGAGGATCCGACCTGGGTGGCGGCGATGCCGGCGCCGGCGGCATCTCGCATCGTTTCGATCATGTCGTCGATGAGGCCCTGAACCTCGCCGGTGGCGAGTTCGTCCTGGCTCACTCGCCGTGTGGGCCGCCTCAGAACGGGGTTCCCGATGGTGGTGATGGCCCGGACGGTCATCCGCGGCTCACATTCTGGAGGCTCCATGTCCAGGTGGCGGCCTCGAGAGCCGGGTGGGGGGGTGGGGGTGTCACGACTCGACCATCGGTATTCGTACGCCCCGTTCTGCCGCGACGTTCTTGGCGAGGTCGTACCCGGCGTCGACATGACGGATGACGCCCATGCCCGGGTCGTTCGTGAGTACCCGTTCCAGCTTCTCCGCCGCCAGGTCGGTGCCGTCGGCCAGGCTGACCTGACCGGCGTGGATCGAACGGCCGATCCCCACTCCGCCCCCGTGGTGGATGCTGACCCAGGTTGCGCCGGATGCCGTGTTGATCAACCCGTTGAGGAGAGGCCAGTCGGCGATGGCATCCGACCCATCGGCCATGTCTTCGGTCTCCCTGTACGGCGATGCCACCGAGCCGGAATCGAGGTGGTCGCGCCCTATCACGATCGGTGCCTTCAGCTCCCCGCGCCGGACCATTTCGTTGAAGCGGAGCCCGAGCCGGTGCCGTTCGCCGTATCCCAGCCAGCAGATGCGGGCGGGAAGGCCCTGGAATGCGATCCGTTCACCGGCCATCTCGATCCATCGATGGAGCGCCTCGTCCTCGGGAAACTCCTCCAGAACAGCTCTGTCGGTGGCGGCGATATCGGCTGGGTCACCCGACAGCGCCACCCAACGGAATGGGCCCTTGCCTTCGCAGAACAGGGGCCGGATGTAGGCCGGGAGGAAACCCGGGTAGTCGAACGCTCGCTCGTACCCGCCGAGTCTGGCCTCGGCCCGAAGGCTGTTGCCGTAGTCGAAGACCTCGGCGCCGCCGTCGAGGAACCCAACCATCGCCTCGACGTGACTCGCCATCGATGCGCGGGCCCTGCGCACGTACTCGTCGGGGTTTTCACGCGCCATGCGTTCCGCTGCTTCCGGCGTGACGTCTGCAGGCACGTACGAAAGGGGGTCGTGCGCCGACGTCTGGTCGGTGACGATGTCGGCGCCGAAGCCATCGGCGAGGAGCCGGGGGAGGACTTGGGCCGCATTCCCCACAAGACCCACCGACAACGGGCGGCGATCCGCCTTCGCTTCATGGCACAGCCGGATGGCATGTTCGTAGTTGTCGGCAACCACGTCCAGGTATCGGGTTTCGAGCCTGCGCTGGACGCGCCATGGATCCACCTCGACGCAGAGTGCGACGCCGTCGTTCATCGTGACTGCGAGCGGCTGGGCCCCGCCCATGCCGCCCAGCCCGGCCGTGACGGTGATCGTGCCGGCAAGTGTTCCTCCGAACCGTTTCCTGGCGATGGCCGCGAAACACTCGTACGTTCCCTGCAGGATCCCCTGGGTGCCGATGTAGATCCACGAACCGGCTGTCATCTGCCCGTACATCGTGAGCCCGAGATGTTCGAGCCGCCGGAACTCGTCCCAGTTCGCCCAGTCGGGAACCAGATTGGAGTTGGCGATGAGCACGCGAGGCGCCCATTCGTGGGTCCGAAAGACGCCGACCGGCTTGCCCGATTGCACGAGCATCGTCTCGTCGGCTTCGAGCTTCGTGAGGGTTGCCAGCATCGCGTCGAGGGCTTGCCAGCTCCTGGCTGCCCGTCCGGTGCCTCCGTACACCACGAGGTCGTCGGGGCGCTCCGCCACGTCCGGATCGAGGTTGTTCTGGAGCATCCGGAAGGCGGCTTCCTGGGGCCATCCCCGGCAAGACATCTCTGTGCCCGTGGGTGCTCGTAGCGTGCGAGAAGACATCGGTTCGCTCCCGGTTGCAGTGTCGACTCCAGTGTGCACGAGAACTCGACAGGCTGTCAACAGATGGAATATGATTTCATGCCATGAAAGTCAGCACCCAGGGCACCCATGTGGCGAGATCGGTGGAGCGAGCACTCGCCCTGCTCGACTCGGTGGTCTCGCACGGATCGATCACCCTGACCGAGGCTGCGCGGGCCGTGGACGTCCCGACCCCGACGGCGCTCCGGCATCTCAGGGCCCTCGAGGTCGACGGCTACGTGTCGCGCGGGACAGATGGGACCTACTCGGCGGGGCCACGGTTCCACCGACTGGCGCTCACCGCACTCGACGCCTCTCCCACCGCCCGGCTGGCCCAGATCGCAGGTCCTGTCCTCGACTCGCTGGAGGGCGCGACCGAAGAGAGCGCCTATCTCGCCGTGCCCGAAGGCGAAGATCACGCCGTGTACGTCGCCATACGCGAGAGCCGGCGGGCGGTTCGACACGTGAGTTGGCTTGGCGCCCGCATTCCTCGGCAGGGGACGGCGGTCGGGCTGGCTCTGTCGGGCGAGGTCTCGGCCGGAAGTGCCGTGCATGTGGCGGGTGCGGTAGAAGCGGATGTCGTGGCCATCGCTTCGCCCGTCACCGATCGGTCGGGCAACGCCATCGCCGCGGTGGCGGTGGTCGGGCCGGAGGGACGTTTGCGCGGCAAGGCGCTCGATCGTGCGACGGCGGCGGTGATCGAAGCCGCTGCCGATCTCGGATCCGTGGAGGAACTCGTATGACTGTCACCATCACCGGCGGGCCGCTCTCCATCGACGATGTCGTCGCCGTCGCCCGCGGCATGGCAACCGTCGAGATCGACCGCGTGGCTTTCGAGAAGATGGCGGCCTCCCGGGCGGTAGTAGAAGGGCTCGCCCATGGGGAACCGACCTACGGAGTGTCTACCGGCTTTGGGGCGCTGGCCACCGTCGCCATCCCCGAGGAACGGCGAGCCGCGCTCCAGGTCGCCCTGGTGCGCTCCCATGCCGCCGGCATCGGCGATCCCGTCGAGACCGAGGTCGTCCGAGCCATGACCTTGCTCCGGGCGCGGACGATCGCGATGGGGTACTCGGGGGCACGGCCGAGCACGGCCTCGGGGCTCGTCGATCTTCTCAACAACAGGATTCATCCGGTCGTGCGCGAGTTCGGATCGCTCGGTGCGTCCGGCGATCTGGCCCCACTCGCCCACGTGGCGCTCGCTCTCATCGGTGAGGGCGAGGTCGAGATGGGAGGGTCGGTGATGGTGGCGGGTGATGCCCTCGCCGCAGCTGGGCTGGAGCCCATCGTGCTGGTCGAGAAGGAGGGCCTGGCGCTCACCAACGGGACGGACGGGATCCTGGGGATGTTGTGCATGGCGGTCACCGACGCCCGAATGCTCCTCGACACGGCCGACGCGGTCGCCGCACTCACCACCGAAGCCATGCTGGCCACCGACCGGGCGTTCGCCGATGACCTTCAACGACTCCGACCTCAGCCAGGTCAGGCGGTGTCGGCGACGAACCTTCGCATGTTGTTGAAAGATTCGCCGCTCGTGGCGTCCCATCGCCACGACGACCCCCGCGTCCAGGATGCCTATTCGATCAGGTGCACTCCGCAGGTGCACGGGGCGGCTCGGGACACTCTCGATCATGCGCTCGGCGTAGTCGACAACGAGCTGGCTGCAGCCATCGACAACCCGATGGTGTTGCCCGACGGACGGGTCGAATCATGTGGGAATTTCCACGGCGCTCCTCTCGGGTACGTGGCCGACTTCATGGCGATCGCCCTCACCGACGTGGGGATGATCTCGGAGCGCCGGATGGACCGGGTCCTCGACAAGACTCGAAATCACGGACTGCCGCCGTTCCTCGCCGCCGATCCGGGCGTCGACTCCGGCTTGATGATCGGGCATTACACGGCGGCAGGCATTTGCGAGGAGAACCGCCGGTTGGCGATGCCTTCCAGCGTTGACAGCTACCCGACGTCCGGTATGCAGGAAGACCACGTGTCGATGGCATGGAAC
>Ga0224510_10000794_pt1 | contig 22506 bp, 21 predicted proteins | sample SF_May12_sed_USG_FD_170161 | JGI IMG/M metagenome (GOLD analysis project Ga0224510, IMG submission 170161) | Sediment microbial communities from San Francisco Bay, California, United States - SF_May12_sed_USGS_4_1 | ecosystem: Environmental > Aquatic > Marine > Sediment | place: USA: California... | reverse complement strand
AATTCCAGATGCGCCAGTCAGCGCGCAAATGCTGGGTGGCATGATCAAGCGCATTGCGGACAATACCATCTCCGGCAAAATTGCCAAGACTGTGTTTGAGGCGATGTGGAATGGCGAAGGTGATGCTGATCAAATCATTGATGCTCAGGGTTTGAAGCAGGTAACAGATACCGGCGCGATTGAAAAAGTGATTCAGGATGTGTTCGACGCCAATCCTGAGCAGCTTGCGCAATATCGTTCCGGTAAAGATAAATTGTTCGGCTTCTTTGTGGGGCAAGTGATGAAGGCTTCGCAAGGTAAAGCGAATCCAGCACAGTTAAATGAACTGCTAAAGAAAATGCTACAAGGTTAATGAAAAGGCGGCACTGCCGCCTTTTTAATGAGATGAAATTGGGTAAGTACAGTGAAAGAAACCGACATTCTACGTCGTTTTATGTTTGAAAATTTGCCGGTGCGCGGCGTGTTTGTGCATCTGGATGCGACATGGCGGGCGATTTGTGATCGAAACACCTATCCCAAAGAGGTGGCAGATCAATTAGGTCAATTGGTGGCGGCGGGTATGCTGCTGTCATCAACATTGAAATTCGATGGCTCCATGACTTTGCAGATTCAGGGGAGTGGCCCGGTGAATCTGATGGTGGTTGAGGCGACCGCTGCGCGTACAGTGCGGGCAATTGCCCGCTGGCAAAGCGAAGATTTTCGTGGCGATTTAAAGAAAATGTTTGGTGACGGCAATCTGGTGATTACGATTGAACTAGCCAATGGCGAGCGCTACCAGGGTATTGTCGCTCTGGAAGGCGACAGTATTGCCAAGGTGGTCGAAGGATATTTGCGTCAATCAGAACAGCTTGATACTCGTCTGTGGCTGGCAATTGATGGCGATCAGGCAACGGGAATGTTGCTGCAGAAACTGCCAAGCGAAGAAGGGGAAGAAACCGATGATTGGAACCGGCTGAAACAGTTGGCCAATACGATCGAATCCTCGGAGCTGAAAGATTTATCGGCTCAGGAAATTCTGCATCGCCTGTTTCATGAAGACACCCTGCGCTTGTATGACGCAGAGCCCATAAGTTTCCGTTGTTCTTGTACGCGAGATCGCGTGGGTAACATGTTGCGTTCGCTGGGGTATGGCGAAATTAAAAGTCTACTGGAAGAACGTGGCAATATCGAAGTTAATTGCCAATTCTGTAACCAGCTTTATGTGTATGACGCAGTTGATGCAGAAGGCTTGTTTGCTGCGTCAAATAGTCCGGATGTGCCGAAAACGCGACACTAGTTTTTGCGATTAGGCGTCGCAGTTTGTGCCGGTATGGGTGATCGCCCTTGCCGGCATGAGTGAGGAGGGGTATGGATATCTCTGAGTCTCCATCGCCGAACAGAGAGCAAAAGATAGCCTATCGTTTGCATCGCGTTTTCAGTGCTATACGGCAATTTCGTAAGCGCATGTTGCTACGATTTGCCGGTGATCTGGATTATGCCAATGTGCTTTCGCATGTGCATGGCGAAGGACATTTCAATCCGCGCTACACCTTTATGGTGATTATCTCCGTCGGTATCGCTACCCTCGGTTTGTTGCTGAATTCTCCAGCGGTCATTATCGGTGCAATGCTGATTTCTCCACTCATGGGGCCGATCGTTTCGCTTGGTTTCGCGCTGTGTACGATTGATTACACTCAAATGAAATCGAGTCTGCGGGCGATGCTGGCAGGGACAGTGCTGGCTTTGCTCGCATCGTTTCTGATCGTGACTTTGTCGCCGCTGGTGGAGCCGACAGGTGAAATTCTTGCGCGTACCCATCCCAATTTATTTGATCTACTCGTTGCTGTGCTGTCTGGATTGGCGGCAGGTTATGCCGTTATTCACAATCGTGGCGCTGCCATTGTTGGTGTTGCCATTGCGACCGCATTGATGCCGCCGTTGGCGGTAGCAGGTTACGGTTTGGCTGTGTTTGACATGGCGATAGCCGGAGGCGCTTTTTTTCTGTTCATGACCAATCTTTTGGCCATTGCGCTGAGTGTGGCGATGTTGGCCAAGTGGTATGGTTTTGCGACAGCGCACAGTCCACGGTATGTGTTGTGGCAAAGTGGTATTACCATTGTGGTGTTTTTGACACTGTCTATTCCCTTGGCATTTGCGCTCAAGGAAATTGCATACCAAACCTATCAAACGCAAAGTGCTCGTAAGCTGGTGAGCAATTATTTTGAAAAAAAGGATGAGCGCCTGGATACGCTCTCAATGCATTTTACTGATGGTGGTGGGGTGAGTGTTGATATTGTTGCACTGGCGCCATCATATGACGAAATGGCAAAGCATGATTTGACTGACTTGCTGACAAAATCGCTACAGGTTGATGTGGTTGTTAATCTTGATCAGGTTATATTGGGTGGTGATGAATTAAGCCAGAAGCGACTGCTGGAAAGTGTATTACATCAGGCTCTGCAGCAACCTCAGTTGGCAAAAGCTAATCGCCAAAGTGAAATATCAATGCGTGTGCGCCAGAGTCTGTTGTTGCCAATTAAATCGTTGGCGGTGGACGATGATCTAAAACGGATCATTGTTTATGTGCAGCCGCAAAGTGACGTGTCATTGGCTGAGGTGCGCAGGGTTGAACAGCGTTTGGCGGAGCGTTTTCCTGAGTGGGTTGTGAATGTGATTCCTGCAGTGCAGCACTTGCCCAATATTTATTTTGCGGAAGGTCAGGTGAATACGAGTTCGCAGGAGCAGGAGAAGCTGGCGGTATCGGCTTGGGCGTTGCAGCGCTGGGATGTGCGTGAAGTGGTAGTTCATGGATATGTCAGCGGTGGTAATACTCGACACAATCGCAATTTGGCGATACGACGTGCGCAGGCAGTGGAGCAATATTTCAATGCGAACAAAATCGCGACCCATGTTCGTGTCGTGCCGCGGACATCAGTTGTGCGCGAAGAAGAGCGACAGTTTGGTGAGCAATACTCGCGTCGGGTCGAAGTTGGCTTGTATCAGAAGCCGGAAATTATTCCTGTAGTTAAAGCTGGTTGATGCCCGCGATGGCGGCAAGTTTATCTCATAGCGCCGGGTTAATGCTCGATCTCTAGGTGTACTTCCGTGGTGTGATTTTCCCTTAGACGAAACGCTCGAATTTCCAATACGCCCAAAGTGTTCAGCGAAATGATGAGATAAATTGCATCGGGATAGGTGGCTTCACGCAAATCCGTTGCAGAGGGGCAGGCTTCGCTGTGAGGGTGTGAGTGATAAATAGCAAACAATTCCTCGCCGGAGTCGCGCATGTGGCGCATGGCATCAATTTGTTCGCGAGGGTCCATGCGGTATAAGTTTTGTGTATCCGAGGCAACATTTTTGATGGGGTAGGTGCTGTACGGAATCCGATCCAGGCTGCCTATCAAGCCACATACCTCATCGTTGGGTTGGCTTTGGGCATGTGCGAGGATTTGGTTAACAAGTTGTCTGGGAAGTGTGATGTTGTCCATGACAGGATCTCTTGTTGTGGTAAGTGCGGAAGTTGTGTTGCTACCGCTAATTTGCTCGATTATGGAGTTCGTGTCCAGACGTTCATTGGTTTGTGGCTGCTTGCGACGTCGCCAATGTCTTTCCAGGCAAAGCTGACCTGTTTGCCATTGCGGCGAAAACCAAATTTTTGCCACAGTGTGTCAGGTGCATGGTAGTTGTCTGGTCTGGCGGGATGATCGGGTGCGCGTTCAACGGTGTACAAGCACAGGTGTTGATAGTCGCTGGCCTCAATTAATTGAATCATTTGCGCCAATAATTGACTGCCAAGTCGTTGCCCGCGAGCATCACTGCGTACCATTAGTTCGCCAATGTAAAAATAGAGCAGTTGTTCGGCGGGGCTAAATGGTGCGCGAAATTCTTCAGTCTCGGCGCTCAGTGGCATCGCAGTACACGCGGCCTTGATGCCGTGTTCGTCACTTTCAAGCAGTAGTATGCTGTGTTCGCATTGGGCATAGCGTGTCAGATAATCGCGTTCGTACTTCATGTCACCGGCATACAAATACGGATATTCGCGAAATATATCAATGCGGAATTGGCCGAGGGCTTCGATATGTTTGGCGATGTCGGCGCCACGAATAATTTGCTGCGGATTGGTCATGGCTTTTTTCCCAGTGTCAGGCGTTCATGTCCAGCGAGATCTTTGATCGAGGCGACTTCACCGAATTGATTTTGCAGCATCAACTGGCGTACCTCCGGCGCTTGTTGCCAGCCGTGTTCGAGCAGCAGCCAGCCGTTATGGTTGAGATAGTTTGGTGCGGTGCGAATGATGAACTCCAGGTCAGCGAAACCTTGTTGATCGCTGAACAGCGCGCTGGCGGGCTCGTAGTGGCGCACGCTGGTTTGTAAATGCGGATCATGTTGGTCGATATAGGGTGGGTTGGATGCGATTAAATCAAAGGTCTCATCAGTAAAAATTTCAAACCAACTGCCCAGGCGGATTCCGCAATTGTCGAGCTGTAGCTGCTGGCGATTATGTTCAGCAATGGCTACGGCAGCAGCAGAAAAATCGCCGGCGATAACCTGGCTGTGAGTGAATTCACTGGCCAGGGCCAGCGCAATGGCGCCACTGCCGGTGCCAAGGTCCGCAAGGCGATAGGATTGTTGTGGTGACAATAACTGTAGTGCTGTTTCGATAAATAATTCAGTTTCTGGACGCGGAATTAATACTGCCGGCGAGACGTGCAGCGTGAGCGTCCAGAATGCCTGTTCGCCAAGCAGATAGGCGATGGGTTCACCTTGTTGGCGACGATCGAGCAGTTCGGCGAGTTGCTGAAGCTGGTCGGCGGTTAATGATTGTTCCGGCCAGGTGCGCAAGTAGGTGCGATCTTTGTGCAGCACATGACACAGCAATAATTCGCAATCCAGTCGCGGCGAATCGCTGTTTGCTAATTGCGCACTTGCCCAGTGTGTCCACGAGGCAAGTGTTGGTGCGGCCTGCATGATGCTTACAGTGCGCCCTCGTTGAGCGCGGTAAGTTGTTCTGCCTGATATTCGTTGTTGAGCGGCTCGATGATCATGTCGATATCGCCTTCCATGAACGACTCAAGTTTGTAGACAGTGACGTTAATGCGGTGATCGGTGATGCGACCTTGCGGATAATTGTAGGTGCGAATCCGCTCGGAACGATCGCCGCTGCCGACCAGGCTTTTACGTGTTGCCGCAGTCGCTGCTGCCTGACGATCGCGTTCGGCCTGGGTCAAGCGAGCCTGCAGGATAGACATGGCGCGCGAACGATTTTTGTGTTGCGAGCGTTCGTCCTGACACTCTACAACGGTGCCTGTCGGAAGGTGAGTGATGCGGATGGCTGAATCGGTTTTGTTAACGTGCTGACCACCGGCACCGGAAGCGCGAAAGGTGTCGACCTTCAAATCTGCCGGATTGATTTCAAATTGTTCGATTTCATCAGGCTCGGGCAGGATGGCCACGGTGCAGGCAGAGGTGTGAATCCGGCCTTGGGTTTCGGTAGCGGGCACGCGTTGTACTCGATGTGCGCCTGATTCAAATTTTAAATGTGAATAGACATCCTTGCCGCTGACGCGAACAATGATTTCTTTGTAGCCGCCATGTTCGCCATGACTTTCGTTGAGAACTTCAATTTTCCAGCGATTGCGCTCGGCGTATTTGGAGTACATGCGGAATAAGTCGCCGGAGAAAATAGCGGCTTCATCGCCGCCGGTGCCGGCGCGAATTTCAAGAAATACGTTGGCGCCATCATACGGATCTTTTGGCAGCAGTAGTTTTTGCAGCTCGACCGTCAGTTCTTCGCGACGGGCTTTTTGCGCTTTAATTTCGTCCTGAGCCAGGGCGCGCATTTCGGCGTCGTCTTCCTTGGCCATTTGTTCGGCAGACTGCAGATCGGCCAGGCAGCTGCGGTAGCGGCCAAAGGCTTCGGCAACGGGTGTGAGTTGCGCGTGCTCCATCGACAGTTCGCGAAACTTGTTATTGTTGGAAATGATGGATGGTTCGGCGAGCAAAGCGTTAATTTCTTCAACGCGCTCAGAAATTTTTTCGAGTTTCGCTAGGATGTTTTGATTCACGGGGTTATTCGTTTGTGTCTTTGAGGTCAAAAATTTCCTGCGCGGCTTGCAGGATATGGCGATCGCCATTCATGCTGGCATCACGCAGACGTTTGGTGGGCGCATGCGCGAGTTTGTTGGTGAGGTTATGCGCCAGGCGCTTGAGTACCTCTTCGGGATTATTGTTGGCCAGCATTTGCAGCGCTTTTTCCAGCTCTTGCTGTTTGATGGTTTCCAGTGCTTCGCGGTAACTGCGAACGACGTTGATGCTTTCCTGGGCTTTGATCCAGCTCATAAAATCTGACACTTGCGTGTCGATGATTTCTTCGGCTTGTTCTGCTGCGTCGCGACGGGATTTCAGACCTTCCTCAATGATGTCTTGCAGATCATCGACGGTGTACAGGTACACGTCTGGCAATTCGCCGACCTGACTTTCGATGTCGCGTGGCACCGCAATATCCACCATCAGCATGGGTTTGCGTTTGCGCGCCTTGATCGCCGCTTCGACCGCACCTTTGCCCAAAATGGGCAGCGGGCTGGCGGTGGAGGAAATAATGATGTCCGCTTCAGCCAGATGATTGGGGATTTCGTTGAGCGATATTGCGTAGGCGCCCACTTGTTGCGCCAGGGTTTGTGCGCGCTCGACGGTGCGATTGGCGATGATCATCCGGCCAATGTTTTGCTCCTTGAGGTGGCGCGCAGCCAGCTCAATGGTCTCGCCTGCACCGATCATTAGTGCGGTGTGTTTCTGGAAATTGCTGAAAATCTGTTTGGACAGGCTGACGGCAGCGAAGGCGACAGAGACCGGGCTGGCGCCGATGGCGGTGTCGGTGCGCACTTGTTTGGCCACTTTGAACGTGTGCTGGCAAAGGCGATTTAAGGTGGTGCCCACTGTGCCGGCGTCGGTGGCGGTGCGGTAAGCATCCTTTACCTGACCAAGAATCTGCGGTTCGCCCAGTACCAGCGAGTCCAGACCGCTGGCGACGCGCAGCAGGTGGCGAACGGCCTCCTTGTCTGGGTGGACGTAGAGGTAAGGCTTCAAATCCTGCAGTTTGAGGTTGTGATAGCTGGAAAACCAGTCTTCCACGGCAGCGATGGCCGCCGGAGACTCCAGGCAGCAATATAACTCAGTCCGGTTGCACGTTGAGAGAATGGCGGCTTCGTTGACGCTGGGTTGGCCGACCAATTGCTGCAATGCCTCGCTCAAGCGATCGGGGGAAAAAGATACGCGTTCGCGTATTTCCACCGGTGCAGTTTTGTGATTTACGCCAAAGGCCAGTAAGTGCATAAAGTTAAACATCAAATTTGCCGAACCCGCTATTTTGTTTGAAGCTGCGACCGAATACAAGGAGCCATATATTCTATCAGGAAAATTAGCCCAGGATTAATGTCTGAGGAATAGTGGATATGGGCGAGCTCTTTGTTGCTGGAGGTAGTGTGCGGGGGGATTTATTGAGTGCTGTCCAACAGTTAGCTGGTATATTAGTATAGACGGCGATGTTTGCGGCGATCAGATGCACTGGGGGGGAGATGAAGAATTATCGGCAGCTATTGGTGGTGGCCATGACCATCGTTGTGTCTGCGTGCGCAACTCAGGGACACAGCGGTCGGGATGCTGCAGAAATTTCCGCCGCCGGTTTGCCAGAGAATATTCCACCGCCGGGTACATTCAAGACCGGGGTTGATCAGGCAGATCTGATGTACGAGGCGATGCTGGCGGAAATCGCTGCACAGCGAGGCCAATTGCAGATAGCGCTGGATTATTACCACCATGTCGCGATGCAAACCCAGGACGTTTACTACGCCGAGCGCGCTGCCCGGGTGGGTAACTACGTGCGCGCCTACCAGAAGGCGTTGGATGCAGCGCTGATCTGGCGCGCCAAAGACAAAGAGAATGCGGAAGCCAATCAGTTGGTGTCGGTGCTGTATCTGCGCACCGGTCGCTACAACCTGGCGGCCGCCGAACTGGAAAAAATTCTTAAGGAGACGGACAAGGAGCGGCTAGGTCAGGCGTTTTTGCAGCTGGGTGCGCTGTTCCAGCGTGAAGTGCCGCTGCAGCAGGCCATGGAATTGATGGATACCCTGCTGGAAAAGTACAGCAAGGTTCCCGAAGCCCTGTACGTAGCGGCATCGCTGCACTTGGGGCTGGATCAAAAAGAGCAGGCGCTGGAGCGCGTGAACCAGGTGGTGAAAATATCGCCAGACTGGGAGGAAGGCGCGCTGCTACGTCTGCGAGTTCTGTTTACCCTGCACCGCAAGGAAGAGGCTATTACCCTGACTCGCAAATACCTGGAGCAGCATAGGGACAAGCAGTCTGTGCGCCTGGCCTATGCCCGTGCCTTGGTGGAAAACAATCAGTATGCCGATGCGCGCAGTCAGTACGAGTTGTTGTTAGTCAAATTGCCGGAAAGTGAAGAGGTTCTGTACTCGCTGGCGATGTTGTCGCTGCAGTTTAAGGACTACAACGAGGCCGAAGGCTATTTGCAGCAGCTGGAGAAAACCGGCAAACGTGAAGACCAGGTGAAGTACTACCTGGGTCAGATTGCCGAGCAGCGCGGCGATGACGAAAAGGCAATGGATTGGTATTCCTCCGTCGGTGAAGGTGAGTTTTACCTGGACGCCCAGTTGCGGCTGGGAATGGTGTTGGCCAAGGCTAAAAGTCTGGAGGAGGCCATTGAGCACCTGCACGGCATTCCGGTGAGCAATGCTGACGAAAAACGGATGCGCATTTTGTTTGAGGGCGATTTGCTGCGTCGCTATTCGGAATTCAAGCAGGCCTCTCGTGTTTATGAGGTGGGGTTGAAGGAATTCCCTGATGACATTGATTTGCTCTATGGGCACGCACTGGTGGACGAGCGCATGGGACGGGTGAATGACTCCATCGCAACCATGCGCAAGATTTTAGTTCGCCAGCCAGACAATGTGGCTGCGTTGAACGCGCTGGGATATACGTTGATTGATCGGACAAAAGACCTTGTCGAGGGTCGCGAGCTGCTGGAAAAAGCCTACGCCAAAGAACCGAATGATCCGGCCATCATCGATAGTATGGGCTGGCTGTATTACCGCTTGGGCGACTACAACAAATCCCTGGAGATGTTAGCCAAGGCAAACTCCATGGTTGAAGATGCCGAGGTGATGGCGCACTACGGTGAAGTGTTGTGGGTTGCCGGGCAGCAGGATAAAGCTCGAGAAGTTTGGAACAAGGCACAGGAGCAGTTTCCGGAAAACCTGATATTGCGCGCGACTGTGAAACGGTTCATCAAAAAGTGAAGTGGCTGGGATGGCTGTTTGTGTTGGCGCTGACCGGGTGTGCAACCCAGCCGGTGGTGATTCAGCCGCAGGCAGCGTCAGTGCTGCCGCCTGGTGAATATTGGAAAATGACCGGGCGCTTTGGTGCAAGTCATGATGAGGAATCATGGAGTGGCGGCATCGAGTGGCGGCAGCAGGGTGAGGGCTATTTCATTCAGTTGTCGGGGCCGTTGGGTCAGGGCGCGGTACAGTTGAGCGGAGATGATCGGTCAGCACAGCTAAAACTGGCCGAGGACAAAGTGTTAAACGACGGCAGTGCTGAGTTGCTGTTGTGGCAGCATACCGGTTGGCGCGTACCCTTTGCTGGAATGCGTTACTGGATGCAGGGAAAGGTCGCGCCGCTGGCTCCGATTGATCAGCAGGAGTTTGATCAGGACGGACGTTTGGTTCGTTTGAACCAATCTGGCTGGCGAGTGGATTTCCGCCGCTATGTGGCCGTGAATGATCAAGCCTTACCCAGCAAAATGTTGTTGCAGCATGACGGGATCAGCGTCCGTCTGGTGGTAGATCAATGGGAGTTGAGTCATTGAAGTCTGTTGTTGATGCGGATTGGCGCAATCCGCAGTTCGCCTGGCCAGCTCCGGCCAAAATCAATCTGTTTTTGCACATCACCGGTCGGCGCACCGATGGCTATCATTTGTTGCAGACGGTGTTTCAGTTTATCGATTTTTGTGACTACCTTTATTTCAGTACCAATCTGAGCGGTGAAATAACACGCGACAGCGAGTTGGCCGGCGTGCCGGCTGACAGTGATCTGGTGGTGCGTGCCGCCAGACTGTTGCGCCAGCATTGCCCTGGTCCGGAGGGAGTGGCGATTCGCGTCGACAAGCGATTGCCCATGGGGGGCGGGATTGGTGGAGGTAGCTCGGATGCCGCGACGACGTTGATTGCGCTGAACAAATTGTGGGGCTGTGGCCTGGATGTGGATCAGTTGGCGAGTCTGGGTTTGGCGCTGGGCGCGGACGTGCCGGTGTTTGTGCGTGGCCACGCGGCCTGGGCTGAAGGTGTAGGTGAACAATTAACGCCCGTTTCCCCTGCGGAACCGTGGTATGTGCTTATTATTCCACCGGTTAGCATCAATACCGGAGAAATTTTTTCGGATCGGGAATTGACAAGGGATAAAGAAATCCTCAGAATACGCGACTTTCCAGGGGCACTCACAGAGAATGTATGCCAACCGGTGGTTGAGCAACGTTATCCTGAGGTGGCCCGGGTAATTCACTGGCTTGCACAGCATGGCAAGGCACGAATGACAGGCACTGGCGCCTGTGTGTTCGCCCCATTCGAGAGTGAAAGCGAAGCCAGAGCCGTAGCAGGGCAGGTGCCCCAGGGGTGGCGAGTTGTCGTCGCCAAAGGTATGAATACTACCCATCTGTACGGTGTGTGAGACAAACTGAGTTCTGTTGGGCTGTCGCCAAGCGGTAAGGCACTGGATTTTGATTCCAGCATTCCTAGGTTCGAATCCTAGCAGCCCAGCCATTTTCTTTACGCCGAGACACACTTTCAGGAGTGCAATGCTGTGCCTGACCGTCGCATGATGGTGTTCACTGGGACCGCCAATCCCCAGTTAGCCCAAGATATTGCACGCTTTCTCCACCTGCCCCTAGGTCGTGCTGCGGTAGGTACCTTCAGTGATGGCGAGATCAGCGTAGAAATCCTGGACAATGTCCGCGGTAAGGACGTGTTTATCGTCCAGCCCACTTCTGCACCAACCAATGATAATTTGATGGAACTGCTGGTGATGGTTGACGCCATGCGCCGCGCATCGGCTGGTCGCGTCACTACCGTTATCCCTTATTTTGGTTATTCCCGTCAGGATAGACGTACCCGTTCTGCCCGCGTTCCCATTACCGCCAAGGTGGTAGCCAACATGATCACCAGCGTGGGCACCAGTCGCGTACTGACGGTGGACCTGCATGCGGATCAGATTCAAGGCTTTTTTGATATTCCGGTGGATAACGTGTACGCTTCGCCCATTTTGTTGGGTGATATTTGGCGGCAGAAACACCCGGATCTGATGGTTGTGTCACCTGACGTGGGCGGCGTAGTCCGTGCCCGCGCCCTGGCCAAGCGCCTGGGTGATGCCGATTTGGCAATTATTGATAAACGCCGGCCACAAGCCAATGTGGCGAAAGTCATGCACATCATTGGTGATGTACGTGACCGCACCTGTGTGCTGGTTGACGACATGGTCGATACCGCCGGCACGCTGTGCAAAGCGGCCGAAGCGTTGAAAGATCATGGCGCGAAAAAAGTGTTGGCCTATTGTACCCACCCTGTATTGTCGGGCAAGGCAGTGGAAAACCTCAGCAACTCCGTGCTGGATGAGCTGGTGGTAACGGACACGATTCCGTTGACCGATGCCGTACGCGCTTGCGGCAAGGTAAGACAATTGAGCATTGCCGAGATGCTGGCGGAAACCATGCGCCGTATCCACACCGAGGAATCGGTGAGTTCGCTGTTTATTGACTGATTTTTTTGGTGCAACCCGGTCGTAGCTGAATCGGGTTGCTTTTTGTAAGAGGGCTGGTCGCGGCCCTGTTTTGAGGAGTAAGAAACCATGTCTGGTGACTTTACAATTGAAGCTACAGTACGTACTGACGAGGGGAAAGGTGCGAGCCGCCGCCTACGTCAGACGGGTAAAATCCCTGGTGTTATCTACGGCGGCCACAAGGACGCTGTATCGATTTCTCTGGAACACAACAAAATCCTGCACAGCTTGGAGCATGAGGCGTTTTACACCTCAATCCTGAACGTGAAGGTGGATGGCAAGACTGAGAAAGCGATTTTGCGCGATGTACAGCGTCATGCGTACAAGCCAAAGGTAACGCACATTGACTTGCAGCGCGTTAACCCCAACGACGTTATTCACATGGTTGTGCCTTTGCACTTCATCGGTGAAGACGGCTGCGTTGGCGTGAAGGCCGGCGGTCACTTGACTCACAACATGTCAGATCTGGCCATCAGCTGTGCTGCCAAAGACCTGCCTGAGTTCATCGAAGTGGACGTAAGCAATCTGGCTATGGAGCAAGTGCTGCACATTTCTGATCTGAAATTGCCTAAGGGTGTGACTTCTGTTGCCCTGTCTCACGGTGCAGATCATGACTTGCCAGTGGCTGCAGTTCACAAGCGTCGTGGCGAAGAAGCCGAAGCGGCTGAAGAAGTTGAAGCAGAAGAGAGCGACGAAATCTCTGATGCAGCAGATGCTTCTGACGCTGAAGGCGACAAGTAAGACCCTGACGGGTGTTGAAACTCTGGGCGTAGAGGCGAACAGCAGTGACTGCACCCATCAAAATGATCGTGGGCCTGGGAAATCCAGGCTCCGAATATGCGGAAACCCGGCACAATGCCGGGTTTTGGCTTATTGACGAAATCGCTCGCGCCCACGGCGCAAGTCTGCAGGCCGACAGCAAGTACCACGGTGACACCGCCAGAATACTGATCGGCAGTCACGAAGTACGCCTGCTCAAACCCATGACCTTCATGAATCGCAGTGGTCAGTCCGTGGCCAAGCTGGCGAATTTCTACAAAATCCCGCTCGAATCCATTCTGGTCGCCCATGATGAAATGGATTTTGCGCCAGGTATCATGCGGTTAAAAATCGGCGGTGGTCATGGTGGCCACAACGGTTTGCGCGACATCATTGCCCAGATGGGCAATCAAAAAGATTTTCTGCGGCTGCGGATGGGTATTGGCCATCCGGGGCACGCCAGTCAAGTGACCGGTTATGTGCTGGGTAAGCCACAAACCGATGATAGAATCGCTATCGAATTAGGCATCAAAGAAGTGTTGGCCGTATTGCCGCTGTTGCTGGCCGGCGAACTTCAACAGGCCATGAATCAATTGCACACCAAGTTAAAAGGGTAAGGTTATGGGATTTAAATGCGGAATCGTCGGTTTGCCTAATGTGGGTAAATCCACGCTGTTCAATGCCTTGACCAAGGCCGGCATCGATGCCGCCAACTACCCGTTCTGCACCATCGAACCCAACGTCGGTGTGGTGCCCATGCCCGATGCGCGCCTGGATGCCCTGGCCGCCATCGTCAACCCGCAGCGCGTGCTGCCCACCACCATGGAATTTGTCGACATCGCCGGACTGGTCGCCGGAGCCTCCAAGGGTGAAGGTCTGGGTAACAAGTTTTTGGCCAATATCCGCGAAACCAATGCCATTGCCCACGTGGTGCGCTGCTTTGAAGACGGCGACATCACCCACGTTTCCGGCTCGGTCGACCCATTGCGCGACATCGAAATCATCAACACCGAACTGGCGCTGGCAGACATGGAATCCGTGGAGAAAAGTCTGCTGCGCGTAGCCAAAATCGCCAAAAGTGGCGACAAAAAGGCCAAGGCACAGCAGGCCCTGTTCGAGCGGCTGAAAGCCCAGTTGGATAAAGGCGAGCCAGTCCGGGCGCTGGAATTCAGCGAGGACGAAAAAGTCCTGATGAAAGAAATCCAGTTGCTGACCAGCAAGCCTACCATGTACATCGCCAACGTTGCCGACGACGGTTTTCAGAACAACCCGCTGCTGGACAAGGTGCGCGCCCTGGCCGAGAAGGAAGGCGCGGCAGTGGTGCCAGTCTGTGCGGCCATCGAGGCCGAAATCGCCGAGCTGGATGATGCGTCGAAAAAGGACTTCCTCGCCGACCTGGGTCTGGAAGAACCCGGTCTGGATCGCGTAATCCGCGCCGGCTACTCGTTGCTGGGACTGCAAACCTACTTCACCGCCGGCGTCAAAGAAGTTCGCGCCTGGACGGTGAAAATCGGTGCCACCGCACCGCAGGCCGCCGGCGTGATCCATACCGATTTCGAGAAAGGCTTCATTCGCGCCGAAGTGGTTGCCTATGCAGATTTTGTCGCATACAAGGGTGAAAACGGTGCCAAAGATGCCGGCAAATGGCGCCTGGAAGGCAAGGAATACATCGTACAGGACGGCGATGTAATGCACTTCCGCTTTAACGTCTAACTGGTTAAATTCCCGTCGGTTTAGTGACGCCCGGGGTTGACATTTGGGGCACTAATCCGCAAAATGCGCACTCCCCGCAACGGGGTAAGGCTACATAGCTCAGCTGGTTAGAGCACATCACTCATAATGATGGGGTCCCAGGTTCGATTCCCGGTGTAGCCACCATATTCCAAAAGCCCGATTCTAACGAGTCGGGCTTTTTTATGCCCTACTTCCTTTCCCCATACGTCTTTCCGTAGGGTGCGCGGCGCACCCTACGGTTGGGGAGTTAACTCATATCCTGCGGATCCACGTCCACGCTCCATCTCACCTTTTTCGCGTCTTTGTGATTTTCCAGAAACTGAATGATTTTCGCGAGCAGTGCGTGCAGGTCGCGGCGGTGTTCGGCGATCAGCAATAGTTGCGCGCGGAATCGTCCGGCGCGCTTTTCGATCACGGCGGGAACCGGGCCGAGGAATTCTACTTTGCTGTGATTTTCACTCAGTGTGTGCAGCGCGGATAGCACGTCCATCGGTAAGGCTTGCGCGGTGGCTTCGGCGCGGATCAGTGCGGCGAAGCGGTAGGGCGGAAACTGCGCCTGGCGGCGTTCGTCCAGCGCGGCTTCGGCGAAGGCGTGGAAGCCGTCGCGGATCAGTGTGGTCAGCAGCGGATGTTCCGGGTGGTGGGTCTGGATGATGACCTTGCCCGGTTTGTCGCCACGACCAGCGCGACCAGCGACCTGGGTGACGAGCTGCGCCAGGCGTTCGGTGGCGCGAAAATCCATGCTGAACAAACCGCCGTCGGCGTCGAGAATGCCGACCAGCGTGACGTTGGGGAAGTCGTGGCCTTTGGCCAGCATTTGCGTGCCCAGCAAAATTTGGCCGGCACCGGAATGCACTTTGTCCAGCAGCGCCTCAAACGAACCTTTGCGGCGGGTGGTGTCGCGGTCGATGCGGATCACCTCGTAGTTGGCAAAATGTTCCGCCAGCGCTTTTTCCACCCGCTCGGTGCCAAAGCCCTGGGGGCGGATGTCCAGTTCGCCACAGCTTGGGCACTGGTGGGGAATGGGGCGTTCGCTGCCGCAGTGATGACAGCACAGACGTTTGCTCTGCTGGTGCAGGGTCATGTGGGTGTCGCAGCGGCGGCACATTTCGATGTTGCCGCACTGATGACAAATCAGGGTTGGCGCAAAGCCGCGCCGGTTCAAAAAGAACAGCACCTGATTGCCGCGCTCAAGATGTTTTTTGGTTTCGCGCAACAGCGCGTGGCTGATGTTTTCCAGCATGGGCTGGTTGCGCAGGTCCAGGGTTTCGATGCCGGGGGCGGCAGCGTGGCCGGCGCGCTTTTGCAGTCGCAAGCGGGTGAAGCGTTTCTGTTGGCAGTTGTACAAACTTTCCAGTGACGGCGTGGCCGAGCCAAGCAGCACCGGAATGCCCTGGCGATTGGCGCGCACCAGCGCGATGTCGCGGGTGTGGTAGCGCAGGCCATCGCCTTGTTTGAACGAGGCATCATGTTCTTCGTCGATGATGATGATGCCGGGTTTGGCCAGGGGGGTGAAAATCGCCGAGCGGGTGCCAATGATGATGCGTGCTTCGCCGCTTTTCGCCGCCAGCCAGTTGTTGAGTCGTTCGGTGTCGTTCAGGCCAGAGTGCAGCAGCGCCATGGGCTGGGGAAAACGACGGATGAAACGGTCCAGCAGTTGTGGCGTCAGGCCGATTTCTGGCACCAGCACCATCGCCTGTTCGCCGCGAGTAAGCACTTGCTCGATGATTTGCAGATAGACTTCGGTTTTGCCGCTGCCGGTCACGCCATCAAGCAGAAAACAGTGATAACTGCCCAGACCGGCGCGCACTGCTTCGCAGGCGGCGTGTTGTTCCTGATTGAGTCGCAGCGGCGCTTGCGCGCTGATGTGGGCGTGGCTGGCAAGGCTGCTTTGCTGAATTTCCACCACCCAGTTTTTTTCCAGCAATTTTTTCATCGCCGGACGCCAGCCATCAATTTTTTCGTCCAGCAGCGCGCTGCTTTGGCCGGCAGAGTCGGCCTGGAGAATACTGAGCAGACTGGCCTGCTTGGGCGCGCGCTTGAGCTGTTCGACTTGGGCGTCACGGCCCTCGGTGGTCAGTTGCCACAGGCTGATGGTTTTGGCCTGGGCCGGATGATTCTGGCGCAGCAGGGTGGGCAGCGCCGAGAACACCGTGTCGCCCAACGAATGGTGGTAATAGTTGCTGAGCCAGCTTAACCAGTCGAGGTGGCTGGCTGGCAGCAGCGGTTGTTCGTCGATGACGTGGCTGATGGCCTTGAGTTTGTCGCGAGGCACTTCGCTGGTTTGTTCCAGCGAGAGAATCACGCCGATTTTTTGCTGACGACCAAATGGAACACTGACGCGCATGCCGGGTTGCAGCAGCGGGTGGTGGCCTGGGGGTGGCAGGTAGTCAAACAGGCGACGCAGCGGAGTCGCAATGGCAAGGCGAACGATCATCGCGCGACTGTAACATGCAGCGGATTTTTCGCATACCGCATTGCGAAAACGGGGTAACTTGCTGTGCTGTTGGACAAAAGCGGCTTATCCACAAAGCCTGTGGATAACTATGTGGATGAAGTGGGGGAAAGTCGTCTAAGTGGCCATAGCGCAAGGCGCGGTATTAAATTGTATAATATTTGTGCTGTAACTTAACTTGTTGTTTTTAAATAATAAAAAATTTCAGAGCAAAAAAAGCCGCTTTTTTAGGTTGTCCGAATCGCACTTGGGGTTGTCAATAGTTCAATGTGAATAATTTTGTAAGCTCGATACAAAAATGATTATGGCGAGCGCGGCGTGACACTGAACGCCTGGATTTCCTCCATCTGGGTGAGGGTCTCGGCCAGCAGGCGGAAATTCTTCTCATGGCGGGTGCGCAGCAGCATTTCGTAGCGCATGGATTTGCCATCGTTTTCCAGTTGGTAACTGCGGCTGCTGGACTCGATGTTGTGGTAGCGGACAATTTCGAGAATCTCGTCTTCGGTCAGTTGCGACTTGCGCAGTGTCTGCACCGACAGGGCGCCCAGGGTCAGCGACGGCAGTTTGGATTCAAGCCAGCGGAACGCTGACAGGGTGCCCAGTGCCAGTACGGTGGCAATGCCGGCGGCGAGGAAAAAACCCACGCCGATGAGCACGCCAATGGCCGCAGTGATCCAGATGGAAGCGGCGGTGGTCAGGCCGCGAATAGTGTGCGCCTCTTTCATGATGACGCCGGCGCCCAAGAAACCGATGCCGGTCATGATGCCCTGCGCCATGCGGGTAGGGTCAACGCGGATGGTGTCGAGGGGAACGCCCTTGAGCAGCTCCCACTGGTACACCGTCAGCAGCATCAGCAGTGACGAGGCCATGCACACCAGCGCGTGAGTGCGAAAACCGGCAGGGCGACCGTTGTAGGAGCGTTCCAGGCCGATCAGGCCGCCAGCGGCCAGAGCGATCAGCAAACGTGACGCGGTGGTGACAAGTTCTGTGTCGAGACCAAAAATATCCAGATTCATGACAAATTTTTCTATGGCAGGTAAAGATGTGCTGTAAATCAATGCGATGCATAATAGCTGCCGTATACTACCACGCCAGCCAAATTACTGATCGCTCTGTGGATATTGACGGCCCTGCGCCGCGAATCCTGAGCTGAACCGGGAGGAACAATGACCGATTGTTTGTTTTGTAAGATTGTGGCCGGAAAAATTCCGGCGAACGAAGTTTATCGCGACGATGACGTGGTCGCATTTCGCGACATCAGCCCCCAGGCACCCAAGCACCTGCTGATTATTCCCACCGAGCACGTGGCGACGCTGAACGATTTTGATCAGGCGCATCAAATGGTGTTGGGCAAGATGCTGCTGACCGCGCAAAAGCTGGCCAAGGCCGAAGGCTTTGCCGACAGTGGTTATCGCACCGTGATTAACTGCAATCAGGATGGTGGCCAGACGGTGTACCACACCCATATGCATGTGCTGGGTGGGCGGGCGATGAAGTGGCCGCCGGGCTAGTCGATCGAAAAAAAAGTGTGCGTATCAAGCCCGGCATCGCCGGGCTTTTTTTATGGCAGCCGGTATAGCTGTTTTTCGTAGGCCGCGCCGGGGAACAGCGCGTGGGCCAGCGCGTCCTTGGCCAGTTCCGGGTCCAGCGGCACCGGTTGCAGTTGATCGCCGACAACGCGGAACTGCTGCGCGGGATTTTCCGGGGTGTGGATCACCACCTGATCGCCCACCTGATAGGCGTGGTTGTTGTCGTACTGCATGATGGCGCGACCGGGATCATTGGCCGGCAGACTCAACAGGTCGCGGCCTATCATCGGGTTGTGATTTTCCAGGCCCATGGCGCTCAGTGCAGTGGGCAGCAAGTCGATTTGGCTAGACAGAGTGTCCAACCGCTGCTTGGGGACGTTGGGGCCGAGCAGCAGACCGACGATTTGGTATTTTTGCACGGGCACCAGTTCTGTGGCGCGCACCAGCATCGGGTGATCGGCCACCAGCAGGAACACAGTGTTGGCGAAATAGGCTTCTTTTTGTGCCTGCTCGAAGAACTTGCCCAGCGCATAATCCGCGTACTTGGCGCTGTTGTGCGGGTTTTGCCGTGGCTGATCGTAGTTGTCGATTTTGCCTTCGGGGAAATCGTACGGCGCGTGATTGGTCAGGGTCAGCACCACGTTGGCGAAGGGCTGCGGCGTTTGTTTGAATTTTTCGTTGGCAAAGCGGAACAGCGCTTCGTCCGATGCGCCCCACGAGGTGCGTTCAGCATCGACGGGGAAGTCGGCGGTGTCGAGCACTTCATCAAAACCGTTGTTGAGCATGAAGCCGCGCATGTTGTCGAAATGACTTTCGCCGCTGTAGATGAAGCGGGTGTGGTAGCCGTGTTGTTTGAGCAGGCTGCCGATGGTGAAAAAATTCTGCTGTGACTTGTTCAGCTTCAGAATTGTGCTGTGCCAGGTGGTGGGTGGATAGGCACTGAGCAACGCCTCCATGCCGCGCGAAGTGCGGATGCCGGTGGCGTAGAGCTGACTGAACAGCGTGCCCTGCTCGGCCAGTTTTTCCAGATTCGGCGTCAGCGGCAGGCCGCCCAGGCTGGCCATGTATTCCGCGCCCATGCTTTCCATGATGATGACCACCAGATTGAGCGGTTTGTCGCGGGCAATGGCCGGCGTCTGCTGGTGCAGGGTTGGCAGCGTCGCATCCTGCGGGCCGTCGATATGCGCGGCGCGGCGCACGCGAGTAAATACTTCCTCATCCGGCAGGCTGCCGTACAGCTCGTCCGCGATAATGCTCGCCTGATTCTGCCGGTACAGCGCGTACAGCAACGAATAGCTGGAATTCAGTCCCAACTGGTTGGCCAGAGGGTTGCCGGAAAACGCCGCCAGTCCCGGATTCGGCGTGGCCTTGTTGATGCCCGAACGCATGCCGATGATCAGCAGCACGATCAGCAGCGGCAGCACCAGCAGGCGCAGCACCACGGGCCAAGGCTGTTGCGCCCGCAACAGTCGCGACACTGCTTGCCAGCACAACACCCCAAATGCTAGCCACAGCAGGCTGAGCATGGGCAGGGCGACGGGATATTCGCCCCACACCGTCAGCAGTACTTCCTTGGGATGGGTGAAGTACTGGAAGAAAAGCTGATTGGGGCGGCTGGTGTACTCGTTCATGAACGGCCCGGTGACCACTTCCATGCCGATGATCAGCATCACCCAGGCGCTGAAGTACAACGTCAGCGGCACGTGCAGGCGGCGCTGCCAGGACAATGGCAACAACAGCATCAGCAGCGCCGGCAGCAGCAGTGCCGCGCTTAGCAGCACTGCGTCCATGCGCAGACCGATGGGATAAATCCGCCACAGTTGTTCGATCCCCTGCAACTCGTCGGCAAAGTACAGGCTTAGGCCCGCACGATTGACGGCGAAAAACGCAATGCAGAAAACGAAGAAGGCCCCCAGGGGAGCCAGGGGGCCGAGTTTTTGGTACAGCCTAGTCATGAATGAAAGTGTAATCTCAGAACGTTGCTAATGTGTGACCAAACTCGCGGGCATATCGTTCCCCAAATTCCTTGCGGCTGAAACGATGGTTCTGCGGGCCGTGGCTTTCGATCTTGATCGCGCCGATCAGCGAGGCAATCCGGCCGGTGGTGTCCCAGTCCAGGTCATGCATCAAACCGTACAGCAGGCCAGCGCGGTAGGCATCGCCACAGCCGGTGGGGTCAGACAGTTCTGCTGCCTTGGCGCAGGGAATCTCGATGCGGTGCTTTTTGGTGTAAATGTGCGAACCCTTGCTGCCCTGGGTGACGATGAAGGCTTCGACGCGCTCGGCAATGTCATGCGGGCTCAGGCCGGTGCGCTCGTACATCATTTCCGCTTCATAATCATTGACGGTGACCCAGGTCGCCTGATCGATGAAGGCTTTCAGATCGTCGCCGTCAAACATCGGCATCGCCTGACCGGGATCGAAAATGAACGGAATGCCGGCTTCGACAAACTCGCGGGCATGCAGAATCATGCCGTCGCGACCATCGGGTGAAATGATGCCGATCTTCACGCCCTTGGCGTCGGTCACGCTGTTTTCGTGGGCATAGCCCATGGCACCAGGATGAAACGCAGTGATCTGGTTGTCGTCCATGTCGGTGGTGATGAATGCCTGGGCGGTGTAGCTATCGGATTTTTCTTTGACGTGCTTGGTGGAAATGCCGTGTTTCTCAAACCAGGCGCGGTACTCGGCAAAATCGTTACCCACGGTGGCCATGGGCAGCGGGCTGCCACCCAGCAATTTCAGGTTGTAGGCAATGTTGCCAGCGCAACCACCAAAACTGCGACGCATCTCGGGCACCAGAAACGACACGTTAATCATGTGGGTCTTGTCAGGCAGGATGTGGTTTTTGAATTTATCGGGGAAGACCATCACGTTATCAAACGCGAACGAGCCGCAGATCAGTGCTGACATTGAATTGCTCCGTGCTGAGAATTTGTTTTGGGAATGAGGGGATTGTAACGGGTACGGGTGGGGAAATGAAACAGGGAGGGGCTTGGGCGTGCACTTGGGGGTTTGGAGTGGGAGGCAGCTGATCATCATGGGGACGCTTTTTTCAATCCCCGCGGCTAAGCTTAAGTGACTATATCTGATTGTATTTTAAAGAGTTTGTTGGTTTGGTGCGATGCGTTGAGTGATGTGTTGACGCGAGGGACTGCTTGAAGGAGTACTTAAAACCGTCAATAATTGACGGTATGGGGCGATAATCAGGGACAAGGGACTTGGCCAGCAAAGAATCCAATGTGGTTGATTTCAACATCACCCCTGACAGGGCGAGAAAACTCATCAAAGAAATTGCTGAGGATAGCTCGAGGGTGATTTTCACGGCCCATGCGGAAAAGCGCATGCGACAGCGCAAGATTTCAAGAATTCAGGTGATGAGATGTTTGACGCACGGCCGCGTGATCGAGGGTCCCGCTCCCAGTATTAAAGGGAATTGGGAGATGAAGATGGAAGTGATGTCTGCCGGAGAGATAGTTACTGTAGTTGTTGCTTTGGAAAAAGACGACGCTGGAAATTATGCAGTGATAATTACGGTATTTGGAGCTTAAGCCCCATGAAAAAAGAAAACATGTACCACTATACAAGTTGCGGCCTCCGTAACATCTGGTTACGGAACGGATTTGTCATGAAAGAAACCTCGTATGGTCATGGAGTCGCAATACATGACGTTGAGGGATTGCATAAAGCCATTGGTTTGAATTTGGTTCAAAATAAGCCTCACCTCAGTGGGGCCGAGATTCGTTTTTTGCGAAAAGAACTTGATATGCCCCAAGCGCAGTTGGCAGCGATGCTTGGCGTTAGTGAAAACACCATTAGGGGCTGGGAAAAACACAGAGGCAAAATTACAAAGCCAGCCGAACGGTTGCTGCGGATGATCTATCAGGAATACGTTACGGGAAATTCATCTATTCGCGAACTCATCGAGCGACTCGGGAAATTCAACAGAAACATCTATTCAAATGGGATGAGCCTCGAGGAAACAGAAAATGGCTGGGTGTCAGCGGCCTGATTGGGGATCACTTGGCGCAATGCCTTTTAGTTATTGCGTGGTGCATCAAAGCAGGTAGGGTGAGCCGCGTGTACAAACCGGGGACATGGGTTACAAAGCGTTCGGAGACATAGGTAACACATCTAGACTGATGGCATGAGAAATCTAAAGAGGAATGATCATGCCTTGGACAGAGGTGTCTACCATGACCTTGA
>Ga0224510_10000793_pt1 | contig 22534 bp, 27 predicted proteins | sample SF_May12_sed_USG_FD_170161 | JGI IMG/M metagenome (GOLD analysis project Ga0224510, IMG submission 170161) | Sediment microbial communities from San Francisco Bay, California, United States - SF_May12_sed_USGS_4_1 | ecosystem: Environmental > Aquatic > Marine > Sediment | place: USA: California... | reverse complement strand
AGAAGCGTCTCCCGCAAGATGGCCGCTTCGCCATTCGAACCTCTGGAAAGGATGTCGACCTTCGAGTCTCCGTGTTACCCACCTCACACGGCGAGCGAGTCGTCCTGCGCTTGCTGGAGAAAGAAAATCGCCTCCTGAATCTTTCGGAAATGGGATTTTCAAAAGAACGACTCGCGGTGATCCATCAGCTGATCCAGCTCGCCCACGGGATTATCCTCGTCACCGGCCCCACGGGAAGCGGCAAGACGACCACGCTCTACGCCGCACTGAGCCACATCAATGCACCAGACAAGAACATTATCACGGTCGAGGACCCAGTCGAATACCAGTTGCTCGGAATCGGACAGATGCAGGTGAACCCGAAGATCAATCTGTCCTTTGCTGCCGGATTGCGGTCGATCCTTCGACAAGATCCCGACGTCATTATGATCGGTGAAATCCGCGACCGTGAAACAGCGGAGATCGCCATTCACGCCTCCCTCACGGGACACCTGGTGTTTTCCACTTTACACACGAACGATGCCGCAAGCGCCGCCACCCGCCTGATCGACATGGGCATCGAACCATTTCTCGTCGCGTCATCGGTCGTCGCCGTCCTTGCCCAACGATTGCTCCGTAGGATTTGCCCGGACTGCAAGCGGCCCTACGCACCGAGCGAGGAAGAGCTCGATCGACTTGACTTACCATCAGACTCGAACGTGACCCTCTACCGAGGGGCAGGCTGTGCAGCCTGTTCGCAGACCGGATATCGCGGACGAACCGGCATTTTCGAACTCATGGTGTTCGACGACGAAATCAGGCGTCTGATCGGGAGCAAAGCGGACTCGACCGCCATCAAGCAGGCGGCCATCGCCAAGGGCATGGTGACGTTGAAGCAGGAAGGTGCAGAACGAGTCATCCAGGGTCACACCACGCTGGAAGAAGTCATGCGAATCACGCAACAAGAAATCGACGTCGACTAGATGACAGCCCGTTTCTCTCACCATCGTTTCCGTACTCATTCCTATCGGGTCATCGGAAAACCATGGGGTGTCCGTCGTACTCCTGGAGCCTGTTGATCATGCCGGTCTATCAATACCAAGGGTACCGGAGTGACGGTGGAGCCGCGACAGGAATCATCGACGCGGAAAACGTCAGGGTGGCGCGGCTCAAGCTCAGAAAAGAGGGTGTGTATCCGACCGATGTCGTCGAACAAAACCAACCATCGGTTCGCCCGCAAGAACCAGGCCGTTCCGCCACCGCGCGGACGACCGGGAAATCTTCTGTCCTTTCGGCATCTGACCTGTCATTGCTGACCAGGCAATTTGCGACCCTTCTGGTCGCCGGGCTCCCCCTTGTCGACGCGCTCGGCGTCCTCGTGGATCAAGCACAGAAAAAACCTCTCAAAGCCCTTCTCGCCGACATTAGAGAGCAAATTCGTGGGGGAAAAGCGTTGAGTGTCGTCTTGGAATCGTATGAGAAGGATTTTTCCCCCATCTACGTCCATATGGTACGAGCGGGCGAAGCCAGCGGAGCACTTGATCAGATCTTGTTCAGGCTCGCGGAGTTTTTAGAGAAGCAACAGGCCCTGAGGAACAAGGTCACCAATGCGATGCTCTATCCCATCATCATGCTGGTCATTGGCACGATCATCCTGTTTTTCCTCATCACCTTTGTCGTGCCCAAGATTACCCAGGTGTTCGCGCAACAGAAACAGGCCTTGCCCTGGCCGACCGTCGCGTTGATGTCGGTCAGCGAGTTCATGGCCGATTATTGGATGGTGCTGGTGGGGGTTGTCGTCGGAGGTCTGTACCTGATACGGCGATTTGCCCATACTGCACGGGGCCGCATGGTCGCTGACCGCGTGACGCTCAGACTCCCACTAATCGGCGACGTGGCCAGAATGGTTTCGATTTCCAGACTGACGAGCACACTGTCAACGATGTTGGCGAGCGGTGTCCAATTGCTCGACGCGCTGGATGTCTCCAAGCGGGTCATGAACAATCGTGTGCTCGAAGAAACGGTAGAAGGCGCACGGCAGAACATCCGCGAAGGCGAAACGATCGCTGATCCCTTGAAGCGCAGCGGAGAATTTCCTGCCTTGGTCACCCACATGATTGCCGTCGGTGAGAAAAGCGGGGAAATGGAAGAGATGCTCCGCCGCGTCAGCCAAATTTACGACAGCGAAGTCGAGCGCGTGATTGCCCGCTTGACCTCTTTAATGGAGCCGATCATGATTCTCGTGATGGGGGCCATTGTGCTCTTCATCGTCGTCGCGATTCTCTTGCCCATCTTCGAAATGGGCCAAATGATACGATGAGGACGCAGACTACACGCATCGGCATACACAGTTGAATGAAAAAGGGGGACTGATGATGAGTGATTCAGAACAGCGGAGCGAGCAGCCGGTACAGACGACGGAACCGAGTCGACTCATTCTCGTAGGCACCCGTTTGATGCAGCGGACGAAAGGAGCTTCCGGCGGCTTTACCTTTATTGAAATCATGGTGGTCGTCGCTATTTTAGCCATCCTCGCAGCATTGGTTGTCCCCCGCATCATGGGCCGAACCGATGACGCCAAGCGGACCGCCGCAAAAGTGCAGATCCGCAATATTGAAGGTGCGCTACAACTTTACAAATTGGATAACGGTGTCTATCCCACCACCGAGCAGGGTCTCAAAGCGCTCATTGAAAAGCCGGCCGTCGGTGTCGTGCCTAAGAAATGGAAAATTGGCGGGTACTTGCCAAAGCTTCCGGAAGATCCCTGGGGCAATCCCTACAAATATGTCAGCCCAGTCCAACGGGGGGACCAAAAAATTGACTACGAAATCACCTCCCTGGGGACAGACGGAGAGGTCGGCGGCGAGGGTGTGAACGCCGATATCACCAATTGGAATCTGGATAGAGAGTAAGACATCTGTGGACCGACGTCATCCAGCACCGTTGACACACTGTCTGTGGCGATCGGAGCTCGGGCGGCCCGATATCGCAAGAACCAACGTGTGTGGAGGGTCAAGATGGCGGTCTCCGGCTGGTTTCACGATTTTTGAAATGCTGATCGTCTTGTTTCTTCTCGGAGGAGTCCTGGCCATCATGATCCCTCGGATCAGCTTCGAAGAAGATCTCCGCTCCACAGGAAGAAAACTTATCGGTCTTCTCCGAACCTTGCAAGGAGACGCAGCCTCAAAGCAGACACCCTTAAGGCTGTATCTTGACCTGGATCGAGGACTCTACTGGTTGATGCTCGTGGAAGGTACAGAAGAACGCCTTCCACTTGATCCGGCCTGGAAAACTCCTCGTTCCTTACCAGAATCCATACGTTTGACTGAGATATCTATCGGGCAGGAGAAGCATATGTCAGGACGAGTCGGTATATCGTTCTTCACAAATGGGCGTATCGAACCGGTCACGTTGTACCTCATGGACTCAAAGAACAATCTGCTGGGGCTGGCGGTCGATTCATTGACCGGCGGGATTCGGGTGAGCGACGAACGGTTTGACATTCCACGAAATCGTTTTATCCCTGACCGTGTCAGAACGCTGCTGAAAGCCAGGCCACAAACGGGAGCGGCGGGGTCGGCGATCGGCGGCATTCCCAACCCCCAATAGGACGGCATAGTGCAAGGCAGACCACGAACCGAAGCCCACGACGCAGGATTCACGCTTCTTGAAGTGCTGCTGGCGATCGCCTTGCTGGCGATGGCACTGCCTGTTCTCCTTGGCCTGAGAAACTTCGATCTGGATCTCCAGGACAGAGCATCGGAATTGACCATCGCGACGTTGTTGGCCCAAGAGAAGTTGGTGGAGGTCGAACTGTTGGGGCAATATGCTATCGGCGAAACCGTCGGCGAGTTTCGGCATGTTCCCCTCGGGGCCCAGCCCGTCACCCACACCGCCCCCAGAGCAGTCGGGTACAGATGGAAACAGACCATCGCGCCGACTCCGCTGGAGTTGATTCGCGAAATTCGCATCAAAGTGACCTGGCCCCGTAGTGAACGTGAAGAAAGCCTGGAGGTGAGCACGTATGTCTTCGCCGGCCGTCTCACCTTTTAAAGGCCAATCGGGTTTTACCCTGGTCGAAGTATTGGTCGCCGTGGCACTGCTTGGCACCATCGCGGCCATGGTCTTCGGCTCGCTCATCACGACCACGCAGGCCGTCGAGGCCGGGAGAGACCATGTATCGAGAGAACAAACGGTCAGAAATATTTTGCGTCTCATGGCCGAAGAAATTGCCCTCAGCAAACGGACCCTCGCCTACCCCTGGGTCGGAATGAACGGAACACAGGAAGGACAACCGGCCGACACGCTCGCGTTTCTGGCGATGGGTCAGAGCATGAGCTCTGGGACGGCGAAGGAGGGCGAAACCATTCGTGTCGTCTATACGCGGGAACGCGATCGGTTGATTCGGTTCGTTCGCAAAAACCTCTACACCATGACCGACACCGATGAGACGCTGGAACAAATGGAACTGGCCGATCGCGTACAGGCCTTCAACGTTCGGTATTATGACGACCAGAACCGGATCTGGCTCGACGAATGGCCGACGGCCAGCAAGCTGCCGAAGGCCGTGTTAATTGAAGTGACCTTTCACCATCCCGATGCCACACCGTGGACCGTGCGGGAGTGGGTCACGATCGGCACATCATGACCATCAAATGGCCTGAAGCCTGGCGCGCAATTCTGGGATGGGTTGCCGCTGGAATCTGTATCGTGGCGATCTGCGTCCTCGCCACCTTTCCCTATGGGATGCTCCAGGCACGGGTGGTGGAGGAACTCAAACGAGCCACTGCGATGGACGTTCGGGTCGCCGATTGGACCATGGGGCTACCCTTGAGCCTGGAATGGCGAAACGTGACCCTCTCAAAGCCAAATATCACGCCAATCGAAATGGCTGGGCTGCAAGCCAAACTCGGAGTTTTGAAGGCGCTGAGCGGAACGCTCGGCCTCGATATCGTCGTACAGCTGGACGAAACCTCCTCACGGACAAACCTCGCCAAAGGTACCCTCACGGCCTCATCGTTTTCCCTGGCCGGCCCCGTAGCCATCAAAGGACAACTTCAGCAGGTGGATCTCTCAAAGATCCTGCGCCGCTATGTCACCCGGGGAACATTGAATGGAAATTTTTCTCATCGAGTCGAGTCCGGACGGTCCACCACAGCTGTCATGAAGGGTGAAGGCACATGGACAGCCGAGGCAACCGATCTCGTGATCGACCAGATTCCAGTCGGCAACGGACGAACCTTCTCGCTGACATTCAGCTCAGTTTCGGCAGGCCTTTCCTGCCGTGACCTCCGCTGTGACGTCACGCAACTGAACGGTGAAGGGATCGACGGCTCCTTCACGGGAGAAGGACAGATCACCATTCAGCAGCCGATACCGAATAGCCAACTCGCCCTCACCGTGACGGTCGTTCCCGGTCCTGGCTTTGCCTCCAAAGCCGGCATGCTGGGCCTCCCCGCTCCACCTCCCGGAACACCCATGACCGTCAAGATCGTCGGAACCTTGGCACAGGCACGGATCGCATTGTAAAGTAGCGTGGAAGTTTCAAGCTCCATGTTTCACGTATTCCGATAACATGAAACTCGAGACGCGAAATATGACACGAAGAAGGAAGCTGAATGCATGGCCATTGTAGATGAATGTGTCGGACTGGATGTTGGACAAACCGGCATTAAAGCCGTCCGGTTTCGCCGCCGCCTCAGCGGACGCGAAACGGTCGATTATTTTCAACACCCCCTGCCGTTTTCACGGCCGGAGGATCTCGAACCGGCTCGACGTGTGCAGTCCTTGCGAAGCTTCATCTGGCGACATGGTCTCTATGTCACAGACCGCTTAGTGACGGCCATTCCTTGTCAGGACCTCTTCGTGAGAACGCTCTCGTTTCCCTTTAAGGACTCGGCCAAGCTTGCGCAAGTCGTCCCTTTTGAAGTCGAAAATCTCGTACCTATGCCGCTTGAAGACTTGGCGGTGGGAAGCCTGATCCTTCCACCTGAGCAACCGATCGAAGGATCAGCACCTGAAAGCAAGGGCTCAGATGTGCTTGTCACCGCTGCGCCGAGAGACAAAGTCGCCGAGCATCTCCAGTTTTTGGCGCAAGCCGATGTGGAGCCGTCGGCTATCAATGTCGATGCCATGGCACTCTTTTCCGTCACGCAATATTTACAAGCAGAAGGGGCTGCCGTGCCGCCGGATCTGGCCATCATCGACGTCGGGGCTTCGAAGACCACGCTCTGTCTCGTCCAAGGAGGGCGGCCCGTCGTGCTTCGGACCATCCTGTGGGGCGGCAACCACCTCACACACGCCCTGGCTGTCCAACATGCCTGCAGCTTTGCTGACGCTGAACGTCACAAGCGCACGGTCGCCGTTGATCAAGTCCATGGGTTGCTGGAGCCTGTGCTGCGAGAACTTCGAATCACGCTACAGGCCTATCAAGGAAGCGAGCGTGGTCGTTTGACCCACTGCTGGGTATGCGGTGGCGGGTCGAAACTTCAGGAAATCGGGAGCTATGTGTCTCGGCAATTGGGACTCTACCCGGTGGGCCCCCGCCAGGGGTTCGGCCCCGATGCCCCACGAGCATTCTCCCTCGCGTTTGGTTTAGCAATTCATCCCAAGATCATCCGGCCACGCTGGCGATTTAAGTCGTCCCCGCACGGGCTCGCCCTTGACCTGAAGGGTGCGACAGAAGCCACGTCACAGGACGCCGTGACAACCAAACGGGATCGGCGTATGGCCCTCGCCGCTGTGCTGGTCATCGCGGTCCTGGCGCTCGTGGATTTCTCGGTTCACTTCATGTTGCAAGACCAACGAGTGACACGGCTGAAAACGGCCTTGCAGAGCCAGTATGCGCAATTCTTCGGAGCCGGTGCCGCACCGGGAGAGGAACTTGATCAAGCCCAGTACCGCATCGGGGTGCTTGATAAATCCCTGAGTCTGATTGACACCACCGACAACAAAGTCTTACGCACGCTGTCCATCTTCGTGAAGCAATTGCCACCCGGAACAACCGTCAAGGTTCGGGAGCTGACCGTCGATGGCGCCGTGATTCTCATGGAGGGCGAGACCACCTCGTTCGACGCGGTTGAACGGGTGAAGCAAACCCTAGCTGCCAGCGCTCAACTCACGGACGTCGCGGTGACGGAAACTCGTGTGGGCGCCGCACCCAATCAAGTGGTGTTTCGAATGACCGCCACGGTGAAACCATCATGATGCAGAACTTTCGGGAACGATGGCACCAGATGTCTAAGCGGGAGCGGGTGCTCGTGATGGCAGGGGGTATCGTGCTTGGACTGAGCCTTGTCTTCCTGCTCATCGTGGATCCCTTACTCGACAAGCTGGATCGCCTTGAGCGTCAGACCGTGCGGAAGCAGAAAGACCTCACAGAGTTGGCGGCGCTGAGCCATGCCTATCTCACCAAGCGGAACCGTTTGGCGAAAGTGGAAAGTCACATGCCCGCACACGACAGTCATTTCTCGCTGCTCACGTTCATGGAAGAAGCGGCCACGACTGCACACGTGCGCGAACGCATCACGAGCATGCAACCACAGGTCCAAACGCTGGCGCAAGGCTACGAAGAAACTGCCGTCGATCTCCGGTTGGAAGGCGTGCAACTTCCGGAAGTCCTGGCCTTACTGGTCGCCATTGACCAAGCTCCGTACGATCTGCATGTACGCCATCTCCAAATGCGCCCCAAGTTTGATAATCCCGTGAACATGGACGCAACCATTCGGGTTTTAAGCTATGCCAAAAGCTGACGAACGCGGTGTCGCGCTCCTGTTGGCGCTCCTCGTGTTGACTCTCCTCACCGCTCTGATTCTTGAGTTTGATGCCGAGGCCCGCCGTGAATACCGCGCAGCCGCGACGTTTCGAGACGACTATAAGGCCAGCATGCTGACACGGGCTGCCGTGCAGGCGACACGCGCGGTACTGGCACAGGATCTCCTGCGTGAAAAAATGACCGGCCAAAAATACGACGGCCCGACCGACATCTGGGCCATGCCGATCAAGAACTATGCGATCGGAGACGGGTTCTTGACGGCACAAATCCGAGACGAGACAGGGAAAGTGAATCTGAACGACCTCGCCTCAACGTCAGGTGGGGAACTGGAGCAGAAGAAAAAGGTTTTCCGGGTCAGACGATTGTTCGAACTGCTCAAGGTGAATCCAAACCTTGTGGATACCCTCATCGACTGGATCGATCAGGATGATGCACCTCAACCGGCCGGAGCAGAGAGCCTCTACTATCAGTCCTTGAGACCGCCCTATCGGACCGCAAATTCGCCGTTGCCAGGACTCGGCGATCTTCAGCTTATTAAGGGATTTACACCGGACATTATCAAACGAATCGAGCCCTATGTCACGGTCTACCCCCTGGAAGGTGGAGCGCCGATGAACCTCAACACAGCCGATCCCATTGTCATTCAGACGCTCGACCCCAGTATTACCCAATCTATCGCAATGGAGATCGTTCAGGGACGTCCATACAAAACCAAGGTCGAACTCGATCGAGTCAGCAGTTTTCAAGAACTCGGCCGGACGTTGCGCAACGACTACGACATCAAGTCGGACTATTTCTCGGCACGATTGGCCATTACCGTGAACGAGACGACGAAGATTTCATTCGCGGTCCTGAGGCGAGATGCCAGCAAAGGCGAGACCACGGTGGAATATTTACGGATTCTCTAATGGAACAGGAGGAGTTTCAGGTTTCAAGTTTTTGCGACCTCTGCCTCAACATGAAACTTGGAACTTGAAACCTGGAACTTAATCAAGCGGTACCATAATCGTCACTTCATTGCCGCGTTCGTTGTAGGCTAAACCAGGAAAGAACGATCGAGCCAAAAAGATCCCCCTCCCGCTGGCATCTTCCGACTCACACACTTCCTGTGAGCGTAAGAGCAGACTGTGCCATTTGAAACCCTTGCCTTCATCGGTGATGCGATAGACCAGACGATCGTCGCTCTTCTCGTAGAGCACGTGAATGGTCACCCGACGATCTCTGAGCCGAGCTTGGGCTAAGCGTTGAGCGAGAAGCTGTTCATACTGTCCGTCCGCCAGAGCCTCTTGCTTCTCCTGATAGAAGATTTCGAGATTTCCATGCTCGATAGCATTGAAGAGCAATTCTTGAAGGGCGCCTTGGAGATGGAGCCGCCGCATTGGCGTCAGGGCGGACGCCGTGGTCTTCATCAACCAGGAAATAATGCCTGGAATATGAGCAGGATCCGAGTCCACAGTCAGGCTATACTCTGATCGATACACGCCCGGAAGATCAGCCAGGTCTCTAGGCAGAAGTCCGCGCGCGCGCTGAACCGCGTAGGCCAATTCTTCTTCGGCAATCGGTTTATGAAGATAGTCAGCCGCTCCGATACGAAGCGCCTCAAGGATCATTGGTTCCGGCGCGTCTTGTGCCATCACAATCACAGGACATGGATCATGTCTGGCTTTGAGCTCTTTCACCAATCTGAGTCCTGCCGCATCAGGGAGAAACAAATCGGTGAGGACAATATCCGGCGCCGCGGAGTCGATGGTCGCCAATGCCGCAGCCGGATCATGCACGGCGACAACAGAAAACCCTCTACCCTGCAAGTGCTGGGCAATGCGTGCCTGGGTCTCTGGACAGGAGTCGATGACCAACACATGATCCGACGTGTCCAGCATGTTCATGCGGCAAGTCCTTTGTCTCGTTCACGGCGAAGCGCATTCAGCAGACGCAGAAGTTCCTGTTCCAAGGTGGCATAGAGCGCTTCCGCATGGAGCAGATTGCCGGCCTTTGCGGTTTCTTCCAATGCTTTGCACGCGTGAAGGGAGGCCGGCGCACAGAATTGAAGGATCGCTCCCTTCAGCCGATGACTGGACCGGGCCAAGCCGACAGCGTTCTGGACGCCGAGTGCTGCTTTCGCTTCGGCTAAGTCCTTCGGCCCGTGCTCAAGGAACAGTTCGACCATCATCTCAAACGTTTCTCGATCGTGATCGACTCGGGAAAGTGCCTCATCAAGGCTGAAGACGGGATCATGGTTCATACGAGCTTTTCTCTAGACAACCGCCGCTGTCACCTCGACACCCATCAGCGCCACATCATCGGGAAATTGTTCGTGCCCCTGCCACCGGATCGCTTCCTCAATGGATCTCGCCACCACTTCTGTCAGGGGTCGAGGGCCGCATCCACAAATCGTCTCTTCCAGCCGATCTTGTCCCCACAATGCTCCGCTCGAATCCGGGACTTCGTACAGGCCGTCGCTCAAGAGGTACAGCCGATCACCCGGCGCGATCGTGAGATCCGTCGTTACATACGTCGTCGAGGCGTCAAACCCGAGCGGCAAATTAGGTCGAGCCATCCAGTTGAATTCTCCAGACGACCGTTGAAGGAAGGCCCCGTTATGCCCGGCGGTGGCGTAGGAGAGGGTACGGGCGCGAATGTCCAGTCTGGCAAAGATGATTGTAAAATAGTTTCCGTCTTCCGTCAGCGGGAACTGTTTGTTGGCTTCTGTAAGAATGGCACCTGGATCAGTCGACCCGACATGCCGGAGCAAGTTGCCACGTCGCAGAAATGTTGAAAGCGCGGCGGAGCGCAATGCCGACGAGACACCGTGACCGGACGCATCCAGCAAGTACAATCCCAACACGCCATCACCCCACGAAACAATGTTGAACAGGTCTCCGCCCAAGCCGAGAGATGGTCGATAGGCATGCACCATCTGAACACCGGGTGCGACGATACCCGGTGCCGGGAGGAGCGATTCGACATAGCTTGCCGCTGATTGGAGCTCTCGCTCGAGCACCTCCTGCTTCCGCCGAATCTCCTCGGTCGCGTCTTCCAATCGCCGGATCAAGGTCGCGGCGCGTACCCCCGACTGAACGCGAGCCGTGATTTCATACTTGCTGGCGGCTTTACTGAGAAAGTCATCGGCGCCACGGGCCAATCCCTCGGCGATCTGCTCAGGCTCATCGTGACTCGTCATCATGAGGATCTGACTCGTGAGCAGCTCAGGATCTTGACGCACCCGTTCGCAGAAGGACGGGCCGTCGATTTCAGGCATCATCCAATCCAAAATGGTCAGATCCGGACGTTCACGACGAAGCGCATCCAGTCCTGATTTTCCGTCGACCGCCTCGATCACGCGGTACCCCAGCCGCTTGAGTCGAGCCGCCAGCGCAATGCGCGCGGTCGGCTCATCGTCCACAACAAGGACGGTTTGCGGCGTCGGCAACCCGGCGAGACCCGCAGGCGTGGCTAACGACCCAGAGGACATTGGCACTCCTTAGAGCTCAGGGGTTTCAGGTTGTTTGTTTCAAGTCTAAGGTTTCATGTTTCATCGTGTCGGACAACTTGAAACTTCCACCCGCTTCATGCCGCGCGTTGGTGCCCAGCCAAGGCGTCCTGTTCGTTGTCGTAGACGGGAATGAGTTTTTGAATATTCGCCAGACTCATGATTTCTCGCACATAACTCTGCGGCTTCAACATACTCACTTTCCCTTGGCTCAACTTGAAGTTTTGCGAGACTAGCGCCAGCAAGCCTAATCCGGAACTGTCGACGAATCGCACCTCGGCCATATTCAAGATGAGGTGCCGACAGCCCTTCTGTCGGACCCCTTCTACAGCCGTTTTGAATTGTTCGCGGTTCGCGTAGGTGAGATCGCCGGTCAACTCCAGAACCACACCGTTCAGCACAGGACGTTCCTTCACTTGCATAGCCATGACTTCCTCCTTCGTTCAAATCGGTCGGGATCGGATTGTATCTTCCTCTCATGCGGCTCGAGCTTCAGCCGCCGCCTCCTCTGTTGGGAACACAGGAATCATCCTGTCGAGATTTGCCATCTCGAGAGTCGTTTTGACCGTGCCTTGTGGCCCGACCAGACTGAGCATTCGCTCGTCCGCCGTGAGTTGTTGGGACGTCAGGGCCAGCAAGCCGATCGCGGCACTATCGACATAGGTGGCATCGCGTAAGTTGACGATCAGGTGCTTGCTCGTGGACTCCTTAAATATCTTCACCGCAGACGAGAAGTCTTTCCGGTTACGATGCGTAAAGACATCATCGATGTGCACCACGGTGGCTTTGTGTGCCGTTCGTTGAGTAATCGGCATAGAGACTCCAGGACAAATAGAGACTCAGTTGGATACGTTAGTCGTACTTGACTGCTTACTATTGTCGGTTGGTTTTCCTCGAGACTTGAGATCTGAGCGGTTGGGCAGCGAGGGGCCGAAGGTTTAGGGCGTCTTTGGGCGATCTATTCCGGATAACTCTGGTTCCAGCTGCGACGCGCTCTGCGGCTCATCTTCCGTTGATCGTCCGAGCTCGTCCACATTGCTTCCCGTCTCGAGTGTGGGAGCGGGTGGAGCCTGTTCAAGAATGACGACCTCAACTCGACGATTCTTAGCTCGTTGTTCTGGATCGAGATTCTCTGTGACCGGCCTCGTGTCGGCATGTCCTACCGCGGCAAGATGGTCTGACGGCACACCGTAGAGTTCCGACAGCACCCTGACTACCATCACAGCTCGACCAGCCGACAATTCCCAATTGGAAGGAAATTGTGCTGTACGGATCGGAACATTATCCGTATGCCCCTCGACTTTGGTGTGCCGGTTGAGCTCGACAAGAGCCCCGCTCAGGCCCTCAAGAAATGGTAGTGCCTCTGTACGCACCGCTGCTTCACCGCTGTTGAACAGCAACTGATCCGGAATCGTGATTACGATATCGCCATTGACTTTTTCGGTGATCCACACCATCGACATCTTGGGGACCGCCTTGATGCTCTTGACCAGGTTTCGAAGTTTTCTGATCACCACCTCCTTACTCCCAGGCGCGTCTGAAGCCGTGAGTGACGCTTTATTGGTGCTCAACGAAATGGGGGTAGGAGAGGACGGGGGACTCACGACCGGATTGAGCGCTGCCTTGATCGATTCACTGACAGTTCTGTACTTTCCCTCGTTGACGGAGGAGATCGAGTACATCACGACAAAAAAGGCAAAGAGCAACGTAATGAAGTCGGCGTATGAGACCAACCACCGCTCATGGTTTTCATGTTCCTCGTGCTTGTGCTTTGCCATGGTCGTATGATGAGTCGCTGGTCAGTAGTCATCGGTCAATGGTGACAGAGCCAGCTCCGTTCTTTTCCAGCCATTGACTCGTGATCATTGACCAATGACGTTACTTCTTTGTCTCCTTCGTCCGTTCGCTGTGGGGCAGAACGCCCTCTAACTTTTCCTGGAGCAACCGAGGATTTTCACCTTGAGCAAGTCCTACGAGCCCCATAATGACCAGATTGCGGGCACCCGCTTCTTCTTTCAGCTTCAGTTTGATTTTGCTTGCAAGTGGTAGGAAAAACAGGTTCGCTGCGCCGACGCCGTAGACGGTGGCAACAAACGCCACCGCGATACCGCTGCCTAGCTTTGAGGGGTCAGCCAGATTTTCCATCACGTGGATCAGCCCGAGTACCGCGCCGATAATACCGACGGTTGGCGCATACCCACCGGCCGCTTCCCAGACCTTGGCTGCGATCACGCCTTGCTCCTCATGATGTTCTACCTCGATCTCAAGGATCTCGTGCAAGGCTTTCGGTTCGGTTCCGTCGACGATGAGCTGAATCCCCTTTTTCATGAATGGATCCTTAATGTCTTTCAGTTTTCCTTCCAGCGCCAGCAAGCCTTGTTTCCGCGAAATAGTGGCAAGATCCAGAATCAGTTTAATCGTCCCTTTATTGTCGATATGGGGACCTGCGATCGCGATGGACAGCGCACCAAACGCCTTGATGACCACCGACAAAGGATTCTGTATACAAATAGCGCCGAAGGTGCCGCCGATTACGATGATGAAGGCGGTGAGCTGCATAATCGAACCGACATGCCCACCCTCCAGTATTTGGCCTCCGATAATGGAGCCCAACGCGAGCACTATTCCAAGAATTGTGGCAATATCCATTCGTCATCGCCCTCATGAATGCTGCGAGATTCGGTGACAACGGTTTCTGGTTGGGAGTTTCATGTCTCAAGTCCGAACGTGAGATTTGGACCTTGAAACCGGCAACGCCCCTCCCCATCACGAACCTGAAACCTGGAACTTGTAACCCGAAGTCATGCAGCCCTATTTGAACCCGAATTGAGCCAGGATATCGTCGGCCACTTGCTGTTTCATAGCCGTCTTTTTCGATTCTTCGGGCTGTTTCAATAGCTGCCCGGCTGTTCCTTTGGTACCAGTGTTCTCCCCGTTCTGTTGAATGCCGAAGATCACGACAAGTTCCAACAATTTGCTCTGCACTTCATCGAGTATGGTTACCAGCTTTAGCCTAGTTAAACATTTTGCCAAGCTTCTCTTGCATCGTCTCTGCCGTAAAGGGCTTGACGATGTAGTTGCTCACCCCGGCCTGAACAGCCTCAACTAGGTTGCTCTCCTGCGCTTCAGACGTCATTATCAAGACAGGAATAGCTTTGAGCTCCTCCTCCGCCCTGATTGCACGGAGCATATCGATGCCTGTCATGACCGGCATGTTCCAATCGGAGACGACGAGTCCGTACGTATCGCTTCTTAGTTTTTGCAGCGCTTCCTGTCCGTTTTCGGCTTCGTCACAATTGGGAAATCCCAGCTGTTTCAGAATATTTTTCACGATTCTTCTCATTGTGACCATGTCATCGACGAGGAGGATTTTCATGTTGGGATCGGCTGGCATGACGCCTCTTTTTTTCATTCGACTGTCCCCGCACAGGGACACACTGCTGGTACGGCCGTAGCGGTTCCGTGCCTCCGTAGCGTCCCAGCGCTTCACTCCATATCGGCACATGCATCGAATGACCTGAGCCGGAAAGGGTTGGGAGCTGCTCGGTTGTTTCGACCTGAGAACACAACGATCAACTCGCGTGGGAAAAGGTCGGTTCGAAAGATGGCAGTGACGGCAGAAATATGCCGACCGCTCATTTTCTGAGCACCGTGCGGATCGAGGAATGAAAGAATTCACCATTCTGTCGGTCAACGGGAGAACGACTCATGCCCCTCTCGCCTTGCCCGATCGACTGTGCATCCAGTCATGAATGTCGCGGCGGAGAAAACGCCAATGCTTTCCAATCTTCGAAGCAGGCAATTCTCCTACCCGCGCGAGTTTATAGACGGTGGATTTCGGTACCCTGAGGAACTTTGCGACCTCCATCACGGTCAAGATTTCCCCGTCCCGCGCGGAAGTACCATCCAACTGGCTCACTGTTGTGGTAGATCCATCACTATTCATGGCACTTGAGGTATCGGTGGAGCGGTTTCAAAACTTGAGTCGGTGCTATACTCAGATCGTAGACTTGGAGGCCGACTCTTCCTCACTGCATGTGGATGGGTGATGTCCGTTCAGGTTTCTCAGAGACAAACCGAAGAAGATGTACCACTCGATTCAAACCAGTAGGAACTGATCTCAATGGCACACGTTATCTCTATCGCATCGGGAAAAGGGGGAGTCGGAAAAAGTGTGGTCGCTGCCAACCTGGCACTCGTCCTGGCAAGGAAGGGCAAGCAAGTCGTGCTCGCAGATCTCGATATCGGAGGGGCGGACGCGCATGTGCTGTTCGGCCTTCTCCATCCAACACACACCTTGACTGATTTCCTCACCCATCGCGTCGAACGGCTGGATGATGTGGCTCAGGCCCTCCCGATTCATAGCTCCTTGCGCCTGATTCCTGGAACGGGAGATACGCTGGCAACGGCCAACATGTCCTACTCGCAGAAGAAACGTCTCATCCGAAGTTTTCAAGATATCCATGCTGATGTGATCATTGTCGATATCGGAGCAGGTACAAGCTACCATGCCCTCGATTTTTTTCTGATGGCTGACCGTCATGTGGTCGTGGCCACGCCAGACCCGACCTCCGTCCTGGATCTGTATCGCTTCATTAAGCTGGCCGCCATTCGGCGCGTCTTGTCGATGTTCTTAATGCGGGAGGTCATGGCGGAGGGTCTGGCGAATCGGGATTACAGCAGCGTGGAAGAAGTCTTGGAGGTCGCTGGGAAGACTGACGAATCGGGACGGACACTCGCCGCATCGACCCTGGGAGCTTTTCAACCGGCCCTCGTCCTAAATCGGATCTCAGGACGCGCGCGTGTCAACGTGGCGCAGCTGAAAAAGCTGCTCAAGGAATATGTGGGCGGTGATTTAAGCTTGCTGGGTGAAATTCCTGACGATCCTGCGATGGAACAAGCCGTTCGCGCTTACGTTCCGGTGGTTCACCACGCGCCGTTATCCCCCGGCGCCACGGCACTGACAAAGACAGCGGAAGCCCTGATTCAGCTCCTTTCCACCCCTTCCACTCAAGCAGCCTAGTTGACTGCTTAGGACAGCCGACCCGAGGCAGCAGCCGCCGCCTTATGGCGAGCTCTCAACTGTTCAGCTTGTGCTTGAAGAATGTGGCGGATAAGGTGTTCCTGATCATCCGGCTTGAGATCGACGAACTCGGTGGCAATGATATACCCGTGACCCCCAGCCTGTGCCATCGCTCGAATGACCCTGACAGTCGCCTTGATCAGGATAAACGGAGGAAGAATCAGCTTCAGCGCAAGCTGATCACCGGTGGATAATTCTCGATCCGATACGAAACCCACGCCCCCGCCGCTCAAGTTGACATCCATCGGCCGTGCCATAGCGACGCTATCAGGTTGGCTGGCTGCCAAGGCATTCAGAATCACTTCGAGCAGGTAATCCACCTTCATAATCCACGGCAAGACTGGGGAGCCAGCCAATGAATCGCCTGAACGGGCAAGAAGTTCCGCTGTCGGTTTACCCACAGCAGTAGAAATCATGTCTGCAGTTGGAGCACCTGTCTCGACAGGAAGTGTGTGGCCGGACTCCATCACCACACGATACTCCATCAGCACCCGGTCATCGATTCGGATCCATTCTCGCCGTTCGTCCTGGCTGGTCGTGGATGGAGCTTCCGTTGGGGTCATCATGTGCAACGTCATGATTATTTCACGTCTGACATTATGCGGCCAGGCTCAGCGCCACGGCACAGGCTAAAGCCGGTGGTCGCGGGGTATGGACCGCGACGCAGTTTCTTCCTTGCGCTTTCGCTTCTTTCAATGCAGAACTTGCAATGGTCATCCAATCCACAGTGGAAGCGACGACGAGGTCCGGGATGGCTGCCAGACCAATGCTGACCGTCGTGCGGACCTGTCCCATGTCACTGATAAACAGATGCCGTTCTATACACTCGCGCAATCGTTCCGCGAGAACTCGAGCCCTGCGGATATCGGTATGTGGAAGCACCACTGCGAATTGGTCTCCGTCGCATCGCCCCACGGTATCGAGGTCGCGTACCGTGGTTCGGATGAGACTCGCTGCTGCCTTGAGAACATGATCTCCGGCTGACTGGCCAAGTCGGTTATTCACCACTTCAAAGTAGTCGAGCCCGAGCAGCAAGAGGCACGCTGGAACCTTATAGCGAAGCCCGAGCCTTAATTCACGAGTCACTGCGTCTTCGAATGCCTGTGTACGAAATACCTTCGTAAGAGGGTCCCGTAGGGCGACATCTTGAGTCCGCCGACAGACATCAAGATTCCTCAAGCAGAGTGTCAGGACCGTACCCACCGTATCAATCAATTGGCGTTCCCACTCTGTGTAGGGCCCCGTACCTTTTCGTTGAACAACGAGAAGCCCTTTCTCCTCCTCACTGATCATCAAGGGCATTTCATGACCATTTCGTGGGCTCCCATCAAACTCACGTGGCTGAACGGTTGAAATGAGTGCATGCGACGAGTGTCGAGGGGGAACAAGTCGAAGTGGAATTGGTCGTCGGACGCTGTCAGCAGGCAGGTGACCAAGCCGTCGAAGGAGGTACCGACGGAGACGTGCCTCCTGTTCTCGGTTCCGGTCGTTGGACCAAATCCTTACGTGCTCATGGCTTGACCGAGCGATCCCGATGACATCGGAAGGAATCGCTCTAGGCAATCCTTTTGTAAGGGTTTGGATGATCTCATTTTCATCTGAGCATGCGGCGAGTTCGGCAAGAAGCTGATGGAGCGCTTCAAGTTGTTGCCGGGTTGATGGCAGTGTGTCGTGATCCTGTGATCGTTGCAGAACAACTGGGACTAACTCTTCGCCAGCCATTGTCCATTCCTGGTTCTGCTAGGCCTCCACAGACATTGTCTCGGGTGCCGAATCCGGCACACCGAGCCGTTGACGTAGTCCTTGCAATCGATGTCTTGTCACCGTCGCTTGGCCTAATAACGACGTCAGCACGGCTTGTGTGGTCTGTACCTGGTCGCGGACATAGCGATCCAACTTGAGGACTTCTTGCGTTTCAGAGACCGGCGTCCCCGCCAATTCCAGTAGAACCCCTCTCTCTCGATAGCATTCAATGACCACATCCCACTGCCCCAACCGAGCGGCCTCAACGGCCGTCTGTGTGAGTCGCACGATCTCAACCTGACGATCAGTTCTTGTCGAATTCATCGCACTCCCGCCATTCGGGGCTGCTGCTGCGCAGCGACTTCGCGCCACGCTTCACGCAATGTGCTCAAGCAACGGAGAGGACCGTCAAGCCTCCGCTCATTGTTCCGAGCATTGGCTTCAACAAGCTCCGCCAACATGTAGTCGTACAATCTCCGCAGTGACCTTGCAATGGCTCCGCCTTGTTCGTAATCGAGTACGCTGTTCAGTTCTCCGATGATCGCGATAGCCCGGCCCAGATGCCGCGCCTTCTCTCGGACATTCTTCGCCTGGATCTCACGTCTGGCGATCTCAATCGATTGTATCGCGCCGTCGTATAACATCACGATCAATTGGACGCCAGAGGACGTGACGACCTGAGTCTGTTCATACTGTCGAGCGTACTGAGTGAGCATGGCCGATCTTCCTCGTTTAGTTTTGATTCGACGAAGACTGTGATTGGAGGAAACTACTTTGCCCCTGGAGCTGCCGCAAGAGCCCATCCAGCGCGGCGAATTGACGCCTCAATCGCTCTTCGTATCGACTCAGGGCATCTTCTTGCCTGGCAATGTCGTTTCCGACTCGGGCAATCTCGCTGGTTACACCGTTTTTGCGAAGCGTGAGAGCCCCGCCTGCAACATCATTCAATGCATCCACCACCGACACGAGCGACTGGGCAAGCCCGGTCGCCGCTCCCTGATTGGAGAAGAGGGCCTTCACCGCACTGTAGTCTGTGCTCAAAGCAGTGGTCAGCTGTCCATCGTCAACTGTCAGGGTTCCATCTCGCTCGGTCTTGAACCCGATTTGCCCGACACTGCTATAGGTGGTGGCTCCGCTGACCGAGGATGAGAGGGCCGTTCTCAGTTGAGCAATCACGGTTCTAGCAGACGACTCGTTGAAGAACACCCCTCCCTGCTTCGTTGTCACGTCATAGGTCGTCCGTTCATTGATGAATTTGACCACCTCGTTGTACGCCGTTGCCAAGGCTTTGATGTTCGTCTTGACGGCATTCACGTCTTGAGACAGACTCACCTGGACCGTCTCCGTTCCCGTTGTCTTTGTAAGCGCGAGCGACAGTCCTGGGATTGCGTCGGAGATCGTATTCGAACTCCGTTGGATCGTCAGCGGATTCAGGCCCTGATCCCCGATCTGGATTTCCGCATTCTGCGCGGCAGACAGGGTATCGATTCCACCGGTTCCACTGCCGTCCAGAAGATCCAAATCCGTGCCGTCAGCCACAATAGTGATCGCATGGTCGCTGCCCGTATTATTGGAAGAAAGAGCCAAGCGGTACGACGGCGCCACTTCCGTTCCCGTATTGATTAGCGAGGCGGTCACACCAGCTCCGAGATCATTAATATGATCCCGTAAGTCTGTCAGAGTGGCAGTTGATCCCAAATTCACAGTTTGGTCCGCTCCGGTCCCAACCTTAAAGGTGAATGTGGCCGACCCTCCGCCAACGATGTCCGCTGTCTCGGATGAGACGGCTTTGGCTGCCTTACTCACGATCTGATGGGATTGTGCGAGTTGAACGACCCGGATGCTGTAGGTTCCCGATGTCCCTGAGGAAGAGGCCGAGACGGAGAGTACCGTCGAATCCGTCACCGAGGCTGTCGTCTTGTCAAACGACGTCGAAAGCCGGAGCGCCTCGGCGGCACTTTGGAAGGCCGCCACTTTGGTGCTTACGGTAGTCAAATCCGTCAGCTTGGTATTGAGATCGGTCTTTTTCTTGGTCAGTCGATCAACCGGTAGTTGTGCAACCTTCACCAGTTGATCGACAACTTGGCCAAAATCAAGCCCGTTCCCTAGGCCTCCGAAACTTATTGTCGGCATCCCACATCCTTGTGTATCAGATCAGACATGTTCCTCAAAGAGCAGACCCTTGTGATTCGCCAAGTCCTTGGCGAGATCGATCACTTCCTGAGGAGGGATCTGCCGAATCACTTCTCCAGAGTCTCGATTCAAGATCTTGACGACGACCCGATGAAGGTCTTGATCCACTTCGATCTGCAACTGTGATCCCGATTGTTGCAGAGCGTCTCTCACCTTGCCCACGGCTTGTTCAAGCGCCACGCGGTGCGTCGGAGACGCAGGACTGAAGTCGGAACCGTGACTACGCTCGGTCACGCGCACGTTCGTTGGAAACGCATCGGCCTGACTTCTACGGTTGGCAGTGGCCGGGAGATCCACCGTGGATGTAACATTGGTGATCATGATACCCCCCCTTATCACTCCGTTCACCGGGCCCCTCTCCTAGTACGGAGAGGGGCGGTGGACGATGTGCTGCCTTTATCCTCTGAGTAAGGCCAGCGCCTGTTGCGGGAGCGTGTTGGCTTGTGCCAACGTTGCAATCCCCGCCTGCACCAAGATCTGGTTCTTCGTGAACACGGATGTCTCGAGCGCGATATCGGCATCTCGGATCCGCGATTCTGCAGCCGTGAGGTTCTCACTCGTGACTTGCAGATTTGCGATTGTCGCTTCGAACCGATTCTGAATCGATCCATATTCGGCTCGCGCGCTCGCAATCGCGCTGATCGCATTGTCGATATTCGCTAACGAACTCGTCGCATTAGCGGAGGTGGACACGTTCACGGTAGACAGACCCAACGATGTCGTGGTGATGTCGTTGAGAGCCAGGTCCAGCGTATTCCCCGAGCCGCTTCGGAATCCGATAGCGATGGAGAAGCTGATCGTGCTGCCGCTGGTCAGCGCCTGGCCGTTGAATTCTGTCACTTGGGCGATCCGGTCGATTTCGGAACGCAATGCGACGAATTCTTGATCGATGTAGGATCGTTCTGTATTGCCTACCGTGCCGCTCGCGGCCTGCGAAGACAGCTCACGGAGCCGAGCCAGCAGCGAGCCGATGGTCGCAGCCGCGCCGTCGGCAATCTGCGTGAGGCTGATGCCGTCCGAGGCATTTCGCGTCGCCTGGTTGATGCTGCGAATCTGCGCCCGCAAGGACTCGGACAAACCGAGGCCCGCCGCATCATCCGCAGCGCGCGTCACCCGAAGGCCGGATGACAACCGTTCCACCGAACGGTTCAAACTCAGGGTGCTAATCGAGAGATTTCGCTGAGCCGCGATAGACGCGGGGTTGTTATTAATGACAAGAGCCATTGCTCTTCCTCCTTGAAACTAGAACACCATCCGTTGCTGTGCTTCCGGCATCCGTGCAGAAGCCGTATTCCCCTACGCCTGTTCGTGGCGTGCTTGTCTTATCGGCTAATCCAGAGAGGACTTGAGTCTCTGGACCAACCGCCAGAGAGCGGAATAACCGTTCTGCAATGGATTCGAACGAATAGGCCCCGTTTCAGAGAGACAGCCTCGGCAGGATTTCATACTCCAACAGATCGGCCATACGGACCGTATCGCTGAGGTGTCGTGCGCCAAGCAGCTCCTCTATCCATCCTGAGACGGCTTTCACATCGGAATCAGCCGAGTTGTTTCCGATTAGTTCCAGTAGATCGGCTACCTTTCCCAGCCATCGATCCAGCAAAGACAGGTCCTGTGAGCCCAGTCGAAGCTGACTTACCAGCGAGCCTCCTTCCTGGACGACGAGCTCACGGTATCGGTCGATCGTTCCGCGGGCGGCATGGATGATCTCCGCCTGCGTCAGCGACGTCGCAACAAGATTGCTGAACTTGGCTGACGGCTCTTGGAGTAGTCTTGGCTCGATATCGCGGTCGGTGATCTGACGTCGATCGAGCATCATGGTCGTCACAATGCGAGCGTTCGCATGGGCCCGCTCGCTGAGCTCGGCGAAAACCTCCCCCAATGAGGCATCGGTCGCCGCCAGCCATTGATCGTCATCTAGTCTGATGTGCATGAGAAGTCTCCTTATCCAAATATCGATTCACGCAACCCGCTGCGCCGAACCCGCCTGGCTCCTGTTCGGCTTGAGATCGGGCGTGAGACAGACATCGTTTGCATGCGCAGCAAACAGACGTCGCTCGATGTCCAAAACCCGTGTCAAATAGGTTCGATAGGCACCGGCGTGATGGCGCGCAAGCCGGTCCAACCCTTTGACGTTGTCACTTTGGAGTTGTCGCAGGAACGCAGCTGTGATCGGCGCTGTTGCGGGGCTGTTCATTCCGATGAGATGCAGCCGTTCTTTGTCCACACCCTGTTCCTGCTGAAGCCGCTTCACGTGAGAAAGATTGATCGC
>Ga0224510_10000790_pt1 | contig 22595 bp, 29 predicted proteins | sample SF_May12_sed_USG_FD_170161 | JGI IMG/M metagenome (GOLD analysis project Ga0224510, IMG submission 170161) | Sediment microbial communities from San Francisco Bay, California, United States - SF_May12_sed_USGS_4_1 | ecosystem: Environmental > Aquatic > Marine > Sediment | place: USA: California... | reverse complement strand
TTCACGCCAGCGCATTCTCCCAGATTCAGGGCGACACCCGGTGATGATCCTGGGGGAATCACCACCGGACTCGCCTGCCAAGTCGGAACCTCACAAGGAGGTACGTCACTGGATCAGGCAATCCAGTCAGGCCCCGACCCGGGAAGTAGAGAAGCCCTGAATAATCTCCAACGAACATAGACATCCATCCGCCGCATAGCGCATGTCTCTACGTAGCACAGCAAATTTCATTCCACGTCTGCGACAGGCGCACGGTGGACTCATCTGTAGATTGTTGTCCGGTTTATCATTCCGATCAAAGACCGAAACAGCTGTTGCATACAGCGGATGACACGATCTCACTTATGGTTGTGGTGAGATCAGTGTCGACCACTTCCAGGTCCCCGTATCATATCGCCCAGACCTGTATCCAATTCGATTCAGTATCGAAATAGATTCACCGATGGGCATCACACCGCAATCGGCTCAGATCGCACGACCATCCCAAGAATTTCATTTTCGGTTGTGATGACCCTTGTGGTAAACGATTCCCTCGCCACTGCCTGGCACAGCAAGGTCGTGATTGAGATGATGGACGTGAGACGGAGTTCGATACTTGCGATCACACTTTATGGTGTGAGCATCCCACTCTTGTGTTGGGCTGAGCCTTCGCCCCCAATCCTCCGAACATCTTCAGTAACAGAGCAACAGCTTCATGACGAAGCGCTCTATTTGAAGGAAGAAACCGTCAGCGTCGCCAGCCGGTACGAACAGCCGATTTCCAAAGCGCCGTCCGATGTCTATGTCCTTACGGATGAAGACATCCGTAACTCAGGGGTGACCGACATTCCCACGCTCCTGCGACAAGTCCCCGGCATGGAGGTCATGCAAACCAACGCGGTCGATTTCAATGTGAGCGTACGCGGCAACAACCAGCTGCTTGCGAACAAGCTTCTTGTTCTTGTCGATGGCCGCTCCATCTACATCGATCAAGCTGGTCAAATCTTATGGAAACTGCTTCCTGTTGCGTTGACAGAAATCAAACAAATCGAAGTCCTGAAAGGCCCGGCATCGGCCATCTATGGTTTCAATGCCTTCGATGGTGTCGTGAACATCATCACGAAGTCGCCGGAAGAGATGAAAGGAACCACCGTGCAAGTCGCGGGTGGTGGACTGGGAACAATCCTCACCACCGGAAGCCACGCCGGCACCATCGGCAACTGGGGTTACAGGCTATCAGGCGGGCACGAACAGAACCAACGTTGGTCCGACCAGAGTGCGCCCGCGCTCAATAGACAGCGGTTGGGGGGAATGGTGGAATACCGACTGTCACATGACGGAAGAATTCGCGCCGAGGCCGGTATCAGCCGATCAAACCCTTACAATGGGGTTGAGGGAGGAATCCTCACCTCAAATAATCATCCCTCTCAGGCCCATGCACTACTCAGCTATGAGCAAAACGGCCTGCTTATCCGTGGTTGGTGGAACGGCATTTTTTTTGGAACAACCGACACCCTCGCCCCTCAGCTTGCCCCACTCCTCACCTTGACTGATCGATTGGGGCGATCAGGCCAAGACGGATCGTTCAACACCTACGACTTTGAAACGCGATACCGATTTCTCCCGCTTGAGACGCTGAAATTGAACGTGGGAGCCAACTTTCGTCATATCATTGCATCGTGGAACGCGCTCAGTACACGAACCGTTGAGAATCGCCTTGGACTCTATGCGCAAGGGGATTGGCAGGTGCTGCCTTCTCTGGAAGTGAGTATGGGACTCCGCTACGACCTCGACACCTTTGATGCAGCAACCCTTTCTCCTCGTGGTGCGGTGATCTACCATGTGACCCCGAACCATACCATCCGACTCTCCGGCTCTGTTGCCCATCGCCCACCGACGACCTTCGATGTTGGTCAACACCTGGTCACGGTCCTCACACCTCCAGGTTTCCCCTCAACGAGAATCACCACCCTGAGCTCAGGCACTGTAAAACCTGAACAAATCATCTCGTATGAATTGGGGTACCAAGGCTGGTGGTGGGACCATCGACTGCGAACCAGACTGACCGGGTTCTACAACCACATTTCTGACCTCATCGCCTTTCAAACCTTTACCGGCAACCCTTTAGCGCCCATAAGCCCAGTGAACGGGGGCATCGCCGATGTGTATGGATGGGAAGCCAGTATCGAAGTCTTGATGACCTCCTGGCTCTCCGGATTTGCCAATTATGCCTACCAAGAGGTGGAGCAACGCTCAAGTGGGTCTGCACGACGGTGGATTTCCACATCACAAGATCAACGCCGGACTCCGCATCAACTGGAGTCCGTTCACCGGCGAAATCCTGTATCACCATGTGGGTGCCGCATCCTATCCCCTGTCGGAACTCTTCACGAACCTGACTCCCTTCTTTCCACCCGGAACGGTTCTTCCTCAACAACAGGTCCCCGCCTATAACTTGTTGAATCTCCGACTGGGGTACACACTCTGGCGACAACAGACAGCCAACTACGTACGTGAAGCTGAGGTGGCTCTTTCTGTGTTTAACGCCCTCAACGACAATCATCGAGAACATCCGTTAGGAGACCTTCTCGGTACCCGCGTTATGGGGTGGTTGACGGTGAAGCTGTGAGGGGAAACCGCTCCAAGAGCTGGGCATGATCTGTATTCCTGCTTGTAATTGAGATCCTGCAAGGGCCAGCATAGAAACACCCCTACTCCTCCTCTCGCTCCACTGCTCTCACTTTCATTCACCTCACGCACACAGACGCCGTACAGATATATGGTCCCCTATATGGTATACCTGTGTTCATGGTATGGATCGACAGGCTGCTGGAGGAGGGAGACTTTATGGCCCAACTGCTCAAGAAGCTTACGATTGAAGTCCCGACCGATCTATTAGCACGGGTAACCACGGCTAGTGGCCAGGGCGTCACTCCAACGGTACGAAGAGGGCTAGAGTTGGTTGCAGCAGCAGGCGCGTATGGGCGGCTTCGGAAATTTCGAGGAAACGTGAAGTTTCATGTGAAGCTCTCGGAACTGCGGCAGGATTAACGATCTGCCCTGATACTACCCCACAGATCTGCCGATATCAGGATGTTGACGTCAAAGACCGCCCGATCAATCCTTGACATTCCTGACTTCATGAACAATGGCGTCGATCCGACGCAGCGAGAACTTGAGCAAACGCTTCCTGGTTACTAATCGCCCGCTATAGGAGTAGATAGAAAAAGGAGCAGACTTCTGGCTTCCAGACGCAAGGCGTTTGACAAAATCCAAGACCACCGCCTGTTTATTTTCTGGGAGCCGTCGGAGCGTGCGGATGATCGTTTCACTGCACTTGGTGGATGACTGCCTCATGTGAATCCTGCTTCCCACAGTATCGACCGACTGCACGCACTATATCCCTGTTCCCATACAGACACCAGCGTGATCATTCGCTATGACCAGCCGAGTGGGCTATGTCCGGGGGAGTGCGCATTTGTCCTTTTTCTTAAAACCAGCGTCGTTTATACTAGCCCAACGTCTGAGGAAATGAACGTTGGCAAGACAGGCTTTGTTCAAAATACGAACCGCCATTAGCCATGGCATGTATGATATGACACAGCATGCCTCCGAAGAGATGGCTGAAGACAAGCTCGATATCGTTGATGTTGAAACGTCAATCAGGAATGGTAGACTGATGAGGTCCGAGAAAGACGACCCCCGCGGCACGAGATATACCGTGTACGGTACTGGGGCCGATCGAAAAACTCCAGTTGGCACCGTCGGCCGATTTGCCAAAACAGGCCGTTATCTTATTATCACCGTGTACAAGGTCACGGAGGGGTAGCGCATGAAAAATCTTTTTGGATATGGCTGCGAGTACTGCAGCGGGACTGTAAAAGGCAAGCGGGTTGATCGCGAAGCATTCAAGCACAAAACCGGTTTTGTGATTCTAGAGCAGGTCACGATTGGGGTCTGTGACGAATGCGGAAGCCGTTATTATACGGCAAACACCCTCAAACGAGTCCATGCGATTGCGTCCGGAAAAGCCAAACCCACCAGAACCCAACGCGTACCAGTTGCTCAAGCTGTGTAAACTCTACATACCGGATACCGATATATGAGGAGTGACTTCTCATCAATCATGCCACCACGGACACACCGCGATCATAGCTTGTCGTATTCGGCATGGCGAGGATTGCCCCAGATACACTTCAGACTCGGTAAGGAGGCAAGAACGACATCGGTTCTCAGAACTTGCAATTCTTCACATGAATCTGGGATGACCACCTCTACCGGTGTGTCAGCCGATAACGACACCTGTTCATCAAGAAGCACGTTTCCCCCGTCCATAGTGCGCCGAAACATGCCTCATTGCCTGACCCTCTCAGTACCAAGTGTACCTGTCATACAACAAAGGCACGTTGCATTCTGTCGTGCAGGTAGTTATTCCGGCTCATAATTCAAATTCGGCGAGAGCCAGCGTTCGACGGTCCCAAGATCCATTCCTTTGCGGCGCGCATAGTCTTCAACGTGATCCTTCCCAATCTTGCCCACGGCAAAGTATTTCGCATCCGGGTGGGAAAAATAGAACCCACTCACTGACGCCGCCGGCAATATCACAATACCTTCCATCACGGGATGCTATCTTCTACTCCATTCAGAAGCAACAGCTTGGATCTCGTAGTAGGCCATACTCTCACATGGGGCGACCGAGCACCCACGCCACGATGCCGACAGCACCAGCCCGGTACCGGAGATCCTCAGCCGGACACCGTTGCTTGACCATTCAGTGAATCTTGATAGAATGCGTTCAATCATACTGCCACAATTGTGACGAGGAGGATCTGATGAAAACGCTTGCGGGTACCGTCCACCAGGGGCGTGTAGAGCTGGCCGAACAGATCGAACTCGTTGAAGGCCAGACCGTCATTGTCGTGATTCCCGAAACCAAGGATGTGCATCTTCCCGCTGAGGCAATGAAGCTGTTGGTACGGCTCGATACCTTTCGAAGCGAAGTCGGGCCGGTCGGCTGCGCCACTCGCGACCTCGTTCGCCAAGGCAGACGCAATGGTCAGTAACTATGTGGTGGACGGATCGGTCGCATTGAAATGGCTGATCGATGACGAGGCCGATGTCCTCCGCGCCCGGGCGATCCTCACTGACATCCTGTCCGGTAATGCCAGACTAGTTGTTCCACCGCATTACGTCAGCGAGGTCGGAAACGGCCTGATCATGGCCTCCAGACGAAAGCGCATTGTTCTCCACCGCCTGGCGGAGGCCTGGGCTGTTTTCTGTCGATTCCGCGCGTGGAAACTCCATGGCATCCGCTGCTTGACACACAAACCTTCGAGCTCGCCCGTGACTCCTCACTCACGTACTACGACGCCGCATATGTGGCCTTGACGGCCATGCACAGTGCGAGCTTCATGACCGCTGATAATCAGGCTGCCGAGACAGCCCAGCGAATGAACCTGCATGTGACCATTTTCAGATAAGTCCACTCACTGAGCTTGGGACGGCGCATGCAGGGAGCATAGCTCTCCGTACTCCCTCTTGTCCTAACAGGCTGTCCAGATCTGGTCAGCCACGAAGCGCACCAATCCTTTGGGAAGGCGTCGCAGGATTTCTCGACACACTACTAGCCAGGCTCGTAGTTCAGATTCGGCGAGAGCCAGCGCTCAACCGTGCGAAGATCCATCCCTTTGCGACGGGCATAGTCTTCAACTTGGTCTTTTCCGATCTTGCCGACAGCGAAGTATTTCGCGTCCGGGTGAGCCAAATAGAATCCGCTGACCGCCGCCGCCGGCCACATCGCGAAACTCTCGGTCAGGGTGATACCGGTATTCTTCTCAACCTGTAACAGATCGAAGAGCAACCGCTTTTCCGTATGATCAGGGCAGGCTGGATAGCCCGGCGCCGGACGGATCCCGCGGTATTTTTCGCGGATCAACTCCTCATTCGTCAGTTGTTCATTCGCTCCATACCCCCACTCTTCTCTGGCCCGCTTATGGAGAAATTCAGCAAACGCTTCGGCTAACCGGTCTGCAAGGGCCTTGGTCATGATGGAGTTGTAGTCATCATGATCTCGATCAAACTGTTTGCAGAGCTCCTCCAAGCCCAAACCAGCCGTGACAGCAAACGCCCCGACGTAGTCCTGCCGACCTGAATCTTTTGGAGCGACGTAATCGGCCAGCGAGAGATTCGGATGTCCGGCCGGCTTCTCCGATTGCTGTCGCAAGTGATGAATCGTTGTGAGCAGAGTCTTCCGTGAGGCATCCGCATACAATTCGACGTCGTCCCCGACTGACGCAGCAGCAAAGAAGCCATAGACTCCCTTGGCGGTGAGTTGTCGTTTCTTCATGATCTCATCCAGGAGCCGACGCGCATCGTCGTAGAGCTCTTTGGCTTTGGGCCCGACAGTCGGATCCTCGAGGATCGTTGGGTAACGCCCCTTGAGTTCCCAGGTGTGGAAGAAGGGAGACCAGTCGATGAAGGGAAGCAGTTCGACCAGCGGCTGATCCTCAATGGTTTGAATGCCCAGTACGGCCGGTGTTGGAATATCGGTCTGGTCCCAGTGTGAGACGAACTGATTGGCACGAGCCTTGGCAATCGAGAGGAGCAACTTGGCCCCCCGGTCCTGGTGCGATTGTCGCATCCGCTCGTAGTCGTCTTTGACTTGCTGTACGAACCCTTCCCTCTGCGTGTGACTCACCAGACTTCCCACGACACCCACGGCGCGTGAGGCATCCAAGACGTGAACGACCCCTGGTGTGTAGGACGGCGCAATCTTCACCGCAGTATGGGCCTTACTCGTTGTAGCGCCGCCGATCAACAGCGGAACCTCGAACCCCTCGCGCGTCATCTCCTTCGCGACATGGACCATCTCATCCAGCGACGGCGTAATGAGTCCACTCAGGCCAATGATATCGGCCTTGTTCTCTCTGGCAGCGGCGAGAATTTTCTCACAGGGAACCATGACACCGAGATCGACCACTTCATAGTTGTTGCACCCGAGCACGACGCCGACGATGTTTTTCCCGATGTCGTGCACATCACCTTTGACGGTCGCCAGCAAGACCTTTCCCTGCGCCTGATAAGTTCCGGACCGCTTCTTCTCTTCTTCCATGAACGGCATGAGATAGGCGACAGCTTTTTTCATCACGCGGGCACTCTTCACGACCTGCGGCAAGAACATCTTGCCTGAACCGAATAGGTCACCGACGATATTCATCCCGGCCATCAACGGTCCTTCAATCACCTCAATCGGCTTGGCAAATTTCTGACGCGCCTCCTCTGTGTCGGTGTCTATAAAATCCGTGATGCCCTTGACGAGGGCATGGGAGAGCCGCTCTTCCACCGTCCCCTTGCGCCACTCGTCGTCCTTGACCGCCGTTTTCCCTTTTGCCTTCACTGTTTCGGCAAACGTCACCAACCGCTCAGTCGCATCAGGCCGACGATTCAGCAACACGTCTTCCACCAGTTCGAGCAGATCCTTTGGAATTTCCTCGTACACGGCCAATTGGCCGGCGTTGACGATGCCCATATCCAACCCAGCCTTGACGGCATGGTAGAGAAATGCCGCATGCATGGCCTCGCGAACAACGTTGTTGCCACGGAACGAGAAGGAGATGTTACTGATCCCGCCACTGACCTTGGCCCCCGGCAGATTCTGCTTGATCCAGCGTGTCGCTTCGATGAAATCGACGGCGTAGTTGTTGTGCTCATCGATCCCTGTCGCGACGGTCAAGATGTTGGGATCAAAGATGATGTCTTGCGGTGGAAACCCGACCTGCTCCGTGAGGAGCTTATAGGAGCGTGCGCAGATTTCTTTCTTCCGGTCCCGCGTGTCGGCCTGGCCTTTCTCGTCAAAGGCCATCACAACAACCGCAGCTCCGTAGCGACGGACGAGTGTTGCCTGATCGATGAATTTTTGCTCCCCCTCCTTCAAACTGATGCTGTTGACGACAGCTTTGCCCTGAATATTCTTCAGACCGGTCTCCAGCACCTCCCACTTAGAGCTGTCCACCATGATCGGCACTTTGCAGATATCCGGCTCAGAAGCCACCAGGCGTAGGAACTTCTCCATCGCCGCCTTCGAATCGAGCATGCCCTCATCCATGTTCACATCGACAATCTGGGCTCCGCCCTCCACCTGTTGACGCGCCACCGACAGGGCTGCTTCATAATCACCGGCCAGGATCAGCTTCGCAAAGGCCGGTGAACCGGTCACATTCGTGCGCTCACCGATATTGACGAAGTTGGAATCTGGCCTAATGGTGACCGCTTCAAGGCCGCTCAGGCGTGTGTAGGGCTCAACCTTCGATGGCACATGCGGCTTCACACCTCGCACCGCTTCGGCAATCCGGTGAATGTGGGCCGGTGTGGTGCCGCAACAGCCTCCGACGATGTTCAGCCATCCATTGTCCACCCATTCGCGCAACTGAGGTGCCAACGTTTCCGGCGTCTCGGGAAACCCGGTCGGCAACAAAGGGTTCGGCAGACCGGCATTGGGATGGGCGCTGATGTAGATCGGTGCGATCTGCGACAATTCTTCGATCAGCGGGCGCATTTCTTTGGGACCCAGGGCGCAGTTCATCCCCACACTCAACAAGGGCACATGAGAAATCGAATTCCAGAAGGCTTCGACGGTTTGGCCGGTCACCCCACGGTTACTGCCGGCTTGAATGAACGTGACCGATGCCATGATCGGAACTCGGCGCGCCCCAGACGCAAAGGCCTCTTGAATCGCGAAAAACGCCGCCTTGGCATTGAGCGTATCAAAAATGGTTTCAACCAGCAGCAGATCCGCGCCGCCGTCAAGCAATCCGCGAACCTGCTCGCCATACGCGGCAATCAGTTCTTCGTACGTCGTCCCCCGCGCGGCAGGGTTATTGACATCGGTAGAAATCGATGAGGTCTTGGTCGTTGGGCCGATTGCCCCGGCCACGAAACAGCGCCGCCCCGGCTGCGCCCGCTCGACTGCCTCGACTGCCCGTTTGGCACACTCTGCCCCGGCCTTCGACAGTTCATAGCCAAGCGTGTGCATCCCGTAATCCGCCAGCGAGATCGACTGCGAATTGAACGTGTTGGTTTCGATGATGTCCGCCCCGGCCTCCAAATACTGTCGATGAATATCTTCGATCACGGACGGCTGCGTGAGATTCAGCAGATCGTTATGCCCCTTCAGATCCTTCGTCCAGCCCTTGAACCGATCTCCGCGAAACGCCGCCTCATCCAGCTTCCGCTGCTGAATCATCGTCCCCATCGCGCCATCGAGGATCAGAATCCGTTCCTTCAGCATCTCCACGATGGGCCACTGCCGTTGTCTCGACATGTTCACCTTCTCTCAGGATCGGATAGTTATTGTCTGATTCGTCGCGATCATACTGGAAGGCCTTCCGATGCAGCAAGCAGGGGGGGCACTTTCTTGACATGAATTTGAAGGCCTCGCTACGATGCCTGTGATGCCCATCTCAATCATCCTCTGTTCCGTCACACGCTCATTGGTCCTCTGCCTCCTCGTGCTCACCGCTAGCCCTGAGACCACGATGGCGACTCCCTACTTCGACGACGGATTGCTCGGGCTCTCCCAGAAAGAATTGCACGAGAAACTTGGCAGGCCGCAGGCTGTGCGCGATCGCAAGTCCGCACTCAGGATCTTCACCTATTATCCGATCAGCGATTGGGCGACCTACTTCAGCAAACTGGTTTCTCCGGAGAATGGTGAAGATGTGTATACGTTTACTCGCGAGGGAGTCGAGATCCGTTATTCATTCAGCTATACAGTCGATCCGAATGATGCCGATGAGAATCGGCCGCTCATTGTCCGGCTGGTGGACATTGAATTTCCCCACCCCATGCCTATCAGCCGCCTTCCCACACTAGTTCCCGAGTTTCACCCCTCAACAGAGCCGGCGAGCCCCAGCTTTCGATCCAACATTTGGGTCCTGCTGTTTCAAGGAACTGCTTCCCCCAAGGCCCGCTTCATCGTCAAGGAGCCCGGCAAGGATCAATTCGACTGGACTCTCTGTTTTCAACTCTTCTCGCTGCAAGGCCTTCCCGACCGTCTGACGAGAGACTCACTAGTGGATCGTGTTGAGATCAGCACACAGAGTGTGGAATTCATCACCAGGCGGTTACGACACACACATGAACCGACCCTCAACCCCTTTTCTGCTCAATTCGAAAAGCAACCGATGCCGCCACCGCGATCGTTGAAAACAATCCCGGTTCCCCACTATGCGGAATAGTCAAGCGTATCTCGTTCCGGAATAAGACGCCTCACGCTTCACGTCCCACGACCGACGATTATTGTGGTTGTTGCGTATCGGTAGTTGCAGTGGAAGCGATGACAAATACGAGGGGCTAGGGCGATACCTGAACTCTATTCTGGTGAGCTTGGCCCGCAGCGATCGTTTTCTCTTTCATGCGATCCATTGGGCCCCCATCGCTTGTGTACATCAGCACCGGTGTTCCGATCCCCAGCACAATCAACAACCCCAGGGCCAATAAGCGGACCATTGGGCTATTTTTACTCAAAAATATGATCATCAACAGAACCACTGCAGCAAGGCCGGCTTGAGTCAGTATCTTCGACTGCTCCGGCGTTAACCCCGCCACATCAAGATGGCCCGACGGCACCCCCCAGCCGAGATTCTTCGCTTGTGCTTTGATTTTCTCTTGTACCGACTGCAGCGTCGACGGTGGCTTCGTCACGGCATCGGCTTGCTCATGTGCTTTCACCTTCGCTCGATACTTTTGAGGAACGGTTTCAAGCGTATCCGTGTAGACCAGATTCCCCTGCTCATCGATATACGAATAGATTGTGGTCGCCCAGGCCTCGACAACAAATCCCTGCCCCAGTACGACACAGAGCCACACGCACAATGCTCGGCAGTACAGCTTAACTATCATATCGCGACAACCTCGTTATCTACTCATTGAGGAATATTGAAAGGCATTACTGACCTTCCACCACATTAAGTATAGCTAGATTTATATCTATATGATTTTACAGGATATTACTTGAACTTCCTTGACTCTGGCGCGAGTGCACTGCTAGCATCACCAACTTTGCATCACCCAATGGCTACTGAATCTCAACCGCTCTCCCTCAATTCCGACACGAATGAGCCGTCATTCATTCGTCGCCGCCCTGTGCGGATCATTATATATACGGGGCTGGTTCTGTTTGCCATCATGGCAGTGGTGTGGCCGATAATCGTACAGCTCGGCGATCCCGACTTTCGTAAACATATCGAACAACATCGCGTGATGGTCGGGATGAGCAAGGAACAGGTGTTACAAGCCTGGGGTGGCCCACAAACGATCAACACGACCTTCACCAAAGACGGCATTCGGCAGGAGGAGTGGATCTTCGAGGATTGGGAAAGCACCTCGGTTCTCCGTCACCGCTACCTCTATTTCGAGGAAGGCATCCTGAAGGGAGGATGGTACGAAGGATCACGTGAACGACAGGCTCGAGACTTTCCCTCAGACAAACCGCATCCTAAGATCCAGCCCTAAGAACAGACCGACAGAGAGACTCGCTCCTCCATTCCTCGTTCAGGGTGCTGTGTCTCGGATTGAAAGCCGGAGCCGTCCAAGAAGCACCTCGGCACGGGCATGATCGGCGGCATCCACCATCACGCGGCTTCCGACGAACGGCATTCCAGGATACAGACTGCTGACATGTTCGCCATGGACGACATAGGTGATACGATTGCCGTCCAGCAGGCTCTTGATCATGGCAAGCTCGCCAACGTCCTGCGCGTTCATGAGATGGATCATCCGCATCATGGTTTCCTTGGTGACAGGCTTACCTCCAAAACTTGCCCACTGATTGCACTTTCCTCCTCCCCGTTTTACACTTGGACCAGCCTTAGGGCGTTTCCGTGATGCGTGCGCGCCGCTCTTGGCCTGGGCCGCCTGAGATCGTGAGGACGCGTTTCCATTCGCGAACTTGGTAGATCGCCCACGCGTTCGGTTGGCCCTTAAAAAATGCGGTAGGATCCTCGCCGCTGGCATTGAGGAAGATCGGTTCAGTGAACCCTTCTTCTAAGGCATAGTCGAGCAATGACTCGGTCGTAAACCCTGATCCCCGAAGACTCACATCGGCCAAGAGTGTCAGGATCTCATCCGGATTCTGAATCGTGATCGCTTTCATCGTTGTTCCTCTGGATTCCGAATTGTAACGACACCACATCAAAGAGGCAAGGCATCATGTCGGCTCACATGACGAAATCGGCGTTTCTTGAAGCACTCCTCCAACTCATGGACAACAAACATCATTGGGCCTGGGACTATTTTGCTTCCGGCCGACTCACCCATGCCCAGCTGAAGATTCATTTTCAACAGGAATACGGAGTCTACGTTCGCGACTTTCCCATCTTCTTAGCCAGAATTCTTGGAAAAAATCCACCCCCTTCCGCACGTCACATGTTGGCTGAAAATATCTACGAGGAGGAAACCGGGGGACTTTCGTTGGGAACGTCTCACCCTGAACTCTTCTTGACGATGATGGAAGGACTCCAATTCAGCCGTAACAGTTTTGAACGGGTCCATCTCCTGCCTGAGGCCCGTAGATATCGCGCCTGGCTTGATCGCATGTCGCATCACCGTGAATGGGTATTGGGTGCCACAACGTTCACAGTTTTCGTGGAAGGCAGCGTCAAGGACCGCGCCGAACTCGCCACCCCATCAAAGCGGAAACATGAGAAAGACATCGAGTCCATCATCAATGTCCATCCCCTCGTCCGCTATCATGGCATCCATCCAAGCCGGATGGATTTGATCCGTGCTCATCAGCTGGTTGAAGCCGGGCATCGTCACGATGCCTATCACATGGTCGTGAATTACACCCCACCGGCGATCAGAGAATCCGTCCTGGCTAGCCTTCGTAAGAGTCTCGCTCTTTGGCTGAAGTATCGTGATGCTGTCGCCAAGACCTGCGGAATCACCAAGCCTTCGTGATGGTCCGATGGCTCACCTGCTGTGCGCTGCTCCTGGCGTTCACCAATCACGCAACACCGGCCGAAGCCGAAGTTCCCCCCGAGATGGCCCTGATTCCAGCCGGAGAGTTTCTCATGGGCAGCCCGGAAGATGGTCTGAGTTTTGATGACGAACAGCCACAACGCCTGGTCTATGTCGCATCCTTTTCAATCGATCGCTACGAAGTCACCAACAGCCAATACAAACAATTTGTGGATCGCACCGGATATCCATCGCCGAGCCACATCACTGCACAATTCAACCTCTGGAAGCAAGCGGCCCCCTTCCCCGGAAGCGAACAGCATCCGGTGGTCAATGTCAGCTGGCATGATGCCGTCGCCTACTGTCGGTGGCAAGAGAAACGGCTCCCGACCGAAGCGGAATGGGAAAAGGCCGCACGAGGCACAGACGGTCGCCGCTACCCCTGGGGCATGGACTGGCACCTCTTTCACAGCAATAGCGCAAGTTACTGGGCCGGACGCACGATTGAATTCACGGACGGAGCAGCCTGGAAAGCCTTCTGGGTGGCAGGCGACGGCGCACGCGTGTCCCAGGAGCATGGACTCAACGGCGAAGTGCTGACGCTCCCGATCGGCACGTTCCCTCAGGGAGCCAGTCCCTACGGTGTCTTCGACATGACCGGGAATGCCGCGGAATGGGTGCAGGACTGGTATGAACCCTATTCCTACCTCAACGCTCCACTCTCCGATCCCCAAGGCCCGCAGGGACAACTCCTCAAGGTCGTCCGAGGAGGATCCTGGCTCAAACCGGCACGAAACCTCCGCGCCTCCGACCGCGACTATGCGATGCCCACCGACCACGCCACCGGGATCGGCTTTCGCTGTGCTAAAGATGCATTCTAAACGGCTCTACCGATTCTTGACTCACATCGGCCATCCATGAGTCCTCAGGGCAGAAGCCCGTGGCTTACTGAACTGATGACTGGGGCGGCTTTACAAGAATCACCTCGACCTGTTCCACCTTCACCACCGGCATGATGAGCCCGACGCCTTCTTCTTCATGTGAAAAATCGTAGATAACCGACTCGTTCGGAATGAGCGTGCCGACCATGACAATGAGCACCTGAACCGGTTCATGGCGTCGAAGACTCCTGTCGATCCGATCAACAAGCTGCTTGTCCGGCTTCACCCGTAGATTGGAGGGAAGGTCCTCAGGCTTGAATCGAACCACCCCCCAGCTTGTTTGAGTGAACTCCGGTCCGACTGCGACCGAATACGACTGGCTATCGGCATCGAAGTGCGAGAGCTCTCCGGTCCAGACAAACGCGACCCGCCACGTCAATGTTGGATTCCCTTCCCGTGCCGCGTCACGCTCACGGTTCAGATTGAACAGCCGCTCGTCGTGGCCAGGACCATGGTGACCACGGCCATACACCGTCCTCCAATCCGGTGGAGTTCCCTCCAACGCGGAAAGAAAGGATCCGATGGCCTCCCGATCGATCAATATATGCGTGCCGGAGGGGAGAAGCTGGTCGAGCTCGGCCAGAACAATCGTCCACAGCGGACGAGGACCTGAGTCATCCTCCGATCGTGAGGTCCCCGACAACAGGAAACAGGTGCAGAGCAAGAGGAATGAAGCGAGAACCCTCGGCAGCTTACTCGGCGAGGGCACGGCTAAACGCCCGCTCATACGAGGCCTTCAGGGAGATCAGGCCAGGATGTTCATCAGACAATACCCCCACCTGAGTGAGCACCGCAAGCCTCGGAGCAGGATTGAGCCGACGCAAGTCGAATCGCGTGAAGCCCTCCATACTCAGGGCCTGTTCATAGATGCCCAGCCAGGATTCAGTGACGGCGCGCAAGCCCGCATCCGTAGCCTGCATGCGGCCCATTCGTACTTGCTGAAGCAGCTTGATCAGAGGGTCGGATTGCGAAATGGTTGAGATCGCTCGGGTCAGTGCTTGTCCGTCAATGGTGCCCATGGCCTGGTTAGTTCATCGAACAGGCACCAGGCCCGCGGGGATCGCCGCAACTGCCGCAGGCCCCCTGACTTTCGGAGGAGGCCCAACTGGTCGTGGCGCCTACGCCAAAAGCTGAGAACTGTTTCTCGAGCTTCGTCGCTTTGCATTGAGGACACACCGCTTCTGCTGTCCCTTGCACCAACAACTCAAAACGGTGATTGCATTCACCGCAGACATATTCGAAGATAGGCATACTGACTAACTCCTTGGTTGTACGGAGCATTATAAGATTACCTCCAGCGATTCGCAATGAGAGGGGCAGGATGTATCAGGAAGAAAAAACCTTTCGCCTTCGTGTGACGCTCGAAGCCTCGTTTCCGGATGACTATGATGGGGAAGAAGATGAGTCCAATTGGGTCCGGGAGTGGGAAGCACAGATAAAACCTCGCTTGATCAAGTCGGTATTCGACTCTCTTCGGCTGCAGAGAGGCTGGTCGTCGCATATTCGAAACCGAGGCGTCTCGCCCACCGATGAGATCGAGATTGTCGTGAGTAAAGATTTCTCACAACCCGTACCCCTTGCCTTTGAACAATGACGCCTACCTCGAATATTGGCCTCTATGTGCATATCCCCTTCTGTCAGCATCGCTGTCATTTCTGTGCCTTCTACCTCGAAATCGCACATGCCGATCGCATGGCGAGGTTCTATTCGGCCCTCACGAATGAAATTCGGATCCTAGGTGAGTCCGATAGGCTCGATGGGCGCATGCTCCAGAGCATCTATTTTGGTGGCGGGACTCCCACCGCTCTTCCACCCCATCAGCTGGCCTCTCTGCTGAAACTGATCCGAACAACCTGGCCGACCACCCCAACGGCTGAAATCACGGTGGAGGCCCACCCGTCTTCCGTCACCCGTGAAGATCTCACAATCTTGGCAGAGGCCGGCTTTACAAGGGTCAGCTTCGGAGCCGAATCAATGAGGGAACAGGATTTTGTCCCCATCGGTCGGCATGGACGGGTACGGGATACGGCAACCGCCGTTCGGGCGTCCCGTGAGGCGGGCTTCGTCAATATCAACCTCGACCTCATGTACGGACTCCCCGGGCAATCGCTCCAGGCTTGGCAACGTACCCTGGAGTTGATCCTCGCCCTCGATCCGTCCCATATCTCTTGTTATGCGCTGACGATTGAGGAAGGGACGAAACTGGCACAGGATATTGTCCAACAGCGAGTTCCATCAGTCGACGACGGACTTCAAGTGGAAATGGAGTCTGCAACAGAACAGCTGCTTACACAGGCAGGGCTTGTCCACTATGAGATTTCAAATTACGCCAAACCAGCATGGCGCTGCCGTCACAATCTACTCTATTGGACCAACGGGGAGTACCTCGGCCTTGGCCCAAGCGCCCAGTCGTATGTGAACGGAGCCAGGTTCGGCAATGTCGCAAACCTTGATCAGTATGTGGCCAGCCTGCATGAGAACCGCCTGCCCATAACCGATTGCACCACACTTTCACACAGTGAGAGGGAACGCGATGCCTTAGTGTTCGGCTTGCGCCTTGTGAGGGGTGTCCCCCTGCATGCAATTAGGAGCGCTGAACGGGATTCTGAAATCGATCACCTCATAGCAAGCGGGCTTTTGCATACCGATCTAGAACGTCTCTGGTTGACTCCACTTGGACGACGCTATGCAGATTCAGTCGCCGAACGTCTGTTCTGAACTGGTGGCACCACAGTTTGGACCCAGTACCGTACAGCCCGAGACCCAGCTTCTCGTCATCTGAAGTCCCTTACCAATTGACAAGTTGCTCCTGTTTGGAGAAGACTACGGAGAAGTTGTGAGGAGCTCCATGCCAGTCAACATGGATCCATCAAAGAAACGTCGCCGTTCCCAAAACCCAAGCGCCCCGGCGTCCACCCCCACGATCAACGGCACGGTTTCGTCTCACCCCCTTCAGACCTTTGGGATTGAAACGGAAGAAGATCGTGAAAAGGAGCTGGCTGATGCCGAGTTGAGAAACCTGTGGGAAGCAACGGAAGTGATCGATATGGACAAGACTTGAGAATCGAGAAAGGAAGCCGGTCACCGGACTGAGAACGAGACGCGCGCGCACGCACGTTCGACAATTCCCCTGCATGCCAACACCAGCCACACCAGAAACGATTCCCGACATTGGGGAAGAGACCCTTACCGGCACCGGAAGCGGATTTGAGTCCCGTGTCGTGGTATACAATTGCGACTGTCACACCTACAAGCAGGTCATCGACCTGTTTTGCCGCTTCATTCCCGGTATGACTTCGGCGAAAGCCTTTGAGCTGGCCTATCGCATCGATCACGAAGGACAAGCCATCGTCTTTACCGGTTCAACTGAGCGAGCAGATGACATCGCTGCGAAACTCGCAGGGGGTGGACTCAAGGCCGTCGTTCAGTAGTTCTCAGAGCAACCTACTTATGCTTTGCCTTAGGCTTGGCAACCGTTTTCGCCGTACTGGAAGACTTCTCGGGTGAACCCTTCGACGCCGGCTTCGGTGATTTCTTTCCCCCCTTTGCCTGTTCTGTTTTTCCGTTCTTGTCAGCAGCCTTGGACTTGCTGCCCGACGAGGATTTCACCGGTGCCATGTAGGTGGACGTGCGGTTGACTTTCGCTAACTGGTCTCCGTTGAGCACGCGCACTTGATACAACTCAAACAATTTGCTGATAGCTTTCGTATCGCCTCGTCTCGCTGCACTCAGCAGCTTTCGGCGTTGGTTCATCTCTTCTTCTTCGGTATGCGAAGCAGCTCGTCGTTCCATGCCCATCCTCTCTAGTCAACAGCCGATGGTCGGTTAGGCCCCCACGTCTTGAACACCCAAGTCTAAGAAAATAAAGGGAGTATATCAGAATAGAGGGTTTCTTGTGAATCTCAAACAATATCCACAGCGATGGAAACAAGACCCTTGAGAAGGGCTGTCACTGACCGGTATAACAAGTCTCTATCAACCTGACACCTATTCGGAGAGGAGTTTGGATATGGAACATCAGCCTACCCCATCGACTGTCGCGGACGACCCTCAAGCTCGAGAGCTTCTTCGTCGTGCCTTTGAGGCAACGGCTCGTTGGCACAAGGATTTCCAAGGATTTACCGCCGACCTCACGGTGAATGTGAACGGCAAAGAAACCACCGGTTCCGTCATGGTCAAAAGTCCTCGTGAAGTATCGGTCCAACTCAGTGACGGCGATATTCAAAAGTGGGCACAAGAACAGCTGGGCATGATCGCCGTCCACCGTGGCCCCCGGAGCTTCGATGAATCTGACGGCAAATACACCCTGACCATGGAAGAGGACGGTCATCCCCTTGGAACCAAACTGACGATCCATGGGTCCAATTCCTACTATCGGCTCAAGGACAACCGCATTACCCAAATCAACCGGAAGATGGCCCATCCCGGCATGAATCCCTTTGCCTTTACCATCAACGTGGAGGAAAGTGCTGTCACGAAGGACCAGAAGAACCTCACGACCAAGTACACGGTCTATTACTACTCGCCGACAGACGGCACGTTGACCAATGTAGAGAGCTTCACCGACACCCACATTCGTGTCGGAGCCTGCGACCTGCCGGCCACCAGGCGGATCATCACCTATGAGGGCAAGCAGGTTGTTGTGAAACATCTGAACTTCACGAACCACACCCTGCTCTGACAATGGATTTACGAAAAGAGTTCCCCCGCAGCATGAAATTCAAGTTGGCGGGGTATGCCCATCTCGCGCGCATGATCGACAAGTGCCGAGCGGTCCTGGCCGGAACGGAAGGTGAGTATATTTATCCCTGCCCGATGGACGACCGCCTATTAGAGTTCGCTGGGATTACCAGCGACCAGTTTACGGCTGCTGTGAAAGCCAATACGACCGACGAAGGGGTCCTGGCATGGTTTGCAAAGAAGGCCACAGCACACCAGCCGGAGGAGTTGGAAGAGTGGAATCAACAGTTGCTGACACGGGGACCGAGTTCTCCTGAAAGTGCGGTGAAGTTTAAGAAGTATCTTGAAGCCATCGCCCCATCCCGCACCGACATCACCGCATGGTCGGACCTTCAAGACCTTGAAGAAAGACGAATCGTTCCAAAGCGAGAAGGGGCGAACGGTAAGACGTGAAGCGTCTTTATCCGAAACGAGATACGATTCACGAGGTGCCCTAATAAGGCATACCCGGTGTTTGTTGGTGATCCTCGGACCCCTGAGCTTGCCAACGGGCGACAAACCACTGTTTCCAGCGTCACAGTTAGCAGTGTGTTGACAAACACATGCACGATGCGGAAGGCCGTTCAGCAAGGCCGCACGAGCCGAGAGGCGAATCGTGCTCTCTCCTGTACGGTGAGCCTCTGGGCGAGGTGACAACGCCGCTGGCGGACTTTATCAACAGCCTGTTAGTAGCTCAGTGCCGGATACTTGCCGAGATAGGTTGGTTGCTCAGCCTGAGCCACCAGAAACTTGGCAACATCGGCCCGAGAGATGGCCCCCACCTTCATGCCTTGCACCAACTTATCGAGAACACGATATTGACCGGTCATGCTGCCATTGGTTAGCCGGCCTGGCCGCACGATCTCCCATCGAGGATATCCGGCGCTAATCAGCTGCTCCTGCACATCCTTATCCCGATAGACCTGCTTGAGCGCCAGCGTAAAGAGAATCCTCATAGGGAATGAATTGTAGTTCCAGCTATCGCCGGTTCCGAATCCAGTAAGGACAATAAGGGTCGGCGAGGAACCTATGTGTTTAAGGGCTTGCAACAAAATACGAGCTGAGTCTGAGAACATCGTGGTCGGCAGAGGACTTTTTGTGCCGAGCGTCACCAAAACGGCATTGGCTCCTTCGACTGCCGTTCGCACCGCGCGTGCGTCCGTCGCACTCCCCTGCACTCGTGTCAGTTTACCGTGATCTGGAATTGGCACAATCCGACGCGAGAGGGCCACGACCTCATGCCCGCTTTCCAGAGCAAGCCGTACACACTGCAGTCCGACTCCAGCCGACGCACCAAGAATAGAAATCTTCATTATTGCTCCTCTTTCCTAACCTTAACCGACATGGGGACACACAACGATACCCTCACAATCACACCCTGCCATTACTCCACTCTATTCCATGAACCGAACGAAAAGCGAACCGCTCTGCCATGCTCTAACGACAGCGCTATGTCGACTTGAGATGACGAGTACCAAGAACGACTGCCTCAGACCAGCCATCCTGGCTTATTTCTGCATACAGGCGTGGGGAAACCTACGCCCCGCCCCGTGACAGTGGCGAGGCGAGCCGACCAAGCAGGACGTCCTCGCAGAGATGCGAGACCCATTCACTGGGTCAGTAGCGCCCTTTCGGATCGATGACGGCGGATGTGAGGTCCCGATAGAGTCGGTGAAACGCCTCAGTACTCAATGCGGGGTCTTGAAGCTTGGTCAACGTATCCTGCGTGATGTGATATTCCACGGTGTCGTCATAGTTTGACGAGGCAATTGTAATGAACCGTGGAGGGAACAATCGTTCAGGCAGGAGGATGCCGACACCAAGATTGTATTTCATGGCCAGACGAATCGCCTCTCGAGCCTTATCGGCAGGTACTTCTCGGCCCAGTCCGATGTTCTGAGGCGGGTGCCCCATCCTGGCATATTGGAAATGGACGTTTGTCAAGCCAACCTGGACAAACTCTTTTTTTATCTCTGCTTCTCGAGTCCGATGTTCATAGGCCAGCACGACCTCAACCCGGCTCACGGGTGCGGCGGATACATTCTCCCCAAATGCCATCGGGGCAGTCACTTCACCAGTCAAACAGGTCAGAACAAGAAGAACCAGTAGATACGGGATGAACATAAGCTATTCCTCAGCAAGAAATGGTACAGGCCTCAGAGGGGTTATTGTAACCGAAAGCTCTGGGAGATTTCTCGAGGAGACGATGCGCTCTACAGGAAACAATCGAGAGACTGTGCGGTAGGAGTGGCGTACCCGCGCGTGGGCGGGTACGCCACCAGACTTATCCTACTTGATGCTCAGCGAAGTGGGAGCGACTTTCGCCTTCCCATTTTGCTTGGCCGTCTTGGTTGGAGGCACCTGCGGTGTCAACGGCTTAATCCGTTGATCATCCGTCGGGAGTACCCGGAAGAGACCCCACTGACCGGCGTTGGCGTATGCCGGACGCTGATTCTTCCAGATGTAATCTCCGGCGATCCGGTTAGGACCACCAGCCCCACCAGTCAGGTGTGCATTGATGATTTCGGATCCTCCGAACTCCATCGTGCTGACCTGGTCGGCTCCCTGCATGTATGGCTCATGCGGCCATTCATGCCCGTCGATCGTAAACAGCTGCACCTGCTCGCTGAAAGCGCCCAGGACGTGGACCGCCACTGGATCACCGACATGAGCCTGAAGCAACGGAGTCGACGGTGTCTCGCCGGCCTTCACGCAGGCGAAGACCTCGGGAATGTCACAACCCTTTTCCATCCGCCATGCGGTCGGCTCCGAGCGGTAGTTCACCGCCGTAATACCGGCCACTTGCTGAATGTAGGGCATGAAGCTGACCCCGACGATGTTATCCTCGTCCTGGAACATCAGGGAGAAGTCTCGGTAGTTCTTCCGATTCTCATTCCCCGAAATGGTCCGGTCAACCAACACATCCGCACGCCAGCTGCTCTTCATGGTCACATCTTCGCCGGTCACAGGATCACGATACCGTGAACCCTTCGGACCAACAATGATGGAACCGAACAGCCCGTTCCGTGGGTTTTCCACCACGTTACCCCAATCCTGAATGAGTGCGGCCAACTCACCGTACTCCGGATGGGCATAATAGGTGTAGGTCTTGCTTTCGCCTGGAGCGACCGTCTGATCGCCAGGATTGTTACCAACATTGGCGCCGAACGAATCCTTCGGATTAAACGCCATCATATCGACGTGGAATCCGGCCCGTTCCTTCGCCATTTCATTTTTCAGATTGACCTTCACGCAATCACCGACGTTGACGTGCAGCGTCAGAGGACTCGGCTTCAACTCGCCGGACTTGACCCGACCACGATCACCATCGAGGACATACATCTTGCCCTGCTCATTGCCGAAGACCATCTTGCGTTCGAGATCGACTTCCATCACACCCGGTGCACCATCATGGTACCGGATCTGCTGATCGACCGCCGACACATTGAACGTCTTCACCGGCGCATCAGCCGGGCACACGGACGGAGCAGACTTTTGAATCAGCTCACGGCTGGGCAATGGCTTCAGGTCCGCCTGCAATTCATCGTAGACTCTGAAGATACCCCAGCTCCCTTCTGCAAAGTGCGACGCGCGACCACTATAGTACAGGTAATCGCCCGCCTGCTTCTGCGGTCCACCGGCTGCTGGAATAGCCGGATCATACCGTTCACCGATCACCAGGTGCACGGTGCTTCGCGGCATCGCATCCTTGGCGTACCGCTCCATCGGGAACCAATGGCCGGTCACGTGCCAGGTGTGCACTTCGTTCGCTGAACCAACAAGCGCCCGCACCATGATCGGATCTCCGAGATAGGCGCGCAACAATGGCGTCCCAGGATCACCATGGATGCCGGACACGAAGAGCTTAGATGGATCCGGATTGTTGGCGAGGCGCACGCTCAACGGCTCAACACGCATGCTGTAGCCGCTGCCGGTTGTCGCTTCACCACCGTTCAAGAACCACATCGGAGACTTGTTGATCTTCTCCGGGAATTGGTG
>Ga0224510_10000789_pt1 | contig 22603 bp, 22 predicted proteins | sample SF_May12_sed_USG_FD_170161 | JGI IMG/M metagenome (GOLD analysis project Ga0224510, IMG submission 170161) | Sediment microbial communities from San Francisco Bay, California, United States - SF_May12_sed_USGS_4_1 | ecosystem: Environmental > Aquatic > Marine > Sediment | place: USA: California... | reverse complement strand
TTTTACTCAAGTTTCAGGAAGTTATCTCAACCTCCCTCTCTCAAGCGAGGCGCGTATTCTACTGCCTCCGGCGTTTTTTTCAAGGCTTTTTTCAAACCTTTTTCACCGCCCCGGCCCGCTTGCCAATCTCTCAACCAGCCAACCCGTCAGGGAGCGCGCATTATAGGCACATCAAAATTTACCGCAAGGGGGGAATCACAAAAAGATGACAATTCCGAGATCGTTCGCTCACTAAAACAACAAAGCGCCTGTCGGCGCTTTGTTGTTGGCTGTTTACTGTACGGTGACACGGGCAAATTTGCGTTTTCCGACCTGAAACACATAAGTGCCGGGCGCAATTTCCTGTTTTGGATCATCGACTTTATTGCCGTCCATTTTGACCGCGCCTTGTTTTAACATGCGCATCGCCTCGGAAGTGCTGGAAGTCAGCTCCGCCTCTTTCAGCAAATTGGCCAGCGCAACGCCTGCACCTTCCGCCTTTACTATAAATTCAGGCATCTCATCGGGCATCGCTCCTTTCTGGAAACGATCTATGAACGCCTGCTGCGCCGCTTCGCCAGCGGCCTCGCCATGGAAACGCGCCACAATTTCTTTACCCAGCAGGAACTTGATGTCGCGCGGGTTCTTGCCTTCGGCGATTTCTCGCTTGAAACCTTCAATCTCGCTCATGGGGCGGAAGCTGAGCAATTCAAAGTAGCGCCACATCAGATCATCAGAGATAGACATGACCTTACCGAACATCTCCTCTGGCGCATCGGCGATACCTATATAGTTACCCAGCGACTTGGACATTTTCTGTACGCCATCCAGCCCTTCCAGCAACGGCAAGGTAATCACCACTTGCGGGCGCTGCCCATAGGCTTCCTGCAATTGACGACCTACCAGCAAATTGAACTTCTGGTCAGTTCCGCCCAACTCAACATCCGCCCGCATCGCCACCGAGTCATAACCTTGAACCAGCGGGTAGAGGAACTCGTGCAACGCAATGGGTTGTCCTGATTTGTATCGTTTGGAGAAGTCATCGCGCTCCAGCATACGAGCCACGGTGTATTTACCCGCCAGCTTGATCATGTCCGCACTACCCATCTCGTTCATCCAGCTGGAGTTGAACATCACTAGAGTCTTGGTCGGGTCCAGAATTTTGAAAATCTGCTGTTCGTAGGTTTTGGCGTTGTCGATCACCTCGTCACGGGTCAGGGGCGGACGGGTAACGCTTTTGCCAGTGGGATCACCGATCATGCCGGTGAAGTCTCCGATCAGGAACATTACCTCATGGCCAAGGTCCTGAAACTGGCGCAACTTGTTGATAATCACCGTGTGCCCCAGATGCAGATCGGGCGCGGTCGGATCAAATCCTGCCTTGATGCGCAGAGGCTTACCTTCTTTCAGGCGCTTCAGCAAATCCTCTTCCAGCAGGATTTCTTCTGTACCCCGTTTGATCAGCGCCAATGCCTCATCTACTGCAACCATGCCAAAACCTCTTTAGCTTCAAACAATTAACCCAAGAAAAAACGCCACGCCCGACTAAAGCCCGGCCACAGAACAGCCGACATGGTGGAGTATACGGAAATACCCCCCAAAATAGCCGCATAAGATGTTGATATGCGTGGGATGATCATTATGCTTTTTTGAAAGGCAGCTATTTTACCGGAGAAGACTCGCTTATGGCGACCAAGGTTTTAGTCGTGGACGACTCGGTGTTATCCCGAAAAATGTTGATCCAATCACTGCCCGCCGACTGGGAAGTGGACATTACCGAAGCCTCAGACGGCAAAGAGGCGGTCGAGCTATATAAAAAGCTGGCGCCCGAGGTCATTTTCCTCGACCTGACCATGCCAGTCATGAACGGTTTTGAAGCCCTGGAAGCCATGAACCAACTGGGACTGGAAGCCGACGTTATTGTCGTCAGCGCCGACATTCAACCCGTAGCGGAAAAGCGCGTGCGCGAACTGGGCGCCATTGCGTTCATCAAAAAACCCGTATCCACCCCCAAGCTGGTCTCCATCCTTATTGACTACGGTTATCTATGAATGACCAAACCACACTATCCGCTGAACTGCGCGACGCTTTCCAGGAAATCACCAATATCGGTATGGGGCGAGCAGGCTACGCACTAGCCCGTGTACTGGGAACCTTTGTCGAACTGTCCATCCCCCGCGTACAAATGGTCAGCGCCCAGGATTTCATCCCCACCGCCAGCGGATTGATCGGTCTGGATGACAAGCTGGTCGCCATTCACCAAAGCTTCTTCGGTCGCTGGAAGGGCGAGACCATCACCATCTTCAACCAAAGCAGCTGTGACGAGGTGGCCGCACTGTTGGGTTACTCACAGCAGGACAACAAATACTCCCACACCGAACTGCAACTGGATATCGGCAATATTTTGAGCGGCGCCTGCCTCAACGGCATTGCCGAGGTACTGGGCGTGGAACTGCATTACAACCACCCCGGCGTCCTGGCCGAAAACGTGCACAAAGACCGATTGTTTGCCCACGCCCCTAGCCACTGGCAACAAGCACTGCTCACCGAGGTCAATTTTGCGTTGGAACACAAAACCTTTAAAAGCCACCTGCTCATTTTGCTGACTTCAGAAAGCCTGGCCAATCTGCAAACTGACATCGAGAAATTTATGGCCCAGTACTGACATGAACACCCCGTTCGACCTCAGCCAGCATCCGCTGCTCAGCAGTATTGTCGACAATCTCAATGTCGGACTGGTGGTGCTCGACCGCAAGGCCCGGGTCGTGCTGTGGAATAAATTCATGCAAAGCTACAGTGGTGTCAGTGCCGACACCATCGCTGGCCAGGAATTGTTCAATTTTTTTCCCGAAATACCCAAGCAGTGGCTATTACAAAAACTGCACAATGTCTTCATTCTGAAAAACTACAGCTTCACCAACTGGGAAGAACGCCCGTATTTGTTCAAGTTCAGTCACACCCGCCCCATCACCACCAAACTCGAGTATATGCGACAGAACTGCACCTTTATGCCGCTGAAAAATGCCCAGGGCCGCACCGACTTCGTGTGCATCGCCATCTTTGATGTAACCCGGACCAGCGTACATCAGGAAACCCTGCTGCAGTCCATCCATAATCTGGAGGAAACCAGTCACCGCGACGCACTGACTCACACCTTTAACCGTCGCCATCTGGAAGACATGCTGGTACGCGAAACCAGCCGCAGCAAACGCCATCAGTCACCGTTGTCACTGATCATGCTGGACCTTGATCACTTCAAGGCCATCAACGATCAATACGGCCATCTGGCCGGCGACACCGCACTGGTCGCCTGCACCCGACAAATGCAAACACAATTGCGCACCTCGGATGTTTTTGCCCGCTACGGCGGCGAAGAGTTCGCCATCATTCTGCCCAATACCGATCTGGCCGGCGCAGAGCAGTTGGCCCAGCGATTACAGCAATCGCTGCACACCCTGCAGATTGAGCATCCGCCACACAGTTTCCAGCTAACGGCCAGTTTTGGTGTCAGTCAGTTCGACTCGGCCAGCATGCACAGCCACGACTTAATCGACCAGGCAGACCAGGCTCTGTATTCAGCCAAAACCCAGGGACGCAACCGCATCTGCTGCCATCCTTGCGACCTGTCCGCCGCCGAAATCCAGAGCGAGGATGACCTGGTTCTCTCCCAGCGTGAGGCACCCCTCGGCCGCCTCACGCTGGTGCACTCGAGCAAAACCGTCGAACCGGAAACGCAGCTGCTACAAGCCGTCAACCAAACGACCGCTTTCGTCCCTATCGCCATCCCTTTCATGCCCGAGGAAACCGATTTGCCATTGGCAGTTCCAACACCAGAAACCGATATTGAGCTGCCAGAACCAGATCTCCCGATAGCCATCGAGATGGTTGAGACAAAAACTTCGTCGCTGCCCGACAATAATTTTTCCCAGACCGATGAACAAACACCAGAACTTGAGTCTAATAGTGACCACGTACCTCAAGCGCTTGTGACTTTTGTCACAATCGGGTACAAATAGAAAAAATTTTTTTACTCGTTATTTAAAAACCTCGGCTGACGACGATAAGCAAATTGAGGGAAGTGCTTTATGTGCACTTAGTCGTGCCACCCGCCAGATCGGAAAAAAAATTGTATGAAACGAGTACCCGAATTGAATCAAACCAATGACACTGCCCACTCCCCAAAAAGCAGGGTAAAACCAGGTCATGCGTTCGCAGCAGTCATCGTTACCGTTTCCGCGCTCGCGTTTTTCGGTTTAAGCGCCACCACCGAAAGCGCCGTATCGCCCAGCCTGTCAGGCGATGATCGTTACCAAGTCAGCTTGTCACTGCCCCATGATCTTGATCAGGCCAACAGCCAGCTACCTGCTGCCGACCAGGAACACCAGTGGCAAACGTTTGTGGTGAAAAATGGCGATACCCTGGCCAGCATTTTTGATCGTGCCGGCGTTAGCGCTACCCAGCTCAGCGCCATGTTGTCACAAGACAAAAAAATTAAATCCTCACTGACCCGTCTAAATCCAGGTCAGGAGCTAAAGCTGCGCACCAATGAAAACGGTGACCTGCAGGAATTGGTGTTCAAACAAAACGAAACTGACTCGATTATCGCCAAGCGCGAAGGCGAGATGTTTCTGTTCGACCACGACCAGCGTCAGTATCAGCGCCGCGCTACTTACGCCCGTGGCGTGATCAATTCATCCCTGTTCGAAGCCGGCAGAGAATCCGGCCTGTCCGACAGCCTGACCATGGACTTGGCCCACATTTTCGGTTGGGACATCGACTTTGCGTTGGATATTCGTAGCGGCGACCGCTTTGTGGTCGTGTTTGAAGAACTGTTCCTCGACGGCAAACGCGTCGGTGACGGCAACATTCTCGCCGCCGAGTTCGTCAATCAGGGCCAAACCTATCAGGCCGTGCGCTATGTAGACCCTGAAGGCAATGCCAATTACTACACCCCCGATGGCAAGAGCATGCGCAAAGCCTTCCTGCGGACTCCGCTGGACATCGGTCGCGTCAGCTCTCGCTTTGGCATGCGTCACCATCCTATTTTGAACACCGTTCGCGCTCACAAGGGCGTGGATTACGCGGCCCCCGTGGGCACCCCGGTCAAGTCATCTGGTGATGGCAAAGTCGTCTTCCGCGGCATCAAGGGCGGTTACGGCAAAGTTATCGTTATTGATCACGGCAACGGCTACACCACACTGTATGGCCACCTGAATTCCTACTCACGCAAACTGCGCGATGGCTACCGCGTTAAACAAGGCGAGACCATCGGTTTCGTAGGCAGCACCGGTCGCGCCACCGGACCGCATCTGCACTATGAATTCCGTGTAGGTGGCGTTCATCGCAACCCGCTGACCGTCAGCCTGCCACAAGCCAAGCCAGTTGCTCAAAAATATCGTATCGATTTTGAACTGGCTACCCGCTCCTGGATTGCTCAGCTGGCTCTGGCCAACAACATCAACCTGGCTCAGTTGTCATCGGATTAATGAGCAACACTGGCAAGATTTATGTCGGCCTCATGTCAGGCACCAGCCTGGATGGGGTCGACGTCACCATCGTCGACTTTTCCTCTTCGCGTCCTCAGTTGTTGTTCGGCCACACCTACCCATGGCAAGGCGAGCTGCAACAGCAAGTTACCGACCTGTGCACTCCAGGCAACAATGAAATTCAACGACTGGGCGAACTGGATGTGCGTCTGGGCCAGCATTTTGCCGCCTGCGTCAATCAGGCGTTGCGGGATGGCAAAATCGATCCTCGCACCGTGCGCGCCATTGGCAGCCACGGCCAGACCGTGCGCCACCAGCCCATCGGCGCTACCCGCTTCACCCTGCAGATGGGCGACCCCAATACCCTGGCCTACCTGACGGGCATCACCACCGTCGCCGACTTCCGCCGCGCCGATATGGCCGCCGGTGGACAGGGTGCACCGCTGGTGCCTGCCTTTCACCGTCAGGTGCTGCATGACCCGCACACCAATCGAGTTGCGCTCAACATTGGCGGCATTGCCAATATCACGCTGTTACCGGCAGACCCACAGCAGCCCGTAGTGGGCTTTGACACCGGACCGGGCAATGGCTTGCTCAACAGCTGGATAAAGCTTCATCAGCAGAAAAATTACGATGCCGATGGCCGCTGGGCCGCCAGCGGCATGGTTCAGCCACAATTGCTGCAACGGTTCCTTGCCGATAACTACTTTCACGCCCCCGCCCCCAAGAGCACCGGGCGCGAGCATTTCAACCTGGCCTGGATTCAGCAACAACTTCGCGCCTGCGATACAGAATTCGCGCCTCAGGATGTCCAGGCCACCCTGGCGCAACTGACCGCACAAAGCATTGAGCTGCACATTCGCCAGGCCATGCCCGACTGCGATGAAATTCTGGTCTGTGGCGGCGGCTGGCATAACCGCGATTTGATCCGGCGCTTGCAGCAGCTAACGCCCGCCAGGGTGGTCAGCACCGCCTCGGCCGGGATTGATCCGGATTTTATGGAAGGAATGTGTTTCGCCTGGCTGGCCAAACAGCGCATGGAGCTGCAGACCGGCAGTTTGCGGGAAGTCACTGGAGCCACTCGGGCTAGCATTCTGGGCGGCGTCTACGCGCCGCCACCGACCTAGAACACGTAGTGCAGTGCCACCCCCGGCGAGTCGTCCAACACCGCCGGCATCACATGCCAACTGGGCACGTTGGAATTCAGATTCTCTGACTTGATGCGTTTTTTGCGCTTGATGGTGCGCGAGGTAACAATTTTTGCCGACGTGTAACCAATCGCTATCCCCACCGGATAATCGCCCGCCCAATGCACACCATTGTTGAGCATGCCGAACGCCAACAAACCCGACAGAATGTAGCCCGTGGGGCGAATCAAGCCGTACTCGGGATAATTCGCGGCAAACACTTCGGTACTCGCCACCACCGTGGCTACGTGACCTGAGGGGAAGGCGTCATAGTTGGGGGTGTTGTAATTGTATTCATCCATGCTGGGGAAGAATCGCCACTTGCCACCCTCACCATCGCGCACGAACGGCGCCTCCCTGCCAGTGGAACGCTTGAGGATCTGCACCACAATGCCCGTTAGAAACAGACTTTCGACGTTTTGGCTCACCGTACTCAGCGCACGCACGTCATTCGCCCACAGTCCGTAGCTTACCATGCCGGTGGAAATCGCCAGCTGGGTATAACCATCACCAATGTAGTACAGCGCTGAATTGGTATTGGCAGGGTAATAAATGGGAAGATCAATCCCCTTCACATCGGTTTTAAACACATAGCTAATCTCACGTCCGGTTTTGGTATCAGAAATCAAACCGGCCTTACGTCCCAGGCGCTGGGAGGCCAACAAGATATCTTCATCGTAGCGAATCAGCACCGCCGTGCTGGCAGCAATGATGCCCAGCTCGTCCAGATTATCCTTGTCGATGAGTTCACGTCCAAATGCCTTGAGATTGTCAGGCGCTCGGGTCATCCATCCGGTCAACGTGGGACGCTCGTACACCAGCGACGTATCCTGAGACACATCGTATTCCAAATCCAGGGAACTGGATTCGTCGGCAACAACGTTTGCCGACAAAGCGGAGAAAACCAATGGTAGTGAAATGAGTAAATGTGTCAGTAGTCGCATGTATGAAATCAAACTATGTTGTTGCGTCCGTCCACTTGCCCGGCACGCATTTCAACATACCGGACTACCAAGTTTTGGTGGCGCTTACTCCAATTTCCCCGCCTGCACCGGGAGAAACCAGCACCTGCAAACCCTTTTCTGCCAAATCGTATTTAATGACCGCCAACGCAGACAGGGAACCTACAATGGCCCCTGCGACCGTGTCCGACAGCCAGTGCTTGTTGTCATACATCCTCGCATAGGCAGTCGACACCGCTAACGAGTACGCCAAGGTCCGGCGTTGCCAACTGGGGTTGGGAACGCTTTCGGCGTAGGCCACAGACAAAGCAAACGCCTGAGTCGTATGGCCAGACGGAAACGATTCACCCCGACCATCAAACCAGTGATCCGAACCCTCACTCTGATAGGGGCGCAGACGTCCGCCGGCATATTTACCCGCCCGCGCTGCCGTTGCCCCTACCGCCGATGACCAGACCATGGTTTTACCCGTGTGCAGCCAACGCTTGTCATCGCTGTACCAGCCTACCCCCACCAGTGCAGAGGCAACCCCCACACCACCGATTTCAGCCCACTGGTTGCCGATGCTGGCAATGGGCTGGGAACGCACGTCGTCATTCCCCTGCATCTCGCTGCGCACATTCTCGTCAAACCGGGTCGCCATTCCTACTGCAAAAAGCCCGCCGACAACGACCTCTCCCCAGTCTTGCCAATCGGTCTTGTTGCGACTTTGCGACGAATTCGTCTCAATCGCATTATTCGTATCCAATAATTGGGAAAAACAGGGGCAGGAATAGATCAATACCAAGAAGGTAGCAAAGGCAACCTGCAAACCAGGACGACTCAGGACAAAGGACATTTTCCGCCTCAATCAAAACCATTTATCTAGCTATGGATTCGACCGGAAAATGTACTTGCTTAAGAGGTAATCATAAGAAATGTGATCTTTTCCCGTTACATACCATACAAAACTAGTGGGAATAGAGTCAGGCGCCCGCCGCCTGCGAGCAAGAAGCGCCCTGCTTGGCGGCGAAGTCCTCGGTACGGTTCAGCACATCTGGCAAGCTGACCCGGGTTAGTACATCGACAATCCAGCCTAAGCCAAAGGGAATAGGACCTGGATCGGTATAAACCTGATATTTGACCCAGGTCCGATCGGAAGAAGCCGCCTGCAGCAGCCAATAGCCCTGGGTGTCAGCAATGCTATCCTTTAGCATCACCTCCGGCCACGGAATCTGCTTCCACTGGATTTTTGCCTCACTCGCCACCATCTCCGCCTGCAGCCGAAGACGATAACGTTTAGTCTGCTTCATTGGCAGGGCCAGGAAATAATCTGCATCCACCAAACCGGCCGAGGGCTGGCGGACCTCAAGCCGCTCCACATTGGGCATAAATCGCGGGTAATCCCGAAAGCAGGTCAGCGTGGCATAAAGTGCTGGCAGTCCCACGTGCATCAATTTGAATACTTCAAACGACGCTCCGGGCCGTCCCTTGGTGTCTAGCGTGCGGATGACCACATCCCCTTGCGTTGCCTGCCGCAGCTCGGCCGGGGTCAGTTGCGTACTGATTGGTGCGGCCACTACGACACTCCCCGCTCCAGCAGAGAGTAGGAGAGCCAAAACAAAGCGAGCGCCCACTTTCGCAGACGCTCGCCATGATCGACAAACTACCGAGTCCGAAAATCCGCCTTTAGCCACGTTGGCTCAGCGGTTTGTAATCGCGTGGTGGTTCGCCGATGTACACCTGGGTAGGACGGAAAATGCGGTTATCCGCCAACTGTTCACGCCAGTGCGCCAGCCAGCCAGCCGCCCGCGAAACCGCAAAGATCGAGGTAAACTGGTCGGTCGGGATGCCCATCTCGGCGTACAAAATACCCGAGTAGTAATCCACGTTGGGGTAAACACCCTTTGGCCCCAAGCGCGCTTCGCAGGCTTCTTCCAGCGCAAGCGCAATTTCGAATTTCTGACTGACCTGGCCACCGCGTTTGGAAACGAATTTTTCCACCAGCTTTTGCAAAATCTTGGCGCGCGGGTCCTTGGTTTTGTACTCGCGATGGCCCATGCCCCAGATTTTTTCCTTGCCTGCCAATTTTTTGTCCAACCAAGGCTTCACATCTTTGACAGTGGGAATTTCGTCCAGCATGTGCACCACTTTTTCATTGGCACCGCCATGCAGCGGACCGGACAGGGTACCAATCGCTGCGGCAATCACCCCTGTGGGAGAAGCCAAAGTCGAACCTGCCACCAGCGCCGCAAACGTGGAAGCGTTAATCGTGTGCTCCGCATGCAAAATCAGGCAGGCGTCCATCAATCGGGCGAATTCGGGATCAGCCTCTGTGCCCGTCAGCATGTACAGGAAGTTTTCCGCGAATGTCAGGTCTGCGCGTGGCTCAACCGGATCATAGCCACGACGAATGTGTTCCCACATCGCCACAATCACCGGCATGCGCGCCAGAATACGCACGGTCATGTTGTGAATGTATTCCATGTCACCACAGGCGTCCGGCGAAGTCAGGCACTCGTTGCCAGGATAAAATACGCCCAGCGATGCCACCGCCGTCTGCAAAATTTCCATCGGATGTCCGGTGGCCGGTAGTGCCTTCATCAGCGAACGGATATTGAATTTGACGCGACGATTGCGTCGTAGCTGCTCATCAAAAACAGCCAGTTCATGTGCACTGGGCAGACGACCGTCCAGCAGCAACAGCGTCGTTTCCTCAAAGGTGCTTTGCTCAGCGAGCTGCTCAATCGGGTAACCCCGATAAAACAAGCGCCCCTTTTCGCCATCAATGTCAGAAATATTCGACTTTGTAGCAGGCACGCCTTCCAGACCGGGCAAATACTCGCTCATATGAACTCTCCACTGAATAATTGTTTTTGCAGCCCCATACTCGCGCGAAGTACAGACATTTCCGTTATCGACTGCTTTGGTGCATTATTTGACGGAGCCGACCGCAAAAAAGGTCCGCCGACATTGACTAATGGATTGATTCTAACAAAAAAAAAAGGGAGGCATACACCTCCCTTTCGACTGTTTGCGCGATAACGCTCGCCTTACACGGAAAACGATGAGCCGCAGCCGCAGGTCGTAGTAGCATTGGGATTGCGAATCACGAACTGAGCACCTTCCAAACCCTCGGTGTAATCGATCTCGGCACCAGCCAGGTATTGGTAGCTCATCGGGTCAATCACCAGCGTTACGCCATGCGCTTCAACGCGAGTATCACCATCTTGCAGGTTTTCATCGAAGGTAAAACCGTATTGAAAGCCGGAGCAACCGCCACCGGTGACAAAAACCCGCAACATCAACGAGTTGTTGCCTTCTTCTTCGATCAGTGTCTTGACCTTCCGAGCCGCAGCTTCAGAAAAATCAACGGGACTTTCAGTAATCTGTTCTGTCATTTCGCACTCCATCCAAAGCCTACCGCACTATGACCCTAGCCTACAAAAACCATACACCAAAGTCAAGTATTGCCTCACGCCGGCTTGGCTTTGGAATCATTGTCCATGATGGGCGCCTTGTCGTCCTTCATGTGAGTCAGCGCCGGCTTTTCATCCGGAGAACGATGCACCAGTTTGCCGTTCACCTCGGCACCGATTGCCATCTCAATCAGGTTGTAATACACATTGCCCATGACACGGCCACGGGTCGCCAACTCAATGCGCTCGCCGGCGTAAACATCACCTTTAACTTCACCGTTCAGGATAACGCTCGGCACCCGCACCTCGCCCTCAATCACACCATGATCACTCAGGGTCAGCAGCGATCCTGCATCATCAGCAAGCACATTGCCGACGATCTTGCCATCGATGTGCAATCCTCCGGTAAAGATCACATCACCCTTGATTTCCGTATTCTGGCCAATCAGTGAATCAATTTTCGCTGTTCGTCTTTTTTTACCCAGCATGTGTCTTTACTTCCTCTCGATTATCCGTTGCGGGCAAGCCCTTCGCCCCGAAACCATCATATTACCCTCACACAGCTTCCGCAGTGTTTTTACTGTTTCCAGATATCGTCATTGCGTCCGACAAACCTTAGGCGGACCGGCGGTTTTTCCGAAATTATCGCTGGAAGATGATGATTTACCATTTCGCTGCTAAATATTATTGAGTGCTTGCCGATTTTAGTCCTGCAGTTTAAAAAACAAAAGCATAGAGATTGTCGACAACAGTATAGACTGACATGATTATAGAAACGGAACGCTGATACAAGTGTCTTCTTTATACGACAAAAGCTAACATGACGGATCAAGTCACTATGAAATACGGCCATTGCTCGAAAACATTCCACTGGACCTCGCCTGCCCACCGCGTCGTCTGGCTGCTCTGCCTGCTGATGATGCTCCCTATTTCTGCCCAGGCACAAACCGTATACGTTAGCGACAATCTTCGCGTGGGCGTACGTGATAGTGCCGGCGATGATGCCAACACACTCACCATCATCAGCAGCGGTTCTCAGGTCGAGATCCTGGAACGCCGAGGTTCCTTCAGCAAGGTCCGCACTAGCAACGGCATTGAAGGCTGGGTTCGATCCGTCTATTTCGAGTCAGATAAACCTGCTCGCGTCCTGCTCAGCGAAACCAAGGCCAAGCTGCGTCAACTGGAAAACGAACTCAACCAACTTAAGGCAACCAAAGCGCCCGGCGCCCAGCCCTCTGAGCAATCCAATGATGAGATTAATCAGCTAAAAGCTCACGAAGAAGAGTTATTACAGCAACTAAAAGAGGCTCAACAAGCCAATGCTGATGGCGCGAGCGGCGGGATTCCTGCGGATGCCAGTCTTCGCGATCTATTCGCCAGCAGCAACAGCAAATTACTGCTCACCAGCGTCGGTACACTCATGGTGTTTCTGTGTATGGGCTTCTTGATCGGTGTCAGCTGGCATAAACGCCAGGTCACCAAGCGGCTGGGGGGGCTATCTCTATAGCCTTTTCTACCCAAGACAAAAAAAAGCGTGTATTTTGCTGTATCGACTCCGCATTTCGTTAAATAAAAATGAAACCAAACTTGTCCCGCAGTGCCAGAAAATCCATTATCGCCCTCGCCATTGCCCTCACCATCAGCCCAGCCACCTGGGCCGGTGAGGAGCAAAAAATTGCTGAATTAATTAGCAACAAACAATGGAATGATGCCCAGCAGGTCATCGATCAATGGCAACCGGCCGATCCCAACGCCAAACTGTTTATGCAGCACCGATTGGAAAATGCCAAAGATCCGGAGATGGCCATTCTCCGCTTGCAGGAATTTTTGATCAAAGCGCCCAACTATCCAGAAGCGTATAACAACCTCGCGCTGCACTTGATCGATCACGGCGAATACAAGCAAGCCAGCGAGTGGCTACTCAAGGGCATGGCCACGGACAAACGCTATCAGCAGCTGTATGAGAATCTAACCAAACTTTACACCGTCATGGCCAGTAAGGCGTACCAAAAAGCCCTGGGGAAAAATCAGCCGCCTCCCCAACTGCCCGCGTTCGCCAATTTTGACTATCTGTACACCGGCCTCGGAGCACCATCAGAAATCGCCGTCACTATGGTTGCTCCAGTCATCGCAAGCAAGCCGACAGTGGCAACGCCCGCAGCCCCAGCAGCAGCGACTCAGGCAACTGCCCCCGTCGCCCAGGACAACGGATTGCTGCAAAACCAGCTCACCAACCAGCTCAATGGCTGGGCCAAGGCTTGGTCTAGCCAGCAAGTGGACAAGTACCTTGCCTATTACTCCAGCGATTTCCGTCCCACCGATGGACTTTCCATCGATACCTGGCGCCAGCAGCGCAACGACCGCCTAAAGGCACCACGCTTTATCCAAGTCACCGTCAGCAATCCGGAAATTACCTTGCTGGACGACGGCAGTGTTGCCAAAGTGCGTTTTATGCAACACTACCGGTCTAATACGTTTAACGAAAAAGTGATCAAGTTGCTGGTTTGGGAGCAACAACAAGGAGAGTGGCGGATTTTACAGGAAGAAATTGCGATGTAAGTCCCCTCGCAGGATCAAGAATGACCGACTCTCTGCCGATGGTGTAATTGGCCTAGGAATTCCGTTAGGTTAGCGACAATGCGTAAATCGATACTTCATATCAGCTGCCTGTTGGCAGCACTGGCATCCAGCGGCACACATGCCAGCATTGGTGCGTCCGTTGTCCAGGAGCGCGCCTACGAAGACCCTCTCATCCAGGCGCTGCAGGCTATTGATGAATATCGTACCGATGACGCCCTGTCACACCTGGAAAAATTACTGAAAGAAACTCCTGATTTCACCCTGGCGCAACTGGTATACGCCGACATGTTGGCTGCCCGAACCGGTGCAGTCACGCAGCTGGCCAGCAGTGAACAACACGATGAATTACTCGCCGACCTGCGCAACGAGGCACGTGCACGTCTCAATTTTCATCTCAACCAGAACCACCAGCAACAGCTTCCCAAAAGTCTGCTGCGCCTGGCGCCACGCTATAAGCATGTGATACTGGTTGATGCCAAGCAATCGCGTTTGTTTCTGTATGAAAACACCGAGCAGGGCCTACAACTGCGGTACAACACTTACGCCACCATTGGTAAGAATGGTGCCAACAAGTGGCGCGAAGGTGACAAACGCACGCCCATCGGCGTGTATTTTGTGACGGATTTTCTCCCGCCCAGTTCGCTGTCTGACTTTTACGGCGCAGGTGCCTTCCCCATCAATTATCCCAACGCCTGGGATCGTCGTTTGGGCCGCACCGGATACGGCATCTGGCTGCATGGCAATCCGATCGACAGTTTTAGCCGCGCCCCCCAGGCCAGCGATGGCTGCGTCACAATCAATAACGACGACCTGGAGTATCTCAAGCAATACATCGACACCAGCAACACGCCCGTCATTATCAGCAATGGTGTTGAATGGAGCGATGCTGCGGCGCTCAGTTCAGCCTCGGCCGAACTGGAGCAGCAACTCATCGACTGGCAGAACAACTGGCAATCGATGAATGACTCCGCATTTTTGCAGCACTACTCAAAGAACTTCGTCAGTTCCACCAACCAGAATCTGGCCACCTGGAAACGCAACAAGAGCTGGTCAAATCAGCAAAAGAATTTCATTGAGATTAAAGTCGACGAGGTCAGCATGTTCCTCTACCCCGGAGAAAAGGACATGGCCTTGGTGGATTTCAAACAACACTACCGCAGCGACAGCTATCAGGACGTAAGCATCAAACGTCAGTACTGGAAGCGCGAAAAAGACGGTCGCTGGCGCATCATTTACGAAGGTCCAGCGTCCTGATCCAATCAATGTTCGATGTGTTCGCGCGAGGCCATTTTGGAGGTTTCAGGCGGCGCATTGACGTTGTTCGTCAACCAACGCACCAAGTCCACCCAAATCGCAGAAATCTGATTAGGCGTAGGCATGATGCCCGCGTAGGGCAGTTCGATGGTCACTACCGGGATGGCGTTCTGTACACCGGCATAATTGCCCAATGACCCCGGATACGTTCCCAGCAAACTCAAATGCAACTGCCCCAAGTGTTTGGGGGCTTCGCGGGGACCATCAAAGTCCAGGATGCCGTATGGCGCATGCACCGACACAATCACGTCCGGTTGAAACCGCGCTATTTCATCGGCCAACCAGCGGGACTCTGGCTCACTCAACGCTGCCTTGCCAGGATAACGCCGAGGATTGCGCTGCATTTTGGTTTCCCAGTAATACGACGCCTGCCGATCCCAGTCATGAGTAGGGAAATTACGGTTCAGATCCACACCGTTTTCGTTCATCCGCTGCGATTTTGCACGCAACAGGCCATCGGGATTCACCAAGGGAGCAACACGCCAGTGAAACAAGCCCGAGTGATGTTCATCCAGCTTTTCCATCCAGCGAAACACAATACTGACTGACGAATATTCATCACCGTGAATACCACCCAGCAGCATGACCCGACCCAGTGGCTCACGTCCTTCCACCGGCTCGTAATCGGTATAAATCAGCGGACGCCCACGCACGCTACTGCCTGTGCCTGAACGATAGCTTCTGACTTCGCAATCCCGCTGGGTAACACTGCGTAATTTTTCGGTAATTTCCAGACACAACTCCAGCGCGCTGTTGGGCGCGGTGCTGGGCACCGTTACTAAAGGAGGCAATTGATTTAGCGGTGCATCAACCGCAGTAATTGATGGCGCATCACTGGCCCAAGCGTGAATGGGCAATCCACACCACAACAGTAACCAGGCCAGCTTGACTCTCACCCTTTACCCCTTTTCTTTAGTTAACTTCCTGTTCGACGGACTTATCCAGCGAACCTTTGACAGCAACATCCCAGGCGAACGATTGCGTCACACTTTTCCCCCGCCCACCATTCATCGACACATCAATGGTTCGCGGCGTAAATCCTTCAGGCAAAATAACATCGCCTTCCATTTTTTGAAAATAACGAAATTTGAAACTCTGGGAACTCTCGCGGCGTAGCGAAATTTCTTCTTGCGCCAGCGTCCGAGCTCTACCCGCTTGCGTCCCATGCACTTTGAAGACTACCACGCCAGTCGCATTCCCCTGTTGTTTTAGCACCTGCGTCAATACCATTTGGTAGTGGTAAAGACGCTCGTTGCTGCCACTTTTGGCAAATGCAATTCGTTCCACACGCAAGCCAGAAGCAGCTTCGTCCGGAGAAACAATGCCGCGATAAAACGCGACTTCCTCGCGCAGCTCCAGCACCTCTTCCTGCAATGAACGCAAATTACTGTTCACGTCCAGGTAAGCCTGCTGATCCATTTGCGTACTGCGATCCAACAACGCCACCCGATCACGCAAATCGGTGTTTTGTCGTTCCAGTTCACTGATTGCGCTCTTCAGCCCCTCTTCACGAATGATGGCGTCTGTCGCATCAAACCCCGCCCGGTGATTACCAAAAAAATACAATCCGTAGCCCGACGCGACCAACAGAAGTATGCCAACGGCCCAGATAATGATCCGTTGCAGCGGCGAATGATGACGAACAACAAGACTTCCTGACTTCATAAACAGGGGCAAATCCTCTTAGGGCATGACTGCGATGTGTTCCAGACCCAATGTTTCTTCCAGGCCCATCATAATGTTCATATTTTGTATCGCCTGTCCGGCTGCGCCCTTGAGCAAATTATCAATGACAGACAATACCACAACGGTGTCTCCTCCCTGGGGACGATGTACCGCAATACGACAATGGTTAGCCCCCTTGACGCTGCGCGTTTCCGGATGCGATCCCGCAGGCAGCACGTCCACAAATGGTTCGTTGGCGTACCGTTGTTCGTAAAGTGCCTGCAAATCTTCTGCCTGTTTGACGGTTGTTGCGTAAAGCGTAGCGTGAATACCGCGAATCATCGGCGTCAAATGCGGCACAAAGGTCAGACCGACCGACCGCCCCGCCAATCCCGTTAATCCCTGACTGATTTCAGGCAAATGCCTATGCCCTGGCACCGCGTAGGCCTTAAAGCTCTCGCTGGCCTCACACAGCAAATGCGCCACGCTGGCACCGCGTCCTGCGCCGCTCACACCCGATTTGGCATCAGCGATCAGGCGGGAAGCATCCACCAGACCGGCTTCCAGCAGCGGCAAAAAGCCCAACTGCACCGCCGTCGGATAGCACCCTGGATTGGCCACCAGCCTTGCCTGACGTACCTGCTCGCGATTCACTTCCGGTAAACCGTACACCGCCTCGGCCACCAGCTCAGGACTGGCGTGCTTCATGCCGTACCATTTTTCCCAAACAGCCACGTCTTTGAGTCGAAAATCCGCTGCCAGATCAATAACTTTGACACCTTGATCCAACAACTGACGCGCCATAGTCATCGCCACACCGTTGGGGGTGGCAAAAAACACCACGTCGCATTCACCCAACACGGCAAAATCCGGCTCGGAAAACGCCAGATCTACGCGGCCACGCAGATTGGGAAACATGTCCGACACGCGGGTACCCGACTCTGAACGCGACGTAATCGCACGCAACGCCACCTGCGGATGCATCGCCAACAAGCGCAGCAATTCAACCCCGGTATACCCCGTCCCACCAACCACACCCACTTTGATCATTTGTTCACATTCCAATAAAACTGAAAGAAGGAAATTCTAGAGCATTTCGACCAGGAATCGCAGCTTTTATCACCGTCAGTGCGGTTTGTCCGATTGCGCTGCCTGGTACAGACGCAACACGTAGGCCGCAACCGCCTCTAGCTGCTGCTGATCCAACACCGTCCGCCAGGCCGGCATCGCCGTACCCGGCACGCCCTCACCAATACGTTTGACCAGATCCTGACGAGTTAGTCCGCCCATTTTTTTGGCGTCGCGGAAATCACGCGGATGCGGCTGAATGAACTGACCAATCCAGTTCTTGCCGCTGCCATTATTGGCATGACAAAACGCGCAATTCTGCTGAAAAATCGCCTGGCCTCGTCGCTCCAATGGCGTCAACGGCGCCATCACCGGCACCTGATCATGCACGGTATATGGAGAAGCCGAACTGACCGCATCCGGTTGCAGATGCGAATAACCATTGCGCGGATAAGATAATGGCCGCGACTCCCAAATGGAGCCATCCTGCTCTACTTTTGCCCGGTCATGGCAACTTATACACGCCTGCATAAACAACGTCCTGCCACGCTGTTGCGCCGCATTCAACTGTTCCCAGGGCGTGTCCAGCGCTACCTCGCCCAACGCAAACGGAAACGCATCCCGATAACGATCATGATCCAGCCAGCCATTTTCGCGAGTATGGTAGTGGGTGTTGAAGCGCGGCTGACGCATGAACTGATCACGAACAAAATCCACCACCGCCGCCACGTCAGCATCACTGATGACGCCATCAAATCCCTTCATCGCCGTTCCCGGCTTACCGTGTTTGACGACCTGAAGCATTTTTTCGCGCGCCAACTGATCCAGCCGAGTATTCACAAATGCGCGAGGTTTGGGATCTAAAAACGTCGCAGCCAACGTCTTGGCATCGCCGTTATAGCCATGACAAAAATAACAACGGAAATTGTAGATATCCCGACCGCGTTGCAACTGCGCGTTGTTGGCGCTTGGCTCAGTACTCAGTTTTTTTTTTCTACCGCCGCCGGTGATTGCTGAATGAATTGCAGGTAGACAAACTCCGCCACATTGGCGATTTCCTGATCAGAAAGCACCTTGCCCCACGCAGGCATCACCGTGCCGCGCTTGCCATTTTTAATCGCATTAAACAATTTGGGACGATCAAACATTGCCCGGCTTTCAGCAGTCATGAAATTGCGTGGCCGAGGCTGGTTAAAACTCGCGCGTGGACCATTGCCATCGCCCAGTCGACCATGACAATCCGCACAATTGGCCATGAAAAATGCGCGCCCCTGCTTGGCATCGCCCTTCAATCCCTGAGAAAAAGGTTGATCCATTTGCCGACTGAGTTTGTTTTCTTCATGCAGCGACAACTCACCCACGTGCATAAATTCGGCGCGAATAAAATCCACCACTGTTTCAATTTCGTGTGGCTGCAAACGATCGGCAAATGACATCATGCCCGTACCTGGACGACCGTTTGTCACCGACTGAATCATGCGCTCACGCCCCAGCAACTTGCGCGATAATTCGGTGGTAAAATCGCGCGGTGGTGGCACCAAACTGTTGCGCGCCCACACCGCAGTATTGCCATCATCACCATGACAGGCCGAACAATTCGTCTCGTAAAGCTGCCGCCCCAAAGTTTTACGATCAACATTTTTTACGGGCACCTGTGGCTTAACAGGCGCGGGTGCAGCGGCGTGAGCCTGCCCCGAACCACGCATAAAACTGGTACGAATATATTTCACCAGCGCTGTAATTTGCGCTTCGGACAAACGCGAACCGTAGGCACTCATCGCACTGCCGGGTTTGCCATTGCGTATAGCCGCGGCCAATTGCGCGTCACTGCGCGCCCTCATGGCGGGTGAGCGAAAATTGCTCGGTGCCGGCGACAAACTCGCCCCGGCTCGCCCCTGACCATCGCCATTATTTCCATGACAGGTCGCACATTGGCGATGATAAACTTGCTCGACACTCTGATCCGCCCATAAGGGCAAGGGCATCAACAACAGAAAAAGCAGAAATCGAATAGGAAACGTCATAGTTGATTTAGCGTGAGAGCGGAGAAAACCATTACTGTTCAATGGCACTAATAACTCGTACGCAAATTGTGGCGCAAAAAAAGGTTTTACGCTACCCTAGGGGCTCTTGTGCCGCTCAAACAATTATAAACAGTAAAGAATAGGTTGCATGGACGTCTCGAACGCACTGCTGCAAAAAACAATTCACCGGCTTCGCTGGCCGCTGCTGGGAGGAATAGGTCTGCTGTGTTTGGGCTGGATCGGCATCACCCACGGCGAGGCCATCATCGGCGATCCTGTTCAAGGTGCCAACGACCCGATTTTAGGTACTAAACACGACTTTAACGGCCTCAACGAACGTGCCGGGGTAGCCGCCATGCCTGGCGTCGCGTTCTCCGACTACGGTAACTCCTGCGTCTATTGTCACATCCCGCCAGAGAAAGCGACGGCTGACGGCAGCGCCAAAGGAGCCATTGAAGGCTGGAACCGTTTCCAGCCGGCCACCAACGAATACGAACTGTACACCAGCGGCTATATTGATTCCCCCACTCATACCCCTAGCCCCATCAGCCTGCTGTGCCTGTCCTGTCACGACGGCACCATGGGGGTAGACATGGTGGTCTTTAAACCGGGCAGTTTCAAGACCGCCGAGGACACCGCGATGCACATGCGCATCAACGGTGCAGACAATACCGTCAGTTGCGGCAAATGCCACAATGGTCGTGTCGCCCACGATATTTCGATAAAACATCTGGGACAAGATCTACGCAACGACCATCCGATATCCATGCGCTACGGCGGATTGCCCAATGGCTATCGCACCGAACAGTTCCCGAACACCACCGACGTGCGTTTCAGTTCTGACCCGGATTTCCGTCGTCCACATACTGCCGAGGGCTTTGAAAACGGAGTGCGGCTGTATGATGGCAAGGTCGAGTGTGCCAGCTGTCACAACGTCCACGATCCATCCAAAGACCTGTTGCTGCGCGCCAACTCTGACCTGCTTTGCCAGACCTGTCACACCAAATAATGCGCCTTTCAACCCTGGTTATCGCCCTCTCCCTGGCAGGCTGCTCCAGCCTGCCACACAGATCGTCACCACCACCGGTATTTCCGGAACCACCGGAGCAAGCCCGTTTCGTGTATGACGGCAGTCTGCGCGCCAGCAAGGACGTTGAAGAAAAAAGCTTTGGCGAATCCCTGCAAAGCCTGTTGACCGGCGCCACAAACGACGCCAGGGCCCTAGTCAAACCCTATGGGGTTGTCGCCCACCGCGGCAAAGTCTACGTCAGTGACACAATTCAGCGCGCGGTGGTGGTGTTTGATATCAGCGGCAAAAAATACTGGCTGATCGGCGAGGAAGGCGAAGGCAGCCTGGTCAAACCGTTGGGCCTGGATATCTCGGTCAATGATGAACTGTATGTTGCGGACATTTCCGCACGACGGATTGCGGTATTTGATCTGCAAGGAGGTTTTCTGCGCGCCTTGGGCGACGAACGCAGCCTGGTTCGTCCCAGCAGCGTCAATGTCTCGCTGGATGGCAAAATTGCCTATGTCGTCGACACCGGCGGCATTGAGACCCAACAACATCAGGTGCAGTTATTCGATACCCAGAGCGGTAAACTGATCAAGACCCTGGGAAGCCGAGGTCAAGGCAAGGATCAGTTCAACCTACCACTACAGGCTACCGTCGCCTCCAACGGTGATCTGTATGTCGTCGACAGCGGCAACTTCCGCATTCAGCAAATTAACCCTCAGAGTGGTCAGTTCGTGCGCCAGATCGGCACACTGGGCCGCCGTCCTGGGCAGTTTTCCCGCCCCAAGGGCATCGCTAATGATGCGCAGGGAAATATTTATGTGGTCGACACTGCGTTCGGCAATGTCCAGATTTTCAATGCTCAGGGTGAGCTGCTGATGCACATCGGCGAACGCGGCACCAGCGGCATCCCAGGCCGCTACATGTTACCCGCCGGAGTGGATGTCGACCAGGACGGTCGCATTTATGTCGTCGACCAATTCTTCCGCAAAATCGACATCTACCGCCCCGCCGATTTGCCGAGCCTGCCCGACATCCCCAAACTGTAATCTCAGTCGCTGGCGACAGCCACCACGTCCAGGGTATCGTCCGCCTCACCCCATGGGCTTTGGGTCAACCAGTCATGGAGCTCAGCAAACGGCATTGGCCTAGCCACGTAATAGCCCTGAATCACATCACAACCCAGCCGAGACAACAGCAAAAATGCTTCCTCGCTCTCCACTCCTTCAGCCACCACCTCCAGACCCAGTTCATGAGCCAAAGCAATGGTAGAGCGAACGATCACTACGCTATTGGGATCGGTCAACAGCGACTGGCCAAACGATTTGTCGATTTTCACTTCATTGACCGGCAACTGCTTGAGATAGGCCAATGACGAATAACCAATACCAAAATCGTCAATCGACATCGGCAAGCCCATATCGCGAATCCGCCCCATGGCAGAAACCGCCTGCTCAGGATCGTCCATCAATGCAGTCTCAGTAATTTCCAGATTCAGACAGGAACTGCGCAGTTCGTTTTGCACCAACATTTGTTCCAGTCGGGATGAAAAACCCTGATCTGCCAAATTCATCGCCGACAAGTTCACCGAAATTCGCATGCCGTTTTCCACGGTACATGAGCGGCCCGCCTCTGCCATCACCCGCTGCAACACTGCGATAGTCAGCGCATGGATTTGTCCGGTCTGCTCCGCCAGCGGTACAAACTCATCCGGATGCAACAGACCGTGCTGTGGATGCTGCCAGCGCACTAGCGCCTCTATGCCTTGCAGGCGGCGGCGACGCACATCAATCTTGGGTTGGTAGTAGACCTCTAATTCGCCCTGCTCAATGGCCTGTTTCAGCTCGCTGGTAATATTCAGCTGGCGCAAACTGTTCTGATCATTGCTGGCATCGTAAACCACCACCCCGGCACGACGACGCTTG
>Ga0224510_10000788_pt1 | contig 22606 bp, 17 predicted proteins | sample SF_May12_sed_USG_FD_170161 | JGI IMG/M metagenome (GOLD analysis project Ga0224510, IMG submission 170161) | Sediment microbial communities from San Francisco Bay, California, United States - SF_May12_sed_USGS_4_1 | ecosystem: Environmental > Aquatic > Marine > Sediment | place: USA: California... | reverse complement strand
GCACCAGGCCAAGAAGCTCAACGAGGCCGAGCTGCGCATTTTCCGCGACCGATTGGAGCTGCCGATCCCCGACGACCAGCTTGCCGAGGCGCCGTACTACCACCCCGGCCCCGATTCGCCCGAGGTACAGTACATGCTCGAGCGGCGGCGGGCGCTCGGCGGGTCGGTACCGAAGCGCACCGCGCAGGCGAAGCCGCTCCCCGCGCCCGACGAGGCTGCCTTCGGCGAACTGTTCCTCGGGGCGGATCGGCCTGCGAGCACGACCATGGCCTTCGCCCGGCTGCTGCGCAACCTGGTGCGCGATCCGAACATCGGGCGCCGGGTGGTGCCGATCATCCCCGACGAGGCTCGCACCTTCGGCCTCGACTCGCTCTTCAAGGAGATCGGCATCTACAACCCGCTCGGCCAGCGCTACACCGCGGTCGACAAGGAGCTGCTCCTCTCGTACGTCGAGGCGACCGACGGCCAGATCCTCGAGGAGGGAATCACCGAGGCCGGCGCCATGGCCGACTTCACCGCAGCGGGGACCGCGTACGCCACCCACGGCGAGGCGATGATCCCCTTCTACATCTTCTACTCGATGTTCGGCTTCCAGCGGACCGGCGACTTCGCCTGGGCCTTCGGTGACGCCCGTGGACGCGGCTTCATGATGGGCGCCACCGCCGGTCGCACCACCCTCACCGGCGAGGGGCTGCAGCACAACGACGGGCACTCCCACGTGCTCGCATCGACGATTCCGAACCTGCTCGCGTACGACCCTGCCTTCGCCTACGAGCTGGCGATCATCGTGCGCGACGGGATGCGGCGGATGTACGGCGAGGCAGGCGAGGACGTCTTCTACTACATCACCCTCTACAACGAGAACTGGCCGATGCCGCCCAAGCCCGATGGCGTCGAGGAGGGGGTCCTGCGCGGCCTCTACCTCTACCGGCCGGCCGAGCGTGGCACGCGGCGCGTCCAGCTGCTCGGCTCGGGCTCAATCCTCCACGAAGTCCTGCGTGCCGCCGAGCTGCTGGCGGAGCGCTACGACGTGGCCGCCGACGTGTGGAGCGCCCCCTCGTTCGGGCAGCTCCGCCACGACGCGCTCGAGGTCGAGCGCTGGAACCGCCTCCATCCTGAAACCGAGCCGCGCGTCCCCTGGGTCGTGGCACAGCTCGGCCCGACCACCGGACCGATCGTGGCGGCCACCGACTACATGAAGGCGATCCCCGATATGGTGACCCACTGGATCGACCGCCCCTACACCGTGCTCGGGACCGACGGGTTCGGCCGCAGCGACACCCGCGAGGCGCTGCGGGCCCACTTCGAGGTGAACGCCGAGCAGGTCGCGTACGCCGCGCTTCATGGGCTGCACCAGGGCGGCCAGGCGGGAGCCGACGAGCTGGTGCGGGCGATCGCCGAACTGGGAATCGACCCCGACCGGATCGACCCGCTCAAGGCCTAGCCGCCCCGGTCCGTCGTCGCGTGGCGCGGCGAACCTCCGCGTCAGCCCCTTTCGTGCAGCACGGATCCAGTGCTGCGCAGCAACTGTGCTGCGTGAACACCGCTGACACGCCCACCCGTCCCCCACCAGCGCCCGCCCGGGTATCAGTTGGGGAGTCTGATTTGCTGATTTAGAAACTTCGCATACGAAACTGCGAAAAGGGTATTGACAAGTTGTGGCAGAGCGTCTAATCTGCCGTCAGAACCTTACGAATACCAACTACCTCTTAGCAGAAGGCAAGGAGCGGATCACAATGTTGGACAACCAGTTCCAGTTCGCGATCATGGCCACCGAGGACCGCATCCGCGCCGCACAGCAGCGCAGGGACAGGTCAAGCCAGGGCACCAAGCGGGTCTTCCGACTGAGCGGCGAGCGCCACGCGGCCCGCGAAATCGGGCGCCGATAGATGGCTCGCGACGTCATCTCCACCTGTCCGGTATGTGAAAGCGAGCTGGCAATCACTCGCCTTCACTGCCGTTCCTGCGGCACGGCACTCGAGGGTGAGTTCGGGGTCGGGCGATTCGGTCGCCTCTCGCGCGAGCAGCTCTCCCTCCTCGAGAGTTTCCTTCGCTCGCGGGGCAACCTGAAAGAGCTCGAGCGCGAGTTGGGCATCTCTTATCCGACCGTCCGCGGTCGCGTTGAAGCCCTCCTCCGCGCACTCGGCCTGGGCGATGAAACCGACGCGCCCGACGGCGAAGAGCCGCTCGACGAGCCCCATGCCGACAACAGCGCCGAGCGCCGTTCCATTCTCGAGCGGCTCGCCAAGCGAGACATCTCGGCCGATGAGGCCGCCGAGGCCCTGCGGGCCCTTGGCGGGACCGACTGACATGCCCACCTTTGTACGCAGCCAGGCGATCTCCCACCCAGTCGGCGAGCGCGGGCGCGTCAGCCTGAAGGTCACGTCGGCTGACGTGCAACTGTCCGCGGCTCCCGGCGGCGACGCCAGCATCCGCGCCACGTTCGAGATCAAGGCCGCCTCGGAGAAGGAGGCAGACGACATCTTCGAGCAGGTTCGTCTCCGGGTGAAGCAATCCCCGGGCGAGCTGCTGATCGAGGAGCCCGACATCACCGGCTCGTTCGGCTCGGTGATCTCCCGCATCTTCGGCTCGGGCGTGCACGGCGATCTCAACGTCGAGGCCCGCGTGCCGGCCGGCGTCGAGCTGCGGCTCTCCGGCGTCTCCGCAGACATGGAAGTCAGCGGAATGCGCGGCGACCAGCGCTACCACACCGTCTCTGGCGACCTGTCCGTCACCGAGGCGGGCGGCCGCGTGCGACTCAACACGATCTCCGGCGACGCCACGCTGCGTGCCACCGAGCCGCTCGCCGTCGAGGCCCAGGGGGTCTCCGGCGACCTGTCCGTGATCGCTCCGCAACTGGAGAGCCTGCGCGTCTCCACCGTTTCGGGCGACGTCGAGCTGGAAGGCGAACTGTCGGCGCGTGGCGACTTCCGGGTCGAGACGGTCAGCGGCGACCTGGTGGTCGGGCTGCTGGGCAGCGCCACCTTCGAGGTGCGCGGCCTCTCGACCGACGTCAACAGCGAGCTCGACCACCGGCTCGAAGGCCGATCGGATCGCCGACGACTGATCGTCGGCGCGGGCGGTCCGACGCTCGTCTTCAACTCGATGTCCGGCGACGTCTCGGTCCGTCGGCCCCGCCGGGTGAGCCCCGCTCGCGGCGACGCCACCGCCGCGACCCCGCCGACAGCGCCTGCCGCCTCGCCGGACGCAGCCTCGCGGCTCGATGTGCTCCAGGCGCTGGAGCGCGGCGAGATCGACGTGGACGAAGCGAGCCGCCGGCTCGCCGGAGGGAGCTGAGATGGGCGACGAGATCACCACCGTCCTGCGGCTGGTCAGCGAGGGCAAGCTGAGCCCCGAGGAGGCGGCACCGATCATCGAGGCCCTCGGCCGCCCGGCCGCTCCGCCCCCACCGCCCCAGCAGCGCCACGACCCGGCGACCCGCAGCGGTACGCCGGGGAAGGGGCGGCGCGTCCGCATCCAGGTCAGCGAGCGCGGCCATCGGGTCATCGACTTCCGCGTGCCGCTCGCCTTCGCGGCGATGGCGGCGCGTTCGGTGCCGGGGATTCCCGCTTCCTATGCCGAGCTCATCGAGCAGGCCGTCGAGACCGACCGGGTCGGACCGATCGTGGATGCTGAGGACGCCGACGGCGACGCGATCCTGATCAGCGTGGAGTAGCGACGGTGAATCGAGGACTCCTGCGCCCCTTTGCGGTGCGCGACTTCCGCCTCCTCTTCTCCGGGGAGACCATCTCGGTCGTCGGCGACCAGTTCCACTTCGTGGCGCTGGCCTGGCTGACGCTCCAGCTGACCGGCTCGGGCCTGGCGCTTGGCTCGGTGCTCATGGTGGCCGCCATCCCGCGCGGCGTCTTCATGCTCCTCGGCGGAGCTCTCTCGGACCGATTCTCGCCGCGCAGCCTGATGCTGGGGTCGAACGCGATTCGCGCCCTGCTGGTCGGCGTCATCGCGGCGCTGGTGCTGACGGGTCGCGCCGAACTGTGGCACCTGTTCGTCCTGGCCGGCGTCTTCGGGGTGGTCGATGCCTTCTTCTACCCGGCGATCGGCGCGATCCTGCCCATGCTTGTAGACGAGGAGACGCTTCCGCCGGCCAACGCGGTGCTGCAGGGCAGCCAGCAGCTCGCCTCGCTGATCGGCCCCGCGGCGGCCGGCGTGCTGGTCGCATTGGTGAACACCGGGCCGGCCTTCGTCATCGACGCGGTCTCGTTCGCGATCGCCGGCGTGGCGCTCATCTTCGTCGTCGGCGGTCGCCGCTCGCCCGCCACAGGTGGTTCGCGCGAGGCGAAATTGGCACTGCTCCCCACCATCGGCGCCGGTCTCGGCTATGCCTGGCGGGATCCGGCGATCCGCTCGCTGATCGTGCTGAGCGCGGCGTTCAACTTTGCGCTCACCGGGCCGATCACGGTGGGGATCCCCTACCTCGCCGACCAGCGTTTCGACGGCGGGTCAGCGGCCTTCGGCATCATCCTGTCGGGGTTCGGCGCAGGGGCACTGGCGGGCGCCATGGTGGCCGGTTCAGTCCCGCGAGTCCCCCGCCTGGGCGCGGTGATCCTCAGCATCGGGGTCGGCATGGGAGTCGCCGTCTCGTTCATCGGCCTGGCACCGAACGTGCCGCTTGCCTTCGTCCTGTTAGGGGTCATCGGTCTGGGCGCGGGATTCCTGAACGTGCACGTCGTGTCGTGGCTCCAGGCGCGGACCGCCGAAGACATGCGCGGTCGCGTCATGAGCCTGGTCATGATCGGTTCTGCCGGCCTGATACCGGTCAGCTACGCCGTATCCGGCGCTGTCGTGGACTTCGGGGCGGTGGCGCTCATGTTCGCGGTGGCCGGGGCGATCATCACCGGTGCATCGCTGCTGGCCATGGCCTGGGGGATCGGCAGCCTGCTGAACCAGGCGCCGTCGGCGGAGTCGGTGGAGGGCGCTGCCTAACTCGAGCGCCGCGCGGCCACGCATCGTGCGCATCGGTGCTGTAATACCCGCCGCATGAGTTCCAACCGTCCGCCGGCGCCCCGTGGTGAACCGGAGCGCCCGCGGGTCGATCCCAACCTTGAGGTCCGCGAGCACCGCCGTGGACAGCGACCGGGCGACAGCTACGTTCGGATCGTGCGCCCCTTCGAGGAGGAGTTCGAGCACGAAGGGGGCCGACTGGTCGCAACCGAGCGAACGATGCACGGGCGGACCGGCTGGAGCTCCACGATGCTTGGGCTGCGCACCTTCCTCATCGGTCGACCGATCTCGTCGGAGGAGGAGCACAGCGAGCGGCTGACAAAGGTCAAGGCGCTGGCCATCTTCAGCAGCGACAACATCAGCTCGAGCGCCTACGGACCCGAAGAGATCCTGCGCGTGCTCTCGTTCGCGGGCGCCGGAGCGCTCCTGCTGACCCTGCCGATCGCGGCGCTGATCATCGGCATGTTGATGATTGTGATGCTCTCCTACCGCCAGACGATCAAGGCCTACCCGCTCGGCGCAAGCAGTTACCTCGTGGCAAGCGACAACCTGGGGGATCGCGCCGGGGTGACGGCGGCTGCCTCCTTGCTGATCGGCTACGTGGTGACGGTCGCCGTCTCGGTTTCGGCGGGTGTGGCGGCCCTCACGTCGATCGAGCCGGCCCTGTTCGACTTCCGGGTCGTCCTCGGGGTCGCACTCGTGGGCATCCTCGCGCTCGGCAACCTGCGCGGCATCCGTGAGTCGGGCTCGATCTTCATGGCGCCGACGTACCTGTACATCGTGCTGCTGCTGGGGATCATGGGCTATGCCCTGTTCCGGCTCGCGTCGGGCTCGCTGCCCGACTACGTCTCGCCTCCCGAATGGGCCCTGGAGGATGGGTCCTCGGCGCTCGGCCTGTTCCTGATCCTGCGCGCCTTCTCGCAAGGGGCCGTGGCACTGACCGGCGTGGAAGCGATTTCCGACGGCGTTCCGGCCTTCCAGGCGCCGGAATGGCGCAACGCACGGACGACCCTCACCTGGGCGACGATCATCTTTGGGGTCCTGTTCCTGGGGATCGCCTACCTGGTCACCACGCTGGGGATCATCCCCGACCCATCGGAAGAACAGACGGTGCTCAGCTTGCTGATCCGACATGTGGTCGGCGATGGCTGGCTGCTCGTGCTCGCGCAGGTCGCCACAGCGCTGATCCTGGTCCTGGCCGCCAACACCTCATTCGCCGACTTCCCCCGGCTCTCGTCCTTCCTGGCACGCGACGGGTTCATGCCGCGCCAGTTCGGCTTTCGCGGCGAGCGCCTGGCGTTCACCACCGGGATCCTGGCCCTGTCGGCCATGGCAGTGGTGCTGATGATCACCTTCGGCGGCAGCGTGGCCGGGCTGATCCCGCTCTACACGCTGGGCGTCTTCGTGGCGTTCACGCTGTCGCAGACTGGCATGCTGGTCCGGTGGTGGCGCCGGCGTGAGCTCGGCTGGCGCAGGGGTCTCCTCATCAACGGACTTGGCGCGGCAACCACGGCCGTCGTCGCCGTCGTTGTTGGATCGAGTAACTTCTTCCAGGGATCCTGGATGGTCATCGTCCTGGTCCCGGCGCTCATGGCCCTCCTGCTCGGAATCCGGAGCCACTACCGCGCAATGGCAACGCAACTCAAGGTGGATGCCAGGGCTGACGACGACACGGTTCCCGACCCGATCGTGATCGTCCCGATCGCCCGGCTCGACCCGCCGGCGCGCCGGGCGCTCGCGTTCGCGCGACACATCTCGCCCGACGCCACCGGCGTGCACATCACCAACGATCCCGATTCCGCAGCGGCGCTGCGCAAGGACTGGGAGGAGCTCGGCGGGCCGATGGAGCTGGTCGTCGTCGAGTCACCGTACCGTGCGCTCATCGGTCCGCTGCTCCGCTACATGAACGCGCTCCAGGCGCAGGCCCCTGACCGACCGATCGTGGTCGTCCTGTCAGAGATCGTGCCGCGTCACTGGTGGGAGAACCTGCTGCACAATCAGACCAGCCTGCGTCTCAAACTGCGCCTTTTCGGACGGAAGAACACGATCGTTGCTGACGTGCCCTACCACCTGCACGACGAATGACCCGTAAGCCGCCGCCAGGGCGTCCCGGCGGCGATGCACCACATCAACCGGTCGATCCGCTCCTCGAAGTGAAGGAGCGTCGGCCCGGACGGCGCCCCGGGGACTCCTACGTACGCATCGTGCGGCCGTTCGAGGACGAGTTTGAGCGCGCCGGGGATGGGCAATTGATTGCCTCGGAGCGCACAGTCCTGCAGCGCAGCGGCTGGACGGCACTGCTGCGACGCTTCCGCACCAGGTTGATCGGAAGACCGATCTCGACTGAGCACGAGGGTCAGGAGCGACTCACCAAACTCAAGGCGCTGGCGGTCTTCAGCAGCGACAACATCAGCTCATCGGCCTACGCCAGCGAGGAGATGATGCGAATCCTGGTGCTGGCCGGGATCGGCAGCTTCAGTCTCGTGATGCCGATGACGCTGGTCATTGCCGCGATCCTCGCCGTCGTCGTCACCAGCTACATGCAAACCATTCGCGCCTACCCCGAGGGGGCGAGCAGCTACATCGTCGCCACCGACAACCTCGGCACGCTGCCCGGGTTGACCGCCGCAGCGGCACTGCTCATCGACTATGTGCTCACCGTGGCGGTGTCGGTGTCGGCCGGGGTGGCTGCCATCACGTCGATTGCCCCGGTTCTCTTCCCCGACCGCGTGCTCATTGCGGTGCTGATCGTTGGGGTCCTGATGCTTGGCAACCTGCGGGGTATCCGCGAGTCGGGCTCGATCTTCATGGCGCCGACCTATCTGTACATCCTGACGATCGGCGGCATGATCGGATACGGGCTCTTCCGACAGTTCGTGCTCGGTGATCTGGGGCGGTTCGAAGCGCCGCCATCGTGGGTGCAAGCGGAAGCAGCGACCACCGGCCTCACCTTCTTTCTGATCCTGCGCGCATTCAGCTCGGGCGCCGCCGCGCTGACCGGGGTGGAGGCGATCTCCGATGGCGTACCCGCCTTCAAGCGACCAGAATGGCGCAACGCTCGCACAACCCTGGTCTGGGCGGCCGTCATCTTCGGCAGCCTGTTCATCGGGATCAGTTGGCTGGCCTCAGCCATCCACGTCATTCCCGATCCCTCCGAGAAGCAGACCGTGCTGTCGCTGATCGCGCGGCACGTGACCGGTCACGGTCCCTACCTGATCCTGGTCCAGCTGACGACCGCGCTGATCCTGGCTCTGGCCGCCAACACCAGCTTCGCTGACTTCCCACGCCTTTCGAGCTTCCTTGCGCGCGATGGCTTCATGCCGCGCCAGTTCGCCTTCCGCGGCGAGCGTCTGGCATTCACCACCGGTATCGTCGCGCTCTCCGGCTTCGCGGCGCTGCTGCTGGTCATGTTCGGCGCCAGCGTGACCGCCCTGATCCCCCTGTACACGCTGGGTGTCTTCGTGGCGTTCACCCTGTCGCAATCGGGGATGGTGGCCCGCTGGTGGCGCCGGCGCGAGAGCGGGTGGCGGGTGGGACTCGTCATCAACGGCCTTGGTGCCGCGACGACCGGCGTCATTGCGGTCATCGTGGCCAGTACCAAGTTCCTGTCTGGAGCCTGGCTGGTCATCCTGATGGCGCCGCTCCTCATCGGGTTGATGCTTGCCATCCGCGAGCACTACCGCAACGTGTCGCGGCAGGTCGAGCTCGAGCGCATTCCCGCGGGCCACGAAGTTGCCCGTGACCCCATCGTGATCGTCCCGATCGCACGCCTGGATCTGCCGACCCTCCACGCCATCTCCTTTGCCAACTCGATCAGCGATCACGCCACGGCGGTGCACGTCACCAACGACCCGGCGGAGGCCACCGAGATTCGAGAGCGCTGGCCAGAGTGGGCCAGCCGAACAGAGTTGGTGATCGTCGAGTCGCCCTACCGAGCGTTGATCGGTCCGCTGCTGCGCTACATGAATGCGCTTCAGGCACAGGCCCCGGACCGGACGATCGTGGTCGTGCTGTCCGAGATCGTGCCACGCCACTGGTGGGAGAACTTCCTCCACAACCAGACCAGCCTGCGCCTCAAGCTGCGCCTCTTTGGCCGCAGGAACACGATCGTGGCCGACGTTCCCTACCACCTGCACGACTGAGGAGGCCCGGAGCCCCTGAGTCGCCTACGTCACAGTGTCGTAGGCGTGAACAGCCACGCCCACCGCTACCGCCACTGGCGGGGGGGTACGGTCCGCAACCTGCACGGAGCACTGACGCCCTGCGCTCCTTAGGGGCCGATTGCCCCTTGGCGACCCCTGTCATTCGACCCGTGAGCACCGGGACGGCGGACCGACGAATAGGGCCACCGGTTACATGTGCCTGACCCACTTCTCGGCTGACCATGGGGACAGTTAGTCAACTATGTTCCTGAATGGAAAGGTGGAGACAAGTGGTTTCACGTTTGAAGGGGCTCGGCATCGCCCTCGCGGTTATCGGCCTCGTATTCATTGCGGGCGGCGCATACGCCTATCTCAGGGTCAATGACGGGACCAAGTCGCTGCAGGCCTTCAGCGCGGCGCAGAACGTCACGCTCTCCTACAACGAGGATGGCCAGCTGGTCGACCGCGGCGAGACCGCAGGGGCGGACGCCATCATGGCGATGCTGAAGGACGACTGGGGCTTTGCAGTCGACAACGGCGAGATGAATTCCGATGATCCGCTCGTCAACACCGCGTCCGAGTACATGTACCAGATGGCGACCGTCGCCTACCACACCCTGCACGGCACGCAGACGATCGTGCTGACCGAGGACGCGGAGTACAAGGGCGAGGTCTTCCCCGCCGGCACGTACGAGTTCGCGGTTGACGGTCGGTACTGGGCCGACTTCGACCGAGCCCACCCGATCGAGGGCCCTGCCCGAGCGCAGGCGTGGACCGGGGTTGCTCACGCGCTGATCGCTGAGCTCGGCGTCGGAACCGTGACCGCCTCAACGCTCCAGTTGGGCCTGGGCCTTGCCGGCGTGGCCGCGGGCCTCGGGGGCGCGTTCTTCCTGACCGGCATCGGCCTGGTCTGGGCGACCCGCCCCGAAGAGGCAGCGGTACGCGTGACGGAGCGGGCAACCGTCAGGGCGTAACGCTCATCGGGCACCAGCCCGAACCCATGTGAGGAGCCTGTCCGCTCTCGTGCGGACAGGCTCCTTCCGTTGTGTCGCCGGAGACCGGCGCCGCAGTCCCTACCGCGGTCGAGCCACGACCGTCCAGTACCGGCGCAGTCGCTCGGCGGCATCGTGCTCGGCGCGCGCCAAAACGGCACGGCACCAGCTGTTCCAGGCGAGCACGGCCAGAAGCCACGCGGCGATTGTCAGCGGGATGATGATCCCGACCGTCACGAAGATCTCTCGCGGCGACGTCAGGTGGTGATGAACGAGCACCACGGCGACCGAGGCGAGCCAGCCCACAAACATGAACGCCGAGATGCGCCGCGCAAAGCGCACGAGCGAGGCGTCGACCTCGGCCGCTCGCCCCCAGACGTCGGGCTCCCGGGGAGGAGGCCGGAGAATGAGCATGGCTCCCGTCACCCCGGCATACCCGGCCCACGCGACCGGCAGCAGGAAGTGGAATGCGGTGTGGAACGGGAGATCCAGTCGGAGGATGAGCGGCACACTCGCCGATGCGGCGACGAGGCTGAGCCCGATCAGCGCTCTCACGATGATTCCGTTCAACGCGGCGACCACCGGGGTCTGCGTGAAACTCCGCGGATCGCTTCCGCCGCTCGAATCAGGTGTGGTCACTGGCGCACGCTCACCCTACGACGTCACGCGCACAGTCTAGATCCGCGACCGCTCAGGGTCGAGTGTTTGGTTCAGGTGAAACACGTTGTGCGGACCGAATCGGCGTTACAGCTCGAATAGGGCGGGCGAATGGACGGTCAGGGACCGTCGACCGCGACGATCGACTCGACGACGAAGCGCTGCTGGCAATCTCGCCGAACGGTGATCTGCGATTCCAGTCGGTGCTGCGAGAACATGGCGAGTGGCGTGCGACTGCAACTTGTCGAGGCCGGGTCCCGGAAATGGCCGACGACCTCGACCCACGACTCCTGCCGGAGGGCGGCAGGGTCCACCCCTGCCGGAAGGTACAGGGGCAGACTCTCCGGGAGGCCGTACTCCCGCAACTCTCGCGATCCAGCTGGCGCGAGATACCCGCCGGAATAGGCCGCGGCCAGCCAGCCTGGCTCGGCGATCGGGAAGCAGCAGCCGCCGAGTCCCTCGATGTAGGGAACCCAACCGCGGATGGTCAGCGACGCGTCGCCGAAGCATCGTTCGGCGAATGGTCCGAGAAAGATCAGCTGGATGGTGGAAACCTCGTTGGCAGGTGGACATGGCGGGTAGGCGGTGAGCGCAATCGGCTCGCCAGCCGGGGCCCACGCCTGACCGTCGGCGGATCGGAAGAGCTGCTGGCCGGCACCGTCCAGTGCTCGACCGCTTTGAGCCCATCCGAGCGGTCCCCAGGGTAGCTGGCCCGCGCCCTCGGCAGCGGTTCCCACGGCGACCCAGCCCCCGGATCCCCAGGCCGGCTCCGGACCGATCGAGCCACCGAGCGTGTTCGCCGAGGCGTTCATGCGCTGCCAGGATGCACCGTCGGCGGATCGCCAGAGCGCGGGGACGAGGGCACGGGCATCCCATCCGAGCGCGATCAGACTGTCCGCCCCCTGGCTGATGTTCTCGACCAGCAGCCCGTCGGGGAACGGTATCGGCAGCGGGTCCCAGACCACCGCGCCAGAAGCGGTCAGGGTCCCCCGCCGCAGGAACGAATGGCCGTCGGGGCCGTCGGCGGGGCCTGACCGGAGGACGACCAGCAGCCGATTGCCGACCAACTCCACGTCGGAGATCCAGGCTGCCGAGTCGGCAATCTCCAGCGCAACCCAGTTCGATCCGTTCGTTGACGCCCACAGCCATCCGGCGCCGACCTGGCCACGAGCGAATGCGACGTAGCCCGCGCCGGAGGACTCAAGGTGATCAAGCCAAATGGAGTTGTCGCTGTCCGTGGAGACCGCGGCCGGCTCGCTCCATGTCCTGCCGTCGGCCGATCGCCGTGCGCGGTTCTCCCCAAGCACGACCCAGCCGGCCGGACCGTAGGCGATCACGCTCGAGACCACCTGCGGACCGGCCTCCCATGATCGCCCGTCGCCGGAGAAGAATGCGAGCTCGACCCCTGGATATCCGACGGTCAGGGCGACCCAGCCCGTCGCGCCGGCGGCGACGGCGGTCACTCTGCCGTAGAGGCCCTCGGCCGCCTCCACCCACGTGACGCCATCGTCCGACCTCAGAAGCAGTGGCGCCTGCCCTCCCTCGTAAGGCAGGTAGTCGAGATCCCCGGCGTTCCCGTAGGCGAGGTAGCTGCTACCGTTCGAGGCGACGCCGTCCAGCCTGGTGAGATAGGACTTCCAGGGTGTCGGGGTGCTCAGCAGATACGGACCCGCCTGTGGACCGACATTCGCGAAGCCGACGACGCCATCCGCGGCGATCTTGGCCCACGTCCCGGCCCCTTCGCCCCCCTCGATGACCAGCGCCAGATCGCCCGCATCAAGCCGACCGACGGATGGATGCTCGATTCCGGGGCCAGACCGAACGTTCAGGCCATTCACCGTCGACACGGCCCAGACCGACGAGTAGAGGAATGTCCCGCCCGGAGGCGGCGGCGCCTTGGATGGCGCCGGCGAAGCCGACGCCGAGGAGTCCATCGACGGCTCCGACGGAGCAGAGGTCCGGGGCGAAGCAGTCAAAGTCGGGGTTGGAGTTGGGTCTGCCTCCGCTGCCTGCGGTGGATCCGAGAAGACCGCCCACCCCAGCGCCAGCGCGATCCCGAGCAGCGCGATTGCGGAGACCGTGATGCCAAAGCCGGCGAAGCGCGGATGCTTGCTGACCCAGGCCGCAATGCGAGCCCTGAACGACGTCGGATCGTTCCCCATGCCCGCATCCTACGGCCGAGGACTGCGGCCAGACTACGGAAGCGAATCTCCCGCGATGCGGCGGCCCCGGCCCAAAGGACACGCGAACCGCCGAAGGGAGGGTAATGGCGCGCCCGGCAGGAATCGAACCCGCGACCTGATGGTCCGAAGCCATCCGCTCTGTCCGCTGAGCTACGGGCGCCCGGCGGTCATTGTACGGGTCTGGCTCCGGGGCAACCGCGCGAGCGATGGTCGCCCCGGCCAGCCGCCCTACCGCAGTCTTGCCGTAGTGGGACGAAGATAGGCTCAGTCCATGAAAGCATGGGCCCAACAGCACGAGGGTGTCGTGGGGGTCAGCGTGCTTGTCGCGGCCGTCCTCCTTGCCGGCATCGCGGTTGTGCTCGGGCTGACCATCCTGAAGGCGCCCCCGCTCTCCGGAGGGGCCGATGCAACGCCTATGCTGCAACCGACGGCGTCGAGCTACTCGACACCGAGCAGCGTGGCCTCAGAGTCGTCTGAACCGAGTGCGACACCGGATCCAACGGCTACAGCGCCCTCGACCCCCGCGCCGGGGAATCCCACGCCCCGCCAATACCACACGGCCACGCTCCTCCTCGATGGCCGCGTCCTCGTGGCCGGCGGCTACGGCGATGTCGATCCGATGGTTTCCGCCGAACTGTACGACCCCGTCCGCCGGTCCTGGGCCGCCGCCGGGGACCTGATCGCGCCCAGGGCCGAGCACACCGCCACCCTCCTGCCCGACGGCAGGGTTCTCCTGGCGGGCGGCATCGGGGATGGCGGTGTCACGCCCACGACGGAGGTCTATGACCCCAGCAGCGGAACATGGACCGCGGCCGAGAATATGTCCGCTGCTCGCCGCGGCCACACGGCCACGCTGCTCCCTGACGGCAGGGTACTCGTGGCGGGCGGCGCCAGCGGCGTCGGCGACTCTCCGTCACTGGCCTCCGCCGAACTGTACGACCCCGCCAGCGGGACGTGGTCCGCCACCGCGAACATGCTCGCGGCCCGTGCCGACCAGACGGCCACGCTCCTGCCCGACGGGAAGGTGCTGGTGGCCGGTGGAGCGGGGACGGAGTTTCTCACCTCCGCCGAGTTATACGACCCCGTCATCGGGACCTGGACCGCCACCGGGGATATGGGCGTTGCTCGAGGCGGCCACACGGCCACGCTGCTCCCTGGCGGCGACGTGCTCGTGGTCGGCGGCCCCGTGAGTCCGGACTTCATCCCAGCCTCTGCCGAGCTGTACGACCCGCTCAGCGGGACGTGGTCGGCCACCAAGAACATGAACGCCATCCGCGACGTCTTCACGGCCACGCTGATGCCGAACGGCACGGTCTGGGTGGTGGGTGGCTATGGCGGAACGTTCGTACCAGCCTCCCGTGAGCTCTACGATCCCGCCAGTGGCTTCTGGATCTCGAGCGGGTCGTCGGACCCGGCGGTCCTCAGGGGTCACACCGCTACCCTGCTGCCCGATGCCACCGTGCTGTGGACGGGCGGCATCGGCACCACACTGATGGGCCCGGGCTTCTAGTGAAGGCGGCCCGGACGACTCGGAGGGCAGCAGCAGGTTTGACGATGGCTCCCCTGCGTCGGCCGATCGCAATGGTGATCCTGGTCGGCCTTATCGTTGCCGCCTGCACCGCGTCGCCGACGACGTCTCCGACTCCCCCCGCGCCGTCCCCGACATCGTCGTCGCCCGCGAGCAGTTCCCCGAACCCGGCGTCGTCGTCGCCCCCGATTGTCCCCACTAGCGGCCGAATTGCGGCCGGCTACCAGTACACGTGCGTACTAACGGTCGCCGGTGGGGTCAAGTGCTGGGGTTCCAATGACAGCGGTCAGCTCGGCAACGGCACGACCAACGACACAGCCGTGCCGGGCGCTGTCAACGTCGAGGGCCTCGAGAGCGGAGTGAGCGCCATCGCCGCAGGCGGCGCCCACGCCTGTGCGCTCATGACCACCGGAGGGGTCAAGTGCTGGGGCGACAACCTGTACGGCCAGCTCGGGAACGGCTCGAATACCGACCGCAGCGTTCCGGTCGACGTCGCCGGCCTCGCGAGCGGCGTCACCGCCATATCGGCGGGCTGGTCCAGCACCTGTGCTCTCACGAGCGGCGGTGGAGTCAAGTGCTGGGGCAACAATCCCTTCGGGGGGCTCGGGGACGGCACGAATGCCGACCGCAGCGTTCCGGTCGACGTCGTTGGTCTCGCGAGCGGCGTCACCGCCATATCGGCTGGCACTCTCCACACGTGTGCGCTCACGAGCAGCGGCGGCGTGACGTGTTGGGGCTACGGCCAGTCTGACGACCCCGCGCTCTTCAACAGTTACGTCCCGGTCGGGGTCCCCGGTCTCGCGAGAGGCGTCACCGCGATCGGGGTCGGCCTGTATCGCACCTGTGCGCTCAAGAACGATGGTGGGGTCACCTGTTGGGGCCCCAACTACACTCCTCCGCCCGGGGAGAGCTTGCCAGACAGGTTCGTCCCGGTCGACGTCTCGGGTCTCGCGGGCGGCGTCGCCGCGATCGCCGTGGGGGAATCCAACGCGTGCGCGCTCACGAGGCGGGGCGGGGTCGCGTGCTGGGGCGGCAACGGGTACGGTCAGCTCGGCAATCTCTCGCCAACCTACAGCAGCGTCCCGGTCGCCGGCGCCACTCTCGCGAACGGTGTCATCGGGATCGCCGTTGGCGGCCAGCACATCTGTGCGCTCACCAGCGGCGGAGAGGTCACGTGCTGGGGCTCCAACACACATGGCCAGCTCGGCAACATCATGCGGTGCAGCAGCACGAGTATTCCCGTCGCCGTCCCGCTCGACGGAGGCGCCGCCGTGCCCACACCGAGCAGCCGGCCGACCGCAGAGCCATCAGGCACGATCGCGCATGCGACTGGTCGCACCGACGTTGTGCTCCGATTCGACATCGGCCCAGACCAGGCCGTTGGTGAGCTGACGGGTGAGATCTTCCGACCCGGGCCTGAATTCACGCTGTACGGCGACGGAACGGTCATCTTCCGAGCCGAGCGTGAGGCACAACCTGTCGGCGAAGGCCCGATTGTCCGCGCGCGGCCGTTCATGATCGCCCACCTCGACGAGGCCGAGGTCCAGGCGCTCTTGCGGTTCGCCCTCGGCGCGGGCGGACTCAGCGACGCCTGCGAACGATACGAAACCCAAGCCGTCGACTTCGCCGGCTCCACGGTCTTCACCGTACACGCAGGCAGTGTCGACAAGCGCGTCGAAGTGTTCGGTGGCGAGGCCCCTCTCGCGGCACTCGAGGACCACCTCCTCAACGTCGGGAGCGCAGGTAGCCTCCCGACGCAGGTGTGGATGGCCGATCGGTACCGGGGCAACCTGCTCGAGGCGGGCGCGGCTATCGAAGTTGGAGTGCTGCCTGACCCATCCGACGCAGGAGTCGCCCCGTGGCCATGGCCGGGCATCACTCCCGAAGATTTCGCGTGGCCGGTGGATCCGGGGTACCCACAGCGGATCATGTCTGCTTCCGAGGCGTCCGTTCTCGGGCTCACCCGCAACGGTGGAGTTGTCCAGCGGATCTACCTCCTGGGGCCGGGCGGCGCGACGATCTACTCGTTCTCCATGTGGCCGATGCTCCCCGACCAGGCGAGCTGACCGCCACCGACCCTCGAAACGCCGATCTACCAGAGTGGCAGCCCGGTCACCTCGTCGAGGGTTCGCTCCAGCTCCAGCCCGGTCATCTCGCGAATGGTGACCTCGACCGCGAAGACCTCGCAGCCGGGCAGCAGGTGGCCGCCCACGTGCGACCCATCCACCGCCGAGAAGGTGGCGTGGGCGTGCAGGAACGGACGGCCATCGGCCATCGAGACGTTCCCAACGAAGCCATTGATCATGGTGTGTCGGTCGCTGGCCATCTCCACGTAGCTCTTGGGCTCCTGCTGGTAGTACCCAAACGACGCGCGCCGCACGGCACCGAGGGCACTCACCCAGGCGACCCTGATCTCGTAGTCGGCGCAGATGCGCTCGACCTCGGCGAGCAGGTCGTCGCCCTTCACCAGCAGCAGCACGAGTGCTCGGCCGGCGGACGCTTCCCAGATGCGTGCGGGCATGCTTGCCTTCTCCTACTCGAAGTGCTGGATGCTGCGGGTGATCGGCGTCCGGGCGGCCAGCCGGGCCGGGTAGAGGCCGGCCAGCGACGCAACGCCGATCCCGATCAGGACGACGCTGCCGAGCAGCGGCCACGGCAGCGCCAGGCCGGCGCCGAAGTCCCGCGGCGTCGAGCCGCCAACGATGGCCCACGCGATCAGCAGCCCGGTGGCGACCGCAGCGATCCCGCCGACCGCGCCCATGATGGCGGCCTCCGAGACGACCATCGCCTGCACCTGGCCGATGGTCATGCCGTGTGAGCGCAGGATCGCGATCTCTCGCGCGCGCTCGACGACCCCGACGGCCAGCGTGTTGAGTACCCCCAGCGCGGCGATGACAACGGCCAGCAGAGCGAGCACGTCGAACAGGCCGATGAGACGGTCGATCGACCGTCCGAGATCAGACGCAAGTTCACGCGCGCTGATCGCCTCGCCTGCGTACGACTTCGCCTTGCCAGCGACGGCGGACTGGAAGGCGCCTTCGGTGATCCCATCCTGGGGGACGAATGTCCACAGGGAGGAACGGGTGGCCCCGAAACGCTCGGCGGCATCGGCCAGGGAGAGCAGGATGGCACCGTCAGCGGAACGCGCGGGGAGCGTGTACGCGATGACACCCGCGACCGTGAATGCCTGCTCCTCCTCGCCGGGAAGCGACAGCCAGACGATCGACCCAACCCCCATCTCGTCACCGGCAAACGGCTCCGGCACAAGCACCGCCCCACCGTCACGCAGGGCCCGGAAGGCCGTCGTCCGATCGCCATGGACGAAGATGAGCGAGCCGGTCGCCTCGAAGACGTTCGGGTCGATCCCCGCCAGCGACGCCTCCTGGGCCGGTGCCTCACCCTGGCGCGCGACCGCGGGGAATTCAACGATCGGCGAGGCGACGGCGGCACCCGCGGTGGCCTCGAAGTCGCTGCGCAGGGCGTCCACCTCGACCGGCAGCCCAAGGCGAATCGCGTAGCCGCCGGGCAGGATCGAGCCGACCCAGCGGTCGGCCGTGGCGCGGGCGCTCTCCGTGATCGTGCCGAGCGCGACGACCGATGCCAGGGCGACGATCAGCGCCCCAACGGTCAGGCCGGTACGGGCTCGATCGCGGCCCAGGTTCGCGCGCCCGAGCATCCCCTCCGCCCCGAAGAACCACTCAAAGGGACGGCCGACCATCCGTGCGAGCGGCTGGAGCAGGAGCGCGGTCGCCCCCGTCCCGGCGACCAGGATCGCCAGCGCCCCGACCACCGCCAGCGGTGAGAACTCGCCGCGCTCCAGCGGGTAGAGCGCGGCCCCGATAACGAGGACGAGGGCCTCAAGCACGACGATCCAGCGCAACCGTGCCCACAGGCCGCGCCCCGGCTGCCGGCTGGATCGCAGCGCGTCGAGCGGAGAGACGCGGCTGGCGCCGATGGCCGGGATGGTCGAGGCTGCCGCGGTCACCGCCACGCCCATCAGCAGGGCCATTCCCAGCGCGAGCGGGTTGAGCGGAAGCCCGGTCACCAGCACCGCCCGGGTCGATCGCAGGAACCCGATGGCGAGGGCCGCGAGGCCAATCCCCAGAGCAGTGCCGAGCACGCTTCCGATCAGCCCGATGACGATCCCCTGCCGCAGGAAGAGACCCCGCACCTGCCCACGTGTCGCCCCGGCGGCGCGCAGCAGGCCGATCTCCCGCGTTCGCTCCGTCACGGTCATCGCCAGCGTGTTGGCCACCAGGAACGCACCGACCAGCAGGGCGATCAGGCCGAACACGAACGAGATCCCGGCGAACCCCGCCTGGGCACGGCCGAGCTGTCGCGCGGCATCGGCGGCGGTCTCGACGATGAATGGCTCCGTGAGTTCCCGATCGAGCGCGTTCTGGACGTCCTCCACGCGGCCAGGGGCCAGCTGCAGGTCCACGTAGGTGACCGGTGCCGGTACCTCGAAGGCGGTGGTCAGGGTTGATCGATGCATCACCAGCACGTTGCCATGGGAGAGAGCGCCGACCCCCAGATCGCCCAGCAGCCCCACGATGCGCACCGGCGGCACGTCCTCGCGATGTCCGGTGAGGATCAGTTGGTCGCCCAACCCGAGCCCGTTGGCCCGCGCCCAGGCAGCATTGACGAGCGCGTCAGTCGGGCTGTCAGGGGTGAGGAAGGCGCCCGCCTCCAGGTCGTAGGTGCGGATGGCGGCCTCGTCCTTCGCGTCCACGCCGATGGCCAGCAGAAGGCTGAAGACGTCCTCCTTGCGAGGATCGGGCAGTGTCGAGACGGTGAGGCGCCGCTCGGCGACCGCCGCCGCGCCCAGGACGGCGGGGATCTGGCGCAAGGTGGTGATCGCCCGGGGAGAGAAGCCGACCGGATCGAAGGCTCGCACCCGCAGCTCGGCCCTGCCCATCAGCTGTGCGGCGGCACGTTCGACCGCCTCGGAGGCGGCCTGGTTGGCAAGCAGCGTGCCGGCGACCACGGCCACCCCCAGCGCCACGCCGAGAACCGTGAGGCCGGTCCGGAGCCGGCGCGCAACGAGGCCGCGCCAGGCCAGCGCCGCCAGGTGCATCGGTCTAGAGGCCCAGGGCGGCCAGACGGGCGATGAGCGCTCGAGCCTCGTGATCGCGGCGACGCCCGAGGACGATCTCCTCGCGGATGCTGCCGTCGCGAACGACCAGCACCCGGTCCGCGTACGCGGCCGCCCGTGCATCGTGCGTCACCAGCACGATCGTCTGGCCGAGGCGGTCGCACGAGTCCCAGATGAGATCGAGGATCTCGGTGCCGGTCGTGTAGTCCAGGTTGCCGGTCGGCTCGTCGGCGAGCAGGATCGCCGGCTCGGGAGCCAGCGCTCGAGCGAGCGCCACGCGCTGCTGCTCACCGGCGGAGAGCTGATCCGGGCGATGGGCGGCCTTGTCCTCCAGGCCGACCAGGGCGAGCAGCTCCTGCACGCGCTGGCGGTGCTGCCCGAGTGACTCGCCGGCGATCAGGAATGGCAGCGCCACGTTCTCGGCGACGTTGAGCAGCGGGATCAGGTTGAAGAACTGAAAGACAAAGCCGGTCTTGTCACGACGGGTGAGGGTCGCCTGCTCATCGTTGAGCTGGCTGACGTTCACGCCGTCGATCACCACCTCGCCACTGGTGGGACGATCGAGTCCGCCGAGCAGGTGGAGCATGGTTGACTTGCCGGAGCCCGAGCTGCCCATGATCGCCACGAACTCGCCCTTGCTCACCGACAGGGAGACGCCTCGCAACGCCTCCACCGAGCGTCCGCCCAGCGGGTAGCTCTTGACCAGGTTGTGTGCTTCGAGGATCACCGTCATCGTCGCCAGTCTAGCGGCGGAGTTCGGACCGGCGCGCACCACGCGGTGAAGCGCCGCTTGATGGGGAGCCGATCAACCGAGGAAGAAGCCGAGCAGCGAACCCAGCACCGTCTCGAAGATGCCGCGCTCCTCTGACGCCGCAGCCTGCACCCGCAGGCTCGGCGTGGCCGCCACCGGCGAACCGTTGAGCGCGAAGTGTCCAGGGTCAACCAGGTCGGTGGCGGCCGATGCCGTCGGGGACGGCGTCGGCTCCACGGTTGGGCTGACGGTCGCCTCAGCCGTGCGGGTCGGGTCCACGGTTGGCGATGGGTTGAATGTCGGCACTGTGGTTGCGGCCGGCTTTGGGGTTGGCTTGGGCGTGGCAGCCGGAGGCGGCGCGGTCGGCTTGGGCGTGGCAGCCGGCGGTGGCGGTGTCGCGGGTGGCGGTGTCGCGGGTGGCGGTGTCGCGGGTGGCGGCGTGGCGGCGGCCTGCGCCTGCATGAAGAGCTCGGTGTAGACGCGCGGGCTGCGCAGCTTGCCCAGGAAGCTCACGTTGTCCGCCCCGTAGGCGCCGACGCCACCGTGCGTCCAGCTCGGCTCGAGGATGTTCGCACGATGGCCCTCGGAGGCCATGAAGCCTTCGTGGATCTTGATCGGGCTATCGGCGTCCGAGTAGCCGTTGTTCCAGCCGATGTTCTCGCCGGCCCATACGTACTTCAGGCCGTTGGTGTCGTACCAGTGATAGACCTGATAGTTGGTACCGAGCACGGTGTGATTGAAGTAGTCGCGGTCGACCATATCCTTGCTGCGCCATCGGGCCAGGCTGACCAGGGTGGCGTGCTGCGTGAGCGGATTGCGGCCGTTGTTGACGCGGGCGCCATTGAGCAACTGCCAGACGGTCGCCTCGGCCGACGACTGATTCCACCCGGTGGCCGGCTGCGGCGTCCACGCCAGCAGGGCCGCCGCGAGTAGCGCGGTGCCCGACAGCCCCAGGGCGCGGGCCACCACTCGACGCGGCTGACGTCGTTTGAACGCGGTGATCGGCATGCCATGACCCTACGGTCGGGCCAACGCGGAGTCTGTAGCACGGTGGTCCCTGCCACGAGGCAGGACGATCGGCACGGATTCGCGCAACATGCTCCAACGCGAACGAGCGCGAGTATTATGGACGCGACATGGCAACCGTCACATTCGACCACCTGTACAAGCGCTACGGCACAGAGGTGATCGCGGTCAACGACCTGAGTCTGGAGATCGCCGATGGCGAATTTCTGGTCCTGGTCGGGCCCTCCGGCTGCGGCAAGACGACTGCGCTGCGCTGCGTTGCCGGCCTCGAAGAGATCAGCGAAGGGAACATCCTGATCGGCGACCGCGTGGTGAACGAGGTTGCTCCCAAGGACCGTGACATTGCCATGGTCTTCCAGAGCTACGCCCTCTATCCACACATGACCGTCTACGACAATATGGCCTTTGGCCTGAAACTGAGGAAGACCCCCAAGGCCGATATCGACCGGCGGGTGCGCGCCGCGGGCGACATTCTCGACCTGGCCCCATATCTCGACCGCAAGCCGAAGGCACTTTCGGGCGGCCAGCGACAACGTGTCGCGCTCGGTCGCGCCATCGTCCGCGAGCCCGCCGTGTTCCTGATGGACGAGCCGCTCTCCAACCTGGACGCCAAGCTCCGCGTGCAGACGCGTGCCGAGATCTCCCGGCTGCGCCACCGACTGGGCACCACCACCGTCTACGTGACCCACGACCAGATCGAAGCGATGACCATGGGCGACCGGATCGCGGTCATGAAGGACGGCCTCCTCCAGCAGGCCGGCACGCCGGCGGAGCTGTACGACCATCCGACAAACGTGTTTGTGGCCGGGTTTATCGGGTCACCTTCGATGAACTTCGCGACCGCGCAGGTCGAGGGCAACACGCTCCGCTTCGGGACCGCCAGCGCGGCCTTGGGCGGAGCCGCCGAGTTCGCGTCCCGGCGAGGAAGCGGGTCTGAGCTGGTTGTCGGCTTCCGCCCAGAGCACCTCGAGATCGGCGAGGCGGGTGACGGCGCGCTGCATATCCCGGCGTCGGTAGACGTGGTCGAGTACCTCGGCAACGACGAACTGCTCCACGCCCAGGCCGACGGCCGCGAGATCGTGGCCCTGGTTGATGCGTCGAAGCGGGTGCAGGTCGGCGATTCGATCGAGTTCACCGTGCCGCTCGACAAGGTGCACCTCTTCGACCCGACCACCGAGCAGCGCCTCACCAGCTGATCCCCGGACCCGGAAGTGCGGTCCGGTGCAGTTGCATCGGTCGCGCATCGTGTCCCGGCCGATTACGCCTTCCG
>Ga0224510_10000786_pt1 | contig 22627 bp, 29 predicted proteins | sample SF_May12_sed_USG_FD_170161 | JGI IMG/M metagenome (GOLD analysis project Ga0224510, IMG submission 170161) | Sediment microbial communities from San Francisco Bay, California, United States - SF_May12_sed_USGS_4_1 | ecosystem: Environmental > Aquatic > Marine > Sediment | place: USA: California... | reverse complement strand
ACCCGCAACGATGGCGGAAGCCTCTAACATCTTGGTATCAAAATGACCTAGCATTATAGGGCTAGAAAGAATACAGAGTACGACGGTAGTTACTACGTGGAGAATACATAACAGAACACAAAGGAGTTTAACATGTCGGATGAATTCTTTTATATCGATCGACCCACCGTTCCCGCAACGAAACAGTCGCTTATTGATCCGACCATCCTCTTGGATAGCGGGGTCCTTATCGATCCTACCGAGATCTGTGCAGAGAGCTACCTCTTTGCGTCAGAGATTAAAGACGAGAATGGCGAAATCCACGGAACGCTCCTGTACGCCCCGGGTCAGAGCTTCGCTGACGTCGTGGGTCACAGCACGGCGGAATTAGAGTTAGCGGAAGCAGACGAAGAGTAGACAAAAAGAAACCCCGTAGTATCTCGCCTCACGGCGGGACGCTACGGGGTTTTTTTATTTCAGCCCAAAATACGACAGCGTGGCGGTTAGAAGCGCGGTAACGACTATTCCAACGATTTTGAAATACGCCGTATGGCGGTTAACTTCGTCACGCAGAAGCGACTCCTCGGCCATATGGGCATGTAGCTCGACGAGCTGCTGTTCGTTTTGCCGTTGGATGGCGTCGAGCCGCTGCATCATGAGATCGAAGGCTTGTTTCTCCATTAGTTACTCGTTTATCTTCTTCTGCCTTCACACAGGTCGCCCTTCTATGAGGGTCCAACGACAGGCACCACGCCCCTAGACCTGTGCTCACGCAGGAGCCTATAAAGATTAAATTGGTTAGGACTCCTAGCTAATTTTTGTAAGAATATACCCGATGGCGGATCCTAAGAAACCTGCACTGATAATAAGCCCCAGTGCAAAGACCTGGAAGTACGTATAGTGCTGGTCAAGTCGTCCGTGAACTGAGACCATGTCGCGCTCTTGGGCGATGATGTACCGGTGCATTTCTCGCTGGATATCGTCGACCTCCGACGCATGGCTGGTCAACATTTCGAGCTGTTTATCATTCTGGGATTCGATGCGCTTCAGCCTATCCATTAGTAATTCGTATACCTGGGCGTCTGACATGCTTACCTCTTCTTGACCGCTTCGATCTTTTCCGTACCTCTCGTCCACGCGGCCACGCCCAGGACTGCCATAACCATGAGCCAAACCTCGGAAGGAATGGCTAAGGGCTTAACCCCGAAGGGCTCGGCATACGGAAGTAAGATGTAGTTGTTAATGAGAATCGCGCAGGCTGTGAACCCAAAGCATGGGCGCCAGAGCCATTGAGCCCAGTGCTCCGACTTGGCTTCGGCTTGCATCGTGGCGTTGACAGACGCAATGACTGATTTCTCGTAGTCTATTGCGAGTGTCTGAAGGTCGGTCTCGAGCTCTAGGACCTTTGTAGGATCGGCCTTGAACCTGCTAATGATCCCGCCAATCCCGTCTATAAAACCCTTGGCTAACCCTTGGGCTTCCTGTCCAAAGAACATAATTATTCCCCCCTGAAGTGTACGGTCTCAGACCATGGTCCCACGTTGTTGTCTTTGAGGGCCTGGACACGAAACCAGTAGTCAATACCCGGTATAATACATCCAAGAAAGACGGTGGTATGAGATGTCTCGATAACGTATGATCTATGGTCAATCTCGGCCTGAGTAAGTTCGGGATCTCGGCTATCTCGTGCATAAAATGAGAGGCGGTAGCCAGTTGCCTCTGGAACTGGTGCCCATGTCGCGAGTGCTCCGATTGTTTCTCGCTTGATCACGGGAGCAAGGCTTTCTTTAAGCATAGCCTCTTTACCGCCAGGATTCGGCCAGCTCTTCCCCTCTAGGGCTCCCTTGTGACACTCGTAGACGTTGAGTTTATTGTTGTTGTGACACCCGTAGGTATCGAGCCCGCCTGGATGTGAGCCTGATATACTGGGCATTAGAAAGACTAGGGCTAGAGTGACTAATATACGAGTCATAGTGACCCCACGGTTAACGGACCGGAGATCTTCTTCGCCCAGTCCAGTGATGGAATAAAGAAACGCGAGCCGCTTCGAGGAGGACAGGATTGTAAGTGAACCCAGTTTCTAGTACACCGTGGGTCCTCACAGTATAGTCCGTACTGGTCCAGAAGTTCTGCCTTGAGGACACAGAACTTAGCGAGGCTCCTATCTAGGTCGTAGATATCGATGGCCTCTCCACTCATGTGCTTAGACGATCGAGCCCCGCCGACATTCTTATTATGCTCTGGACTGCGGTATCCCGAGGTCATCTGTACTGAACCTTGAAAGTGCTCTAGAAAAGCGTTGACCTTCTCTAAGAGCTCCTTAGCGTTATCGGCAATCTTTGGGTCAACGATTGCTCTACCGAAGTACTTTTCACTCGTGATCATAGCCCTCCTGTTGTCAGAAAAAGAGATCGCTATTTCTGACTTACTTCGCGATAATGGCCGGGACGTTCTCTATACCTAGTCCCTGAGCCGCTGTGAACCGATGTCGACCGTCCTTCAGGATGTACTGGTTCCCTTGTCTAATAAGCTCTACGGCGGGTAGCCTAGAGGGAGTCTTTGTCATGAGCCCCTGTATCTCTTGGATCTTCAGGGGATTGATGGCGTCGGGATGATCCGAAGCCCTGACGACGATGTCCTTCACCGGTACCTGTGTGATTTTAGAGACAGGACCGGAAAGCATAGAACCGCCTCCTACGACACGATCGGTAAGCCACTTGATGGCTGGTGCGGCTCCCCGTGCGATCGCGGCGCCTGCGGCTAGCGGGGTGGCAAAACCAAGGCCCGCCGTGGGGTCGTCAAGCCTATTTAGGAGTTCGGCGAAGGCACCAGTACCAGTTGGTGCTTGTTTCTGCTCAGTTTTTACTGGTGCCCGAAACGCCATGTAAACCTCTTATGATCTGTTGTTAGGTACGGAACCTAGGTGATTCTACCCACGTCATAGAAAACTTAAGCTGCCATACTCCCGTTGCTGGCACAGACGCCATTAAGACAATCCCCTCGTTTTGTTGTAGATGAATCGGACTCTGACAGTCTCCGATTTCTGCTTTGAACAACTCAACCGTCGGAAGATAGATACTTCCGATAATAGGAGTCGCTGTACTAAAACCGCCCGATGAATGCGTAGTAATCGTACCGACGGGCTGTGTGTCTAGCGTTTTTGTACCAACCCCCAGAGGGGCCGTTGTCGCGACACGCTGCCCGACCATCAAAGAAGTCCCGAAGCGAGTATCAAGCTTCTGGTTGTTTCCTGACAGAACCGGAAACGTCCCGCCTGTTCCTGATGCCGTCCACGATCGGGCAATGTAGAGGTCAATGTCTATTGCGCCTACTGCGAACGCTGTAGAAGCGCGGAGTCCAGTAACTTTGAACTCTAGGATACGGGCTATGATATCTGGTGCTGTCCATCTAAAATGAAATAACTCTGCGTTAGTGCCCGCGCCAGCCGCCATGTTACCTGTACCCGACACGAGGCTATAGTGGCCTTGCGTCCCGCCGTCCATAGGGAACGAGACTACGCGCTTAGCTCTATATGTATAACCGTCGATATTTTCCATTACGTTCCTCTATTACTGTAGGTTAGGGAAAGGCCTAGTGACATCAGACGCGCCAAAGGATTCACGTTCGGCTTGCTGCGCGGGTTCGCTGGCGCTTATCGCCGTAGCGACTTTTTGCATAATCTCGCGGAACGGGCGTCCCTTCTGTGCTGTCAATTCCTTAAGAAGGGCTTTACGTCCTTCGTCTGTCTTGAACGCGATGCTGAAGACTCTTGCGGCGTCCATAGCTGGACGAGTCATCGTACTTGCTACGCCAACTCCTGCGGCGATACCCGGTGTTGACCCGAGCATTGTGGCGGCGATGCCTGCCCGGCCTCCTCGGAATACGTCACCCAAGAGCGTGTTAGTATTCGAGAGATCCGAGGGAAGTCCTGGGACGCGCTTGAGGTTCTCAAAGATACCGATGATCTCGTTCTGTTCGGTCGTCGAGAGGCCCTTTTGAAACCGCTTTGACAGGCTATCATCCTTGCGAATCTTGTTGAGAATAGACGCGGCGCTGAACTTCTGGGCTTCTTTGCCCTGAACATCTGCGACGGCCTTCCCGACGAGGTCGTCGAGATCTCCTAGGACGCTCTCTTTCAGACTCGCCTTACGGGCTTGTGCTAGCGTGGAACCGTGTGGCGCAGACTCTAGGGCTTGCTCGAGGGAACGCTTGACGGAAATCAGTGCGCCTCGTTCTACGTCTGTACCAGCCTTCGAGATCATCGAGCCGATGTCTCGGAGTTCGCGCTGGTACTGTGTCGGGGTTAACGCCCCTTGTTTGCGCTTGATTGACGCGCCAAGCGTCTCGAGATATCCTCTAGTGCCTTTGTAGAGATCCGCCCCTGCTCCGCCGACCAACCTGTTCTTGACCTCGTTCTGAATTGATTCCTGTGCCTTGAGCGTCGGGATTTTAGTTCCTTGTGCCTCGGCTTGCTTAAAGAGATCCGACGCCGTCTGTGGCTGGCCGGCCTTGATCTTCGCGATCCGATTCGAGGCTTCGAGGGGAGCGATTTCATTCAAGAACGTCGCGCCCTTCGTCGATGATGGTAGAATCTTGCCTACCATGGACGCGGCTCTAGCGCCTACTGGCAAGATGCCTTGTAGTGCGATCGCGCCTTTCGACGGCTCCGTAATGCCGAGCTTTTGGTTTAGGAACTCTCCGCCCATACCGCCCAAGGCCTCTAGGGCTGGAACAGCAAACGGGGCTGCTGGCCCTGTCGCCATACCTGCCACGGTCCCTGCTGCTTGCCCAAGGACCGGGAGGGCAGCGGGCTTAAGGGCCTGTGCGACGTCTCCCGGCGTAACCATGTCTTGCTTGAGAGCTGCCTGATTGGCGGCTTCTTCTTCGGCCTTCGCGGCGTTGATTTGCTCACGAAGTCTTTCTTCTCGAATGAGTGCGCCGATATCAGGCATGTTATTTACCCTTGGTTAAAAGCTTCTCGATTTCTTCATATGACTTCCCTTGTGTCCGCAACTCTCGGATACGCCCACGCATATCCTCTTGCGCCCCTTCGGGAAATCTCGTGTTGGCGAGGTTCTTCGCCTTGTCTTCCTTCATACCGCTCGCCTTGAGCGCGGTCTCGAAGTCTTCCTTTGAACTAAAGCCCATCATCTTTCGAACGCTCTTCGTTGTACTGATTACATTGTCGAGGTTCGCTATGACGGCGTCCGAGCTTGCTCTATTATTCACTAAGGACTGCGCGAACATTTCGCGCTCGGCAACGGCGATGTTTGCCGTATCACCTTGGCTTTTTACCAACGGGGCAGTCAATCGCGTGATAATAGAATCCATCTTGAGCATATCGGCGTCTCCCCTTGCACGAAGCCATGCAAGTTTTGCCGACTGAGTCATCGCTCTCCAAGTCTCACCTAGCGGAGTCTTCCTTTGTGGAGACAGGACACGCTTTGAGATCTCCTTAACTTCCGCAAGACCCTTATCGATCGTCTCCATTTGATTGAGTGTCTCGATCTGGTCAGGTCGAAGTTTTACGAAGTTCTGTTTCTGCGCCTGTCTCGTGGTCATCGTAGACTTGGCGGCGATACCTGTCACGGGGTCACGCCAGAGCTGCGGCTGATCCACTGGTTGGTCTTTCTCAACCTCGGCTCGAGCTGAGGCTTGCATAGTCGCCACTGGGCCGGCGACGGATAGTTGTCCTGCCCTGATCTGTTCTTGCTGGAAGCGTTGCCGGTCTTGTAGCGTCGTTTCCGCTGTAGCCCGTACGCCTTTTCGCTGGTCCGGGGTCAAGGCCCTGAATGGCCTATCGAATCTCTCTAACGAGATCTCGTCAACGAGGTTCGAGACGTCGGGTGGCTTAATTAACTGCTGCTGAAGTCTTCCACGTTGCTGAAGGATTTCGTTCGCTAATGTAGCTGGCAACGGAACCGGGCTTTGCTGAAGCGGCTGGTTCGGCGGCGTAATGGCCGCTGTATCGGCTGCTGCGAGCTGCTCCGGTGTTACCATTCGTCCCTGGATCCCTGCAAATTGAGTAGGGACTACGCCTTCCGAGGTTCGCATGAGCGAGCCTCTCCCGAGGCCCTCGACCGTCTCAGCCGCGAGCTTTTGCTGGGCTGGCGTCAACGCGGCCCCGGGATCTGCTACCTGTGTAGGACCTTGCATTCCCTGACCGACGAGTTGATCCAACGAGGCCCCGCGCTGCGCTTCGACGGGCTGAATGACACCCGGCATGAGCTGCTGAGCCTCTTGAAGGTTCTGCGGTCCCTGAGCCTGGCGCTGCCTCATTTCGATAACCTGGCCCAGTGCAAGAGTTCCGATTTTGTTCGCAACAGCTTGCTTTCTAGTAAGCTCTTGCGCCGTCGGGCTGAACATGTCTCGGATAGGACCGAAGGGTCCCATCGCTCCCGACGGTATAATACCGTGCTGCGAGGCCTCAATCCCTAAGGCCTTCGCGAACTCAATCGTGCCTGGTAAAGCTTTACCGGACCCGACGAGTTCAAAGATCCTATCTACGTCAGTACCTTTGAACTTCGCCTTCTTGATCTCGTCCTGCATTGGTTGAAGGATCTGACCATCTTGCGGCGCGTTGATGGTCGTGTCCTTCTCTTGTTTGGGGAATAACGCCCCAATCTGATCTAGCAACGCCATAGGACTCCTTATCGAACCGCGCAAAGTAAGTATCTAGCGCCTTGGTTAGCAAAGTGTGTAAACAACGGAGTAAATAGAGCTCGCAGAAGAGGAGACGTAGGAACACGCTTAGCAATACGCTCCCCGTTCTTTAAGTACCACTTGTAGAACAATCGTCCTACAAATGACTGCGTAAGTATGTTCATAACATACCATCGGGCGCAATGTGTACGTAGGTCTGGCTTTCCAAAGAGAGCTTCGGCAATCCAGCACACAGCTCCCCCTCCCGCGCCTTCGCCGACGCTTTTGATGAAGGAACCGAGCTGAGCGGGATTCGCCCACCCTGAAACGGCCTGACCCAAGAGGTTCGGACCCTTCGTTGTGCTCGTGGCGTGTGTCTGGCTTCCTGCTAACCCCGTCCCTGTATCGAGAAGTCCTCTGAGCGCTGCGAAGCGATCTCCGACGGCCCCCTCTGTGGCAGCTTGGTTTTGAAAGATCTGCTGCAAGAGCTGAGGCGCGGCTTGTGTCAAGGCGCTGCCCCCTATGGCTCCCACGTTCTCAGGACTGAGCATTCCACGGGCTGCCCCGCTACCAGAGAATTGACTGAAAAGGTTTTCTGCTAGCTTGTTGAAGCCCGCCATTTGCGGAGCCGTCAAGCCCGTTGAGCTATCAAGATTAAACGGGTTCGTGTTTTGAAGGCGGTTCGTCGCGAAGTCCATCCCTGTCTGGAACCCGCTACCGAGGCCTTTTGTTAAGTTCTTAAACTGACCTGTGCCACGTAGTCCGCTATAACTATCGCTTGTCGATGTCGTAGACCCACCACTAAAGAAACCCATTGTTCACCTACTATGTTTTAATGATGAAGTTCACGCACAGTGAGGCGGGAACGTTGTTGTGAGGCTGTGTACTACCTGCTGTCGACGATGTACCACCGCCCGCGTTGACGCCGTCCCACCCAGTTCCGCCTGGGCCTGTAAAGACCCCGACGCTCGCACGCTTATCGTAAGTATGCGAGTGAGCGGGCATTTCCGTAGTTGAGAGCTGATGGGTATCGTTCCCGTACCACATGCCCCGAAGCCACGATATGAGCGTCGCTCCTCCTGTGGGTTTGGTTCCCGTGGTGCCTGTCGCGCCTCCGCCGGTTCCCGTTCCAACGCCGACCGGCATACGGCCCCGCATGTCTGGTACGGTGAAGTCGGTCCCTGACCCGGTTCCGTTTCCGAAGTCCGTCCCAATGACGGCGAAGAGGTCAGAGTAGGTCGATCGACTGACACTAGCACCGTTGCAAACCAACCATCCCGATGGAGCCGACGATCCTCCGTACATCCAGATCGTTCCGGGGTCGATTAATTTACCCGAAGCTGGCAACTGTACGGCTAAGCGCGTCGCTAGATCAGCGTGTGAGCCCTTGAGCGATGAGGCCGACCCGAGGACTGTCTCGAGCGCGACGACAGCGGACGCAGGACCGTTGATATGTTCGGCCCGTTTTTGATCCACCCCGTTGACGAGGGTTGACGCTGAGTCGGTCGTACCAACGGCCCAGGTACTATTCGATAGCATTAAATCGGCCATGGGGCTCCTTTAGGATACGGGTCTATTTCGACGAACATTAATGAATGGAAGCAACCGCCGCACAATGAGCTGTGTACTGTCGATTGACCGTATACGTATGGCGACGTGCTGCGGACAGTTCGAGTCAATATCAGTCTGGTACTGATAGGGTAACGGGTTCAAGTCAGACTTCAAATAGGGCTTGAGAGTATCGACGATCAAGCGCGTACCGTTCGCATGAGTGATGCGTACCGCCATGATATGCGGTTTGACTTCGGTCAGCGAAAGGTAGAAACCCTTGCCCTCGTCGGCTGCACAGTAGAGTTCGCCGTCTCCGTACACGGTTCCGTCGCCGTAGGGCGAACAGACTTCATCGTGTCCGTGACAGTCTGGGATGATTGCTTCAAGCGGAGTCCCGTCTACACCGACAGGGACGGATGCCGTACCACCACGAAACGGGAGAAAGATCCCCCGCCGCATTAGGTTGATTCGGTGTAGAAACATGGGTTACTCCTCGCACTTAATCCAAGGAATGACGTTTACTGATCCCGGTGCTGTCACGACGATGGCCACTCGGCCCCCGCCCTTGATCCAGTCTTCGTCCTTGACGCCATTCGTAATTTCGTAGCCTGACTGCGGGTGAATGTTGATGAACTTCAGTACGTCACCTGATGTCGGCTCTGCACTGGCGTCGGCGCTCGCTGAGCTCTGAATCGTCTCAGACAGAGAGTCGTCACACTTCGTCGGCGTGACGGAGGTCATCGTTCCGGCGTTAGTTTGTCTTACGAGCTTAATGTTCACGGGCTCAGCCGAGACGCTTGTTCCGTCGAAGAACACGCCCCATCCCACGATACGCAGACGTTGGTTCGCAGGTGCAAAGACCTGTAGAACCGTCTTCGCGGTAGCTGCGGGGCACGAAACCTCCGCCGTTGGTTTAGCAGTCCAAAGTAATCCAGCCATGTAGTCCTCGCTATGGAAAGTGCGGAAGTTTGAAGCCCATCGGCCCTACAATGATACCGCGCGAAAAGATCTTCGCGTTGCTCGGGAAGGCCATTGACGGAGGAGTAAGAATCCCGTTTGGTACAAAGGTCACGGGTTCGCCGAGATAAGGAACTCCCATGTATCCCGGCGATGTTAACCCGTCTGTTGCGTCTATTTCGATGAAGGGCTGCCCTAAGTGGGTATACCCCATCGATTCGAGATCTGTAGAAAAGACGGCCATTATGGAGCCTGTACTACGGTGAAGTCGTGGATAAAGAGATCTTGACTTGTGACCCCGTACACCGTGAAGTCGAGGTCCATCACCCCTGTCTCAGTCGGCGTAAAAACCAACTGTAGCTGCTGCCACGTATCGATAGCAGCACTCGAGCTCGCGGTCACGTCTGACGTAACCCCGTCGAGCTGTCCTCCTCTGGCTCTGAACGTTCCGACCATTGAGGTACTCGAACGCCTAGTCCAAATAGAGGCAGTGACTTGTTTGTTCGCTATGACAGCAATCCTTGCCACGGGAAACGTGACAGGAAAGTTGGAGGTCACGAAAGTTGAACTCTGAATGTTAAATTTCCACGATAGCCCAGAAGAGCTATGGCGAGTCGTCGAATCTGCGAACACCGTTGCCCCGCTAGCTCCCGAGGAGTAGTAGGTCCGGTGGTCGTCGTCAGTTCCGTTGTAGTCCTGAAAGACCACTCGTCCCGAGGTATACCCGCTGCCGGTGAAGCTCAAGGGTGAGACTTCGGCGAACGACGACTTGTTCACGTATACGTTACCGGTGAACGCCCCAAAGGAGACCACCGTCGTATTTCCGGTTGTCGTGAGACTGCCAAGAACCAAGGATCCATTTGCGAAGCCTGCCGGAAGCGAAAGCGCCGTTCCGCAGCTCGTCACCGTCACGTCGTTAAACCTGACGTTTAGCCCGCCAAATGACGTAATGGCCGTCCCTGTAATCGAAGTACAGGTCAAGGACTGAATCAAGAAGTCGGTCAAGGAAGTTGATGTCGTGATCCCTGTTGTTGCGTTAGAGAGCGTTAACGAGACGAAGCTTATGTTGTTTGTCGCAGCGCCTCCTAGACTTAGACACGTACCGCCGAAGTTCTTGACTTCAATCGTTCCGAGGTTAATACCTCTTCCATTTATCACGGCTGCCTGTGATGATGTCTCGCCAGCTCCGTGGACTTGTGCCGAGGTACAGACGAAAGCCGACCCTAAGAGACTTAGGATCGATCCCGTTCCTTGCGTCGCGGTCATGCTAGTAACTGAGCACCGTAGCGCGGCTGATCCAACGCTGAGGGCGTTGTTCGTACAAGCGATCCCTCCGATGGTGCCCATAGTGTTATCTGCGGGTCCACAGAGTACGCCGATAGAGTACCTAACGGAAAACAGTCGGTCGACCGACACGAACGTATTAAGGTTGAAGTCCCATCCCGTTCCGGTCCCGCACTGCCCGTCCCAATATGTCTGGCCCGTTTGAGTACTCATGTCTGTACGGTTCCAACCGCACGAGAAAGTAATCAAACTTCCAGACGACCCGCTATCTTGAACTGGCTGGGCTGACGAGCTAGCCATGGCGATCTTGACGGTTTCCCGCTTGTAGGTCGTTATGGCCTCTGTCGTACCAACGTAGCCCTTCGGTGTCGATCCCGACGCGGCTCCAGGAGCGTTGTCTAGCGTCACCGTAGTCCCGTTGATGCCTCGAATAGCCCACCAATGTTCTGAGCCTGTGTTCTTACCAACCAGGCTTGTGATGTTGAGGTTATCGTTTCCCGTTGCTTTGACGGTGTTGATGTTGTCTAAAAGAACCGTTGCGGTTCCTGGGTCGGCGTCGGCATAGAGCGCGATCGATTGTATCGAGGCTCCGAGAGCCCCGCCGGTATCGACGTAGACTGGTACCCATGCGTTGATGACCGGCAAGGCCGGTATCACGAGGGTGTCGACAGTAGTAGCGCCAGCCGCGTCTGAGCACAGACGTAGTGAAAGCGTACTAGCCCCGATGGCTGTATTCGTATGAATCCAGAAGGTCAAGCCCTGATAGGCCGAGTAGTCTTGAGCCCCGCCTAAGGCGAGGTAAGCCGCAAGACCCGTAGTGAATGCGCCGGCGAAGGCCGCCGAGGCGGACCCCGTGGCCGTACGATATGTAGTCGTGTTAGCCGAGCAGGTCACGTTAGGGCTGGCGGTCCATGCACTATCGCAGTTCGTCACCAAGGCGTTGAGCGCTGAGGCTAGCGTTACCGTGGGAGAAAGGTTCGTCCAGGTAGCGTTTATACCGAGGCTCGTAGGGTCAGGCGAAGCCTTCACCCGTATCTCGTCGCCTGGGGCTATCCGTGCCGCCGTAGCCCCGCTATTAATCGTCTTCCAACGATTTGCGAAGTCAACGCCAGTATTGGCATCGTTTCCGCCTTCATAGTCAACGTAGTACGTAGGCATAGATCCTCTAGGTCAATCGCGCAATGGGTAAGTTTCCTGCAATTAGCCCCGTGAGATCGTAGAGGCTGAGTGTAGGACTTCCGAGGTAGTTGTTCATATCCATTTGAATAGCTTGGACGTACTTCTCCTGCGAAGCTGCTCCGAAGTCTTTATAGTAGCTCCAATAATCGAACGTGATGTTATTGTCCGATGTACCTACAGCATCCGTGAACGTATTCGGCTGCAACAGCCTATAGACGAAGACTCCGTTCGAGGAGTTCCCTTCACCCGCTACGAGCGACTTCTCGCCGTTCTGTTCTTCTGTCCAGGCGTGGTTCGTGTAGAAGCCGTAGTGCGGTCCATTCCACACAGGACCAAGGTCGTTTCGTTCAACGAACGCCCGCATGTCCATCCAGAAATACCGAGAGCAAAAATTATCTGAACCAATGGGAAAGCCCATAATGAGTTTTCTATCATAGTAGGTCATCCAAATCTTATCGAGCTGTGTGACGTTCGCAGACTCAAGCCCGATTGTCGTTGTGGTATCCGTGGAGCGGATCTTGTCACCAAGAATGATAGGAGAAGCCGATCCGAATGGGAGGAACCACACGTTTAAGTCTGACGAGATCCCAAAGAGCCCCACACCCGGCACCGTTGCTAGGGAGTTAGGAGAGCTGGTTCCTACTCGAGGATCAATAAGCTTAATGGCCGAGTCTTCTCCCGTAGGCGCTGAAGCTGCCGTAACGTCGCTTCCGTAGTTCGTGCCCGTAATCATATACATGGCGTTCGCCTGACAGGCGATGGCTCCGGGGAAGAGGTCTCCACCCGTTGACCGTAAGGTATGGGGATGTAGGCCCGTGAATGGTCCCACGAGGGACGGCCTGAACGTCGCCCATGAACTCCCGTTGCTCCAGATATGAGCAACCCGTGCGTTGGTTCGCTCGATCACTCCGCCTGATGTAATTGCAAGGAGTCGGTCTAGAACCGGTGTCACACGTCGGCAGGCGTTCGGGACAGCCACGGCTCCCCCTAGGGAGTCAACTGACTGGAACGTGGTACCGTCGTACTCATAGAGTTTGTCTGTTTGATTCGTGATATAGACCTTATCGGTAATGCTCCACGTCGTAAAATACGTCTCTTGGTTTGCGGTCGGAACCGTGCTGATCAAGGTCTCTGTCCCGCCATCACTGATCTGCGATATTCTATCACTGAACGCGATAATTCGCTTACTGTTCGATACGCCGTAGTAAAACTTCGTGCCTCCAAGGACACGAAATACACCAAGGCTCCCGCTATTCAGTCTCGTACTGCCTTCTCGTGTCCGTACTCCATTCCAGAAGTAGCAGTTCGAGAGAAGACGGGCTTCTCCCGGTTCAAGGTCTTCCGGCGAAGCAACGAGGTTGACGCCCCGAATAGGATCGTCGTATTTAGCTTCTGCGTCTGGAATACGATTACGTAAGGCCATAGTTTACCTATCTGGTTCTACCTGTGAGGTTCCATTTGATCGTAGACAGCATTCTCGGCGGCATACTGCATTAGCATCTGATCCCAGATCATCTTATTCTGGGGATGACGTTCATCATCGTATCTCGCCATGGTCTTAGTCTTCACGCCCTGAACCCACAAGGACCGACGCTCACGGAGGTGCTTCACAAAGAGAGAGCCTGCGTCGTCGAGTCTCGTAAGGTTTGAGCGGTAGACAATGATGATCGGGTAAATCTTGTTAGGAACCGGAGTAACCTGCATGGTAACCCCTGTCTTGCCGTAGTATCCCGGGCGCTCTGCTGTACGGACGATACGAAGATAGTCTGCTCTCCGTAAGGGAGAGTCCATCGTGGCTACCATATAGCCCGATGTATTATCGGGAGCAACGGTCCACGCTGAATGAACGTTGGCGACTTTCGTTGAGTCGTCATAGCCCGTGATCTGACGCATTTGACCTGCGCCGGTTCCACTAAGTATAAACAAGTACGCGCCGTATAGCAGCTCAGCCACAGACTCGAAGTCTGTTGCGAGTGTGATCGAGTTCGACGCGCCAGCTTGAGCGGTCCCTCGATAGCCATCGTCGGCGTCATACAGGGTTACTGAAATCTCTGAGTCAAAATCTGTGGGGAGCGTGACGTTACTGTTTCCGATGGACGTTAGCATGACGGCATCGGTTTCAAGGAATCGATCAGTCTTACACGCGGCCCACATTTCACTCTTGAGCGACTCAAATTGGTAAGAGCGAAATTCTGCATAGGCAGTCCCGCCCGCCGATACGGTGTACTGTCCGCCCTCTTTCATTCCATGGAGAATGATGTCTTCGACTGACGGATCGCCGGGAATTGCCATAGTATCCTCATAGAAAATAGAAGAGTGACGCGGGGTGGAGGGATCCCCGCGCCATCCTCTCAGGAATTAGAGGTCGTTGGTGACATCCAATTCCAGGTTAGCTGCCAAACCATCCTTCAGCATACGTGCAGGACGGTCACTCCTTCCGAACGTAATTCTCGGGGTATAGATAAGCTCCATCCCCAAGAGCCACACGTAATCCGACGCGATTGTGATGTTCGCTACGGCTGAACATGTGACGTTGAACGAAACGGCAATGGTCTCGGGCAAGAAGGTATGACCCGCGTTAGCAACGGGGGCCAGGACTCCGTACTTCGACCAATGGATTGCTCGGGCTGCGGCTGCGGTCTTCGCGCTCGCACCGTGAGCGATCGTCAAGGCCGTGTCGCCGATCCCGACTGCTACACCTGCCGCATGGGATTTGTACAACGTGGTGAACGTCGCTGTCCCGTCCGCACTGGCGTAATCGCTCGTCCACAGGTAGCGGACGTAGAGCGGGTGACGGTTATCGAAATCTCCAGGAATCCAGAGATAGTTTACATCGTCGGTCGTGGCTTCCAGCCGAATTCCGCCGTTGGCGGATGTTCCGAGTTCCAAGAGTTGCGCGGCCCCGGTCCCGAAGCCCGCGTCGAGGATGACGGATGCGCCGGTCACCTGGCTCTGCACGAACTCCTGAGCAGGAATCCATACGCGCTTTGCGGCGAGATCCAAATTTGCGTTACGAATGCTATTCTTGTGCATAAGTCCTTTCCAGAGACGAGAGGGAGCAGTGGCATAACGCCCTTTTCTACTCCCTCACTCTCAGCCTATTAGCGGAATGCGATGAATCCGTAGGTCTTGGATGCTTCCTGCACGGAGGCATCGGTACCCACGGAGAAACCGAAGTTAGTTCCATCTGCATGCGTGATCGGGGTAATTGCGCCGGAGGCAACTGCGGTGGCCGCTGTTCCCCATGTGATCGCTTTACCATCTGCCATATCTTCCGACCAAATCGTTACAACGTCTTGGTCAGTGATGTTCCACACCTTCACGAAGGACGGCTTAAACCCGATATTGATCGGGGTCAGTGTCAGAGACGAATCGCACACGTACTTACCGCTCGCGACACCAACGGCCACGTTAGACCTGACGGTCACTGTTGCTACTGCCATAATTATTTCTCCCCAAGGATCTCGATATCGAAATCCGATTGATAGTCTACGGTTGTAGACGGGTTGAAGAAGTCTTCTTGCTTACGCGGCATGCCTCCTAGGTCGGGGTTCACTCTTCCCAGGTCAGGGATGGTTGTCGCGCTCTTCGCATTCTGAAGCACGGACACAACTTCTTTAGGAAGTGTGTTACGCGCTCCTACGACAGCGATGTACTCAAACCCATTGACCTTCACGGGAATCCGTTCACCCTTGCGGTACTGGCCCGAAGCCGAGAAGAAAAAATCCACCAAAGCCCCGCCGGGCTTACAGTGCTTGTCCTTTGTTGCCATTAGATCCCCCTTAGTGCTCTTAGATTTTCGTCCAATTGTTTGATCGTACCCGTATCGGGCTTGATTTCAAACTCGGCGACCCTCCGTTTATCATTTGCTCTATGGGACTCATACCCCTTGGCAAGATAGGCCGCGTGAGCTTCTGCTTGTCTGCGGGTGAGCGCCCGCCGAAGCGGACGCCCATCCTGTACTACCATCCAAAGATCCATAACCCTCCTATGGATATCAGATTACAACGAAGCCGCGCACTCGATGCGGACGAGCCAGTTCTGGTTGGTGATCAACCGAGCGCTGGTTTCCTTCCAGCCCATCGTTTGCACCTGATCCAAAGGATCGGCGGTGCCTGCGCTGCCCAATGATTTACGAATCATCTTCAACGAAGCGGCGTCCAAAGGAATCTTGGTGAAGCCGTGCTTCCCGAAGAGCATGATCGTGTAGACATCAACGGTCCCAGCCGCGTTCTTCACTGCGGTGGAGCTTCCACCTGCGGCGGAGAATTTCTTTCCACCCGCACCGAGGCTGGACACGTCAGGAGCCTCGAAGAATGCGATTTGCTTGTAACGAGCAACTTCGCCATCGACGGCACCCTTGTATTCAGAGGCCCATTTGAAGTTATTGAGATTCTGGAGATCGAACATCACGTCAGGAAGCGTCACAGCGGGATAGGCCGCCATCGTGGGGTGAATCCCTTCTGCTGTGGCTTGGCTTCCGCCGAGGAGCTTTTGTGCTCCGACGTTCGCGAGCGTTCGAATCGCACGGTCCAAATCGTTTTCATCGATGATCGACACAACGGAGTTACGAGCTGCCCCGTTGCTGTAGATCACGTTCGTACCGGCTGTCACGACATCCCGATCAACTGAATCGATGGTGTAGCCAGCTTGTTCGCCGAGCAACATCGTCCAATGCCGTTGATAGTCATCGATGCCAGTGAAATCCGCGTAGTCCGACAGAACGATGAAGTCACCGTACTGTTTCAGCGTTGCCTGATAGTCGGTCAACGTCGGGGTTTTACCGGTCGGGGGCGTACCTTCGGCCAAAGGCGAGAGCGCCATGGCGAGGTGAGCGTACCGACGCATGATAACTGTTTTCCCCTTCTTAGTGCCCAAAGAGACCTTGTCACACCACCGACCGTAATGCTCCTGATGCTTGGCACGGTCGAGCAGTTCGCGACTATAAAAAGACTGAGTTGCATCCGGTGACGGGCTTAAGCTGGTTACCAGATCAGACGATTTTACTGTTGCCATTTAATTCCTCTTAATCCCAACCCCTCTTGGCCTTGTATTCTCGGAATTCCTTGTCGCTCATTTTCGAGAAGTCCTGGGCTACGCCGCCTGCGGCGGCTTTCCCGGCTCCTGACGCGACACCTTCCTTCAAGGCTTTGGAGATTGATTTAGTGAGTTCTTTACGTGTGTTGACTGCAACGGACTTTGAGCTCAATCCAAGAACTTGCGCTGCCAATGAAACAGCCTGCGCCTGCACGAGCGCGTTCTCCGCGTCCATCCCCATGGCGACAAAGCCTTCCATGAATTCGGTAGCCTTACCGTGGAGATTTGTGCCGGGCACAAGTTCGTCTCGATGCTGTTGCAGCACGGAGGTTGCATCCTGAAGGAGTCGCGCTTCTGCTGCGGCTTTCTTCTGGGAACCAAACGTCTGCTCGATATCCATTTTCCGAAGTTCTGCGTCAATCAGTCGGATCTGACGAGCCGACTCCTTGGCTGCGGCTTCGTATTTCTGGGCTTCAGCATAACTGCCTTCGGCGTAGAGCCGTGAGGCTGTGTTCTGTGCGTTCGAGATTTCGAGTAACCGACCTTCCTTGAAATCCTCAAGTTGATTTGAGGTATATTTCGGAGTCGCGGTTGCTGTCTCGGCCTTGGGCTTCGAGAAATGCGAGAGCTGCTGCGCCATGCGTGACGCCTCAGACTGCGAGTTCTGATAGGCCCGTTCGAGTTCTTCGACTGATGCGTACTTGCCCGCAAACTTACGAGGAGCTTCCGAGGTTGTTTCTTCCTTGACGCCCGCAGGCTCTTGGACAGAAGTTTCGGTCTCCGTACTCTCTACAGACTCAACGGTCTGGTCTTCGGGTTGTTCTGAAACTTCAGAGGCCGAGGTTTCCAGAGTTTCGTTTTCATCTGACATGTGCTGCCCTCCAGGTAATAGCGCGCCGTGAATAAAGCCCACGGCGCTTAGGCTTTCTTGTTATGTCGACGTATTTACTCCGTCTGGCGAGGTTTGTCCCTGTCCAGCGGACAAGGCTTTCGACAGTTCGGGGTTTGGTTGCTGCTCCCCCTGCTTGGCGAGGGCTGCTAGCAACTCGTCTTTGTACGGCGGATCAATCGCCTCGATGACGAGCTGCAACGGCACTGGGGCACCTGTTGCCTTGAGTTGCAACAGTTGGTTACCCACTGCGGCGCGAGCCGTCGGTGAAGCGTCTTGGAACGCCACGACTATGTCGATATCAATCTCCTTAATCTGCTTGAAGATCTCGAACATTTGGGTTGGAGGGATTGTTTCAGGACCCATCAGCCCAATCTGTTGAAGCTTGCGCTGCTCTTCCCCGATGATCCGGTCCATTTTCTCAGGGCTGTAGTAGTGTTGAATACAGCGTATGAGATTCTGACCAATCAGCGTTTTGGTCTCTGACCAATTCAAAAACACTGTACCCAGTCCAACCAACCCGCCAGCTTGGCGGCTCTGAATGGCTCGTCCTGAGACAGTCTTCTGTGTTACTTGTCCCATCATTTCGGCGTTGACGCCGGATATCTTCATGATGGACTCGATACCGAATTGTAGCATCGCCATTTCTCCCTCGCTCACGGGCTGAGGGATTACTGGGATTGGCGGCTGTCCGACGTACTCTCCGATGAAGCCCGGTTTCCCGTAGGCTTCCTTGAGTTTGGCTACGTCAGTATGTTCTTGCTTGTTGATCCACACTCCACCCTTCGGGCCACGTTGAAGCGTGTCCAATGACGTGGAGTGGTGCCAGTTAACCTCACGCTGTGGATCCTTGATGTCTCGGACAATTCCCTTGATGTGATTCAGATCGTCCGTGTCTTGATACACGGTGAACGGGACAAAGGGGAATCGCCAATCCGACCCCTTGGGGTTCGGTTTGTCGTCCAAGACCTGCCAGGCCGTAACGTTCGAGACGCGTAACGCGGTCGTGGGTCGTACGATGAGATCAAACCCTTCGGCGGCCTGTCGGCCTGCTTGTTGAGAGAGTCTGTCTAGGGCCTCTTGCGCGTGTTCCGGCTTACGGAAGGTATGAATGGCTCCCGTTTGCTGGTGGACCAATGCCGACTGACTGCTTGCTTTCTCTAGGGAAAACTGCGCGGCCACGGAGGCCCCTGCGGTATCCATAATCGATCGTAAGGCGTCTTCGGCTTTCTTCTCAGAGTCGAATCGCTGAACGTCGCCCGTTTGGGTATTAACGAGGAGGGCGACTTCGACTGGCACTCGGTACCAATATTGAAGAATACGTACACGGTCGTTCTCTGCGTCGACGAGCTGCTCGAGCATATGCTCGGGCACCCCGAGGAGCTGGGGGTCATCCCGTAGCCAGTCCTGACGGACTCCGTTCCGAATGATTTCAGCGTGCTTCTTCCATTTACGTGCGGCGTCTTCGACAGACATCCACATGAGCTTATACTGGTACGATGCGTCGTTCTTGTCGTAGCGTCGCGCGCCGGGCTCGTGGCCCCATGTATCGTGCTCAAGGAGCTCGATGTTCACGTCGCCTTCGAGCAAATCATCCGTTAAGTCATAGGATTGCGAAACTTCAAATACGGATAATCCACCGATCAGGCCTTGTCGAAAGCCACGGTGTAATACATGGACTCCTCGACAGGCATCCATGCTATATTTCATCAAGGACGTAGTAATACGCCCGACGTGCTCGTCTTCGGCCCCCCGAGGGAAGGCCCGAAAGTCTTGTTCCCGTTCTTGCTGGTAGCCCGCCACGAAATTGACGACGGGACCCGTGATATTGAATGTCAGGGTTGGACGCTTTTCGCGTCGGTTCTTCTCTCTGTCCTGCGTCAGCCATTGGTCTCCGAAGTTAAATCGGAAGTCTTCGGCTCGTTCCGTGCGGATACGATCTGTAGCGCTATTGTACGCCTCAACCCCGTCTAGGATACGGGAAATCAAATCGTCCTTTTTCTTCGATTTTTCTTCCATTTAATTTCCCCTACTGAGACATCCATGATCCTGCCGAAATCTCTTCCGACAGGGGATTGAAGTTCATGCGTTTCTTTCGTATGAGCTCGAGGAGGTCGACTTTGTGCTCTTGTGCTACGATAGGCGTCAAGGGCCGCGAGGCCTCGAAGTAAAACCATTCATCCATGTGGTGATCGTCTCGGTCCATAGGCTCCTCTGGTTCGTTACGGAGCTGCGTCGTAATACGGCTCTTCTTCCAGCGATAGCCCGTGGCTTCCTTGATGAAGTGCGTACAGTGCGACGCGACGAAGATATGAGGAGAACCAAGCTCACCGGTGAACGGGTTCTTATGCTGGGGGTCTATCGCCAGTCCATTACAGATCCGGCTGTAGCCCGAGTCCCAGTCCTTCTGTCCCTTGACAGGGAAGATACCATTGGAGTTGTATTCGTCTACAGTACTGAACGTATTATCACCGCGAGACTGATTTGTAGCCCAGCACGCGCTATCAAGGTACGAAAGGGCGATAGGCTGCTTATAGCGAGTTCGCTTGGCTTTGATCGCCTCGCAGTGGTGCTTGACCGGCTTTCCGTCGCCTTCGTAGTGTTCATCTAGTAGGTAGCGGTTCCCGAACTCGTCGACTCCCCACCAGCCCACGGCTGTGGGGTTCTTGATACCGTGGTCGATAGACTCGTAGATCTTCCAGTGTGGCTCGGGATGGATGTAGTCAACGACGTGCGCGTTGTGTTCGAATTGCGGGAATACTCTTCCGCTGAATACGTCCCAGGCCCCTTCTAGGTACCGACGTCGCGCGTCAGGTGGGAAGACCGAGAGCATACCGTCGACGTAGTCCTTGGGAATAAACCCCGCTTTGAGGCCGTCATAAGTCGAGGCTTGGTAGAGCTGGAAGTGATGGACCTTACAGGCCGCTGTGCCCGTATGACAGGTACAGATCCGTTCCGCACTATCGGGATGAAAATATCGATAAATAAAACTGTTAGTACCCTCGGGGTTGAACGTTACCATGCCGTACGTCGGAGCTGACAAGGGCTTACCGTGTACGCTCAGGGGCTTCCCGTTGTCGATTAACGGGGTTTGTCGACGAAGACGCGAGACGAGGAGCTCAAAACGCACAACATCGATTTCTTCGGCTTGGTCAATAAAGAACCAACCAAGGTTGATGTTGTTGAAGCGGTCCTCTTTCAAGTCTCCATAGATTATCTCGGATCCACCGTATTGGTCTTTGAACTTAATATATCCGAGCTGGTCGTTTCGCTTGGCGACGAACTTGTCGGGCACCAAGCGCCTAAATTCCGCCATCGTGGTCTGTCGTAGTTCCTTGCCATCCAACCTTCCGATAAATCCCATATTCCCTGGGAACAGGTAGGACAGATAGAAAGCCTTGAGGCATGCCGCTGTGGTCTTTCCATTTCCCAGTCCTCCGCCGTAGGCTTGAAAGCGATGCGCCATGTCGTATAGGAATGCCTCCTGTGTCGGGAGCTTCGAGGGGTCTATGGGCTCGCCGTTCGCCCCTAAGGGCTTCCATTCAGCCAGCTTTTCAAGCTCCATGGTTCCTCGTTGGTGTTCGTTAGGTGAATATCGCACGACGTTGGCTCAGGAACGACGATCTCGTGTAGGGGTGACCCAGGGTATTGGTAAGTGGTAGATCGTTGAATGGGGCTAAGCTCTGTTAGCTCAGGTGTCGATTCTACACACGGCGCGTACGGGAATATCGTTGTCCTGTGAGTACTCATTGATCTGGTCGCGCTTGAATTCACATACACCTTGTGTCAAAGGCCCGAATTCATAGGACTTTACGTGATGCCCCATGTAGAGCATCGAGACAACGAGGATCCACATGGCGAACTCCAATCAATGAAAAAGGTACCAACCCAGTGCTACGCCGAGGGCAAACCCTACGCCGACGGCCTTGTTTTCGACAGATTGCTCGAGAACCCATGTAAGGGCTTTGCGGACGGTGTTGAGTTTAGAAAACATGGTACTCCTTGTGAAAAGCGATCGTGTAAAAGGGCCGAGGCACGAGCGAGCCATGACCTCGCATACTCAGTACATGTACGCCGAATAGTAGCTAGCACCGTGGTTTCAGCACGGGTTGTTGTTCGGGGTCGTTGTACTTATTAGCGCCTCGGCTTACGTCTTAGATTTCTGCCATCGATCGACGACGCTCAATGTAAAAGTCCCACGCCTCATTCGTGACGTGCTCATAGTTCTCGGGTAACTCTGTAGGATTGGGCAGTGCATCGAGTTGTTCTTGTGGTGTCATCATAATACCTATAACATTTTGTTAAGATGTGCAAAGGCCGCCGCGTGTTCTGGTCGAAGTTGATTCGCGTTATACAAACCAAGCGCGGCTGGTTGACGGTGCTGCAACACGGTACGGGCATTCTTCTCAATTTCCAAGGGCGTCTTGATGAACGAGAGGCCGCCGGCAGTCTCATAGTCCGCTAAGAGTACCCAGAGCTTGTCGTCTGGAACGTCGGAGAGTTCTGCCACGGGAGTTGGCGTGGTGTAATTGAAATTACATACGTAGTCTACGAGTTTTTCATCGTACCATTTCTTCGGAGCCACACCCTGCGTGTTGGATGCGTTGTGTATAGAGTTCGTAATCGATATCGAGCGAATGCCCTTCGGAAGCTTCTCTTTGATCTTCTGTAGCACGGCCTTGACGGCCTCTTCAGCCGTAATGAAACCATACCACGTACCACGCACTGAACGTATGTAGTCGAGGCCCACAGCGTCTCCACCGCACAACGCGACACATTCCGCAATATACGACGATCTCCATTCAATGAAATTGTAGTCCCACACGTTGTACACGGGAGGGGCCATATTCGACAACAGAAACTCTGGTCGAATGGGAGCTGCGGCATTCACGAGCCCCATGACATTCAACACGGGAATAACAGAGAGGCCCCTGGAATGCAAATAATCAATGGCCGTTCTCAAAGGGTTCGTACCAAGAGCGCGAGCATCGCGGGGGATCGTTGTTGCGGGCCATGTGGCCCCACGCCCATCATCAACGACGAGCATGATTGTATCAAAGCCACACTGCAGATATAAATCTGTTCGAGTAGCTAACGTTTCCGGCGTTG